>ENA-ORTP01000134-ORTP01000134.1-human-gut-metagenome-genome-assembly--contig:-NODE-134-length-94000-cov-5.386513_pt1 | contig 94000 bp, 64 predicted proteins | sample MGYA00241913_ERZ509190 | MGnify/ENA primary metagenome ERZ509190 (study PRJEB26280, sample SAMEA2338839) | human gut metagenome | biome: human gut; feature: human-associated habitat; material: faeces...
AAGAAAGCGCCGAATATGTAAAAAATAGAATCCTAACCCAAACCGCTGCGGCGTTAATGAGCGTGTCTTCGCGTAACAAATCTGATATTTTGATGAGATTAATCGGCGGGGGTTAATAAAATTTCTTCTTGACAAATTGTTAGTTATGGCTTACTCTTGTATTAAGAGTTAGTTAAAGCTAACATTAGACCAATACCATAATTCACCTTTGGTGGGGCTGCGCAATTTCTCCGGCAGCCTTTTTGTTTACCAGATTACTCTAAAACCTTCAAACAACCCTTTTTTCTTGGAGTTTTGAACAGGGATGTTGTCTTTGTTGTCTGTGTCTTTATTAATCAGCGGCCTTTGACTTGAGTCCATTTGCATTATTGCCTGGTTTGTATACCTTGTGCGCTCAAGATTGTCTAACGGTTGTGCTCCCTGTGTGGAAAATATTCTTGAGTTTATTTCAGCAGGCAAATTCATTTCTCCCTGTGCAACAGATATGCTGGAAAAAGAAATACAATTTATTGCAAACAAAATTAAGACTGAAAATATAATTTTTTTCATTATAAATTCTCCTTTTTATTTTTTGTTTTTGGATGTCTACCCGCAACAACTCTGCCTATATCTGGTGAGCAAGTTAATTCAAAATGGAATCGTCCCATTTTTTGGTCTGTTTCATATCTGTTATTGAGTCCAAATCCCCAATAAAATCTTGCTGCAACATCTGTGCTCAAGTTTACTCTCAAGCCAAGACCCCAGCTCATTAAAAAGTCGCCGCTATCTATTGCATCACCGTATTTGTATGGGAATATCATACCATTGTCCATAAACACAGCACCTTTAACCATTTCTCTCGGGTAAATATAACCCAGCCTGTCAGAGCCGATTGCCTTTGGTAAAAATGGCAAAGGTGTTATTATTTCAGCGCTTGCAAAGTATCCGCTTTTGCCAAGAAGCAGACCTTCAGAATATCCTCTTACTGTAGACAAGCCGCCAATCTGGAACTGTTCCAGCCAGGGAAGTCTGTCATTTGGTGAATACTGGCCAGATACTCTGAACTGGCCGATTATGCCGTGACCAAAATCATGCAGCCTTGTTATGTTTCCTTCGTATTTAAAGAAGTCTTCATCTCCGCCAAGAGCCTTAAAACCTACAGAGCCGTAGTGGCCCGTATACCAGATACCCCTTTGTGTATCTTTTCTTGCGGTCAAGCCCTGTGTAACAGAGAACGTACCAATGTCCAGTAATTTGATTCCGGAAATATCTGTGGTTGAACGTTTTAAGTTTCCTGATGTGTACGAGCTTATGTTGAAATCAGGCCTGTCAACAAACGGGTGTGACAGGTAAACAGAGTAAACCTGCGATGTACCGCCAATGCCAAAAGGTCTCATCGGGCCGTTTACAACAGAGATGTTACCTGCTGAAACAGTAGCACCAAGTCTTGTACCGTATCTGTTGAGCGGGAAGTTGTAATCCGCAAAACCTGTCCTGTTGCCGCGTCCGAGATATCCGCCTAACGATAATCTGTCTCTGTGTCCAAAAAGACTATCTGCGGTTAACATACCGCCCCATCTTGTTGTACCTATTGTTTGACGGCCCTGATTGTCTGTCATAAACGCAAGACGAAACGGAAAAGGGTCTTGTGCGTTGAGGGTGATATCAGTTGTTCCCGGTTCTTCACCTGCAGAAAGCCCTACTTTGAGTTTGATTGCGTTATTTGCATTAAACTTTATAACATCCTGCTCGAGTTCACTGATTTTTAAAAGCTCTCCGGGCACAGGTGCAACGCGATTTTTTATGTAGCCTGTTTTTGTCCAGCGGTTGTCTTTTATTGTAACTTTCCCTACTGTGCCTTCAAAAAGACCGATTTTTAAAACACCGTCAGATAAATCCTGCTCTGGCAAATATGCTTTTGAAGTAGCATAATCACCCAATATGTAACATCTTGTGATACTGTTTACAACTTTTTGAATATCTTCAATTGTTACGCTCTGGGCTAAAAGAGGGGCAGCAAGCTGTTGCAGTTCTTCCGGTGTAAATACTCTTGAAGGAGAAAATTCTACTCTTGTAATTGTTGCTCTGACTTCTTGTTTGTCGCTTGGTTGAGAGAGGTTATCTTCTACAATGACAGGGGGGCGAGCAGGTTTTTTCTCTGCCCACAGATTTAGTTTAGGAATTGTTTTTTGTGGTTCATAAATTTTGTATTTTTCTTGTTCTGCTTTTGTTTCTATATATTGTTCTTCCAGCTCTTGCTGTGAAACAGGGACAGGAGGCCCCGTCAGAACTGTTTTTTTGATTTCTTTTTCAACAACAGGTTCTGCGTTATCTAAAATTTTTGGAGCTTGTATGATTGGAACTGAAAAAGAAGGTAACGGCTCTTTTACAGGCTGCATTGGTACAGGCACAGACGCCGGCACCGTATTCCCCGTACTCTCCGAAGCTATGGTAAAATTTTGACTTAATAAACACAGGCTTATTAAGAATAGTAATTTTTTCATCCTAATCAACAATTCCTACAAGATAATATCAATATATATTACTCATCAACTCAAAGTCAATAAAAGTGTATAGACATATTACAGATTCTGTAGATATTTGAAGAAAATCATACATTTTGTTTACTGCACATATTGAATAGGGTATTATAATAATTATATATAGATGAAGATTAGGATGAAGTATGCAAAAAGATAAACGGGGTTTTGTAGGCAAAAATTTTTTGAAAATTTTTAAGAAATTTATTTGCAGCCTTTTAATTATAAGTTTTGTCACAATGCAGACTGCATGTGCGTCTGACATCACTGTTGGCAGCGGTGGTTTTGGTACAACAATCAAAACTGACGGCAACGAAATCACAATATCTGGCGGTAAAATCAATAACGGCACAGGATTCCACCATTTTGGCAATTTCTGGCTGACTCAAGGCGACATTTTGAATTACATGATGGATGCCAAAGCTGACCGATATGTAAACCTTGTTGATAACCAGGTAAGAATTGATGGTATTTTTAATTCTTTTAAACAGGGATTACCGGGCAGAGGCAATGTTATTTTTGTCTCTCCCATGGGGATGATTGTCGGCGCTTCCGGCATAATGAACGTTGGCAGCCTTCAAACAATAACACCTTTGAAAAGTACCTATGACAGCCTTGTTGCGCTGGGTAAAAATATCTCTTATAACAATATAACTTCTCTAAAAAATAACAGCGAAACTTCATCAACAACAATTGACGGAAAAATCTTTTCTGCAAATGACATAAACATAGGAGAAGCAGGTAACCTGACACTTGGCAAAGGTGCAATGCTTGTTTCCGGTTTTAACAGAGACGGTTTTGCTTTGACCAGAAGCGGTAACCTCACAGGTATTGTCAATACAGATGGCGTTGTCAATGCAAACTTCATGACTGACACAGGCAGTGTAAAAATTGTAGCAAACAAAATCACAACTGAAGACACCAGCAGCCTTATTCACGCAACAGGCAACATAAATATTGATACAACAGCAAAAGATGCAATCACAATCGGCTCCAGAATCAAATCCGGAGGAAATGTCGGCATTGGCCAAAGCAGCCTTGCGGGTGACGTTACACTATCTAATAAAATAGATGCCGGAGGAAAGCTCTCTATCAACTCTGCATATACCCTCACTCAGGAAAAGGGTGCTCAAATTAATGCAGATTCTGTAGCTGTTGACACAGGTATCATAAATATTAAAGATAATATCACGGCAAACAACGGTATTGAGCTTACAGCTTCCAACGAGTTTAACCAAAGTGCAGACACCGAAATAACCAACAATATTTCAGGTTCTTTAAATATTACATCAAACCTTGGTGACGTTTCTACGGGGAAAATTACCAATAAGGGCGGCAACATAAAAATTGCAGCCGGAAATCTTGTTATTAATGACACTATTGATGCATCTGGTTCTATGGACTTGACTGCAAGAAAGTCTGTTACGCAAAAAGACGATACTTTTACAGCCTTAAAAGCAGGCGGTGACTTAAACGTTATTACATATGCAGATTTAGGTACAGCTTCACAGTCTTTGAATGTAGATATTGGCGGAAATATTGATATTACAAACAATGAGAAAGCCTCTTCAGTGTATCTTTCCAGCAAGGATTCTGACTTAAATATCACAAAAATCACAAATGCCACTGATGTAAGCCTTGAAAGCTCAAAAGGTGTAACTGTTCATCAAAATATCAACGCAAACAGCAGCGTAAATATTAATGCTCAGGAAGGTTTTACGCAGAATTCCGACTCGGTTATTACAAATACAGGTTCCGGTGGAATAAATATAACTAACAGCGGCAGCGGCGATGTCAATATTAACAGCCTGAACAGCACAAACGGCAATGTAACCATAGCAAACAACAACGGCACGGAGCCTCCGACTCCCGGTAACGTTAATATTAACGGAACAATCAATGCCGATAACGGTTCTGTAAGTATAGATTCTCAAGGCAACATCACACAAAGCTCTGAAAATAAATCTATTTCTGCTTCTCAGGACATCTCACTCGTTGCTAAAGGCGATATCGGCTCAGAAGATAAACATATTATTGTCTCTGCCGGAAATTCACTGTCTGCTAAAGCTGACGGTGCAGTTAGTCTTACAGGAGAGGATACATCTATAAAACTTTCTGATATCAGTGCAGGAACAGACTTGAATATTACTACAACAGGCAAAGGCGATATTACTTTTGATACAGACCTTTCTGATATTCAAGGCGATTTTCGTGTTGAAACAGAACGAGACTTGAATATAGATACAGACATCCACGCAACAGGAGATGTGTCAATTGTATCAAGCGGCGGGGATGTAATACTCAATGCTTTGATTACATCGGTTGAAGAAAGTATAAATATAGGTGCAAACGGCAGTATTATACAATCCGATTCTTATAGCGGCACAACTTTGAACGCGGCTAAAGATATTACTCTTATTGCCAAAACCGGTGACGTTGGCGGTTCTTTACAAAATGCAGTGCAAATGGAACTTGGCGGTGCTGTGCTTGTTGAAGGTACAAATGTTTATTTGACCAGCCCGGGCAGCTTAAATATAGCAGGTATTAATAAAGACGGAAGAGAAAATATCGGTGTTGTAAACATTGCAACCACAACTACCGATAACGGAAATATCCATTTTTCCGGACTTGTAAACGGCTCGGATGTAACAGTTTCTGCTGCACAGGGTATTACACAAACAGAAGGTATCAAATCAATTAATGCCACAGGAGCGTTGTCTTTGGTATCTCAAAACGGAAGTATCGGTCAGCAGGGTAATGCAATCAGTTTTTCAGCTGGTTCGGTTTCAGCTGATTCATCTGAATCTGTTGTTTTGACAGGTATTGATACAGATATTACAACTACAACTATAAACGCAAAAAAAGATATAGATTTATCAACACAAATTGTAGATGATGCTCTTGGCAAGGGGAATATTACCGTTGCAGATTCTTTGGAAACACAAAACGGTTATATACGTCTTGATTCTGCAAGGCAGCTGAATATTGACCAAAACCTTACTGCTGGCAAAACAATTACCTTAAATGCCAACGGCGGAATAGTCCAAAAACAGGGCACAACATTTACAAGCGGTACAAATACAACAGACCCTGAAGGCGGTAATATCACCATTACCAATAAAGGCAGCGGGAATATTACATTGGATAATGTAGTTGCTAATAATGGAAACATTGTTGTCGAAAACACTGCTCTTTTGGGAAATGTTTTGTTAAACTCCACATTAAATGCTGTTGATGGAAACATTTCAGTTACTACTTTGGGCAATATTATTCAGGGAGAAACAAATACAAACACAGCTTTAACAGCAGCCGGAAATATTACCCTTAATGCTCTCAATGCCGGCAGCGAAAATTCTCATCTTTTGCTCAATGCCGGAGGAACACTCAACGGTATTGTTAACAATATGTATGTTACAGATACCGAAGACTCTTTAACTATCGGCAGTATCACAGCAAACAATGATGTCTTCTTAACAGCAGAAGGCAACATACAACAGGCCGACTATTCAAAAACAGCGATTACCTCAGGCGGTTCTGTTAACCTGACAAGTACTGACGGAAATACAGGTTCTGATTCTCCTGATAATGCACTTGTTGTTTCAGGTACAGGTAAAGTCAACGCAGATGCGTATAATATTTATTTGACGTCTAATGATAAATTGGTTACAGGCAGTTTAAACGCTCAAAATGATATAAGTGTTTCTTCAAAATCACAGGAAAATGCTCTTGAAATTTCAGGTGATATGACAGCAAACGGTCTTATTTCTATAAACTCCGAAAACGGTATACAACAGACTGAAGGCATAATTCATACAACCGGAGAAGACTCTTCAATTGAAATAAATTCCACACAGGGTACAATTGCTCTTAAAGACGTAACCGCTGATAACGGCTATATCTCTATACAAAATGAGGGTGGCGGCCTTTCTTTGGAATCTGTATTAAGTGCACAAAACAGTTACATCACAATTGATGTAAACGGAAATATCGAACAAATTGGAGAACAGACCGCTTTAATTGCAGGAGATGATATTTTTGTATTCTCTAACGGTTATGATATAGGCTCAGAGGCACAATACCTGACCTTTTCATCCGGAAACGGAATCACTGCAAATTCCGGTAACGGTTCTTTATTCTTAAAAGGTGTTGATACAAATATCAGTACATCCAAAATCTTTTCAAACGGAAATATCGGCCTTATCGCTACAGGTGTAGGCAATGTTTTAATAGATGATGACCTTACAACAACAGGCGGTTATATTGATATTGTAGTAAATACTGCTCTTGACTTAAACCATAAACTCCAGGCTGCAGGCGATATCACTTTGCAGGTTAACGGAGCTGTGACACAAAACGGTTATACAGACAATGCTCTTGTTTCCGGGGCAAATGTTTATATTAATACAAATTCTAATGCAATAGGCACGGATACAAATTCTGTAAAAGTAAGTGCCTCCGGTCAGGTAAATGCAGAGGGTTCTGATATTTATCTCGGTTCTAAAGGTGCAGATTTTAATGCAGGCAATATTACTTCCTCCGGCGAAAACATAAAGATTACAACAGAAGATTCAGGACAAGTTAACCTGAAAGGACTTGTTACAGGTAAAAACTTAACAGTAAATTCTGCAGACGGAATATATCAATCAGGAACAGACAAAACCATTGATGTTTCAAACGCTCTGGTGTTGAATACAACCAATAATGACATTGGCAGACAGGATAATGCTGTTATTTTTAAAGCAGGTTCTGTAAGTGCCTCTGCAACAAACGGTTCTATTGTATTAAAAGGTATTGATACGGATATTCACACCAGTACAATTGATGCGGGCAAGAATATTGACCTTTCAACAGAATTAACAGATGAATCTTTGCAAAGCGGAAACATATTTGTTGAAAATAACCTTGTAACTTCTAACGGTTACATCAATCTGGATTCTGCAAAAGCTCTTCATATAGACAAGAACATTGAAGCAGGACATTCTATTACACTCAATGCCAACGGCGGCATTGAGCAGGTGGGTTCATCACAAATAAAAGCCGGCACCTTATCTGACGCGCAAGATGGCAGTGTAACCATTACAAACAACGGTTCCGGCAATATCTCACTGGGTTCAGTTTCTTCTCAAAAATCCGATGTTAATATAATAAATAATGCATTGAATGCTGATGTAATATTGAACTCTCTTGTTGATGCATCATCAGGAAATGTTGTCATTGATGCAAAAGGCGCAATAATACAGGCAGATTCAATTACCGGCCATGCAATTAATGCAGGAGGCAATATTAACCTAACTGCACAAAACGATATTGGTTCAGCTTCTCAAAAAATAACTGTTAATGCTGACGGAACTGTTTCTGCAGCAGGTACGGGAATTTATCTTGACAGCCCTGAAAAAACGCTCAACCTTGCAGGTATAACATCAGGCGGAATTGTTGATATTTCAACAACTACATCAGGAGATATCAACATAAAAGACAATACAGAAGTTACAGGTACTGATATTACACTTTCTGCAGCAAACGGTATCTATCAAGAAGGTGCTAATAAATCTATAACTGCACAAGGAAAACTGTCTTTGACTGCACAAAACGGGGATTTGGGCAAAGAAGGAAATGCAATAGTCTTCAAAGCAGATTCTGTAAAAGCAAGTGCACAAAACGGTTCCGTTATTTTAAACGGTGTTGAAACGGATATTAATACTGATGAAATTATAGCCGGCAATAATATTGACCTTTCCACAACCACATCAGGCAACATCAATATTATCAATGCTATTACTGCAGATGGATACATAAGACTAAACTCAGCAGAAGCCTTGAATGTAACACAAAATATCACATCAACCGGCAGCAGTGTTACTCTTGGTGCTGTTAACGATGTTACTCTCAATGCGCAAGTAAAAGCACAAACTGATGTAACTGTTGATACGCAGGGTAATATTATTCAGAATTCAGGCCTTGTTTCAGCGGGTAATGATATTACTCTCAATGCTGCGGGTAATGTTGGAGCTGTTGGTCAGGAAATTGCTATCAATGCAGGTAATGTGCTCAACTCAAATGCAGCGGATATCTTTATTAAAAATACACAAGGCGGCTTAAAAATAGGTGAAATAGTATCTCAAAATACTGTTAACCTTACTGCTTCAGGAGATATTACTCAGGACAACCCTTCCAAAACAGGAATCACCGCTACCGGAGATATAAATTTGGTCTCAAGCGGAGGTGATATCGGAAAATCATCAACAGATTCTGTTGCAGTCAACACAGAAGGCGTGGTAAATGCAGAGGCTTCTAATATTTATATGTCCTCTGACAAAAACTTTAATACAGGCAGCATAACCGCATCACAGACAGGTAATGTAGATATAAGAACGACTGCTGACGGTTCTGATATCGTTATCAAAAACCTGATGAAAGGCGGAAATATCGTTCTAAACGCGAAAGGAAGCGTAACACAAGACAGCACTCTGTCTAAATCAATTGAGGCAGACAACCTTGACATAACCGCTCAAACAGGTGATATTGGCGAAACCGGTAATGCCATTGATTTTTCATCAACAGGTTCATTGTCAGCTAATGCACAGCAGGGTTCCGTTATTCTCAACGGTATAGATACAGACATTTATGTTGGTACCGCTTCAGGCGGCGGTTCGATTGTTGCTGGGAAAAGTATTGACCTTTCCACAGAAAATTCGGGCGGAATATTTGTACAAAGCGCACTCACTGCCAACAATGGCTATATCAGGTTAAATTCTGTTGAAAGCCTAAACTTGAGCGAAGATATAACTGCGTCTGAGAAGGTTGAGCTTATCTCACAAACAGGGGATATTCTTCTTGATGCATTAATCAATGCAGGCACTGACATTGTTGTTGATTCTGATGGAAAAATCACAGCCGGCAATGAAAATGTGCTGTTAACAGCAGGTAATGATATTATACTCAATGCAAACTCAACAGTTGGCGAGGAGTTGCAAAAAATAAAGGTTAATGCTGACAATAATGTTACTGTTACCGGCTCATCGGTTTATTTACAAAGCCCAGGTAAGACAATAAACCTTGCAGGAATTAACTCAGGCGGTGTTGTTGATATTTCTACTACAACATCCGGAGATATAAACATAAGAGATAATTCAGAAATTACCGGCTCTGATATTACATTGAATGCTGCTGACGGCATTTATCAAGAAGGTGATGAAAAAACTATAACAGCAAGCGGCAAGCTCGATTTGACTGCAAATAATACAGATATCGGACGTGAGAATAATGCTCTGATTTTTGCGGCAGATTCAGTAAAAGCCTCAGCAGAGAAGGGTTCTATAGTTTTAAACGGTATTGATGTGGATATAAAAACCGATACTATCAATGCCGGTAAAAACATTGACTTAAGCACAACAAACTCCGGTAACATTATTATCCAAAGTGAACTCTCAACTCAAAACGGAGGATATATTAGATTAAACTCTGCACAAAGTCTTGTTGTGGACAAAAATATAACTTCCTCAGATTATCTTTTCCTGGGTGCGAAAGAAGGGCTGGAACTTTCAGCCATAATTCAGGCTGTTAACGACATTACAATGGAAACCCAGGGTGGTATCAATCAAATTTCAGGTTCTGTCACAAGTACGGCTGGCAAAGTGTTGGCTTCCAATACTGTATCAGGCGGCATAATACTGAACAATGTTGCCGCACAGACAGGCATGAATATTACTAATACAGGTGATTCGGCAGCACTGGTGGCTGTTGGAAATCTTGTTTCTGCCGGAGGAAATCTTAATATTGTCAATGCAACAGGCGGTAATGTTGATTTGACAGGTAATATAGAAGCCACTGGCGGTAATGTTTCTATTAACTCGGATGAAGGTAACATCGTAAAACAGGATACATCTGCCACTGTAATAGCAGGACAGGATATATTCCTGGGGGGCAAATCTGTCGGAAGTGCAGATAAATTTATCAACACAAATGCAGGTGGTGCTGTATCGGGCCGTGGGCAAAAGCTCTATCTGGAAAATACTACAGTTGAATTTAAAATAGGTGACATAGAAACTGTTAAAGATACACCTCAAGATATTACAGAAGTTAATCTTGTATCAAAACAGGGCGATATTACATTCAACGGTCTTGTTCAAGGCGACAATGTCAATGTAAATTCTTCTAACGGAATAAAACAAGATACTGCATTGACAACCCCTTCAATTGAAGCAGACAGAGTTACTTTGACAGCAAACAACGGTGATGTGGGTGCTGCTGACAACGCAATAGATATGAAGGTTACAGGTGCATTGAATGTTGATAAGGCCGGTAATGTTTATATCCACGGCGCTGATACCGGAAATGAAAATGCATTGAATATCGGTAATATCAATGCTGACAACATTGTTAAATTAACATCTGATTCCGGTATTAGATTAAACGGTCTAATTCAGGGACAAACAGCAGATTTAACAGCCAACGGAGATATTACACAATCAGATAGTATTGAAAAATCTTTTGATGTTGATAGCCTAAATCTTGTAAGTACAGCAGGCAATATAGGACTTACAGGCCATGCAATTGATTTTGTAGCGGGGTCTTTACACGCAAATGCTGCCGGTTCTGTTGTTTTAAACGGCATAGGGCTTGATATAGAAACCGGCGATATAATAGCAGGCAAAGATATTGACCTTTCCACAACAGGTTCCGGTAATATTACAATTTCCAAAGACATGAGTGCCAATGGATACATCAGACTAAACTCGGCAGAGGGCCTGATTGTTAATAAAAATCTAAATGCAACAGGATATATAGAATTAATTGCCCAGGGCGGTGAGATGATACTGTCTTCTTTAATAGAAGCAACAGACGTTACTCTTAATGCCGCAGGAGGAATTACTCAAGAAAGCGGTAAGATTGTAAGTACAGGCACTAACGGTGTAAATGTTACAAATACAACAGCCGGTTCAATAGAACTGGTTGATGTTACTGCATCTAACGGAAACATAAACATAACTAATGACGAAACTGCAGCCGGAAGTATCATACTTGGCAATTTAACAGCCGGAAAAGATATTTCTGTGTCTAACCTTTCAGAGGGTGAAATAAGACTTAACTCTAATATCTCAGGTGCAGATATAAATCTTATTGCAACAGGCGGTATTTCCCAAATTGCAGGTAATATTACAGCAACCGGCGAAAACGGATTGAATGCCTCCAACTCTATCTCAGGCGGTATTAAGTTAAATAACATAACTGCACAAAACGGTGGGGTAAATATTGCAAATGACAACAGTGCTTCGGGCAGTATTATTGTGGGAAAAATTGATGCTCTCAAAGATGTGTCATTGTCTAACCTATCAGGAAACGAAATTATTTTGAATTCCGATGTAACAGGTGCTGATGTGTCAATTGTTTCAACAGGAGGCATTATCCAACAAAGCGGAAATATCATAAGCAGCGGAGACAGTGGTTTTAATGCTCAAAACAGCCAATCAGGAAGCATTGAATTGAATGATATTACCTCTGCAAATGGTGTGAATATAGAAAATACCGCATCAGATGCAAGTGATATAGAGCTTAATAAAATCTCAAATACAAACGGCCTTGTATACATTACAAATGCAACCGGCGGTAATGTGCTGTTAAATGCGCTGGTTGAATCATCAAACGGCTCAATAATTATTGATACAGCAAACGGTAATATTGAACAAAATATTGCAGGTATTGCACTAAAAGCAGGCGGAGATATCTCTCTTAAAGCAGGCAACCATATCGGAACAGCGGATTCTTATATAAAATTAAATTCAGGCGGCAGTGTTTTCCTGGATGCAAACAACCTTTATATAGACAGTCCTGATATGGATTTAAATATTGCTCAAACAGACAATACAACAGGTTCTGTAAATATTAAAACAAGCGGTGCTGATGCAGACCTTAATTTGAATAGCAATGTGTCGGCTGCAGATATTACGCTCTCGTCTGTTTCAGGCCTGAATTCAGCAGGAATTCTCAACAGCAGAGGCAATGTGTCTTTACAGGGCAACAATGTTTCCGTGAACAGTATAAATACGGGTTCTTCATACTCAATAACTGGTAACGGCCTTGTTAATGTTACAGGAACATTGACAAATAATGCGGACTCTTTAATTACAGCAAATAATTCAGGTACGGATTCGGGCATAATAATTGCAGATACAGCTGTGCTTAACAACAATAATGGCAGTCTGAATATTACAAATAACGGCGCAAATGGTCTGGCAATGAACGGAACAATCATTAATAACGGCAATATGACGCTGGAAAATAATGTAGGCTTAATGATTCTGGCAGGAGAAATTGATGCCAAGGTAGGCTCTGTAAACACCTTTATAAATGGTGCAGATGAGGATATGAATATTGCAATGGACCTCGAAAGTTTCGGTACAACCATTACGTTTGAAAACAGAGGACAGGGCAGTCTTATTGTAGATGAAAATGCAAACCTTGCCGTAAACGGCATACAACAGGGCGATACCTTCTACGAAGGTGAATTGAACCTGAATAATATGTCAAACTCAGATCAGAGCGGAATCTCCATAAAAGGCACAATTGCCGGAGATAACGGCACTGTTAATATAACAAACAACGGACAAAATGGTATAACTTTTGAAAACGGTTCAAACGTTAATACAGGCTCTGATATTAATGTTATAAATAACAAAGGCTCATTGACAGTTGCTAAGGACGCTTCAATTACATCCCGTGCTGATATTTCAATAGAAAATAAACAGGCTGCTCAAAGCGTAAACTTTGACGGAACTGTCCATGGTAAAAACGTTACTGTACATAGCAACGGCTCCAATATAAATATTGCTCATAATAAAGAGCAGGCAAACATTTCTGCTGATGAAAATATTGAAATCACTGCACAAAATGCGGATATTTTAAATAACTCTCTATCAGAGGCGCCGGTGCCAAACGCAGGTGGTATCAGTGCAGGGAACAATATTGAGCTTTCGGCTAACAATATAGGTTCTCTTGATGATACTCTCGGAAACATAATAAAAGATGGATTTGTGCTGGATGCAGATAAATCTATCCACGTTAATGCGGGAGGCAATATTAATGCCAATGCTCAAGAAACGCTTAATTTGCTTGCAGTTAACGGAAATCTTAATCTCGATTCGGTTAGTGCAAAAGATGCCAATTTGAGTGCTCTTAATGGTAATATAACAGGCAACAGTATTACTTCTGACAACCTGTACGCATTTGCGGCTTCTGACAGTGGTAAGATTTCGCTTGATAATATGAATATTGCAACAGATGTATATGCTGAAGCCGGTTCTCATATAACGATGAATAGCAATTCTGCACTCAATATACAATCGGCATTGAGCAGAAATGACTCAATTGATATAACCTCTGAAGGCAATACTGAAATCAGAGAAATTGCGGCTTTAAAGGATATTAATATTACTGTTAATGATGAAAAGTTGACGATAATTAATCTTGGCAGAGTTGAAAGAGCTCAGGATGTTATCCCTGAAAATGTAAACCTGAGCGTTCTTGATGCCAAGCGCCAGCCTTCCGGTTCTTACACTCCAGGAATGAGCCCTGAGGGGTTGGAAAAATTGAAACCTAACAGTAAACTTGATATTTATAATGCTTATGTTCAAAACAAAGCAACCCTAAAAGCTGATACAATCACAGCACAGGTTTATGATATCTCAGACAATTCTGTTGCAGGTCAAAAAAGAGTTGATAAATACGGAAACGAAGCAACAGGCTTCCACAATGCTAACAAAGATGGAGAGATGTTAGAGTTTGATATACAGGGTGCAAACTATGCTCAAGGCGATGCTGGTTCTGACCCTCACAACCCTTATTATTCTCCTGATGCAAATGACAAACACGCACTAAATGTGCATCTGACACTTGGAGACTCTGTTGGTGACTCATTGTACGGAGCTAATTTCAAAAAATTGTATTCGGATTATGCATTTATTGACTCGATTAATGCAGCCAATCCTGATGCTTTCTCCAAAATAGTAATAGAAAGCGGAATCATTGGCGAAAAAGCGATAATAAGAAACAACAATTTGAGGCTTGATATCAACAACACTGATGTTGAGCGCGATTATGCAATCAACAAACATTATAACGATGCACCTGATAAGGACTATACAAACCATACTTCATTTAACTCGGAAATGTTTGATACAATAATTGTTAATACAGCGGATAAGCCAGTCATTCCGGATGTACCTGTTATTCCACCGGATCCGAGTGACAACAGAAATCCTTACAATCCGAACAGACAGGTAAAAGATCCTGTATTAACAGATAAAGTTATACCTATTTCAAGATACGTTCAAGAAGCAGAAAATAAAGATTCAACTGCGGTAGATTCAGACAAATCAACAGGAATAAAACAAATCAGATGGGTTGTAAGAGATAAAGAAAACCGTATTCTCGGTGCTTCTGAGTCTGAACTGATAAAAGAACCTGTTGTTGATTCTGTAATCAAAATTTCTAAAAAAGGAATAGTTGTAACAGCAGATACCGTGAGCGATGATGGTCTGAAACTGAATCAAAATGTACAAATTGATTTAAAATACAAAGAAATAGCCTTTAATGTTGACGGGCAGGTAAAAAATATCAACGGAAGAATCGTTGAAATTGCCTTTGTCAATGTTGATAAACTTACTTCAACGGTTATGCTTTTCTTGAGTATGTTCAGTGAAAATCTGTAATATAAAATTATTAATGCATTGAAGGGGTGTCATTTTCATCATGTGATTTGTGGAAGTGGCACCACTTGAATGATGGATAAGTTTCTTTCATCTGTTCCCATGCAACATGCACGTCGTAGGGCATTCCTTTTGTTGTTATCTCTGCTCTGCGGCCTTTTTCCCATTCTTTAATAAAGTCTATGCAGGCATGGTCAATGTAGTGTAATCGTTCTGCACAAAGGGTTATATTTTTGTCCTTTGGCAAGCGTTCAAGTGCTTCTATGAGTGTGGGCAGCTGTATAAAGGTGATATTTCCGTGTATTTTTGCAGTTATTGTGTTGGTTTGTTCATCGTATTCAGTGTCAATATCAACTTTTAAAACTTTATATGCGCTTTTTATAAGAGCACAGAAAAAGCCTGCCAAAATTCCTTCAAAGAGATTGGTAAATAATATTGCAACCAGCGTGATAATATAAATTGCAAATTCACCTTTGCTGAGTTTTAGAATATGTTTTGCTGCTTGAATGTCAACAAGCTTGTACCCTGTATATACAAGGATTGCCGCTAGAGAAGATATTGGTATATAGTTTAAAATTGCCGGGAAAAAGCTCACAAAAAGTACAATCCACAAACCATGAAGTATTGTAGACATCCTTGTTTGAGCATCAGCATTAATATTTGCGGCACTTCTCACTATAACTCCTGTGATTGGCAACCCTCCAACCACACCTGAGAGTGCGTTTCCTACGCCCTGTGCAATGATTTCTTTATCATAATCAGTCTTTGATTTTGAGCTCATTTTGTCGATTGCAGTTGAGGTCAAAAGAGTTTCGGCACTGGCGATAAATGTTATTACTAGTGCGCTTATCAAAACTTTTAAATCCAGTATATGTGCAAACAATGAGGGTTTTATGAATATAGCCTCACTCCAAAAATTTTGTCCAACCTGAATATAATTAATATCAAAATGCATAAAGTTTGCAAACAAAGAAGCGATAATAACTGCAACAAGAGCGGACGGTACAGCTTTAAGCTTTTTAAACGGAAGCAAATCCCACACCACAATTATACAGATTGTTAAAAGTCCCACCATTGCGGCAAGGTGATGGGCAGACCCGTTCATAGGCAGAACAGAGTGATAAATCACCCTGCCAAGGTCGAGAATATTTGCTATAAATGTATTTTGCGGTTTGCTGTCAAGCATAATGTGGAATTGTGAAAGAAAAATTGATATACCTATTCCTGCCAGCATACCTTGTATAATTGCAGGTGATATAGCTCTAAACCATTTTCCCAACGATAAAAAGCCGAATAAAATTTGCATTAAACCTACAACAAATATTATCAGAAAAAGTTTTTCTATTCCGAGAGTGTGAATTATATCTACTACAATCAATATTAAACCGGCAGCCGGCCCGGACACCTGTAAAGAATTGCCAGATAAAGCACCGACAACAATGCCGCCTATAATGCCTGAAATTATTCCGCAATAAATCGGTAATCCGCACGCTATTGAAATACCTATAGCCAGCGGCATTGCTACCAAAAATACTATAACTGATGCCAAAAAATCTTTTTTTAGTGAATCTATATTAATCATTATTATTGTCGCCTGTGTTGTAAACCGACTTTTATAATAACGATTAATTATTTCTTTGGCAATAATTTATAAGGCTAATGTTACAAAACATAGCTGATAGCTTGCGTTGCCAGCTGCGTCATTGCAGGGCTTGCATAATAATTTTTGCACAGGTTTTGTGCTAAATTTTGTGCTCCAAGTCCCAAATCTTTTGTGTTTTGTATTTCTCTTAATGCGCCTTTTAAAATATTAGGTACGTTAGAGTCAGGATTTACTTCACTGTATGTAACAAGACCGTCTTTATCCGTGTCTACATTTTCACTGAGTTTGTCAACATCATTATTTTCAAGAACCTTTTGTAATTCCGAATTTTTTCTGTCTTTCAAAGTTTGCAGAGCAATTTCCTGTTTGGACAGTGTATTGTCGAAATTTTTGTCTATTTCGTCAAAGTTACTTCTTAAATAATCAGCAAAATCTTTTGTATCAGTGTTCAAAAGGTTAGAAGTGTATCCTTGAACCTTTGTATATAAGCTGTTAATGATGCCGTTTTGTAGAGTTGTCCCGTTATTTATTTCAAGACTCATAATTATACTCTCCCCATATTTATTTATATTATAAAGAGTATTTATGCCCTCCTCATCGGCTATATAGTGGAATTTATTTAAATATGCTTAATATTTTTTTTATGAATTTTCTTTTTTTTGCTTTGTAATAATCTTTTGAATAAATAAAATTTAAAAGAACGCATAAGTTATAGTATTCACTGCTTGCTTCTGTATCCTCAAATTTGTATAAAAGATGTTGTGAAGGAAGCAGTGATTTTATATGAGTTAATTTTTCTATAAATTTTTCTTTAGAACACTCTGCTGTTATTCCATCTTGTAATTGTTTTATAATTTGTAATTTGTAGGATTCATCCGTAAGTATTCTATTTAATTTCTTTTTCAACTCTGCTTTTTCTTTGCAATAGGCATCTGTATTTACAAGATAATCAAATTGTCCAATAGGATTTTCTAAACTTAATACAGGTGTTTTTGTATTTATTGCATCAATCATAACTGTTCCGCCAGACATTGGAAAGGAATCTATAACAATATCTGCAGCAGTAAGATAATCAAAATAATCTGTTTCATAATCAGCTTTTTTTAATAATAATACTCTGTCTTTATATTTATGTTTTAGTTGTTTCCATTCTTTGCTTTTGGGGCCTATTGCTATCAGAATAGTATCTTTATGCTCTGTTAAACAATTTTCAAATATGTCAATGATTGTGTAATTTTTTAATTGTACGTATTTCCCTGATGAGCCAGCTGTAAGAATTATTTTTGCATTACTATCAAGATTAAATTTATTACGTGCATCTGTTTTATTTTTGATATTTATATTTTCTTCATAAGGAACACATAATGCTAAATTATTTTTTGCTTTTCTTATAATTTTTGTAAAATATGTTCTGTTTTTAGACAAGTCTGCAACGATGTCAGATATACAAATACCTAGCCAAAAAGTATGATCGGAATGGTTAAAAAATATAATAGGCCTTTTGAATTTGTTAGTCCCAAAAGCAATTAATGCACATGGATCATTCATATGAATATGTAAAACTATGTAATCATATTGTGAAGCTTTTTGTCTTAATTCTTTAGCTTTATCTAGTAAATTATTATTTTTAAGTTTGATTATTTTTCCTTTTTTTTCTGTCACGGCTTTTTTTAGACGATTTAAAGGTTCATTTTTTGTTTGATTTATTAATATTACAGAATGTTCTTCTGTGTTGGGTGCATATTCTATCCATTTTTCTACAATACGAGTGTGACCTCCATTTGTAGACGCATTTGTCATAACATGTAATACGGAATTATTTTTGTATTCTGCTTGTAAATTAATGTCAATATTTTCTGCAATATTACAATAAAAATTTTCTAATTTTGCACAGCTAAAATAACCGCAATTTTTAAATAATGCAAAATCCACAGCATCTTGAGCAATTTCTAGTTTTTTATTAATATTTTTTTCTTTATCTAATTCTTCTAAATATTTTTGAAATTTATGCCTGTTTTTTTTTATAGATTTATAATACTTTTCAAATATTTTCATACGCATTAATCCCCTCCACAATAGCCAAAACTTCATTATCAGTTAATACAGGACTAATCGGCAAAGATAAAACCTGCTGATGAATCATTTCAGATATTGGAAAAGATAAATTTTGCCACTCTTTATAACATTCTTGCTTGTGCGGAGCTGTCGGATAATGTATATTAGTCTCTATTCCATTGTTTTCCAGCTGTTTTTTGAGTCTATCTCTATCCTTAGTCCGTATGGCAAAAATATGCCAAACATGACTCTGCTCTTCCTTTAATTGTGGCAAAATAATGTTCGGATTTTTGATATTTTCTATATAAAATTTTGCGATTTCTCTTCTTCTGTCATTGTCGCTGTCCAAATACTTTAACTTCACATCCAAGACCCCAGCCTGAATCTCATCAAGCCTTGAATTAATCCCCTTAAAAATATGATGGTACTTGTAATCAGAACCATAATTAGCAATAGCCATGACCTTGAAAGCCAACTCGTCATTATTCGTTGTAACGCAACCGCCATCACCCAAACAACCAAGATTCTTACCCGGATAAAAAGAAAAACCACTGGCATCACCTAAGCTACCAACCCTTTTCCCTTTATATATCGCGCCATGCGCCTGCGCAGAATCTTCAATGACTTTTAAATTATACTTTTTTGCAAGCTGCCAAATCTTCTCCATCTCAACCGCCTGCCCGTAAAGATGAACAACCATAATAGCCTTTGTGTTTTGCGTAATCTTTTCTTCAATTAAATCAGGATTTATATTGTATGTGTTGATATCAGGCTCAACAAGAACAGGCGTACAGCCATTTTGCGAAATGGCTAAAATAGAAGCAATGTAAGTGTTAGCAGGAACAATAATTTCGTCACCAGCAGAAAACCCATATGCTTTGATAATGAGATTCAACGCATCAAGCCCGTTAGCACAGCCAATACAGTGCTTAACCCCGCAAAAATCAGCAAAGTTTTTTTCAAACAAGCTAACCTGCTGCCCGAGAATATACCATCCGGAATCAAGTACCTGCTTAATTCTGTCGTTGATTTCATCACGAAAACGTTCATTAATTTTGTGTAGGTTTAGGAAGTTAATCATTATTTGCATCCTTTATTTTAATTTAGAGATTTTTCTGTATAACTTGTTGCGTTTTTTAGCAGGATAAAACAACTCCACAATGGGAAATTCACTCAAAATAAATTTGAAAAGGCATGCAAGCCTTTTTTTCTTTGATGCTAAATAAGCTTCAAGTTTGTAAAAATAGTTTCTTTTTTTATTCAAAACTATTTGGATAGAATCAGATATGTTACTATTTTGTTTCTCTTCATTCAAGAGTTTTATATTTACAAAAGATTCGATTTTTTCAAAGTTGTCTTTCCATCTGCCTTTAGCTTCAATGAATTTGTTTGATGCTTCCGTTATATCGTCTCTCAAGTTGGGTTCAAGCAGCAGTTTTTTACACATTTCTCTAACATCAAATGGTGAAGAATACATTGGTAAATCTACGAATCCATCTGTTTGTTGCTTTAAAAGCTTTGACTCTGATGTAACTAAGACAGAATTTGAAGCCATAATATCGTAAACTCTCCACGGGAAAGCAAATCCTTTGGTTTGAGGATGAGAGATACTCAAACAAATTTTTGAAGAGTTATAAAGGTCTTGATTGTGTTTGAGTGAAAACTTGGGTTCATTGTTGAATGCGCTAAACAATGGTATGTTAGGATCAGGGTATTCATTCCACAACTCGCCGTACAGCTCTAACCCTAAATCCAGAACCGAGGATAAAACATAGTTTCTTGAGTCAAAGATATTGTGCAATATAGTTTTGTTAAAATTGCTGTTTGGACAATGCTTTTTTATCAGATATTCATAATCATAAATTCCGGTCTGCCAGAATTCCTTTAACGCATCATAGATACTCTGGTTGTTATTTTTTATGTAGTCAATTAACTCTTCAGGGATTATTGGTGTAAATTTTGTTCCTATAAAAGAGATGTTTTTATCTTTTTCAATCTTTTCGTTTTCTATAGCCGTTGCAAGATGGATAGAGCAAATTCTGTCTTTTAAAATACCAAACTCTTCATAATTGTTTTCCCAATTTTCGTAATGTGTAATCATATAATAACGGTCTTGATACTTTTGGATAAAATCCTTGCAGGGAAACAAACATGATGAATCGGCATCAAATATTAATACAGGACAGTTTGTTATATTGAAGATATTTTTATAGATTTGATTATTGTAAGTGAATATTATGTCGGGATTAAAGTTTTTGATTTTTTCGTTTAAATAGTTTTCATTTAAAAGTGTATAATCCCAGTAGTCTTTTTTATATGAGGCAAGATTCACCATCATAACTTCATTGCCGTATTTTACCAGTTCTTTTGCAAATGATTCGTAATAACAAAAAATATTTTTGTCATTGCCATTAAATGAATATTGATAAAATAATACTAAAACTTTTGTCATATTTGTCTCTTCTTTTTACTCTTCAGGGGCGAAAAATTTATTTGTCGAGTTTGCATCTATATCCATCTTGCTCATATATGCGTTGTAATCTTTTGCAATATGCCCCAAATCAAGCGCCCTGATACCGTGTTGTGCAAGGTCATATGCTAAAACCGTTGCGGTTGGTCCTAAAATTATTATGATAAGTCTGTTTTGAGAATTTTCTTTTGCGTTATTGAAAATTTCATCGTATTTATCAAAAGCATTTTTGGATGGCGCATATTGGTATTCAATTGATTTTGCACAATCAAAAATGTTGTATCTTATATTGTCAAATGTTTTATGACCACAGATGATTGTGATATCTTTATTTCTCCATAATTTTTGCAGCTTTATATAGTACGATTCATCGTTAAAATTTTGATATGTTAAAAAGGGAAAGGTTATCCCTGCTGAATAGTAATTTGTATTGTTGTTAACAAATGTGGCAAATTTTTCTCTTAAATCTTTTAGGTGAATACGATCAATAAATTTGACATAATTATGTACATTTATTAAATCCGGATAATATACTCTTCTTGGCAAAGCTTTCATAATATTTTCATCACTGGAATGAAATACCTCAATTAATCTTTCTGTTAATTTTTTATTACTGGGTTGAAAAGGTATTGATTGGTTCAACATTAATGACATTTCGCCATCACCAAAACGGCAAAGACTTTTGTCTCCTTTTATAAGTTCATCAATAGTTTGTTCATCTGTAAAAATTTTAGGTTTATTTAAATTTTTTATTCTATTTTCCATTTCAGGGATTTCATATACCAAATTATCAATTGCAGTATTTAAAAAATATGGAAAATCATTATTTTTAAAATTTTCAAAATCTTTTATTGCTTTGATATTGTACCTAAATAAATATTTTAAATTTTTTAAGAATGTTACTAAACCCATAACTATGTTTTTTCTTTTTAGATTCTTGGAATGGTTTCTTTTTGTTAATTGTTATTTGTAAGTTTTACATTTGTTAGTTTTTTTATTGTTTCGTTATAAAATCCTTTGTCTTTCAAATAAAATTCGAAATAATTAGGTATGTCTATTAACTCGGGTATTAATCCCCAAGTTAAAAATATCTCTCCACAAAAACAATGTTTATGTGGACAAATACCAACTTCTTTAAATTTGATTTTTTTAGTTAGCCAATGTCTTTTTAATGATTTATGAATGCCATTGCAAGGTATTACAAAACCATGGTCATTATCATACGAAAATGACCATAAGCCTGCTTTGCAAATTTTACCTTGAGTTGCTGTATAGAATTTTTTTAAAACATCAAGCTCTTTTGCTTCAAAAATTTTCTTTATTATTTGATGAGTTTGCTCATCATAAAATTTATATGGCATCCAATTGTTTGATTTGTCTAACGCAATAGTAATATTTGGCAAGATTCCAACATTGTTTATACAGCTATTTTTAATTTCATCAAGTATTGGCATGTATTCCGGTGCAATTGTTAAATCCATATGGTGAGAAATATTTGCTGCTTTTAGTTTTTTGATATTGTCAAAATATATTTGAAGCTTGTTTTTTTCTTTTAATTCATTATAGTGTAATGAAGCATGAATAATTACTCTTTCTGACAACTCTTTTGGCAGGGATATTATTTTATTTACGCCTTCTGAATATGTAAGATTGGTCACTATGTTGATTACATGACCTTCTTTTAACAAGAGTTCAATCAATTCAATATTCTTTTCATAAAGTAATGTTTCTCCATTTGTTACAAAATTGAAAAAAGCAATACCTTCTAAATTTTTTTTAGAAAATAGTTTTATTTGTTCTTTATTTGAAAGTTTTTTTTCAGAGGGTTTGTATTCTTCTAAATAACAATAATGGCATCTTAAATTACAAGAGTAATTTCCTGCATTATAAAAAATGACTTTTTTAATTTTATCTTCTTTTTCCATTTATTCCTAACTCCGTACAAGATTTTAATACATCTCTAACAACCAATGCACCTGCTCCTATCATTGCGTTTTCTCCAATAGTTACACCCGGTAAAATTGTTGCGTTTGCGCCAATTGATGCGCCTTTTTTTACAACAACTTTTTCTAACTTAAAGTTTTTGTTCCCTGATTTTGGGTATCTGTCATTACAGAAAGTCACATTAGGGCCGATAAAAACATCGTCTTCAATCTCTATACCATCCCATAATTGCACTCCGCATTTGACGGTCACATTATTTCCTATTTTGACGTCATTTTCTATAAAACAGTGGGAACAAATATTGCAGTTGTCTCCAATAACAGCGTTAGGCAACACCACGCAATATTGCCAAATATTGGTGCCATCTCCGATATTTCTGCTCTGCACATCAGACAACTCGTGAATCATAACGCGACCTCTTTCAAAAATTCATCGTAATCTCTGATGTACTCTTTTTCGTCATAATAATCACTGGCGAGAACCATAAGCTTACAGCCGTAAGAAAAATGTCTCATCTCTCGCCACATATTTTTACCAATATACAATCCAACATCAGGTCTGTTAAGCCAGACTGATTCTTTGTTTTTACCGTCATCAAGAATAAATTGGCAGGCACCGTCCATAGCAACAATAATCTGCTCCATATTTTTATGAGCATGCATGCCTCTGTCTTGATCGGGAAGAGTATCAAAAATGTAATAAACCCTCTTAATATCAAAGGGGATATTTTTGCCACCTTCAAGAGAGACGAGTTTGCCTCTTGCATCGCCAAAAATGCGCATATTGATTAATTGATAATTCACTCTAACTCCTCAAGTATCATAGATAATACAACCAAATTAAGAGTGTTTTATAACTGCACACTTACAAAAATATTTTCAACGAAATATTTTGCTTCTACAGACAGCATTAAGTCTACTCTTCTTAATCTGTTTTTCATCTATTATTTTTTATATGGAACATTTGTATTATAATACAAATAGCAAAATATATTAATTATTATTTATGATATTTACAAAATTTTATAATTAACAAAATCAAGATTGTTATTTTAGGAAAAACAAAAATGCAGCAAGTTGGCGTAGATATTGAAGAAATTTCACGTTTTGAAAATAAAACTATTGAAAATGATTTTCATTTTTTAAACAAAATATATACAGAAAATGAATTGGATTATTGTTTTTCTAATGCACAGCCGGCACGGCATCTTGCTGCCAGATTTTGCGCAAAAGAGGCTGTTGTTAAGGCTTTAAGCAATATACTCAACAAGAATTTATCATATTCTCAAATAGAGATATTACGCAGAGAAAACGGCTCTCCGTATGTTAATTTGATTGACTGCGAAGAAAATATAGAAATAGCCCTGTCTATGTCACATGACAAAGACAAGGCCATTGCTTTTGTTACTGCTTCTAAAACAGATTAATTTATTTTTTGTCTTTTATAAAGCTCAATACAGAATTTATAAAAGTGAGAGGATGAACAGGGCAGCCTGGAATGTATAAATCTATGGGATATTTTTCTAAAAACTCTCTGTTGATTTCTTCTGCGTCTTGATAAATTCCGCCGGAAATTGCACATGTTCCGCAAAGGATAACAATTTTTGGATCGGGAACAGATTTGTAGCAGTCTTCAAGAGCGTATGCCATGTTTTTTGAAATCGGGCCTGTTATAACAATCCCGTCAGCGTGCCGCGGGGATGCAACAAAATCTATACCGAATCTTCCCATATCAAAGTTGCAGTTAGAGCAAGCATTGAGCTCCATTTCGCAGCCATTGCAGCCTGCTGCTGACACCTGTCTTAATTTCAGGGATTTTGAAAACACGGAGGTAATCTCTTTTCTTACTTCCACTGCTGTTTTTTCGTATTCTTCAGGTGTCATTCCTTCTGTAATTATCAATTTTTCACGGCTTGTTGAGGCAAGCTTGTAATAGTTTGAAAAATCAATGGATCCCCCGTTATTTATGTTTTTATCAACGTTTTTGCAAGCTCCGCAAAAAGTGCATTTGCCCATGTCAATTGAAAGCGGGTTGAGTTTGAGTGCACCCGTAGGGCAAACGTCAACACATTTTTGAAGATCAGCACCTTCAATATTTTTTAATATCGGGAAACCTCTAAACTGCTCTCTCATAGGAGCATTCGGGATGTCTTTGATAAACTGTTGTCCCTGATAAATTCTTGATTTTAATGTATCTAGCATAATTATATTTTCCTTGTGTATTATAAATCATTTCCTGAATAAGACAGATTAAAGCTTTTGTTGCATAGCGGAAAATCTGATATTCCGTTGTTTCTTACCGCAAGAGCAAGCCCGTACCAGTTGTTGAATGAAGGGTCTTTTATTTTGTAGCGTGTAAGAGTTCCTGTGTTGTCTGTCATTGCAATATGTACAACTTCACCTCTCCAGCCTTCCACAATTGAAATTACGAATGCGTCTTTTGCATTTTTGTTGTCAGAGTATGTCATAACCGGTTCGTCAGCGTATTTTTCCAGCTCTTTAAAGCATTTTCTCACTATTGCAAGAGATTCCAGAACCTCTTTATATCTCAATTTGAATCTTGACAATACGTCTCCCACGCCTTTAAACGGCTTTCTTGTAATGTTTAATTCATTTATCCATTTGTCAGGGAAATCAAAACGTGTATCAAGCTCAACCCCTGAAGCCTTGGCAGCCATTCCTACAAGCCCGATTTCAAGAGCACGTTCTGTGCTTACAGTGCCAGTTTTTTCCAATCTTGACATAACAGAGGAATTTTTGAGCATTGTATTTGCCATTCTTTCAACATCTTTTTCAACTTTTTCAAGAGTTTTTTGAGCTCTTTCAATTTTTTCTTTATTAAGGTCAAAATTGACCCCTCCTACATTGATGAGCCCTCTGCCGAATCTGCTTCCTGAAAACTCCAGCATTGTGTTTATAACAAGAGTTCTTGTAACGCCAAATACCGCAGCACCCATTAGATATGCAATATCTCCCGCAACAGCGCCCATATCACCGATATGAATAGCTGCTCTTTCCATCTCAAGTGCGAGCTTTCTTATTAACTGTGCTTTGTTTGATATTTTTATATCTTTTAAGGTTTCCATAATGTTGGAATAAGCTGTGTTGTAGGCTATTACGCTGTCACCCACAATGGATTCTGCCAGCTGGTTTGAAGGGCGTTTAAGCATAAGATTTTCCACCCCTTTATTTTGATAACCGAGCATAATCTCGAGGTGGTAAACAGTTTCGCCGTTGCACATAAATCTGAAATGTCCCGGCTCTATAACCCCTGCGTGAATCGGGCCAACGCCTACCTGGTGGACTTCTTCACCTTGCATCTCAAAGAAAGGATAATCTTTTTGGTTTTTGCGTACAGGCTTTAACCAGGGATGGTGTAACGGTTCTATGCCGAAGTCTTCATAAAATTCTCTTTCAAAAATATGAAAAGCGGGAATTTCTTGTGTAAGTGATTCATAAGACTTTTCAAAACTTCTAAAAAGAGCAGAAGACACAAGAAGTTCGCCCTGTTTGTCGTCAGCAAGCACAACAAACAATCTTACTCTTTCATTACCCCAGTCTTTGCCAAAGAATGCAACGGGTCGTTTTTGTTCGTGTATTATTTCTTTTCTCAACTCCTGTATTTCAAGGCAGGGTATTTCATTTAAATTTATTTTTGTATTATTTTTTGTTCTAATCCAGTTCATTATATTGTCCTTTTGATTTTAAAATCCTGCTACAGCCAGTGTTATTACTCTGTTAAGCATCGGCGGCACGTAAACGCCGAGAATAAATACTATCAATAGCATTATCATCTGCGGAACATACATAGAAATTGTCACTTTCTTTTTGTTTTCTTCCACTGTTTTTTCTTTGTCTTTACTTTCCTGGCCAAACGCCATTTTAACAACAACCTTGCCAATACCGTAAAGTACTATTGTTAATAGCAGAGCAAACAAAACGCACAGCACATAATGCTTTTGTACAATCATTGTTTTGATTATCAAAAATTCACTGATAAACAATACTGATGTGGGAAATGCGCAAATTGCGAGAAAAGATATTATCCACAACCAGCCTGTTTTATTGTCTGCGTGCATTAATCCGTGAACGGATTTTATTCTTTTAGTATCAAACAATTCCAAAATGTTGCCGGATGTAAGGAAGAAAGATGCTTTTGCTAACGAATGGCCTATTAAATGAAGAATCACCGCATAATATGCAGCTCCTCCAAGAGCTGTTCCTATTGCAAGAATACCCATATTTTCAATTGATGAATAAGCAAGCATTCTTTTGTAATTTTTTATGTGATAAACAAAAACTGCTGTGACAAAGATGGATAAAAAGCCCATAAGCATTAATATCATTCTTGCGTAAGAATCACAGTTTGCAAGTGTCATTATTTTGAACACTCTGACAATCACGAGAAAAGCAGAGTTCAATAAAGTAGCTGACAACAATGCTGAAATAGGAGACGGGGCTTCTGAGTGAGCATCAGGCAGCCAGAAATGAATTGGTGCCAGACCCATCTTTGCACCAAAACCAAATGCCATAAATACAAATGCAAGTTTAAGCCACATCGGGTCAAACATAGCAGCATTTTTATACAAAATAGCATAGTTTAATGTGTTTATATTTCCTGTTGATATGTTCAGGAAAATTATGCCCACAAACGCTAACGCAATACCTATTGAACAGATAAAGACATATTTCCATGCTGCTTCTATTGCATTTTTTGTTCTGTTAAAGAAAATTAAATAAGCACTTGATAATGTTGTTGCTTCAACAAATACCCACGCAATGCCAAGGTCTGTGCTCAAAATAGTACCAGTCATTGCCCATACAAATGTCAGTACCATAAACCAGTAAAGGCATATTTTTGTGTCTTTAACCTGTACCCCGAATGAAGGCAGATGTTTTGAGTATCCGTTGTTGTATATTGTCACCATCAAAAATACAAACGAGAGCACAAGCAAAAATATCTTGTTTGTGTTGTCCACAGCAAAGTAATGCGATGCTCCGCTCATTTTTGAGGTAAATGTCAGCATAAGGGTTATTACAAAGTGCATAATTGCATATATATTTAAGAGCAGATTGTCAAACGCTCTTTTTCTTACGAGCAGCATCAATATGCCGGCTATTATCGGAAAAATTAAAATAGTGTTAATCATTGTATTCATAGTCCTTTAAATCTGATAATTTAGACACTTCAAGGTCTTTAAATTCTTTGTTGATTACATTTACAAACAAACCTAAAATGTAAACCGCAATAAATACGTCAAGCAAAACACCCAGATTTACAAGTATAGGCATTTCTTTTGCAACGGATAAAGAAAGCAGAAATATTCCGTTTTCCATTGTTATAAACTCGATTACGTTTGAAATAATTTTGTGCTTGATTGTTATTAGCCAGAGACTTATTACAATTGTTGCAACAGACACGCCAAAGTAAATAGGCGAAATCATTTTTACTGAAGAGAACCAGTAATTTGAAACAAGGAACCCTGCAAGCAGAATAACACTTGCTATAACAAGACAGTAAAAATGCGGTACATTGGGCGCAAAATCCCTGTTAGAGTTTGTTTTGTGTAATATTTTGTATAAAAACCAGGGGATTATTATTGCTTTTACCCCGAGAGTTTCCAGAGTTAAAAATGAAAAGTTTAAAACACCTGTGTGTTCGCTGTGTCCAAAACAGCAGATAAGAAACAGCAGCACTCCCTGAGCTATCAAAAGTCTTATGTGAGAGATAAGTCTGCTAGTCGCTGCCAGATACAGCATTGAAAGTCCGAATAATAGTATAAATCCGTTTTCCATTATGTTTTCCTTAGCCTCCAAACATCCTTGCAACAACCAGTGACAATACAACAAGAGCAAAAGAACTCATGATGAATACAAATTCAAATACGTGAGACATTCTGATTCTTGCCATACCTGATTCTACCGTACCGATGATAACGGAGATTGCAAAAATTATAAATAAGTACAAAGCTGTTGATGCCAATTCACTAAAGTGTGCCGGTATTAAAATATTGGCAATCAAAGACGAAATTAAAAGCATTTTTATTGAATTGCCCCACGTGAACAGAGCAAGGTCGCTTCCTGAATTGTCCAGAATCATTACTTCGTGAATCATTGTCAATTCAAGGTGAGTAGTGGGATCATCAACAGGCACCCTTGAACCTTCAATCAATATCATTAAAAACAGTGCTACTACGGCAAATATTGTAATTAATATTCCGTAACTGCCTGCGTTTTCGAGTATTCCTTTCAAACTCGTAAAGGTAAAGTTTCCTGTCAATGCCATTATTGAAGCAATAATCATAAAAAATGCGGGTTCAACAATGGTTGTAAAACAAGCTTCACGCGAAGCTCCCATACCTTCAAAACTGCTGCCTGTATCCATTGCGGATATGAGCGAAAAGAATTTTCCAAGCCCTAATACATAAGCAAAAATTATTATACCTGCCTGAATATTGATAAGTGCTGTGCCTGTAACCATCGGAACAAACAGTGATGCGGCCAGTACTGATGATATTGCAATAACAGGTGCTATTTTAAAAACAACAGAGGTTGTTCTGCTTATGACAAAATCTTTTTTCATAAGTCTGATAAAGTCGTACAAAGGCTGGAATAATGATACGCCTTTTCTTCCTGCCCAGAAGGCTTTTGTCTTTTTAATCACTCCCATCATCAGGAAGGGAACAAATAAAAGAATTATTAAATTTAAAAGTTTCATTAACATTTTATTTATCCTATTTTTCTATTTGATTAACAAACATCCGACAATGATAATCACAAGGAATATCAAACCGTATTTGATATACGTCTGAATGTTTCCGCTTTGCATTTTTTCAAATTTAGACAGGAACCATTCATCGAATTTTACAATCGGATTGATGACATAAGCCTCTTCAATATCGTCTATTTGCAAGTTAAAATGCGCACTTTGCGGGAAAAGTTTTTTGGGTTTTTCAATATCAAATACTTTCTTAAACAAAGGTCTTAACATAGAAAGAAAAGGACTTGCATAAGACGAAGCAGTGTATTGAATATGATTGTTCAACCTGTCATAACCGCAGCCCCAGGTTTCGTGCATTTGTACTTTTGCTCCAAATTTTAGCTTTATCAAAACAAGAATAAGTATGAAAGCAAGGAATAAAATCGCAAATGTGGATATTTGCTGCAATATTTCTGCTGTTGCAGTGCTTATAGTCACTGCATTATACGAAAGCAAAACATTTACAGGCGTATGCAAATACTTAAATACATACTGCGGAAACAGCCCTATTAAAAGCATAAGCAATGACAAAAATCCCATTGGAATAGTCATTGATAATGGGGCATCTTCTTTTTTATCAATTACATGCTGTGCTTTTTCACTTCTCGGGCTGCCAAGAAAGATTATGCTGAACGCTTTTGTAAAAGCAAGCATAGCCATTGTGCCAACAAACGCCAGAGCTGCAATTGCAAATAACAGCGTAAGTATTACAAAGAAGTTGTTTACACTCAGACCTCGCAGCATACCAAAGTAAATTAAAAATTCACTGATAAATCCGTTAAAAGGCGGCAATGCACAAACCGCAACAGAACTGGCCAGGAAAAATATTGCGGTTGCCGGCATGGCTTTTATCAAGCCTCCGAGCACCTCAACATCTCTTGTATGAGCTTTTGTATAAACACTACCTGCTGCAAAGAACAGTATTTCTTTAAATATAGAGTGGTTTAATATGTGAAGAATTGCACCGGAAAAACCGAGCAATGCAACAATACTGCTGCCATAAGCCAGGCCGAGCATTCCTATACCAACGCCAGTGCCTATAATACCAATATTTTCAATACTGCAATAAGCAAGGAATCTTTTTACATCCTGCTGGCTTATTGAATACAAAACACCGTATAAAGCTGTGGCGAGTGATATTATTAACACCCCGAAAGATATAAGCTTTGAAGGGATTACGATTAGCGAAAGAATCCTTAAAATTCCGTAAATACCTGTTTTTATCATTACACCTGACATAACAGCACTCACATGGCTGGGTGCTGCGGGGTGTGCGTCCGGCAACCAATTATGAAAAGGTACAAAACCCGACTTTGTTCCAAACCCGATAAAAGCAAGTATAAATACAATATTTGCAAGATATTGGTTGTTTTCAAGAACATATCTAAACGAAGAGAAATCAAAACTTCCAGCTTTAATTGAAAGCAGGGCAAAGGCAAGGATTATAAAAATTACTGAAATATGCATAAATACAAGGTATTTTATGCCTGCTTTTAAAATTTCTTTTTTCTCGTTTTCAAATATTACAAGGAAAAATGAACTCAATGACATTATTTCCCAGCAAATCAAAAACATTAAAGCATTTTGGCATGTTACTACAAGAAGCATTGACGCAGTTAATGTGCTCAAAAATATCAAATGAGCACCAACCCGTTTTCCGCTTTCTATATAACCTTTTAGATACCCGTTGGCATAAACTGTTGATGCCAGGCTCATTACCGAAATAACGAGAATAAAAAATGCGCTCAGCGGGTCTATTACAAAATTTACCGATCCAAAAATGTGATTGAAGTTGAAGGTTTCAATCATAGTACAAGAATTTGCTATTACTTTGACAGAAGGAATACAGCATAATACTGCTGCTATTGCGCTGAGAAAAGTAACAATTTTAACTTTGAATTTATCGGCAAAAAACAGTGCAAAAAAACCGCTTGCCAAAAGGAGGATTACCCCCGGAAAAAAAATATTCATAAAATATTCCATCCCAAATTTATAATGTTCGACTAAATGTGTGTAACAAACCCTGTTTTAAATCTAACAAATTAGCATGTCAAGAAAAAAATTAAGAATAATTTTTTACAAATTTTTCTTGTAATTTGAAATTTTTAGATTTAAAATTTTTTTGCACTAGCTCAAACAAAAATGAAGTTATTCAATTTTTGTTTTAACAATTTAAGATTAGTAAGACGCTTTTATAACGCCTGATACGCCACGTGTTTACACCTGGCGGATTGTTAGTATGAGTTGGATTAGAATAGTAGATTAAAACACAGCCAAAAGGAGATAAAAATGGCTAATCAAACATTTGATGCAAAAGACTGCATGACACCAAACAGTGTTGCTCATGAACTGGCAGAACAGGTTATGCCTGCCAAAGCTAATTTTAGAAAATCAAAAACATTTGTACTTGCTATTGCAGCAGGTGCTTTAATTGCATTCGGTGCTCAGGTATCTTTAACAGTTATGACCGGCACTGCAGAAAACCTCAGCTGGGGGATTGCAAAACTTGTAGGCGCAATGACTTTCGCCACAGGTTTGATGATGGTTGTTTTAACAGGTGCAGAACTCTTTACCGGTAACGTAATGATGACTTTTTCTGTTATCGAAAAAAGAACAAGCTTTTTAAAACTTTTAAGAAACTGGACAATTGTTTATATCGGCAACTTTGTAGGCTCATTGCTGCTTGCTTTGCTGATTTATTACTCCGGTTGTTCTCACAACTCTCACGAAGCTCTTGGTGTTTTGAGTCTTACAACTGCTTATCAAAAAGTTAACCTTACATGGGTGGAAGCTTTCACAAGAGGTATACTTTGTAACTGGTTAGTATGTCTTGCTATATGGATGGCTTCTTCATCAAGATTTGTTATAGGAAAAATCTTTGCAATATTCTTCCCTATTATGACATTCGTTGCTTCCGGATATGAGCACAGTATTGCAAACATGTTCTTTTTAACTAACGGTTTGTTTGCAAAACATACTGCTTCAATTGTTGCTGCATCAGGATTAACAGCACAACAGCTTGCAACTTTGAATATAAAATCAATTTTTACAAGCAACCTTATTCCCGTAACTATCGGTAATATGGTAGGTGCAATTGTATTTGTTGTTCTTTTGTTCTGGACAGCTTATTTAAGAGATGATCACAAATCAGACAAAAATGAACACAATAACGAACCTGATATGGAAGAAAATAAATAGTAGAAAAATAAAAGAGGTGAAATATATTTCACCTCTTTTTTAGCTAATAATATAATATTAATAACGTGAAAAAGATTTTATTTTTTTTAGCTTTTATATATATGACAACTTCTTTATGTGCTTGCTCACAGGAAGTTATTACGCTTGAGCCCGAGGTTGAACATTCTTTTGCCCAAAATATTCTGTTGAGCAATGTTGAAAATACACAAGAAATTCCGCAGCCTTTAATAAATGCACCAAAGGTAGAAGAACCCTCTCCAATGGAGCTGCAAGAGCCTTTAAGAAGCTCAATTACAGATTACGATCCCACACAGGGCGCTGCGTCTTCCCAGTTCTTTTTGTTCAATGCAATAAAAAAGGCCGCCCAAGATGTATACAATCTGGAAATTGAAAGAACTGACGTACCTCAGGCTTTGTTAAAAGATTATTTAACCTGGAAACCTGAGACAGGACCGCTTGAAAGTTTGCACATTTGGACAGCTGTTCAGCAGAATTTTTCTACTACAATACCTGAAAGAGGCGATACCGATTCCAAATTTGATGTAAACCTTATAAATGTTCTGATTGATGGTAAATTTAGAGGCGGAAAAGAAAACTTCAGAATAATGCTTGACCCCACCCACAGAAGCAGCCATATGCCGTTTATGGAACCTTTTTTTCAGGATTTGTACGTAGAAACCACAAGAATTCCACATACAAGTATATTAGTGGGTAATTCCAGACCCGGTGTGGGTATTGAAGGCGCTCAATCACCTTATACACTGGCTTTTATTAACAGGTCGCAAATTTCAAGAAATCTTGCCAATATCCGTAAATTCGGGGTCAGAGTAAGAGGCGATTATTCCCTGATGGATTATGATGTGGGCATTTACAGCTCCTCAACAAACTTTACTGCATTTTTTCCGGGCCACGAATTTGATGCTTGGATGAATATAAAACCGCTTGGAAAAACTGACGGCAAATACGGAAAACTCGTTACAGGCGCAGGTCTTCAGTCAGGTGAAAAGCACGGTATGAGCTATTATCTCACAGGTGCTTATGCGGGATATGAATACAAAAAATTCTGGACAAAGTTTGAATACGCAAGAGCTAACGGCTCAAACGGCGGTTCCGGTCTGACAGATAAGCGCTCGCAGGGGTTATTCTGGACTGTTGCGTATCATGTCACCAAAAAACTGGAAATCCTTGCCAGATATGACCAGTTTGACCCTGACAGAGAAATAAAGAATAACAATCAAAGAGAATATACTCTCGGTGCAAACTACTATTTAAAAGGTCAGGCTATGAAGCTTATTTTCAACTATGTCTACTGTCAAAATGACAACAAACTCGACTCTCACAGGCTGATGATGGGAACCCAGTTTTTGTTATAGTTTTACCAGTTTGGATGGTAATATATAGTGATTTCTTCTTTTTCTTTGAGCTTAGCGTGTCCGCCTTTTATGAAATTTGTTAAAGAGCCCGTTGGCGGAAGCGGTGTGAGCGCCCATTTTAAAGGAAACACCCAGAGACTTCTGTCCTGTCCGTATTTTTCGTAAGTATCACTGAATTTTGCACTGTCCAGATTTTCAAACTGAAAATCTCCGAATATAATACTTGCCGGTATGCCATTCATCCCGCTTTTTATAATGGTTTCAACTTTGGCTTGTACAATATCATTTTTTTTAATGATTATTATGCCATTTTGATATACATCGTTTTTAACTATAAATACTACCTTTTGGCCTTCAACTATATCTTTTTCAGAGTTAATATCTGCAAAAACAGACAAATATACAGGTATTCGTTTTGTGTCTTCGTAGTTGTAATGGTATTGTTTGTAGGGCGATTCTACAATTTTATTTTTAAGTACTGATTCAACTATTTCATCTTGCAGTGTATCTGCTGCGTTACAAACCGGTGAAAGTGTAATCAGTATAGATAAAACAGCTGTTGTTATTGCAATTTTACTATTCATATTTTAACTCTTCCTTTGAACCTGTTTTAATTTTTTCAAGCAGCATTCTTCTGTTGTTTTGTGAGTTTAAAAGAAAATTCTGGTAATGTTCGTTTTCAAAATACTTGTTGTTGACAAGAAAATACGGGTATTTTGTATAAATATATTCATAAATTATTGCCAATCTTTTAGAGGCAAGATTTTTGTTGGAAATTTTGTCAAATCTTTTTTGAGGGCAGCTTTTTTGTATAAAAGTTATGAGCCCGATGGGGTCATATCCAGCATTTACCATATAATCAACGGCTCTTTTGTCTGCAACAATTTCAAATTTTTTCGGGGCTGCTTTTATCTGCAGTGCGCTCAAATAACCGTTAAAATACCCGTCATAAGATTTTAATGCTGTTAAAATTCCTCTTGCCAAAAAGCCAGCAAGCTCATCATCGTTTTGAACAAATTTGTATGCGCTGCCATAAACAACGACCTGTCTGCTTGTAACAGAAGGATCTATTTTTAAGAACGATTCTTTTGCATTCTCGTCGTAAACAAAGACTATTCTTTTATCTATCTTGTTTGCATTTAGCAGCTTTGAACCAATATCATTTATTTGTGATTGAATTGTCTGTTCTTTTTCAATTTTTTCTTCAATTGATTGCAAATCAGTTTCCGATGCATATAACACACCGGTATTTGAAATAAAAAATAACGTAATTAATATAAATATTCTTTTTAACATAACACTTTCCTAAAATCCTTTTATTATTCCACCATAGAGCTTTGCGTAGAACATAACAGCTATATATCCTACCAAAAGTCCTATTACAACAATAGACACAGGTTGTACAAGACTCATTATGGTATTAATTTTATCCTGAACATTTTTTTCGTAAAAGGCTGAAACGTTTTCAAATGTTTTGCCCAGCCTGCCTGCTTTTTCTCCTGTTGCAATCATTGACATAACATAGTTGTCAAAAATCATAGATGTAAGAAATGCAGATGTTACATCTGTGCCGTTTTTTAATGCAATAGTTGTTTTTTGCATTCCCTGTTGTGCGCGTTTTGTTCTGAATATGTCTGAAGCTGTTTCTACAGCCTCTATTATCGGCATACCTGCCTCATACGATGCTGCCAGTACTGAAAAAAATCCTGAGTAATAAATACTGTTGACAAGACCGGACAAAAAAGTCTTTTCTGTAATAAAATCCATAACGCTTTTAAATAAGTTTTTGTTTTTTACAACATAAATTATTGAAAATAAAATAACCGCATAAACAATTATTATCTTTGTAACAGCACTTATCAACAGTCCCATTATCTGCGAAGGGCACATTCCTGTCATCATGTTTTCAAAAATCTTAAAGAAAAAGAAATGGCAAAACATCAGAACCCCTATTGCCATAAAGAACAATAGCACCGGATATGTTAAAGAGGCAATGAGTGAGCTTCTCAAATTGAGGGCACGCTCGATATCTTTGAGGATGTTTTTTAAAGCATCTTCGAGCTTTCCGGCTTTATCTCCCGCACAAAATAACATTGCATATTGCACACCTATTACTTTTTTATAACGCATAATAAGGTCTCTTATCGGTGTGCCTTTTTCTATTCCGTTTCTTAATAAAAATGCTGTCATTACAAGAGATTTATTTTTTACGGAAGTTTCTATTGTTTTAAAAATCTCCGTATAAGAAAATCCTGCCGCATACAGGCTGTATATGGTAGTGAATAATTGTTTTTTGTCAGACAGGGTTAATTCTTTCACAATAAAATAATTATACATTTTTTCAAACAAAATTCATACTTTTTTTTCTGTAGTATTATAGAAATAGAAAAAAGAAAGGGAGTATCTTATGTTTCAAGTTTATACTCAAAAAAGAGGGGCTGATTTGACCAAAACTCTGATAAAAGATTTTAAAGATCTGGAAGAAGCTTTTGATTGCGCCCAAAAAGCCATTGAAGGCAAACCTGACTTAAAATACATAATTGAAGAAACTTCCGGCCACTTTAACAGCTACGGCGAGTTGCTCGTTGATGTTGTTGCCGAAAGTGATTAGCTTTAAAAGTAGTACATTTTTATAAGGAGAAATGTTGTGATGACAAAATGTTCGGATATTAAAACAAATTTTACGGGTGTGGATTTTTCAAAATACTCATCAAAAGTTTCTGAATTTGTGAATGAATTTGCTAAAAGAGCAAATCAAAAAGGACAGTTTTTAAACTGGGTTAACCTTCCTCAAGAGCAATTAAAAAGAGTTGATGAAATCTACAACCTTGCTGATAAATTAAAAGTACAAACAGGTGCTCAAAAACTGAGCGTTATGGGTATCGGCGGTTCAAAACACACTGTTGAACATATGCTATCTATAAACGGCCTTAATGTAAAAGGCGACGCTGTTGAGTTTTATTCTGATGTTGACTCTGCAAGTCTTGAAAGATTCCTCTATAGACTTGGAAATGATGTTACAAAATCTAATTTTATGATTGCGTCAAAATCAGGCTCTACATTTGAAACAAAAGACGGCTTTTTAAGAGTACTTGTAATGCTCGAAGATGCATACAAAGCACAGGGTAAAACAGAAGACGAAGCTAAAAAAGCAGCGAACAAACACTTTATTGCCGTAACTGACGGTAATGCAGAAAAAAGCGAATTAAGAAGAACTTCAAACGAAAACAACTGGCTCGGTGATTTGTTCATCCACGATGATGTTGGCGGAAGATTCTCTGCTTTTGATGACCACGCATTGTTCACACTTGCTTTTGCAGGAATGAAAAAAGAAGATATGAAAGCAATGCTCGAAGCTGCTCAAAACATGTCAGAGCTTTCTTTAACTGCTGATTTGGACTCAAATGACGCTTTAAAAGAAGGTATCTTCTGGGCAGATGCAAAACTCAACGGTATCTGTGCTTCTGTTCACCAGTATATGGGTGCTATTTTTGAAAACACTGTTTACTGGCACGCTCAAATGCAGAATGAATCTGTTAAAGATACATTAAAACAGGTTGCAAAAGTGCCTGACGCTATGCACCACAGTGCAGAAGCTCACTTTAACCCTGCAAACAAACTTGTTTTTGCATTGACAGTTCCTGTTGACAACGGTGTTTGCAAGGAAAATGCCGAAGCTTATATCGGTGCATTGTCAAAATCTTACGAGGTGACAGGTGCTACATTTGTTGAAAATATTGAAACAAAAGGTATGGGCCTGACTCCGTGTGCAGCAGGTGCAATGACTCAATTGAGAGCATTTGCTACTGTGTATCAGGAAATTGTTGAAAAAGTTATGACAAATACAGCATTTCCCGAAGTTTTAGACAGTGTATTGCAGCCGCACGTTGAATTCTACAAAAAGAATTTAAAAGGCGGAGTAGTTGTTCCTGGTAGAATTTCAAAATAACTAATTAAATAATTTAAAGAGCCGTTTGGATAAACAAACGGCTCTTTTTTGTTATATTTTTACAACCAGCATTTTTGTGTCTTTTTTTGCAAGAACAGAGTGTTTTTCTTCTGCATAGAATTTAAACATTTCTCCTTTTTTTACAATATATGCTTCAACACTGTTGTCTTCAGGTGCGTGGAGTCCGCAGGTTCCTCCTGTACAGCCGCATTCTTCTTCCGGATAAAGTATAAAATCAATTTCTCCCTCAATTACGCAGATAAATGCATCTACAGGGGATGTATGCAAAGGAATTTCCTGTTCTTTTTTAAGAGCAAACAAAATTGCTTTTTGTTCTCCGTTTTCTGTGATGATTCTTTTGTTAACATGCTCATCATTAAAATCTATCATGTCTTCTATTTTTTTAGGTTCTTCGTGTTTCATTTTTTGTTTTCCTTATTTTGTTATCCGTTTTCAGTCTAAACTATTAAAAAATTTTTTTAATCCGACAAAATAACAACAAAAATTACACTTTCAGCCTAAAAAACTATAAGCTTTATATTCCTTTACAAAGTAGCAAAAAAATAATTTTTTAAGCGTTATATTCTTAACAAAATTTTGTGTACAGAGTCAGAGTGAAATATGAAAATCAATTTATTAAACTTTACCAATCCTATAAAAAAAGTTACTTTTAATGGTCGAAGAGAAGACAGAAATACAACACAGCAGCTGAAACAAGACAATGATTACTCTTTAACGGAAAATAATCAAACAAAAATCACTGCTGCTATAGAAAACCTTAGCAAAGAAAAAGGAGAATTAAACGTCAGATTTCTTCTGGATGTTGCTCAAAACCTGACCTACTCAACATCTATAGATACAGGCCTAAAACCAAGACATGATTGGAAAAAACAGCTCATAGATGCTGCCCAAAAATCCTTGAGCGTGTCTGACCCTGTCACACAAAAAAAATACGAACCTGAGATTAAAAAACTTTTAAATACGAAAAAACCATTGTCTCAAGACGAAAAAGATATTCTTAAATCAAAAGATTATATTTTGAAAAATATCGATAAATCTCAGCTTAAAGATAATGCCAGCACAAATATAAAAAATATTGAACGAAACCTTAACTATTTTATAGTTTCATCAGAAATACCTATCAAACAAAAAAAATATATACTCAACCGTTTTGAATATCTTTTGAGCCCGGAATATAAAATTAATGAACAGCTTAAAGACAAAAAAACTGTTGTGCTTGCTGAAATGTTAAACGATATTGTAGTAAATACCGATAATTCCAAAATACCTAATACAAAAGCAATAAACCAGAAACACCACGGTATGTGCGCTGCAATTTCTATTGCCAGAAAATTAATGTCTTATGAATACAAACCGGGTTATGTAGATACAATACTTTCGGAATTGGATAATACAGACAACATAATGGTCTATGATCTGGAGCATCTAGGGCAAGGTAAAAAAATTCCTGTTCCCAAAATAACAATAGATTATAATGCTGCACAAAATAAAGGATACAGAATAGTCGATGCTGCTACAATGCAGTGGATGAATATTGCTGATATGTCAGGTCTGGACAATAAACCTGTGGGGATTTATACAGCATTTGACCAGGAACATTTTGCTTCGTTTGAAGACACTCACTATCCGCTCAGGCTGGAACAAGCTGATTTACAGACCAAACACACTTATTATCAGGCACTTGTAAAAGCCAAAGATAATATTGACAGGGCCAAGCTTGAAAAATTGAAAAAGCAGATAAACTATTCCGATGCTCAAAATCGCCTTGATTCCGATATTAAAACAGCACAGGATATAACTGCAAGTTTGAAGACAAAACTTGGTCAAGTTTTGTCTTCTTTATCAGATAAAGAGCTTCATAGCACTATATCAAACTTATATTCACTACAGGTAAAAACATCAGCTAAAATTCCGCAGATAAAAGACGGACTTCAAAATTACAGATTTATTCCAAATGAAGAAGAATCAATAAAAGAACGTAAAATCAAAGCTTATCTTACAGATACCTTCAATAATAAAATTAATTCAAAAGCGCTTGATTCAAATATCACAGATATTAAAGATTTGATATTGATGCATAATTCACTATCAATGCAAATTAGTCCGGAAAATACCCTGCCTGATAAAATCAGATTTGACAGAAGGCTGTTTGATGCTGCAGCAGCTTATCGTACAAGCAAAATATTTGCTCTGCATGATAAAGATACCAGAGCTGATTATATGATTCATTACAATATTGTGGATACCGAAAAATTTCTTGTGGACAACATAGAAAAATCTATTCAACACATTGCTAAAACGGGTGATAAAAGATACATCAATCATTTTGCAAAAACATACGGAGTTGCACCTGAGAAAGATACAATTGTTGAAGTGCTCCAAGATGTAAAACAAACTGTTGAAGAATCATTGACAGAAGAACTGGATGGTTTCTATCAAAGACTCGGTCTTGATAACAGAATATACGCACTTGCCGGTGAAATAAAAACCATAAAAAATGCAGTGCAAGAAGGTGATAAAGACGAACTAAAATCAATTGCTCTTACAATGGGCATGAAACCTGACAAAAATAAGGTAATAGCAAAACTAAGCGAATATGAAAATATTCTTGAAAATAACTGTAATGAAAAACAATATACAGAAATTTTTAATAAAGTAGGCCTGAAAAACAGACTGGAAGCTTTTGCTGATTCATTCAATATAATGGCAGACGCAATGGATGCCCCCCAGGATGCTTTCAACAGCGCTATAATAAAAGAGTTTAATCTTTGCAACGGGCTGGACGAAAATGCAGATATCATTGATTCTAAAAAAGCTCTTTTTCAATTGTCCGAAGATTTTAACAAGTTTTCGTTCTTTATAACAATGCTTAGAAACCAGATGGAAATAACAGATGATAACGGAAATATCATAAACAGCGCAGACGTAGGTGAGTTGATATTAAAAAACCTGGAAAACGAAAACATAATTATTCCCGCAAAAGAGCTTACTGCTTTGCAAAAAAGATATGATGCAATTGATAAAATCCGATCTTCTGACGAGTTTTCATCCAGATCCGGTAAGATATCAGACCCTTCATTGTATAAATACACGCCTTCTGAAAAGATAACACTGCAAAAAATTAACAAATCAATTAATGAAATGGCCGCTTCTACCAATAAGGAATTAAATTTTGTTTTCAGTAAAATTAAAAAACCGATGGAAGAACAGGCCAGACAAATAGGTGTAAACACAGGCCGTTATTGGGTGCAGCGCGGAGGCTCTTCCGGTCTTCACTCAATGCAGCAGTCAAGAATATTACAGCAGCTGACAGACAAACCTTATTATGAAGAAAATGACCTTGAAAAAGCTGTAAATATAATTAAGAACACCCCTCATTCCGGCGTTTCATGCACCAGTGTGTTCCATGACAAACCCGGCTGGCACGCTCAATATATTGCCGAAATTTCAAACAAAAACGGCAAGGATATACTCTTCCATGATAACAGCTGGGGACCTTCGGAAAAAGAAAATATATGGATTGATACAGAAGGCCTGACAAGAACCGATTATAAAGATTCAAGAGGCGGTGAGCTGGGATACATAACAGATTCGAAATGGAGAAACGGTAACTACACAAACAATCTGTTCTACAAAACAGGACACAACAAACCTGAAAGAATTAATTCACGTATAATCAAAAAACTATCGGATATAGATGCCAAAGAAGATTACAAATTCGGCCTTATGTCAGATATTATACTGAATGGAGTTTCACAAAAAGCTGCTGAAATAGCTGCTGGAATTAAAGATACTATATTTTTGCCGGATTATTATTATATAAATGATATGGAAAAAGCAGCGTCAACTCTTTCTTTAAGCAAAATAAAATCTGTTAAAGCAATGCAAGAAGCCTATATGAAAAAATATATGGCAGAAAAAGACCAGCTTGACGCAAGACTTGAAAAAACTCCTTTTAATAAAGGCATTAGCTCACAACAAGAATTTGATGCATTGCCTGATAACGATCCTGTAAAAGTAACATTCGAAAAAGCTGCAATCAAACTTTCTACCAGTTATTTGTCCTACTGGCAGCAAATGGGTAAAATCAACAGTTTTGAAGAGCTACAAAAAATAAGACAACAACAAAAGGCAGACGCCCGTGCAAACTTCAACTATGCTTTTGCAAAAGACCCGCAGATACTTTTAGCATATGCCTTAAACAGAAATAAAAATCACGTTATTGAAATTCTTAATAAGACATTAAAAAATAATAATATAAAAATTTCCGAAGACCTAAAGGTTAAGATAATAGAAAATAGCGCAGTTTACACAAAAGACAGACTTGCCGATTTTGACGGAAGTCTTAAAAACACTGTTAACTTCTTTGTGAACAACATAATCAGGCAGTTTAATGCAAATTTACCTAAAAATGTAAACTCTTTAAAAGCAGCAATGCAGCTGAAACAATATCTTGAAAAAGATATCAATGAAGCCTTGTATTTCAATAAAAAAGATCTTTTAAAGGATACTCCTTTAAACAATGCAATCAGAAAGTATATAGATAAAAAATTTAATCCTGCAACTGATGAAGAATTTGTTCAAATTTATAGAAAACTCCAGGATATGACAACGGCAGAATTCAATGCAGCGACAGCCGATGCTCAAAATTCCGATATGGCGTATAAAGATTTAAATGCCTATGATGTTTTAAAACTTTATACTGCTTCAAACCCGAAAGTAACAGGCATTGTTTCAAATATTATTTATCAAAAGAACTTTTTAAACCTTCTTGATATGTCTGAATATGAAGATTCTTTCCAGTATAAAAAACTCGAGAAAAAACCAAGAGGTGCTCACTATAAAGGCACAAGAACATTTGATGATTTGTATTTTTCTTTTGATAATTCATTAGATGCCCTTGATGCTCAAAAACTGTTTAACAAATACAAAGATAAAAACTATAGGGAATACGGCGTGTTCCCTGCTTATCCTAAAATTAACAGCATAAACGATAAAATTATAGACAAAAAAATTGATGTTTTGGAAACTTCAATAAATCAGGTATCAAAATTTGTTCAGGATTTGAAAATAAACCTCTACGTTTATGAGGCAACACACAGAATAGAAGACTTCTTAAACACTCTTGATGATAATAAAAAACTGAACAAAAAAGAGTTTGCGGTATTGAATACAATGCTTGGCGAATTTATTACTATAATGCATAATGATATCAATATTTCTCAGTCTGTTGAAGCAGCAGAATCTATGATAGAGCTCCCGCCTTCTTCTTTTGCAAAGGAATATAAAAATTTATTCCAACAATGGAAAAAAGAAGTCGATGCTGTTGAAAACATTAACCCTAAAGATATGCTGTTAAGCAATATCGAAACTAACATTAAGGGTCTGAAAGAAGGATTTAAAGTCTCAATTAACTCAGATATACCTGTCAGATACAGAAATATTTTGTTCACTGATTTGAATAACTGGTTGAATGAAAAGCTCAAATCAGACATTCCTTATTATGACAGGCTGCTAGAAAGAAGAGAGCTTGAAAATAAACTCTCATCTTATGGCAATGACAATTGTGATGAAAATATCAAAACAGACTTTTTAAACAATTTGCATATTTATATAAATGCAATAAAAAGAGAGCTTGCAGGTCTTTCTAAGGTACAAAACCCTGATAAAAAGACTTTAGAGCGGCATCAAAAAATAAAAACAGCTTTTGAAAAACAAAAAGAACAGCTGGAGGAAATTATCAATGATTATTCTCAAAAATATATCGACCCTCTATACTCACAGGCTTTTGAAACTACATTGAAAGAGTATATTTCGCATAACTTTAAACAGTCTAAAAAAGCACCTTATAATGACGAAAAAGAAGATATGCTTTTTGAAAGATTCAGAAGTGATTATCTAAAATACCATGTTCTCAACAATCCAAAAGACATCCTTGATAGGTTTGTAGCTCTTTGTGCAAAAGATGGCGAAATTGCCTGTGCAAAAGATGAAGATCAGAAACGAAGACTGAACTTTGAGAAACAGGTTTGTAAAGATTACCTAGATACTGCTTTGTGCCTTGCTTCTCGTGCGGAAATACAGGATTTGCTTATGAGAGCAGCCGAGCTTGGCAACACGGCTATGGTGTTTTCAAAATTCAAAAACTATGACACTGGTCTTGTTGATACGGACAAAGGCACAATTTTGACAATGGCAGATGATGAATCAATCGATTTTATGGTAAGAAACCTTGTGCTATCAAATGATTATTCCACTGCTGTTCTTTTTATAGAAAAACTGGGACTTAGCGAAAAATTCTTGAATTTTGAAAATAAAAAACTCAGCATTAAAGATGCAAAAAAATTGATAGATAAAATGGCAGATATTCTGGTTACAACAAACTTGCAAAATAAAATTATCACGGAAGAAACAGCAAAACTTGATGAGTCTTTTGAAAACAGTGATGATTATGTACAACGCATAGACAATGTTAAAAAAGCAATTATCAAAAGAGCTAAAGGCCTGGGAAGAAGAAATAACCTTTCCTGTGTACTGGAAAAGCTTGACGGTGCAAAAGATATGATTGCGCTCAATCCTGACATTGCAAAAAGTGTATTTATAAACGAGATGCTTTCAGATGCGCTGGACAATATCGGCAGAATGGCAAATGAAGATATTGCTAAAATACAAACTTCGCTTGATGAATACACAACTTTGTATAATTTGATTCAAAAAATTGATACAACGACTAATGCAAAATCAACACAGCTTAAAGAAGAACTTATAGCCAAATTTGATGAAATAATGAAATATAACAACCAAAAACTTACCGGCGCTGCTCAAGGTTCTGATGATATAGAAATTTCCTACGAAGATTAGTTATAAATATTAAAAGTGAAGAAATATGTTAGATTTTTACAAAATAAATATTTATAATAAAATTGAGAAAAAGGACTGAATGCGTATGAAAAAGATTATATCAGCCCAGGAAGCAATAAGTTTTATAAAAGAAGGCTCAACCGTAATGGTCGGCGGTTTTTTGGAGTGCGGAGCCCCGGATATTTTGGTTGATGAACTTGTTAATCAAAATATCGGCAATCTCACAATGATATCTAACGATACAACCTATCCTCACGCTGATAAGGGAAAGCTTATTGTAAATAAACAGATAAAAAAACTAATTACCTCACACATTGGTACTAATCCTGAGACAGGCAAGCAAATGCATTCCGGAGAGTTGGATGTTGAGCTGGTGCCTATGGGTACGTTGATTGAAAAAATCAGAGCCAAAGGAACAGGGCTTGGCGGTGTTTTGACCCCGACAGGCGTTGGCACGGTGCTTGAAGAAAATAAAAAAACAATGGAAATCGATGGAAAAACATTTATCTTCGAAAAACCGCTGGGTGCTGATTTTGCATTGATTTACGGTACAAAAGTGGATAAATTCGGCAATGTTTCTTACTATGGCACAACCAGAAACCTTAACACAATCATGGCAACTGCTGCCGATACAGTGATTGTTCAAGCCGATGAACTCGTTGACTGTTTAGACCCCAATGAAGTTGTTATACCGGGGCTTTTTGTGGATTATATTGTTGTAAAGGAAGACAATTAAATGGAATTGACTGCACAAAAAACAATTGAAAAAGAATTAAACTCAAAAGTCGTTACAGACCCTATTTCAGCAACGCACAAAGAGCTGTCAAAAGAAAAAATCAGAGAAATTATTGCAAAAAGAGCTGCAAAAGAGTTTAAAGAAGGCGATGTAGTCACTCTTGGTATCGGCCTTCCCACTGCTGTTGCAAATTATGTTCCTGAAAATATGCATGTTATTTTCCAATCAGAAAACGGACTTTTAGGTGTTGGAAAAGATCAACAAAAAGATAATCTTGATAAAAGAATCATCAACGCAGGCGGCGGCTTTGTAGAAGCTAAATACGGTGCTTGTTTTTATGACTCGCAAATGGCGTTTACTATGATGAGAGGCGGCCATATAGACGCTACGGTATTAGGAGCTCTGCAGGTGGATGAAGAAGGCAGCCTCGCAAGCTGGGTTATTCCCGGTAAAATGGTTCCTGGCATGGGCGGGTCTATGGACCTTGTTGTAGGAGCAAAAAAAGTTATTATTGCCATGGAACATACATCAAAAGGCCAGATAAAAATTGTGGATAAATGTACTCTTCCTCTTACTGCATACAAAGAGGTTGATATGATTATAACAGAGCGTTGTGTTTTTAAAGTTAGTGATTGCGGACTTGTTCTGACCGAAATTAACCCTTTGTTTACCATTGAAGATATAAGAGCTTGCACAACCGCTCATTTTTCAGTAAGTGACCATCTGAAATTTATGGATGTTTAAGATTAATTGATAAATATATCATATCTACAAGTTGTTTCCCGTTTTCGTAGATAGGGTGGTCGTAATTTTGTATAAAAAAGTTTTTTAATGTGTGTGAATACATGAAACCCTGCTTTTTATAAAAGCGTAGTGTTTGTTCATTCTCACCTGTTCCGACCAATATTTTGTCGGCCTCACTTTTGTATAGGCTCAAAATATGCAGTAAAAGCTTTGTTCCATAACCTTTGTGATGGTATTTAGGGTATACTGCAATATTTTTTATTTCAACAATCTTTTCACTTTTATCGGGCACATGCTCAACAGCACAAATAGCCTTCAATTCAGGATCATAAAGTCCAAAAATACGGCTTTTATCAAGATATTTTAATATCATACTTTCCTGCTCATCACCAATTAACAGCAAATCTAAGTATTTCTTTTTATCACATAAAATTTCTTTAATTATCATAAATTCACTTTATCATGTCTTTTTATTTCTATATAATAAAATAACTATTTAAGAGAGTATCGGAGTTAAGTATGTATTTTTATGCAGACCTGCACATTCATTCAAAGTATTCCAGGGCAACAAGCAAAAGCTGTAACCTCGAAGAGCTGGCAATTTGGGCGCAAAAAAAGGGCTTGAGTGTTATATCAACGGGTGACTTTACACATCCGGCATGGTTTGCCGAAATTCAGGAAAAACTTGTGCCTGATAATAACGGTGCGTACAGACTCAAACCTGAAATTGAAAAACAAATAGGCCTAAAAACGCCAATAAGGTTTATTTTGTCTGTTGAAATTTCTACAATTTATAAAAAAGGCGATAAAACAAGAAAAGTGCACCATGTGGTTTTTGCTCCGGATATGGAAATTGCACAAAATTTCAGACAAAAACTGGGTGCTATAGGCAATATAAAATCAGACGGACGCCCGATTCTGGGGCTGGATTCCAGAGACCTTCTTGAAATTACTCTGGAGTCAGGCGATGGTACATATATTATCCCAGCACACATATGGACACCGTGGTTTTCAGTTCTTGGTTCAAAATCGGGGTTTGACTCTATAGAAGAGTGTTACGCTGACCTTTCAGATCACATTTTTGCAGTAGAAACAGGACTGTCTTCTGACCCTGAAATGAACTGGCGGGTGTCAAAGCTTGATAAATTCAGACTTGTATCAAACTCTGATGCGCACTCTCCTTCAAAACTTGCAAGAGAAGCGACAATCTTTGATACAGAGCCTGATTATTTCAGCATAATGAATGCACTTAAAACAGGCAGCGGTTATGTGGGAACAGTTGAATTTTTCCCGGAAGAAGGCAAATACCACGAAGACGGACATCGAAAATGTAATATTTGTTTTTCTCCGCAAGAAACAATAAAACACAACGGTATTTGTCCTGTGTGCGGAAAACCTCTTACAATAGGTGTTTTAAATAGAGTCAATGAGCTTGCCGATCGTCCCTTTGACAGCACATTCAAACCTGCTACAGCCGGCAAAGTCGTGAGTCTTGTTCCTCTTCCTGAAATGTTATCAGAGATTATGCGGGTAGGTGTACAGAGCAAGTCTGTATGTGCCGAATATGAAAGGCTTATTCTCAAATTCGGATCAGAACTGTCTATCTTGACACAGGTCCCTGTGGAAGAAATTTCTAAAGATTCTCCTATGCTTGCAGAAGGTATCTCAAGACTGCGTGTAAACAAAGTTATCAGACAGCCCGGGTATGATGGAGAATACGGTGTTATCAGGCTTTTTCAAGAAGATGAAATCTTAAAAAAAAAACTCTGTAAATCTAAAACTGGATATCAAAATACCGGAAACACAAAAAACTCAACCGGCAAAAGAAAATAAATATTCAGTAAAAACACAGGAATTCGTTTTTGAGAAAACACACAGCACTTCCAGCTCAAAAGAATCGAAACCTAAAAAAGCTTCTCTTGATGAATTCCAGCAGGCGGCTGTAGAAAATCCTTGTAACCAGCTATTGATAATAGCTGGACCAGGCTCCGGCAAGACGACTGTTCTTACAAGAAGAATCTCTTATTTAATAAAAGACAAAAATATTTCTGCTAAAAATTGTCTGGCTATAACCTTTACCAGACGTGCATCTTTGGAAATGAGAGAAAGACTGCAAAAATTATTGAACGCTCAGTCTGATGAAATTAATATCCATACATTTCACTCAATGTGTCTGGAAATATTAAAAGAAAATTATGAAAAAGCAGGTCTTAGTCAGGATTTTGGTGTGATTACACCACAGGAAAAATCTTTATATAAACAGGATGAAATCCCTGATAATTTGATAGAATTTGATGATTTGATTAACCTAACAGTTAAACTTTTTGAGGATTATCCGGAGATTAATCAGGTTTATAAAGAACGTTTTAAGTATATTTTTGTTGACGAATATCAAGATATTGATGAAAAACAATACAAACTCATAAAACTTCTGGCAGATAAGGATGCTAATTTATGTGCAATTGGAGACCCGAATCAGGCAATATACGGGTTTAGGGGCGGTGATTCAAAATTTTTCAACAATTTTTCTCAAGACTATCCAAATGTAAATATTATTAATCTAAAAAATAACTACCGCTGTGCAAAAAGCATTGTAGAAGCCTCTAACCAGTTAATAAAGTCTGACAACATTATTGCACGCAATCTTTCATCCAAAGAAAGAATTACTATACATACGGCACCTACGGATAAGGCAGAAGCCGAGTTTATGGTGAGTACTATAGAAAATCTTATTGGCGGAAACAGCTTTTTCTCAATGGATTCTCAAAGAGCAGACGGTCAAATGGCGGATTTTTCATTCGGAGATTTTGCTATTTTGTACAGAACTTCTGCGCAGCTAAAACCTATTGTTGAGGCTCTTGAACGTTCAGGAATGCCTTTTGTTAAACTTTCTGATGATATGCTGTGTGACAACAAAAGTGTGCGTAAACTCTTAAAACAACTAAATGATGCAGAACCTGTAATCGTGCAGCTTGAAAGATTGTGCCCCGATTTTAAAGAAGAGATTGAAGATTACACAATAAAATACCTGAAAGAACACGCTATTGCATTTCCTGAAAGAAAAACGTTTATTCACGAAATTTCATTGCTAAAACAATCTGACACCCTTGACCAGCGTGCTGACAGAATTGCTTTAATGACACTCCATTCATCAAAGGGGCTTGAGTTTCCGTGTGTTTTTGTTACCGGGCTTGAAGACGGGATTGTGCCTTTGTACAGAGCTCAATCAGTGCAAGAAAGAGAAGAAGAAAGACGTCTTTTGTATGTTGGTATGACTAGGGCAAAACAAAGACTGTTCTTAACAAGAGCGTTAAAAAGAAACTGGCTTGGCTCACTCAAAAATCTGGAAATTTCTCCGTTTTTGGATCGAATTGAAAAAGAGCTTATCGAATTTAGCCGGTTTGAAAAAGCGCAAAAACAAAACGGCCCTAATGTGGCTGATGACGCAAGCCAGCTTTCATTGTTCAATTAAGCTGATTGAGCAAGCACACGGGGTTTTAGCTCCGGTTGCTTTTGCTTTTTCTCATTAATATTTTTATAAGCATAAACGCTTCCTGCTGCAAGTATACCTGTAAGCCCCAACAAAGCAGCAGTCTTTTTGCCACCTGCTTTTTCCGGGGGTATTGGAGAAGGTTTTTCAATAATTTCTATTATGTCTTGCGTTGCTTTATTTATTGTTTCTTTTGCTTTAGCTTTTACGTTTTCAAATATGATTTTTATTAAGTTTTCGTCATCAGCTAACTCTCTGCCTTTAAAAACTTCATGTTCAAAGTTTAAAGCAGAGATTCTCTCTTTTAAAGATGCGAAATATTTCTTTTCTGTACCTTGTGCATTTTGTTCTAAGGTGTTAATCATATTAAGATAATCTTGGAAATAGCTGAACGTTTTATGCTGTTGATCTCCGTGGCACAGAACCAGCCACTTGAGCTGCATTTTTCCAAGCTCTGCTTTCATAACATTTTCAGACGGATTTGCAAAAACTTCTTTAAAGATTTTTTCCTGTTCAACCGCATTTTTTCTCATATCGAGTTGGGCTTTGTCTGTTTTAGACAGTTTTAATGATTCCAAAAACTCTATCATTTTGTCGTGGTATTGTTCTGATTTTATTTTGAGGTAATTTGAAAAGAAATCTTTCGGTTTTTCATCATGTCCAGTTTTTAGGTAGTCATAAATTGTTCTGTATTCAAAAACAGTTGCATTTGAATCCATTTTCAAAAACTTGTTGTCAGAACGCATAAGAAAATCAGGCTGGTAATCTGAATAGAATGTTGCCATAAAGCGTCCTTCTTTGGTCGAATTTACTAGATTTGCAATTGTTCCGTTCTGGTATTGTTCAGCGGGTCTTATGTCGGAATTTATATAATGACCACTGTTCTCTAATATTGAAAAAGAACCAAAATCAATAAATTTAGTTTTGTCTTTGCCTGTCAATATTATATTTCCGCCTTGCAAATCGTTATTAACTATACCGTTTGTATCAAGAGTAAATGCTTTGTTTAAAATGTCTGTTACATGTCCTTTTGTCAGCTGTGTTTTGTAGGGGTGGCCTCCGGTTAGGACTTCTTCGACAAGATAATTTTTGCCGTTTTTATTTATTATTTCATAAGGGGTGACTGCAATATCAGGTGAGATTTCATTGATTTTTTTTAATGCAAAAAACTCTTTTACATTGCCATATCCGTTAAAGTCTGCGTTTTGATATTCTGGATGAAGAGGCTTGGGGGCTTTGATGCCAATTTCGTCATTTATTTTGTAAAACTCACATTGCCAGCCTCTTGCAAGATGTTTTGCTTTTGATTGTTCAATCTGTTCAATAAACTGTTGAGCTGCTACTCTATCGTAGCCTTTAAAAGAAATATTTGAATGTTTTTGTTTTACAAAAGTATCGTTTGATTGATGTTGAAAAGTAACATAAGCGTAGTTGTTAGCCGGTCTTGTATTTTTTACGGTATTAGTATAATGATTCCTTAGCGTTGTACCATGGATTGCAGAAATAGCCATGCTCATATACCCCATCTTTCAATTAATTGTAAGTATTATAAATGATTTTTTTTGCTATTACAAATGTAAAATTTTGTAAAATGCAAATTAAATGTTTTGATTAACTTAAGGTATTTATGTGCTAAAGTTGATAATATATCCTAAAGGGATTTTGTGTTATGTACATAGGAGCTATTCAACAGTATAATTCATCACCTTCGTTTAAATCCGGAAGAACTACTCTATATACGGATTTTGACGGTACGTTTATGCCGTTTTCGCACGAAGATGTTTGCAATAATGATTGTTTTAACAAACAAAACGACTTTTATCGCATGCACGGCGGTATAGATTATTTCTTTTCAAGCTTCAAAGATAAGGTAAAACTCATTATCACAACAGGACGCAGCAAAAATGAATATGATTATTTTGTAAAAAATTTGGAACAAAAAAATCTTTATATTCATAAGCCTCAGGCTCTTATTACAAGAGACGGCTCAAGCCGCTACAACTGCACGAATAACGAAATTAAAGAAGATACCGTACGTAACAATCCCATTAAAGAAAGCATCAACCTGAAAGATATTAATTTTTTGAGTAATAATATCAAAAAGATTGTAAAAAGAATTTATCCTTCGGCTTACATTGTAGAACCCGGTGTTAATAAAAACCGTCACGAATACGGTCACAAATCTCTGGAATATGTCTTGGATAAATCAGATTTTGATGATAAAAACAGTTACATATCCATTTCAGAACCCGAACCTCTTGTTATAGAAATGGCGGTTTCAAAAAAATATGACGTAAACAGCATTGCCAAAAGCATAAAAGACTTTGTTGATGCCAATAATATAAAAGTATCAGTAAATGCATTTGAAGATGACCCGTTTAATTTTCTTCCGATTTATACAACCAACGGAAAACAATATAAAAAAGCTGATACAATTATAATAAAGCCTCTTATCGAAGGTTCTGAGATTACAAAGCTTTATGACGTAAAAAATGAAATCCGTAAAAATATTGAAAACAACACCAATGACTTTGTGGTAGCAGCAGGTGACGGTTTTAATGACGAACCTATGCTCAATCCTTTAAATTATCTTGATTTGTATGGAGTAAAAATTGACAAAAACAAAAGTATACAAGAAATTTTGTCAGACAATGACACTTTAGAAGCATTAAAAAAACTGCCCTTCTGTGCTATAGTCTGTTCCAATGAAAAAGCTTTGGATAATATAAGAAAAATAGGACAAATTTTAGATTCAAAAGGCATATACAAAGTAAAATCTACAGATAATCCAAGAGAGTTTCTTTTAAAAAACCTGAAACAAGCAATAAATGATTACGGCGAAACCAATGATGAATTTATGTTTTCATTGGGTCCGGATTTATACTGCAGCTTATTTGACAACTAACACATAAGGAGAAGAGATGAAAGTACATCAAATTATTTCAAATGTGTTTGCTAAAAACAAAAAGGACAAACAAAAAACACAGCAACAAAATCTGGTAAGTTTTGGCGTACAGGAGTTTAACCAAAAAGAAGTTATGTCTAAAAAAGCTTCGCAAGCTCTTTTGAGCAATTCTATTGCGTCAATATCTTTTAAGGGAAGAGAGGTCATAGACAGAAGAATAAATGTTGGTACTTCCGGGATATATATCAGCTCTTCGTGGATTTCATCAAACCCTGATGAGTCTTTGCACAGAACATATAAATCAATATGGAAAGACTCATATAATGACGCGCATCTGGATATTTATTATGCTGATGAGGGCGAATTTATTACAGATGAGATGAAGGGAAAATATCACTATATTGTCACAAAAAATGAACCGTTCTTGAATCTTGAACATTTAAAAGGCAATTACAGAAACGGTTACCAAAACTTTGCCAATGAGGCTGTAAGAGAAGTTGAATACTTTGAAAAACTGGAAAAAAATGCTAAAAAGAGTCTTGGCGTCAGCAAATATTTTGTAGATGAAAACAGAAGAAATTTTGAAATAGCAAAAGAAGAAAAAGAACGTATTGAAAAAGCCAAAAAATATCACGTGTGGGAAGAAGGCAAGTTTGATAAACAATCTGAAGAAGCAGACTATTATTACGATTTAAACAGAAGAAGACTTGAAGAATCCGAAAGCAAAAAAGCTGCCTATGAAGCACAAATACAGCGTGCAAAAGAAAGGCTGCCAAAAGCAGCGGCTAAATACAAGCTGTTGAAAGAGCTGGATGATAAATCCGGTGAAAAAGAAATCTATTTAAGAAAAAACAGGGATAATAATCAAGAAATTTTAAGAACAAATTATCAGCTAAAAGTTACAAAATCAAGGATAGAAAGTTATAATGCCGAAAAAGATATTATTAATGCACAGATTACTCATGCAAAAATAAATATCCAAAATTTGGAAGAAACAGAACAGCATAAATACGATAACCTGTATGAAATCAATAAATTTAGAGACTCTATTGAAGAGAACAAGAAAAAACTAAAAGAAAAAGATAATACAATTGCATATCTTCAGACAGAAAAGATAAAACTTGAAACGTATATGCAAAAGCTGAAAAAGAATCAGGCAGAGATTAATAAGGACTTTGAAAGAATTAATCCCCAGCTTGATGCTATAATGGCAAAAATAGAAGCATTCTATAAAGAAAATTATCCCGACTACTTATGGTAAACGCAAAATATCTGAAATTAAACCCTAAAGACTGTTTGAATATGTCATTCAATCAGTCTTTAGACCTTTTAAAAAAGATTGTTGATAAAAAAGAAATTGAAAAGGCCTTTGATATATCTAAAAATTATCCGGGATTTCTTGAAGGACAAAAAGATACAACTTGGTCTCATAACGCTAAAATAATGGGCATAAACCCGAGAATTACAAAAACTTTTTGGGGAATTGTAAAATATGCAATGACTTTTCCTGAAGAATGTGTCCATATTATGCCTTTGTGGACTCCGGGTATTGACGGCGGTTTTTATGCTCCGCTCAATTTCAGGCTAAATAAAGAGTTTATGGACAATGAGTTGTCTGCTTACGGATATGACACGCCTGAAAAACAGCTGAAACTTGTGACTAATGTGCTTCATGCAATGGGGAAAGTAGTCTGTTTTGATGCTCTTTTGCATACAGAGCGCTGGAGTGAGCTTGTATTTTTGTACCCGCAATTTTTTGAATGGGTAAAACTCAATAAAACTAAATCAAGACAATATTCGGGTTATGAACTCGATTTCAACTCGATATACAAAGAGGTACAAATCTGTATAAAAACTTTTTTGCAGCTCAATGGCTGCGCTGACACCTCTTTTTTGACTGAAAAACAGATTACAGAGCTTTTTACAGACGGCAGTGATGTTTTGTATCTTGATAAAATTTTGTTTGGCAATGATGACAACCTCCGGCTTGAACGCAGAAAATCTCTTATCAATTTTGTGCGTTCAGCAGGCTTTGAAACTATTCCTGTGACAGAACATTCGCCAAGCCGGCCTGTTGTATTTGACAAGATAGTACAAGATTCTCAAGGCTCTCATTCAGAGTTTAAAGTAGAAAATATGTCCCGTGAGGCAAAAATATTCGGAGCGTTAACTCCGTTCAAGCTCTACAGGATTGATAAAGACGGCTATCCTCTCTGTGATGAACCTCAAGAGAAGGTATGGAGCTTTATTTCCGACATTTATGCTGATTTTCAAAAAGAGTATAATTTTGATTTTATGCGTGCGGATATGGCTCATAACCAGCAATCACATTCGCATAAAAAAAATGAAAAGATTTTTTGCAACCAAAAGGAAATATGGCGTTTTATAAAATCCCGTATCAATGAGCAAAAGCCTTATTTTGCAGTACTTGCAGAAGCTTTTTTAAACATGGATTATTACATAGACGGTTATCAGGACTTGCAAAATAAAGACTTTGATATTGTGCTTGGGGATTTGAACTATCTTTTCTTAAACCATGAGTATATTTATCGCCTGAAAACAAGAAACGATAACTATTACAATTACAACTTCAAGATTTGCTCAACATCTTTTACAAATGATTCAGACAGACAGGAAAATACAATCTTCTATTCTTCTGTTATGTCTTGTGCAATCAGATATTTCATGGGTTTGTTCTGCGATTCTCCTTCTTATTGCGCAATAGGATATGAGCTCAAGGATTTTTGCAAAAAAGAAAAGGAATATTTTAGCTCAATCTATACAAATTATCAGGAAAATGCATTTAAGTGGGGCGATAACGCTGAACTGTTTGCCAAAATATCTGAAATAAGGTCATTGTACGAAAAAATTACAAAAGAAATAAAAGATGCACGTGTTTTTTGGCTTAATAGCGAAAACGACAGGCATGCCTGCTGGATGTATGTTGATAGCAAAAGCCAAAAACCCTTGTACCTCTTTGTGATAAATCTTGATGCGGGTGAATTTGAGCAAGATATAACAATAAGAGATTTTCAAAACTGTGTACCAAGGGATAAAAAATATACTTTTTTGCCTCTTTTGACGTTATCACAAAATAAGAAAAAAGCTCCAAAAACTGCGTTAAAAAACAATACTGTGGTGCTCAAAGGAGTGGAAACGGGAGAAATTCGTGCTTATAAAATTGACACAAAAAGTCAAATTTCATTTCTTAAAAATTTTAAAGCTAATAAATTGAAAAAACAAAAAAGACAAATTTTGCTCATCGCTCCGGAATGTGCACCTTACTCTAAAGCCGGCGGAATGAGTGATATAAACAGAGATTTTACAGAAGCTTTAAAGAAAAAATATCCTGATTTTGATTTGAGGATAATTATTCCAATTTATAACGCCCGAAACATTGTCAGCCTAAATGGTTTTGAAATTGAAGACCTTAATATAAAAGCAGATTATTCGTATGGATTAAACAAAAGTTATGCAAATTTGTACAAGGTAAAATCTCCTGACAACGAAGTGGAGACATATGCTGTGTATTCTCCTGCCTTTTCTTTAATGAAAGAACCATACGAAGGCTCTGAGTATAATTACGGTAAACAGTATATTGCCTACAGTAGTTGTGTACTTGCACTTTTAAAAATTCTTGCAAAAAAAGAAAATTTTAAACCGGAAATACTTCACCTTACAGACTGGCCCGTTGGTTTTGTCACACATTTGCTAAAAGACAGCTGCCATAAAGACAAATTCTACAAAAACATGAAAACTGTTATGACAATTCATAATACAGGATATCAAGGCAAGTATGATACTTTCTATGCTTTTTTGAACCTTTTTGAAAAAGATTTTATAAAAGAAACGCTGTCAGCTTGCAATATCCAAATCTCAGAAAATACAATAAAAAATGCATTGCAGGATTATGATGATTTTCGCCTCAATAATAAAGATCTTTGTACGAAACTCAATGATTATCTTGAAGAAAGACTGGACTCCAATTACTTTGACATTGACTTTGTCACAAAAGAACGATTCAATACACTTTTGTATGCGATAAAAAATTCTGATGCCTGGCTTACGGATTCAGAGTCTTTTTATAAGGAGCTTATTACAAACGCAAGTTATGCCTCCACACTGCTTTTTGAAACCCTGTACAGAAACAGAAACAAAGGTGCGGGTGTTACGTGTGGAATATGCGAAAAACGGTATGACCCGAGTAATTGTGAACAGGTTAAATTCCCATACTCTTTATATGACGCAAATGAGTGTAAAAAGAAAAACAAAGCTTTTGTGCAAGATTTTTTTGCAAACGATAATCAAGGCAGCAATCCTGACAGGAAATTTTTGGTGTCTGATTCTGATGAAAAAAGAATATTCGGCAGCCTGAACAAAGACCCTGATTCCGTGATGATTTATAATACATCACGTTTTGATATAAGCCAGAAGGGGATCGATCTTTTTATAAAGGTGATAAAACCTATTTTGCTTGCAGACGAGCATGTACAGTTTGTCATATGTATCAAAGGAATATCAAAAAACAGAAAATATGATTATATTAATGAACTACTTAAAAATTGTGAAAGTCATAAACTTTTTAAAGGAAGAGTAGTTGTTATCGATGATTTTGTGCCCGTTTATACCTATATGGCAGCGAGTGATATCCTTGTTATGCCCAGCTATTTTGAACCTTGCGGAATGGTGCAGATGCAGGCAATGAGATACGGATGTATTCCTGTTGTTTCAAATACCGGGGGGCTAAGAGATACTGTTTGTGAAAAAACAGGATTTAAGACAGATATTCCGTTATTGGATGCAAAATATCCACAGGAGTTTCTTTTGTCTGCTTTAAAACAGGCCCTGAAAGTGTATCGTGAACAGCCTGAAAACTGGAATAAAATGGTAAAAAACTGTATGCAAAATAACGTTGGCTGGGATAATTTCAAAATAGACGGCATATGTGACTTTTATAAAAAACTTTTATAAATGCACAAATCATAAAGATTTTTAATTGCGCAATTGATTAAATCAAACGTTTGTTTTATAATAGCTTTATGAAAAAGAAAAAATCAGAAAATTCTAAACAAAAAATCCTTAGCGCAGCAACAAAACTCTTTGCGCAACACGGGTTTGACGGTGTGAGTGTCCGTGATATATGTGACAAAGCCAATGTAAATGTTTGCATGGTGTCATATTATTTTGGCGGGAAAAAAGAGCTATATCAGGGCATAATTGACAATCTTATTGAATGTCAGTGCAACTATCTAAAAACGTTTGTTGATTTTACAAAACCTGTAAAAAGTATGTCAAAAAAAGAACAACTGGACTTACTGTTTTTGATGCTGGATAAATTTGTGGACTTTTTTTACAAGAATATTTCCTCTGATTTGATAGTAATCCTTTTGAAAGAACAGCAAAATAAATACTTTGTTCTTCAATCACCGGCTATCAAGTATTTTAGGCAGCTTATTGCGGCTGTGTTTGACAAAGATGAATCTGACAGAGAAATAATACTAAAAACCCTTTTTATTACCTCACAGGTTAATTCTCCACGTATTTTGCCCGCATTTTCGCTTAGGTTGTTGGGGCAGGATGATTTTATTCAAGAAGATATTAAAATCATAAAGGATAATGTAATGTTCTATGTAAAAGCATTGATTAAGGAGGCAGGCATTGATTAAAAAGTTTTTGGTTACAATTGCTCTGCTCTTTTTTTCTCAATGTGCATTGGCTATTGATAAGGAAAGTCTAAACCCCGCTTTTTTTGAAAGATTCAATGATGATTATCTGGTTTCTTATATATACAAGGCTATGGAAAACAATCACAATCTCAAAAAAGCAGCGTATGTTGTAGAGCAATACAGGCAGCAGGCACGTTATTCTCTGGGCAAAGAGTTACCTTCATTGATTGTCAGTGCAAATTATCTGGGTGTGCATGTGCCTCGCCTTGACAATTTTCAACTGAGCCAGAATGCTTTTATTTTACCTTTTGTTGCAAATTATGAACCTGACTTCCTGTTAAAAAATAGAGATAAAACAAGAAGTGCTAAGAAAGCTTATGAAGCAGCTTTGTACGATGAAAAGGCAGTTTATTTATCGTTGTTGGGTGATGTGGCTTCTGTTTATACAAATATATTGCAGTATGACAGCCTGATATCATTGCAGCAGGAAGCTGTTAAATCATATCGCGGCATTTATGATTCTGACTTGAAAAAATTTAAAAGAGGGGTCATTGACACTTCGCAGTTGAATCTATCGAAGCAGAATCTTGATAATGCTGTAATATCTTTGCAGCGATATTCAAAAGAAAGAGATACCCTTCTTATGCAGCTGGCTGTTTTATGCGGACTTCCTCCTGAATGTGCTCACACTTTAAAACGCGGACAACTTGAAGCGTTAAATTACAACTCTGCTGTGCCAACGGTTATATTATCTGATGTTATATTTTCCCGCCCTGATGTGATGAGAGCAGAAAAGAATCTGGAAAAGGCAAAAATTGATGTAAGAATTGCACGTAAAGAATTCTTGCCCTCGTTTAATATAACGGGTGTCTGGATTTTTAATACAATTGCGCCGGGTTCATTTTTCTCATGGGAATCTTCGCTGGCAGCATTGCTTGCAGGGGCTACGCAGGATATTTTTAAAGGAGGAATGAAAGTCGCCAACTTGAGGATTCAAAAAGCAAAATATGAGGAACTTTTTCAAGAATACAAACAAATTGACCTTGATGCTGTAAAGGAAGTTAATACTGCACTTTGTATATTAAAACATGATGTTGTAATTGAAAATAATACTAAAAAGGCAGAGGCTTCGCAGGCCAAAATATTTGAAAATTCACAAAAGAAATATAATCGCGGAGTGATATCGTCATCTGATTATTTGGTGCAATACCGCAATCTGGTTGCGTCAAAACAACAGAGCGCACAGGCAAAAACCGCAAAAATTGTAGATTATTTTACTCTTTACAAAGCTGTCGGAGGTAAGTTATGAAAAAAAGAGCCATTGTTGCAATATTGATTTTGCTGATTATTGCAGCAGCAGTATATTTGCTGACAAAAAAGAAGCCAAACCCCGATGAGCTAACTTTGTACGGTAACATTGAAATACGACAGGTTGACTTGAGTTTTCAGGTACCTGGACAGATTTCTTTGATGCTTAAAGAGGAAGGTGACAGTGTAAAAAAAGGCGAACTTGTAGCTTTGCTTGATGACAGGGATTATAAATCAAATTTGGAAAAAGCGGCTGCTGATGTCTTAAAAACTTCTGCTTTGAGTAAAGATGCATCTTCGAAATATGCCCGTCAGGCTCCACTGTGTGCAGATAGTACTGTGTCGAAACAGGAGTGTGACACGCTTTTAAATACAAAAAACAAAACAAAAGCAGACTATGACGCTGCTGTTGCGCAGAAAACTTTCGCCAAAAACCAGCTTGATTATACAAAAATATATGCACCTGATGACGGTACTATTACAGTCAGAGTGCAAGAACCCGGAGCAACTGTTAATAAAGGACAGGTTGTTTATACAATTGCAAAAACAAAACCTGTTTGGATAAGAGCTTATGTTAACGAGTCTGATCTGGGTAATATCAAATATGGTATGAAAGCAAGAGTACTTACCGATTCAAAAGACCCTAAAACCGGTCAAAACAGAGAATACGAAGGCAGAATCGGATACATCTCTCCTGTTGCGGAATTTACTCCAAAAACAGTTGAATCTACTGATTTGAGGACGGACCTCGTATACAGAATCCGTGTATATGTTGACGAAATAGATGATTTTCTTCGTCAGGGTATGCCTACTACAATAAAAATTAATCTGGTGAAGTAAATTGAATACGGTTCAAATCAAAAATTTAACCAAGACATTTGATTCGACACTTGCAATTGATAATTTGTCTCTGGACATAGAAAAAGGCAAAATTACCGGCCTCATAGGTGCAGATGGTGCAGGTAAAACTACCCTGATAAGATTGGTAATTGGACTTCTTGTTCCAGATAACGGGGAGGTCAGTGTATTAGGGTTAAATCCTTTTACTCAAAAGGAGCAATTGAATAAACTCATTGGTTATATGCCTCAAAAATTTGGCCTTTATGAGGATTTGACTATCCTTGAAAATTTGCGATTATATGCTGATTTGAAAAATCAACCATATGACTTTGATAAACTGCTGGAGTTTACAGGTCTAAAGCCTTTTCTAAACCGTCTGGCAGGTGCGCTTTCCGGCGGTATGAAACAAAAATTGGGTCTTGCGTGTGCCTTGATGGGCACTCCTGAATTTCTTGTTCTTGATGAACCTTCCGTAGGTGTTGACCCGATTTCCCGCCGTGACCTGATGAAAATGGTAAAAGACCTGATTAGTCCGCAAACGACTGTACTTTGGTCAACTGCATACCTTGACGAGGCACACAGCTTTGACACAGCAATTGTGCTAGATAAAGGTAAAGTAATATATAACGGTTCTCACCATTCACTTGCGGCCACTGCACCTGAGTTTGAGGATAAGGTGATAGAGCTTATGGGCGGATACAAAAAAGAAGAGTCTTTGATTGCTAAAAACTATACACCTTTTCAGTCTTCATTAACATGCACTGTTGAGGCAGATAATCTTGAAAAAAAATACGGTGATTTTTACGCTGTAAAAAATAATTCCTTTTGCATAAATAAAGGAGAAATTTTTGGGCTGCTGGGCCCTAACGGTGCGGGTAAATCAACATCTTTCAAAATGATGTGCGGCCTTACAAAACCTTCCGGCGGCACAGCAAGGATTATGGGAGTAGATATATTAAAAAATCCCGGAAAAGCACGTTCTTTTCTCGGATATATGGCACAAAAATTTTCTTTATACGGCACACTGACAGTCAGACAAAACCTGGAATTTTTTGCGGCAGCTTACGGCATAAGTTTCTTAAATAGAAAAAAACGTGTTGATGAAATTATTGAAGTATTTGGCTTTAAAGATATAGAAAATCAAAAATCCGAAGATTTGCCGCTCGGGTTCAAGCAGAGACTTTCTATGGCGTGTGCTTTGATTCACAATCCACCCGTGCTGTTTTTGGATGAGCCTACATCAGGCGTTGATGTTATTACAAGACGTGATTTTTGGAACCATATTACATCGCTTGCAAAAAAAGGCGTGACGATTCTTGTTACTACACACTTTATGGATGAAGCAGAATACTGTGACAGGATAAGCCTTTTTTATAAAGGTGAAACTATTGCTGTTGGAACGCCGCAGGAACTCAAAGATAAGGCGGGTGCTGATGATATGGAAAATACTTTTATAAATTTGATTAAGGAGAGTGAAAAATCATGAAAATCCTTAATGCTCTGTTGAAAAAAGAGTTTTTTCAAATAATAAGAGATCCAAGCAGTATTATAATTGCGTTTGTGCTTCCTTTAATCTCCATCTTGATTTATATGTACGGAATAAACCTTGATACAGTAAAAGTCACAATCGGTATAAAAAATGATGATGCAAATCCAGAAGTCGCTACACTGGTAAAATCTTACGGACACAGCAAATATGTACGCTCAAAAGTATATGACAATATGCAGGAGCTCACGCAGGGAATTGTCCGTTCAAAAATAAAAGGTGCAGTTGTAATACCTAACGATTTTTCTACAAAACTTTCACGTGGCCAAAGTGCGGATTTGTTTATTATCACTGACGGTTCAGAGGTCAATACAGCCAATTATGTTCAAAACTACGCAATGCAAATTGCCAACCAATGGCTTCAAACAAGCAGATATTCACAAAATGCACAAAAATCTGTGATAAATCCACAGATTCGTACTTGGTACAATCAGGATTTAAACAGTCATTATTTTATTTTGCCGGGCTCTCTGGCTATTACCATGACACTTATAGGTATACTTCTTACAGCTCTTGTGGTTGCAAGAGAATGGGAAAGAGGCACCATGGAAGCAATTTTGAGCACACGCGTAAGAAAAACAGATATTGTTCTTGGTAAATATATTCCTTATTTGATACTGGGAATGTGCTCTATGGCTTTTAATGTTTTTCTTTGTACAGCTGTTTTCAAAGTTCCTTTCAGGGGCAATTATTTTGTTTTGTTCGGGGTTTGTTCTTTGTTTTTATTCACTTCATCAGGTATAGGGCTTTTAATTTCCTCCAAATTAAAAAATCAGTTTCTTGCCAGTCAGGTTTCTTTAGGTATTGGTTTTTTGCCCGCACTTTTGTTGTCAGGGCTTATGTTTCCGATAAACTCAATGCCTTTAATTTTCCAGCATTTAACAAGAATTTTGCCTCCCAGATACTTTATAACTTTTATTGAAAGTGAATTTATGGCCGGTACTGTATGGGAAATTGTTATAGTAAATTCAATTTTTTTGACAATACTCGGGTTGGTTTTATTTGCGGCAGTATATGCAAACACTGATATGAGGCTTAATAAATGATAAGAGATTTTTTAAGACGTGTATTTGCTTTAGTAAAAAAAGAATTTATAACTATCTGGAAAGATCCTAAAAGCAGAGGGATAATTATCGCGCTTCCACTTTTGCAGCTTTTTATTTTTGCAAATGCCATTACAATGGAAGTAAAAAACATTGATGTTGCAGTGATTGATAGAGACAACTCTGTAGAATCGCGCGAGCTTTTATCAAGGTTTGAAAACTCACCTCGGTTCAGACGTTTTTATATCCTGGATAACGAAAAGGATTTTAAAGAGAAAATAGATACCCAGAGAGTACAAATTGGTATTTATATAAATAACGATTTTTCTTCCGCCGTAAAGTCAAACAGGCCGGTTGATGTTTTGATTGTTGCTGACGGAAGGCAGACAAATTCCGCGTCAATAGCAAGTGGATATGCTTCTCAAATAATTGCCTCGTATAATCGGGAAATTTCAGCTTCAAACTCTGCTGTTATCAACCCTGTTGTAAGAAACTGGTATAACCCAAATCTTGAGTATAGATGGTATATTTTGACGATTCTTGTGGCTATGCTGGCACTTGTTATTACACTTTTGTTGACTGCGCTTTCCATTGCAAGAGAAAGAGAGATGGGTACTTTTGACCAGCTTATAGTAAGCCCTTTATCCTCCTTTGAGATTTTACTCGGTAAAACCATTCCCCCACTTGTAATAGCAATGGCCCTGACATGTATTATGACAATACTTGTTATTGTCTTGTTTAAGGTTCCTTTTGTGGGTTCTGTTTTGTTATTTTTGATATCGGTATTTGTTTCTCTTCTCTCAATAGTAGGTGTGGGTTTGTTTATATCTTCTATTTGCAAAACGCAGCAGCAGGCTATTCTGGGGGTAATAACGTTTCAAATGCCGGCTATTTTGCTTTCGGGGTTTATCTCTACAATAGAAGATATGCCTGTATTTTTGCAGTATTTAACACTTTTAAACCCTGTGAGATTTTTTATGGTTTTGTCAAGAGGTATATTTTTAAAAGGTATGGGGATAGAAGATGTTGCTTTAAACCTTGTGCCTCTTATTATTATTGCAATAATAACTCTTTCTCTTGCAGGATGGACCTTTAAAAGAAAGCTTGATTAAAAATCGTTTGTTGGAGAAGCAAAACTGTTGATGTAATTTTGTATATCATATTTTGTTTTTATGGACTTATCTGTCATTATTCTTATCTTTCCTGTAACCATCCTATCTTGAAAAGCTCTATCATGGAGGCCGCCTATTGCCCATAATATCCCTGTGTAGCCGTTCGCTGACGGAGCATCAAATCCATATTTGTCATTTAAGTATATGGCTGTTTTTAGTGCTTCATCAGGAGTGGCTGACCATTGCAGAATTTTTTTTGCCCAGTACATTCTCAAATAACCGTGTATTTTACCTTTTTCCATCAATTGAATCTGTGTTGCATTCCACAATGCGTCATAAGTCTTTGCTTGTTCAATGTTTTCTAATGTGTAAAGATGGCTGCGCAGGTCGTGTTGATGGGCTTTTAATGTTTGTTGCGCCCATTGGGGTGTGCATTCAAATGTTTTGTAATTTCGACAATACAAACAAAAATTATCCGCCAATTCTTTTCTTACAATTAATTCCTCAAGAAAAACTTCTTTGTTAATGTCGTCGCACTCAGCATTTAATACTTTAAGCGCTATTCTTTGAGAAGAGATAAAACCATAGTTAATATATGCAGAAAGGTTTGAGGTCATGTTTTTTGATGGGTCATTTTTTAGTTGTGCATAGAATGGAAGTTTCTCGGATAAAAACTGCTCTAAAACAGTATCTGCTTCGTTTTTGATGTTTGAAGTTTCTGCAAAATCCGTTAAAAACTCTGATATGTTAAAATAAATTTTTCTTCTGAGTGTAGCTGCATTATATTCTTGTGTATCAGAGACAAAACGAGAAGGGATTATATTATGCCCGTCTATTTCTAACACTTTAAAGGGTGCGTTTTTTAAAAAACTTCTGTCTACAATAGGATCAAAATCAATTATCAACAATCCTGTGTCGATTTTTTTTAGATATTGTAGCAATTTTGGCCAATCATCTTTAAATATTTCTAATTTGAGTCCGGTTTTTTCAAAATCAAGTTTTGCTTCTTCAAGTCGGTTTTGTATAAATTTATTTTTTATATCGCTAAAATCCTTGTTGTAATTGTTTTGCGGGTGTATTATCCGAAGTTGCATTTGCATTTCTTTTGATTTTTTTATTGCAAATTGCAAAGCAAAGTTGTCTTTTGCTCTTATCTCTCTTTCTGTTACATAAACGGCTGTTTTGTTTTTTATCTCGTTGTTATTGTATGCAAATATCCTGGCAGGATTTATTTCTTTTTCTTCAGCAATTTCAGAGGGTATGTATTGTAAAATTGTATTTTTAATAATTCTGTTCACAAAAAAAGATTAGCTTTATTCATCGTCATATGCAATTGCAAAAATGAGTATTTATATAGCTTATGAGTTTAATATTCTGTTGTTTATAATCAGTTTTTATTATAAGCTGGTTTGTATAATGTTACTCTTTTAAAAAAATGCAAGAGCTTGAAGGAGATTTATGTCAGACAAGACAAAAAGGGTTGTGGGTTTTACTCTGGGATGTTTTGATTTGTTCCATATTGGTCATATAAACCTGTTAAGAAACGCAAGAGCACTGTGTGACACTTTAATCGTGGGAGTATGCTCTGATGAGTATATGCTGAACAACAAAAGAGAACCTATATATGCCCTGAATGACAGGATGGAAATATTAAAAGCCTGCAAATATTGTGATGTAGTTGTACCCGAAGACACACTCGAAAAAGTGGAACTTTACAACAAATATAAGTTTGATATTCTGTTTGTCGGCTCTGACTGGTATGGTGATGAAAGATATATTGTCTGGGAAAAACAGTTAAAAGAAATTGGCGTTAGTGTTGTTTACCTTCCTTACACAAATGAGGTAAGCTCTTCAAAAATTATACAAAAAATTGCACAAATGAGACAGATTCATTAAAATGGACAACAAAAAAAGCTTAACATACTGGCAAAGTAAAGCCGAGTCTAATCCTACAATAAAGGCTTCAAAAGTTTCTGATATCAATGATTTTTCTGATTATGACAGAGATTTTATTTTAAACTATGCTGATGAAAATACAAAAATATTGGATTTGGCTGCCGGCACAGGGATTACATTAAACAAGTATTATGACAAGGTAAAATTTATCACCGCTGTTGAAAAGTTTAAACAGTTTTCTGATTTTATTGTAAAATCTTCCAATATTGAGGTAATAAACTCTGATATTATGCTGTTTGAGCCGGAGTGTACTTATGATTTGATTCTGATGTTTGGTGTAACACATTATTTTAATCGTGCAGAATCTGAATTTTTATATAAAAAATACAAAAAAGTTTTGAACAAAAACGGAAAGTTGATAATTAAACACCAGTTTGGCCTAAAGGAAGATGTTACAGTAGAGGGATACTCTGAAGAGTTAAAGTGTAATTATTTTTCCCAATACAGACATATAGACGCAGAAGCCGAATTGTTAAAAAGCATAGGGTTTAAAACAATAGAAGTCATTGATATTTACCCTAAAGAATGTAACAGATGGGAGAATACACATTTTTATGCAATTGTTGCGGCAGTTTAATAAAATAAAAAATCTGTCTCTGGCAATATTAATAGTTTTTTGCTGGCAATATCCTGCGTGTGCTTATATTGACCCTGGTACAGGCAGTATGCTTTTTTCTGTTGTTGTTGGTATTAGTGCAACTTTATTTTTTTTGTTTAACTCATTAATCATTAAACTGAAAATGCTTTTGTTCTCACAAAAGGTATTCTTGTATAAAGATACAAGAATACCTTTTCTTATCTATTCTGAAGGAAGACAGTACTTCAATGTATTTAAACCTGTGTTGGATGAATTTGAAAAAAGACAAATTCCGCTCGTATTTTATACATCCTCACAGGATGATCCGTTTTTTGACTGCCACTATGATTATGTAAAAGGTGAGTATATCGGCAAAAGTTTTGAGGCGTATCTTAAACTTGCCTTTGTAAAAGCAGATGTTTGCCTTATGACTACACCGGGTCTTGATGTTTTCCAACTCAAACGCTCAAAATATGTAAAATACTATTGTCATATCTTTCATGCAGTGACATCTTCTCTTGTATATAGACTGTTTTCTCTTGACTATTATGACGCAGTGCTTTGCGATGCAGAGTTTCAAATCCCTATGATAAGAGAAATTGAAAGCAAACGGAAACTTAAACCCAAAGAGCTTGTTGTGACAGGTTGCACCTATATGGATTTGCTGGCAAAAAGGGCAGAATCAATCAGTAAAAATAATGACGATTTTAAGATTCTTGTTGCGCCGAGCTGGGGTGAAAACGGGATATTAAAAAAATATGGATCAAATCTACTGGATTTACTTGCAGAGTCTGATTGGAATATTGTTATACGCCCACATCCACAGTCATTGATTGTTGAAAAAGATATTATAGAAAACCTTAAAAACAGATACAAAGATAAACAAAATATAAGCTGGAATTTTGATGTTGACAATCTCAATATATTATCCCAGGCGGATGTTTTGATAAGCGATTTTTCCGGTATTATTTTTGATTATGCATTTTTGTTCAACAGACCATTTATCTACGTAAATCAGGAAATGAACAGAGAAATATATGACATGAGTGATCTGGATGAAGAACCCTGGAGATACAAAGCAATAAGAGAAATTGGCACTGAACTTACAAAAGACAATTTTAAAAATATTGTTTCTATAATAAAGAACATGTCAAATAACCAACAAGTTTTTGATGCAATACAAAAAGCAAAGAATATTGCCTGGCAAAAACAGGGCGAAAGCGCTAAAAATGTAGCTGATTTCTTGATTAAAAAACAGAAGGAGCTTTCATAATGCTGAATATTTTATTTCAGATAATAATATATCCGCTCTATGCAGGCTTGGAAACAATATTCTCCTTTTTCTTTGATTTTTTCTGCTGCAATATTTGCCTGACAATATTTGTTATTAGTTTTTTGATTAATCTAATATGTCTGCCTTTGTATATTAATGCAGAAAAGCTCCAAAAACAGGAACGAGACATCCAAAACAAGATGTCAAAACGTGTTGAGTGTATAAAAAAGAATTTTAAAGGTGACGAAAGACATATGCTTTTGGCGACTTATTATCGCCAGAATAATTATCACCCGATAATGTCACTGAGGACCAGCTTGAGTTTATTATTGCAAATTCCGTTTTTTACGGCGGCTTATTTCTTTTTTAGCCATTTGCAGCTGTTGCACGGGCTGTCTATGGGTATTATCGAGGACTTGTCAAAGCCGGATAATCTCTTGCATATCGGCTCTATCAGTGTAAATGTGCTCCCTATCTTTATGACCGTGATAAATCTTGTTGCCGGTGCTATTTATTCGAGGGAACAATCAAAAAAAGATAAAATACAAATTTGGACTTTAGCTTTGGTTTTTCTTGCAATATTGTACAATTCTCCTTCCGGGCTTGTTTTATATTGGACGTTTAACAATTTCTTTTCATTGATAAAAAATATCGGACTCAAATCTGCCAAACCAAAAGCTTTTCTTAAGACCTTGCTTTTATTTTCTGCAGGGGTGTTTTTGTTTTATATGTTTAAGGTGTATGACTACTGTTTGAGCGTATTGTTCGCATTTTTTGCTTTTATCTTTTTGGTTTACTTGTTTTACCTAAAGAACCGTGAAAAATTTGTGTTCAAGCTTGATTGGCTTTTTCAAGCCGATTCTGAAAAATTATATTTTACTACTTGTTTTGCTCTGTGGCTTTTGATTGGATTTGTTATCCCATCAAATTTAATAGCGTCATCTCCTGTAGAGTTTTCTTTTATAGAACCTTATAATTCTCCTTTTCCGTTTTTGTGCATTACGTTGATTAGAGCTTTTGGTATATTTATTTTCTGGGGTTGGGTGTTGTATTATTTTTCTTCGGAAAAGTTAAAAAAGATTTTGCCTGTTATATTTGCGGGTATGCTTGCGTCTTTTGTTTTTAATTTGCTTTTTGTTCCTTCACCTCAGGGGACTATGTCTAATACTCTTTCTTATAATTTTGTATGGAACGAGGGCTATGATGTAAACACTATATTCTTCAATAATCTGGCGGTTATATTATGTTTTATGGTTACGGCAATGTTCTTTTTTAAACGAAAAACAGGGCTGCTGCAAAAAATAATGACGGTTTTGATTATTTCTTTTTCTGTAATAAGTGTGTTTAACATTTCAAAGATTTATAACATATACAAAAAATACAGTGTGTCAGTAAACCATCATTCAATAGGCAAGAGCGTATACAGCCTGAGCAAAGACAAAAAGAATGTAATCATTATTATGATAGACAGAGCAATAAGCTCTTATCTGCCTATCATTTTTGAAGAAAAGCCCGAACTCAAAAAAATATATACAGGCTTTACTTATTATCCAAATACTGTGTCATATTACGGACACACAATTCTTGCTTATCCTGCTTTGATGGGAGGATATGAATATACCCCGATTAACCTTAACAAACGTGATACAGTGTTGATGAAAGATAAGCATAATGAGGCATTACTGCTTTTGCCCCTTATTTTCAAGAATCAAGGCTGGCAAGCTACTGTAACTGATGCACCATGGGGCGATTATAGTGATGTTACACCTTCCAAAATGTTTGTTGACAGAGGGGTAAAGTATGAAAAACTAAAAGGTAAATTAGGAAAATTTTATAAATCTAAATACCTGAAACCGGATAAATCTGTTGCAAATATTCTGTGTAGAAATATGCTTTATTTCAGCTTTATGAAAGTTGCTCCTGCTGCATTAAAAAACTTTGTTTATAATGATGGTAATTATTTAAACGTAAATACAAGCAGTACAAAAAACGGCTTAACTTCATATTTGTTGGAGGGGTATGCCGGATTGTTTTATTTACCTGAGTTAACAGATTTTTCTTCAAAAAAATCTTCTTTTATTGTTATCAATAATGAGCTTACACACTCGGAATCTTTTTTGGAATATCCATCATATAAGCTTACTGATAACCCAAACCCCGGTAAACCGATTAATACAGACAGTTATTCACTTATGCACTATCATCTTAATGCTGCAGCTTTGTTATTAATAGGTGATTATCTCAAATATTTAAAACAAAATAATGTTTATGACAACACTAAAATAATAATCGTCTCTGACCATGGCGGTTTGAATATACATAACCCATATATTGACCGTTCAATAGATTCTCGTATTATGAATTTTAACCCTGTTTTGTTTATAAAAGACTTCAATTCCAAAGGCGAGATAAAAACCGATAACCGTTTTATGACAAATGCTGATGTGCCTTCAATTGCTCTTGATAATGTTGTTGATAATCCTAAAAATCCTTTTACTGGAAAATCTATTAACACCAAAGAAAAGCAACAAGGTGCCTGTACACTAGTTAACCACAGAGAGTGGAACCCCTCTCAATTCCACAATAGATACAAGCCATTAGACAAGGATTCTGATTTTTGGTGCGTTAAAGAAGATATTTTCAAACTTGAAAACTGGTCAAAACCTGATAAAAAATATACTCTTATCCAGCATTAACCGTACAGCTTTTTAATGCGTTCAATTATAGTAATGTTCTTTTTTCTAAATAATTCTATTTGAGTAACATCTCCTCTCCAGCACGCATCTATCAAAACGTCCATTTGAAAAGGTTCCTTGGCTCTTTGCATTTTGAATATCATTTCGTCAGGCATGATTGTTTTCGGGTTTAATGAGTCTACGATAAGCTCTGTCATTTCTTCGGCAACCATTTCACAGGGTTTTGTTGCTCCGTAGTTTCCTGTTTCTTTTTTTATTAAAGAAATAGTAGCTTCATTTTTAAAATCTCTTTGAAATTTTTGCATTATTTTACTGCCATTACCGTATTTTTTTATAAGATTATCAAGGTGTGCACTGTGCACAAATTCGTGGATGCAAGGGCTCAAAAAATGTCCGGTTGAAGAATGTCTTAAGTTTTTAAGATGCATCATTTGTTCTTGTATATTGTACCAGTTGACTGCCTCATTTAGAATTACACTCCTTAAAGGAAAGTCTTTTCCAAATTTTCTGTATAACTCATCATCATAAGGGTTTGTTGCACAAACTCCGAGCATTTTTTTGTATCTTGTTCCGTCGAAGTTTTTTAATAAGACATTGGTTGGCTGGGCAAAACCGAGCTTGTGGAAAATATTGGCAGTCAATGCACTAAATGCTGCCACAATTGGATTATTCCCAAACTCGGTATTAATATGGAATTTGTCTGCCATTTCTCTTGAAATACGATCCGGGTTCAAATCTTGTGCTCCTCTATAAACAGCGTTAAATCCGAGACAAGAATGTAACATTTTTCTAGCCTCCGGAGTATTTTTTGATGCCAGTTCTTTCAAACGCTCTGTCGGAATAAGTCCCTTAAAGGACGTTTTATTTTTGTAGTTACTGTTAGATTGTGTTTTTGCTATTTTCATATTTTATCCATTTTTAAATATATTTTTCAAATCTTCCATTATAAAAATCTTCCATCATTTCCATGAGCTTTTTATCCTGTGTAAAATCTTTGAAAACAAACGGATTATGGGTAGGGCGAAGTGTTCTTTTATCAAGAGTATCTGTTACCATTTTTGTAGTAGTTTCTGTATATGCTTCGGCAGGCAGAGTAGAACCGTAAGCTGAAACCTTTTCTTTTAGATATGACTTTGCTTGCAGGTTTTTGATTTCCAATCCGTTTTGCCACAAACTTCTTGTTTTTAAATCAGGATTGTAACCGAGGATTTCGAACACTTTCGAGTTGATAAGACTGCTTGATGCTCTTAGCTGGCTTAATTCGTGCAACTGTTTTATCTGAACATTATGAAAAAATTCATGTAAAAAGTTTTTCAAAAAATGTCCAGACGAAGAGAAATTCGTAATTTTGGCCTGTATGGCTTCTAGTTGTGCCTTTGACCAGTCAAAATCAGTAGTAAATTTTACTATTCTGTTCATACCGTTACAATTTCCAAGCACCCCTTTTTCCAAGGGTTCTTTATATATTCCTTTAGGCTGGGGAAGATTTAACTTGTGAAAAATATTTGCTGTCAAAGCACAAGCTCCGGCAAGAATTTTGTCTCCTTTAAAATCAGAAGGTATTCCCATTTTTCTATATAATTCGTTTGAAATATTGATGGGATTAATTGTTTTTGTTCCGTTATAAAACGCATTAAAAGAATCAATGCTTTCTCTCATTCGCATAATCTCAAGCCCGTTAACCTGAGGATTCAAATGTTTGTTCGCTAATATAAATTTTTCCAGCTCACGAACTTGCTGCGGAGAATAAAATGCTTTGAAATTTGTTGTGGTGTTTGATGAGTTGTTTTTTGCGGGAGTATTTGCTATTTTCATAATCAATCTTCCATATAAGGTTCTGTTGCTTCTGTTAAATATTTTGTAAAAGGCTTTTGGGGATTTTTTAAATAATTCTTTTTAGCATTTTCTACAATTTCGTTTAAATCAGAGAAACCTGCACTACTATTGATATTTATTAAATTCTGAATAATTGTTTCACAATCAATATCAATGTTTAACGCAGGGATATTTTTGCCTTTGTTTATCATCTCATTGATACAATCATCAGCTCTGTCAATATACTGTTTAAGTGCATTGACAAACTGTTGTTTGTCCGGCTTATCAAGTGTTATATTAAGGCAATTTTCCTGTTTAATAATATTTTCTAATTTTTCGGGGTAATCACTTGATATTACAAATATAGCTTTTTGTTCTTTAATTATATTATTTATAAAGTTCAAGTTGTCCTGGTTAAATGCCGTATATCTGTAAAATCCTGGTATAAATATAACAGGTTTTTTATTATACAACAGTTCTGAATCATTAATTGAGTTATTAATATTGTCTATAAAATTATTTATGTTTGTATCTTGCTTGATTGTTAGTAAAGGAAGTGCAAAGTCCTCTTTATATGCATTGATAACTGAAACTATATCCTTTTTAGAATGTCCATCAATAAAAAGTACAGGGAATTGCACTTTGTTCGTATCATTGTTAATACACGGTGTTATGAATTTGTCTGTTATTAATTTTTTTTGTTCGTCATAAAAAGGAATATTTTTTAAAACATGTTTAATCTTTGGTGATAACGCACTGCTGTCAAATCCTTCAAAGTCAAGAATAGCTATCGCCGTACCGAAATTAGCTCTTTCTTGTTTAAGGCTTTCCAGTTGTGATTTTAAATAATCAAGATTTCTCGGATTTTTGTTTATATATTTATATAAATTATCAACTAAAATAAGTTTTAAAGTTTTTTTATCTTTATCAGAAGATGAGGAATTGCGTGCTTTTTGAATTATTTGATTTAAATTGTTTTCAAACTCAAACTCATTTATATTGTTAAATTCAAAAATTTTTGCATTAGTTTTGTTATGCAAACTGTTAAAAGACGGTTTGTCAGAATTTTCAATGGATTTTGAAAGCACCCAGATACCAGGTATAGGCTCTTTTTTGATAACAGATGACCGGATGAAGTCGAAAAAGTGAAAGAAATTTCAAATCTTTTACATTATTGTCATTCCATTCTTTAATCTGAGCAATATTATTATGCAAAAAATCGAGTTTTTCTTTTAAATACTCCTTCTCCAGCATCAAAAGTACTGGTATTTTATCTCTGTTTAGGTCTTTTTTGTATATTGATAGCAGGTTGTAATCAATACCTTCTGCCAAATTGATGTCGTATAGTTTTGCAAATATAAAAATATTGTTGCGTACCCAGTGTTCATCAAAAGAATTTTGGTTTTTAATATTTCTTATTGCATTTTCATAGTCAAAGCTTTTTTTCTCTTTCAAACTGTTATTTATCCGATTTTCTGCAATAAAATTGTTAAAAAACTGTATTCCATAAGACTCTGAATCAGTAGTGTCAAAAATCTTTTTTAAATAACTGTCTCTTTCTTCATTTAAGAAGACATTTTCATTGATATTACCTCCCTTAAATGAAATGCGCGTATTATCCCTGTCATGGGAGATAAAGAAAAAACTATTAATGTTTTTGATAGGTGTAATATTCATCTTGCTATTTCAACTCAACTATTATTTCTCTTTGTTGTTTTTCTAGTTTTGTTGCTTTTTTTGCACTGACAACAGTAGCTGTGACAAGAGCAATCCCCGCAACAATAGCAGCAGTCATGGGGTCAACAGGAATGAAACCGCTTTTTGCTGAAGCACCGGCTGCGGCTTTACCTGAACCGGCAGTATTAAATATATGCATACCTGTCTCCATACCAGGCAGATGTTTTGATGAGGAGAACAGGCCTGTAACTTTTGTTCCACCTTTTTGTATTCCATAGCTCATAGCTCTGCCCACAAGGATTGTTTTAATCAATCCAAAACTGTCTTTTGCAGCTTTGGGTGAGGTTTTGCATTTTGTTTTGAGAAGGCTTAGTTCTTCTATTGATTTTGGGTCGGTTTCATTTTTTATGAGGTTGTCGATTACAAGCGGCAATGTTTCTTGAAGAGATTTGTCAACTGATGCCTTTTGTTCTTCTGACATTGAGTTGTATTTTCTTTCTGCATCAGCAACAAGAGTAGAGGCATTTTGATTTATTTTTTCCATTTCTTCAGGATCTTTGATTATATATTTATTTTCAAGCAGATCCTTTAATGTGTAAGAAAAATTATCCATTTTTATCTTAATGTCATTTAAATTAAGATTTACTTTTACGAGTTCATCAAACATTTTTTTATTTATGCTTGTAAGATTAGCCTGTCTTCGGACTTCTGCCTGCACAGCAAACGGAAGCTCTTCATTTATCCACAATTCTTTTATCTCGTTTGAAGCAAGCTGAAGTTCTTCTTTTGTAAGTGAGCTTAAAAACTCAATTTTTGATTCATCAGAGTATTTTTGATATTCTTCCAGCTTGTTCAAAACATACAGGTACATATTTATAAAAGAGAAAAAGTCATTCGGGTTTTGTGTAACTCTGTCGGGTATATCTATGTATCTGTCGTCTTTTCGGAAGTTTAAAAGCTCAGGGAAATTGTCAAGTTTTTGAAAGTAGACATCCCTGTCATTATCTATTTTTAGGCTCATTGCATCAATTATTACTGCAGGGTTATCTATGTTCCTGTCATCTATCATAATTTTTAACAAATCATTATTTTCATAGCTGTTGTTTTTTGCAGTGTAATAAGTGGAAACAAAATATTTTTGTTCAACGGAAAGACCGGAATAGTTTTGAAAGTTTTTAATACGCCGATTTTTCTTTTCCGCATTAAGGTTATAAATCTGCTTTTTTAACGTGTTATTCAATAAAAACGGCAGCTCTTTTTCTTCCCAGCTATTTACTGCGATATTGTATAAATTTTTTATATCATTTTTAAAGTATTGAAAAGACTCTTTTTGAATTGCTTTTTTAAGATTATTTTGGGCAGCGGAAATAGTTTTAAGGTTTTGAGAGAGCTTTTGTGGTGTATCCTGCTCAAGAGAATTTTCTATATATGAGACTATTTCGTTAAAACCGTTGAGTCTTTTTTCATTGTCTAACTTTTCGTTAAAAATTTTATTTATTGTTCTTTTATTAAAATCTTCATAAAAACTATTTTTTAAACTGTCAAAATATCTTTTCGCATTATTTTCGCCGCAGAGTGAGACAAGAGCTTCATAGTTCTTTTGATTTTCTTCTATAATTGAAACCTGAATATTCTTTGGGGGCACACTTAAAATGTTTTCATACCAGCTTAAAATCAACGCATTTTTTATTTTTTCATAATCCTTTTTGCCGGTTTTACTAATTACTTTGTTTATATCTGTATTTTGGTTGTTTATGGCTTCATTTATTATATCAATAGTTTTTTTGTTGCCAATTTTACTGTTTTGCTTCCAAAAATCAGTGTATTGTTTTTCATTATTTTTTACCTGATTTAAGGATTCAATTACTGTTGAGTTAAAGTTTGAAAACTCTTGTTCATAAATTTTGAAGAGCTCTTTTCTTTCAATGAGTTGTTTATAAATCTGTGGTGATTCTTTTTTCAAAATATTGAGAGAAGCCTCAAATTCAGGATTTCCGAATTGATACTTTTGTGCGACTCTGGCAATAGAATTTTCAAGCAATTCAGAGCTTTTTTCAAGAAACTCTTTATCTTCTGAGTATCCTTTAAAACTTAAAAAATAATTTAACGGCATAGAAGGAAACATTTTGTAAACAGTATTTTGTACAGCAAATGTTTTTTGCAATGGAACCTGTTGATATTTGTTTAAACTGTATTGTGAGATAGGACTTATTCGCATATATTCAGTTCCTTGTTGTAGCACTTAAATTTATCTATTATTGCATTAGCGTCTCTTTTAAACACAAATTTACCAAAGGAAGCCAGTGATATTCCGTAATATTTTTTATGAAATTCTTCTTCTTCTTTGGTTATACTGTCATTAGGGTATTTATCTTTTAAAATTGCCAAACATTTATTATGTAAATCTTTTGATGATAGATTTTCTTTAAGAGGGTTATAGCCAACAATTGCAATTCTGGCAAGTGCTGCATAATCATTAGCGAGATATAAATCTTTCTTACGTAAATTTTCTCGCAAATCAATTGCCTGTGAATAGTATTCTTTGGCATCTTGATAGTTTTTATTTTTTAGGTTAATAATACCGAGTGTTTCGATTGCAGCAGCTATTTTCCTGCTTTCTTCATCAGATTTTTCTTTCAAAATTAAATTAACCGGTTTATTTTTTATTTGAGAAACCTCTTTTCCTGTAAGCATTTTTAGATATTCTAAGCAACTTTTTTCTGCGTCATAGTAGCATTTTGCTCTGTACCAAAGCATAGTTAAAAGTATTTTTGACTTTTTCAAATCCTCTTCTTTCGGGCTCATAGAATCAATATACTTTTGAGCCTTTTGCGCACTTTGCGCTGCTTGATAATATGCAGACGCGTCATAATTTATGGAAGAAAGCCTTGTATATGCACGATAAAGATGTTTGCTCAAGATACCATCTTTGTCATTGCTTTTTTCCTTGTCATATAAGGCATCTAAATTATCAAGATTTGAGTTAAGTTGTGATACATTCTGGTGAAAATTACCACCTTTCTCAATATTTGCTAACAATCTGTATGTCTTTGCTATTTCTTTATTTTTTTCAGTACTCTGGGAATTATTTATTACATCGTTAGCAATTTTGATTGTGTTTTCATAATCTTTTTTGTTGATATTTTCTTCTAAAATATCAACCAGCTGTTTAACAGATAAATCTTTCTTTTCAGACAGATTATTAATCTTGCTGAGATATTCACCATACTTTTGAGGAGCAACTGCAATTATTTTATTATACAACGCCAAACGTTGAGAGCTTTCAGTATCCTTTTGCTCATCCATACACTCTTCTGCATTCGTGTAATATAAAAGAGCAAGCTCATTGTCTTTGTCTACACAATAATCACCCGCCAGTAATGAGAGTTCTTTTTTGTATCTAACATTTTTGTTGTTTTCCAAAAAAGTGTTGGTTTTAGATAATGTATTATTATCTGGTTTTTTAAACTCTAATTTCAATAGATTATATTCAATTGTTTCTTTTAAACTCTTGTTGGGTATTTTTTCTTCGATATCACGGGCATTTTTTAATGTTTCATAAGCAGTTTGTTCATCTTTTTCATTAGATGCACGATTAGCTGTATTTATGCCCAAAAGCGTCAGATAATTTAAAAATTCATGTGTATATATCTTTTTTTCTTTATTTAATTTGTCAAGTCTTGTTTTACAAATTTCATTACTCTTTTCACAATTACCGATAGAGGAATATACCACAGCTGCTTTGTAATATAAATCGTCTTCGACTATATTATTATTTTGTGCCAAAAAATAAGCAGATAGGATTTCATTTTTTGCTTTATGCTTTTCTCCTTTTTTCAAATTATTTAAAGCGTCAAGCTCCAAAAACGAAATATCAGAAAAAATATCATTGCGATTTCTTAATTCCTTTAAGGCTTCTTCTGTATTGTTATTATTAAGCAGCATCTGCGTTTCAATGTAATTCTTTTCAATATTGGCAAAAGTGTGTATGTCTGCAGCGGCAGAGTTATTGTATGCAGTTTCAAATAACTCTTCGGCTTTGTGCAGATCATTTTCTTTTTTGTAAAGATTTGCCATTGTATCATAAAGTACAAAGTCTGTTTTTAATTCTTCTTCATTTTCTATTTCTTTAAAAAGAAGTTTTGCCGCATCATATTTTCCTAATGCAGCAAGATTACCTATAGAGTTGTATATAATCCCCTGAACTTCGGTGTATTTTTCCTGTTGTTCTTGTGTTTCGCGTGCTCGTTCAGCGTTGTATTTGTCAAATATATTTTTTCCAGAAAGACGTGCATAATCCCCGTTTGATGAGGATTTAAAATTAGGGTGGTATTTTTTATTTGTTACGCTTTCTATCTTCATTTGCTATTGCCTTTATGCAGTTATATCAAATGTTTTCTTATTAATTCGCTCTATATCAAGTAACGCATCATTGAGAGCATTTTGAGGTGCGGATTTTTGTATGAGATTTTCATAATTTTTTGTAAAAAACATTCTTGCTCTGTCATACATATTTGCATTTTCGAAGAGTTTACCAATTGAAGTGTAAACATGGTTTGCATCTATCGGGTAATCAATTGCATTAATTGCAGATTCCACGATATCGGATTCTTGAGGCACAGAAACATTTTTTACAAAATCTTTTTTTTGATAAGGTTTTGTATGATCAAAATGATTTTTTAGAGCTAAATAATTGTTGTTTATATATAAATTTAACAAAATTTCCGCCTTTTGATCTTATCCTATATAATCTGCATCAAAATTTAAATCATCTTCATTGTCATACTGCTCTTCCGATGTAGTCTCATCTTCCGGTTCTTCATCTGTTATCAAAGTAGATAAAGGCTTGTCATGTTCATAATCTTTGCTAAAGGTGTTTTCTTCTGTTTTAGTTATATGTTGTGAAGAAACATCTTCGGTCTTATTTTGTTCATTTTTATGGAAGATTCTTTTTGCATTATCTTTTATTTCAGCAAGTGATTCCATTCCTGATTCTATAGCTTCTTTGTTTTCCTTAATTGCATTAGAATATGATTTTACAGTAGATGTAATTACTGTTGGAGCCGCAATCAAACCTCCTCCGATATATGTAGCATTTTTCTTGAATTTTGAAAACTTTGAACCGCTGTTTTCTTGAGTTTTTGCATTGTAAGCAGGCTGCTCCGTTGCTTTAGAAGTCTGCGCCGTACTTTTAATAAACTCATCCGGTGTATTATCCCATATTAAAGGAACATGGACATATTCATCTTCTTTAATATCTCTTTTAAAATTTGTATTATGGCGTGTAATAATATTTGAAAAATATACTCTCATAATTCACCTCGTTTATTGCTTAATAACCGGACATAATTTTTTTTGTTATAGGTATAAAAAGTTTTTTACAAATTTTTACATATTGGCCTGTTTTTGCCTTGCCATTGCTCTTTCCCAAATAAGTTTTTGTTTTGGAATGTATTGACCGGCACATTTTTTGTCAATGAAAGAATAAAGCCAACCAAGTGCAGAACCTCCTATTGCGCCTGCTATGGTCATAGCAACAGCAATAGCGCCTAACGAATTGCGGTCTTTCATAATAAAACTACTAACAATAGGTGTTACGATTGCACCAATTAATGCCATGACTTTAGTATTTTTGTGAATTTGTTTTTGTGCTTTGTTATAGCAGTCCACTTCTTGCTGAGTAAGAATCACAGCTGTATCTCCGTTATAATATAGATAGCCGTTATTGTTATTATTTGTATTGGGGTTTTGTTTAAACGACAAGTTGTTTATTCCGTTTATTTTCATATCTGTTTCTCCTTTATGCTAATTTGATATATGGGTTTATCTTCGAGTGTTCTTCGGCCTGTAGGAGTATAACCTCTGTCATTTTTTCCATCTAGCGGAAATTCAATAATTTGAATATTTTTAAAAGGCGTATTATTTTTTATATTATCAATAAAATGCATTACCGTTTCAATTTTTGATATTTCTCCGGAATCAATCCAAAGTGTATGGTCATCCCAGCCAAATGAACCTAAATAAAGGTCAACAAAATCGTTAATTCCGTTTCCGTATGAAAACTTGTATCTATCATTAGTAATTGGGTTGATTCTTTCAGAAACAATATGTGAGCAGAGTCTGCCAAGTTCAAGATTTTTTATGTTTTTTTCAACATTTAATAATTTTTGCAGCTCTTTATGTTCGAAAACTTCCTCTTCTGTCAACAATGCACCGTTTTTGGGGTTTTCTAAAAAAATTCTTCGGACATTAGACTCAAACAATCTTTCTGCCAGTTCGTTTTTTTGTTCTTTGTTCAAAAATCCTAATTTAAGCATTTTTAAAAGATTTTGTGTTTTGGTTATTTCTTTAATTGCAGTTTTATCTTTTTTTAATTCAATAAGGTTTTTTAGTTTTATTTCTTCTTTTAATTTTTCAGGTGAAATTTGTCTTTTTGCTTTTGCAATTTGTTCAATAAGAATAGTAGCAAAACTTTTGTGTGTATTTGCAATATATTTAAACGACGCATCTTGCACAATATCTTGCAGCTGTTTGCAGGTGAAGGCTCCCAGTTCTTCTTTCGGTGAAGCAAAATAGGCAATTGTTTCAAAAGGTATGTTGCTAGAGTCCGTTGTAAGTGAATATATATTGCTGTTTGCTTTTAATCTTTGCAAATTTTTCCAGGAAAGATATGGGAGATCTTGTTTTCTTAACTCATCTTCTGGCATTTTTTTTAAAGATGAGAAAAATTTTTCTTTAAGTTCTGTTTCTTTTTCAAGAAGATTCTTAATCCCTTCTGTTTTAAGAGGAGCAAAAGCAATTGAATAGACTTTTTCAGGTCTAAATAACAACTCACTGTCTATCAAATCAGGTTTGTCTGTAAAAGATATAATACTCAATGCAGCATTGCTGTCAGAATGTGATATCGGAGATTTAGAGCAATAATCCGCTATTGATTTCATACTTGCAATGTTTTCAGAACAATTTTTGCCGATGTACTTTTCAATGTTATCAATAAAAATGATTGTTCTTTCTCCGTTTAGAAGATAATTGGTTTTTGAAACCTGCATTTGTTCTCGCAATTCTTTTAAAAAATCTTCCGATTTTATCCTTGCGTCCCAGTAAACCATTTTGCAATGTGGAGAAAGGTCTTTTACAACTTCATTTCTGATATTATTTTTAACAATGTCATCACTTGCATGAATCAAAAAAATTGGCGGAACGGCTACAGCATTATACGTGTCTTTACTTTTTAAAGGATATAAAAGAGTGTTAGCTATATATTTTTTTTCTTTTAAGTATCCTTCTTGAAAATTTTGTGAATTATAAACAAAGTTATTTTTAAATGAAACAACATTCGTGGAATTAAAATTTGAAACAACAAAACATCTTTGTAATCCGGTGGTTTGCAAACGTTCTGTTTTCGCTTTTGCATTCTCTTTACTTTTGGGTTGAGTTATATTATTAAAATTTACTCTGGCTATCTTCATAACTTTAACTAACTTCAACTATCTGTCTTCGGGCATTCTGTAATAGACAGGACAATCTTTGACATATTCTTTCAAATCTTCAATAGCTTCTTTGATTTTTTTGCTGTCTTTGTACTGAGCATCGTAATCACCAATCAGCGAGTATTCAATTCTCTCGACATCTTCCTTTTGGTTGGTAAGTTTTTTGAGAAGTTTTAAACCTCTTAAAATAGTATCTTCTTCAATATTTTTCTTCAAACGAACAAAAGAAACAAGCACATCGCACAAATACTCGTTGTCTTTGTATTTGTCGACATTTTTTTCAGAGATTTTTTCCCAAACATCCAAAAACTTGTTCAACAGTCTGTCAGTCATTTCTTCGTCAGGTCTACAAGTAAGATTAGTAGTCAAAATCTCATAATTTTTTCTGCCGTTTGGATAAATACATCTGGTGCCAAATTTTGCAAACATATCAAGGCCATCCATAGCAGAGGCTTCAGATACATCTAGATAAGGTAAGACATGTTGAGCAATGTATTCACGTTTTTCCTGTGCATTTTTAACAGGATCAGTAGAAAAATCAGATTCCTGTTTGATTCTGACAAAGGAAATGTTTTCTTCTCTAGCTTTGTCACGCAGAGAACGGTAAGCTTTTCTTAATTTTTCTTCCTGAATTTTTTCTTCCGGTGTTCTTGCCCGACCTTGTTGTGGTTTTATGTATTCAGAGTACATGTCCAATCTTCTGTAATATTCATCAAGCAGCGAGTAGTCATGTTTGATAGGTTTAAGTCTTACACCGGTAGCTGTCTTTTGTGTTTGTTTAGCAGATTCTTGTTTATTCACTGCCGTTTCAGATTTTGTTGTATTGATGGTTTCTATTGGTTCAGGTTTATTCACAGCTGGATTGACATCAGGAGTTTTTTCGGGCTGTTTCCTTGTGGTTGAATTTTTTTGTTCAGAAATAATATTTTTGTCAGATTTTTTGAAAAGATTAGCAATAGCTTTTCTTTTGATAAAAGCGACAATGAGCAGAGCAGCAGCGCCTATTAAAGAAAGAGTTTTAAGATTGTTTTTGTAAGAAGAATCCGTCTTATTGGAAATCGGAGTAGACGCAGCAGTTGCAGCCGTTGGAGCTTGAGAAGTAGCAGCAGGCTGTGAGTTTTTTCCCTGAGACTTTTTTACACCAAAGTCGTAAAATTTATTAAAATTTACAGAATCAATAGTCATGAAAAAATCCTTAGTTACAGTAATTGTAAATCATGTAAAAAAGATTTGTTGCTAAAACAAAATTCAAAATTTACATAACTTTAACTATCGATCTTCGGGAAGACGATAACCAAAAGGACAATCTTTGACATATTCTTTCAAATCTTCAATAGCATCTTTGATTTTTTTGCTGTCTTTGTACTGAGCATCGTAATCTCTTAAAAGAGTATAATCCAATCGTTCAACGTCTTGCTTTTGGTTGGTAAGTTTTTTAAGAAGCTTTAACCCTCTAACTATAGAGTCCTCACTAACATTTTTCTTATCAAGGGTAAAATCTACAAGCACATCGCACAAAAACTCATTATCTTTGTATTTGTCGACATTTTTTTCAGAGATTTTTTCCCAGACATCTAAAAACTTGTTCAACAATCTATCAGTCATTTCTTCTTTAGGTCTGCCAACAAGATAAGTAGTCAAAATCTCATAATTTTTTCTACCGTTTGGATAGACATATCTGGTGCCGAATTTGCCAAACATATCAAGAGCGTCCAAAGCAGAGGCTTCGGATACATCGATATAAGGAAGCACCTGTTTATCGATATATTCAAATTTTTCTTGAGCATTTTTAATAGGGTCAGAAGAAAAATCAGATTCCTGTTTAATTCTGACGAAGGAAATATTTTCTTCTCTGGCTTTGTCCCGAAGAGAACGGTAAGCTTTTCTTAATTTTTCTTCTTGAATTTTTTCTTCAGGAGTTTTAGCACGATTTCTGAGAGGAGCCGCATACTCATGGTGTATTTTAGCTCTTTTTAGATATTCATCAAGCAGTGAGTAGTCATGTTTGATTGGTTTAAGTGTTACACCAGTAGCAGGCTTGACCTCTGTAGTATTATTTGTTTTTACTGAGTCAGGTTTTGTTTCAGTTTTTGGGGTATTGACAGTTTCGATAGTTTCAGTTTTATTCACAGCTGGAGATATATCAGGAGTTTTTGGTGTTGGTTTAGGAGTTGGTGTTGTTGTTGGTGTTTTATTTTGATTTTCAGAAATAATATTTTTGTTAGATTTGAAAAGTTTAGCAATAGCTTTTCTTTTGAGTATAGCGAGAATCAAAAGAGCGGCAGCGCCAATAAAGGAGAGAGTTTTAAGATTGTTTTTGTAAGAAGAATCTTTTTTCTCGGAAAGCTGAGTAGCCGCAGCAGCCGTTGGAGCTTGAGAAGCAGCAGGCTGTGAGTTTTTTTGCTGAGGCTTATTAATCCCATAGTCGAAGAATTTATTAAAATTTACAGAAGAGATAGTCATGAAAAAAATCCTTAGTTACAGTAATTGTAAATCATGAGAAAAAGAATTGTTGCTAAAAAGAAATTTAAAATTTACATAATTTAATTATCTGTCTTCAGGCAATCTGTAATAGAAAGGACAATCTTTGACATAATCTTTTAAATCATCAATAGCATCTTTGATTTTTTTGCTGTCTTTGTACTGGGCATCATAATCTCTTAACAGAGTATAATCCAATCGTTCAACGTCTTGCTTTTGGTTGGTAAGTTTTTTAAGAAGCTTTAACCCTCTAACTATAGAGTCCTCACTAACATTTTTCTTATCAAGGGTAAAATCTACAAGCACATCGCACAAAAACTCATTATCTTTGTATTTGTCGACATTTTTTTCAGAGATTTTTTCCCAGACATCTAAAAACTTGTTCAACAATCTATCAGTCATTTCTTCTTTAGGTCTGCCAACAAGATAAGTAGTCAAAATCTCATAATTTTTTCTACCGTTTGGATAGACATATCTGGTGCCGAATTTGCCAAACATATCAAGAGCGTCCAAAGCAGAGGCTTCGGATACATCGATATAAGGAAGCACCTGTTTATCGATATATTCAAATTTTTCTTGAGCATTTTTAATAGGGTCAGAAGAAAAATCAGATTCCTGTTTAATTCTGACGAAGGAAATATTTTCTTCTCTGGCTTTGTCCCGAAGAGAACGGTAAGCTTTTCTTAATTTTTCTTCTTGAATTTTTTCTTCAGGAGTTTTAGCACGATTTCTGAGAGGAGCCGCATACTCATGGTGTATTTTAGCTCTTTTTAGATATTCATCAAGCAGTGAGTAGTCATGTTTGATTGGTTTAAGTGTTACACCAGTAGCAGGCTTGACCTCTGTAGTATTATTTGTTTTTACTGAGTCAGGTTTTGTTTCAGTTTTTGGGGTATTGACAGTTTCGATAGTTTCAGTTTTATTCACAGAAGTAGGGGCATCAAGAGCTTTTTGTGGTTGTTTAAAAATAGCATCCTCAAAATTAAACTTTTCAAATTTATCCAAAAATTTAACTATTTTTTCATAACCTGTATATTTTATATGTCTTACTTTGCCTTCTCTGTTGCAAAGAGGTTCGATGACTTTTAAAGCTTCTGTGTATGCAATATCTTTATCTGCAAGCTGCATGAATTTTTTAATACGGTTTTGATAATTGCCTAAAAGATAAAAGTATTCATCAACAGATATTTGCATGTCGCGGTCTTTATTGTACTTACCGGCATAAAGCATGTCTTTTTGCATTTCTGCTTTTATTTGTAAAGCTATATTTTTCAGTTCATTTTTTTCCAATTTAGTTTGTGCATTTAAAAAGCTGTTGAAAAGATAATTTAGCGATGAGCTGTATTTTTCAATCTGCTTGATTTCTCCTTTTTTTATATAATAAGGTGAAAAATCTTCATAAACAGCATTAAAGGCATCAATAGGATCTATTTGTCTAAAAAGAGCCTTGTCTTTGAGTTTTTTTCTGCATTTTGTATCTATGTTATCAAAATATAAGAATCTTGCTTTTTTTATATCTTCCTGCTCTTTTTCAAGTGATTTTAAAAACACCTGTGCATCTTGTTTCAATGCTTCTTCACTAACTTCCGGCTTTTGTGCAGCACTGCCAAAAGATATTATTGAAGATAAAGTACTTATTTGGGGCATTAAGCAGTTGTTTTGAAAGTTGTTTTTTGTGGCAGCCTGTCTGCGTGATTGCAGACAGGTCTTGTAATCTTGCTTTTTGTCAAAATTTGTGTAATTTACTAGTGATATTTTCATTTTGATATCTCTCTTTATTTTTTAGGTTTATGAGTTTTTAAATAATCCTTAACTTTTTGAGGGTCATTGACGTAAGACATATGGTCTCGTAAAGATTCGAGTTCAACGCATTCGTTTTCAGAGATAATACCTTTAGTTAATTTATCCTCGAGGTTTTCTTGTCTTACCCGCATATTATTAATGTAAGATTCAAGCTCCTTTCTCTTATCAACTTTCAGGAAGTTGTTGTTTCTGGCTTGCAGCATTTTGACAAATTCGTATTCATCATTAAGATCTATTTTAACGTTTTCTTTAAAGAGGTTGACATAGTTTGCTGTTTCTATATATCTTTGATATCTTTGCGGTTCAATATCTCTTTTCGAATTTGTTAATTCTTCATAAAAACACTGGGCAAAAGAATTTTCAGGATTTTCCAAATATTTTTCAAACGCATTTTTTGCTATTGATTTAATCATTACATTAGAAAATGCACCTTCTTCTTCATTTGGCTGGATATCTGCTGTAAGAACATCATAATCCACACTGTCAGGGTCAATTGAAAGCATATCAGCTTTGCCTTCGTTGAACAGTTTTTTTACAGACTCTTTTGCATCAATTGACAAACCGCTCAGGCCGTTTATTGCATCATTTCTGTCAGGACGGTCTTTAAATATTTTTATTTTGTTTATTGTATCCACTTTGTCTTTAAAATAAAATTTCACAACATCATTCAGGTCTTGCCCTTTTGCAGGCCCTACATGGTAGGCATCCATTTTTTCAGGTCTTTTTATCAATTGTCTGTCAATAATATTGGGATGGTTCGTTGTGATAAAAATACTCATTGCAGATTTGAAAGAGTCTTTGTCTCTGTCATCATCTGTAGGTACCATTGATAATACGTCAAGGATTGATTTAAAATCTTTTACATCTTTGTTTGTTCCAGAGTCATTTATTGTTTTCAGTTTTATAAGGTCAGCTTCATCAAGTTCGTTTAGATAATATGTTTTTGCTTCACCTTCTGACATTGCAAAGTATTTTTCCGCATCATCCATAAGCAAAATTGTACGCTGCTGGTTGTTAAAATATCTCTGTTTAGCGTCTCTTACTGCATCTCTAAAACGTTTCATAAACGGGATATTTTGGTTTTCATCAAATCTGACAATAGAAACATTGTCCAGTTTCATAGACTCGATAGCTTTTAAGAAGGTGCTTTTCCCGGTACCAGTTGCGCCATACAAAAGAACACAGGGTTGAACATAGGCATTTTCATTATCTTTGCTTGTTTTAATATTTTCAATAAATTTTCTTATTTTGTCTTTTACGAATTTGTACCCGGCAAGTCTGTCGTCGATTCCGCCGCTTCCTGTTAACATTTCATTAATAGAATTTTGTAAGTTTGCATAATCGATTAGTTTTTTGTTTTTGTCTATTAATTCATTTAAATCTTTTATTCTTTTCAGCCGGTTTTCTTCATTTTGTGCAGCACTGTCAATGATTGTTTTGTTCAGGCTATAGCGGTTACCTATATCGTAGTATCTGTTTCTTTTTTGATAATATGAGCTGAATTTATCAGACATTATTTCATCAAGCTCACGGCTATGGAATTGTCTGTACCACCAGCCATGCTCTTGTTTCCATTGATTTTTTGCATAATCTGCACTTTTTTTTGCTAAATTGTAGTATCTGTCTCTATTTTTTTCAAAATCATCATAGAAAGCATTTTCTTCTTTGGCTTTTGTCAATGACGGATTGTTGACGGGATTTCTTAATACACGAAGCTCTGTTTCTGCATTTTGAATTTGTTTAATGTAAGCATCATTCATCTTTGAAATTGTTTTTGCTTCGAAATCACCTTTAAAAGACAATGATTTAAGCGGTAAGTTTGCTGCAATCATATTGTAAGATGGCAATTCATAGCCTTTGTTTGCCTTATCAACAACAACTTCATTCTGAGCTTTGTGCGCTTTGTTTACTAATAATGTTTGATGATAACCATTGGAAATAGAATTGATTTTCATACGTTCTCTCTTTTCTTGTGCTTAGTTATATACTTATTTAAATTATATGCCTTATAAACTGTGAATATATTTTTTTGTTATTCCACAAAAATATTTTTACAATTCTTAATTGTGTAAATTTTTTAAATAATAAACATAAAACAAAAAAGAAATTTTTAGCACTAATGTAAATAAACTGTCAAATAAAGATTAAATGGACTTTCAGATTAAGATTTATATAAAATTAATCAATTAACTTTTTACATTTTGCTTGAATATCTAATGCAATATTTTTTGCAGATTTTTCACTTAATCCTATATTTTTTGCAACATTTAAAATATCATCTGATGATGGATTTTTTCCTTCGCCATTTATTGTCGTTGCATGTTCACCATTAAATGAGAAACTATAAGTTAAATCGTATGCAGGAGATAAATGCCATTCTTTTTTATTATTGTCATACAAGAAAGAAAAATTCTTTGAATGATCATCACGATTGTGAGCAAATACATTAAAACACATTAACCTGAATAATTGTTCAATATCTTCATAATTTCTTGTAAGTTCGAGCGCAAGTTTCATTAATAAATTATAATCAAGATTAGGAAGCCTGTGACTTGTTTCTAATAACCCGCTTACAGACATCATGTGTACTTTTTTTTTATTATTTTCCCGATCAAATCTTTTTATGCCAAAATAACCAGAACAAATTTTGGATGGGAAAAGTTTGGTTTCTGTCATATTAATTCCACAATCTTTTGCGCATAGTGAATATTGATATTCTTGTTCCCCAATATTTTTAGGATCAGTTGATGACGGGAATTTAATTATCCAATCTTCGTTATTTATTGAAGTCAAAATCTTCGGTCTTGCGCCACCTGATGAACCACCTAATTGAAAAAGTTCATCTAAATTATCTGAATTCTGAGATTCTAAAATTTTTGAACATTCTTGAGCGAGAATATCAAAGTCCGAAACGTTATTTTCTGTTTCAAATTTATGTTCAGGTTTATATGTTAAAGCCCCCATCCCGCTTTCCTGAACAACCGCAAGCCGATTGAGATTGTCAATTTCAGCGGGATTTATTTTGTTTTTCAAAAATAACCTGTCAACAAGCAATCTTCCCCAACCATCAGGCAAGCTGTCATTAAAAACTCCAAACAACCCATCAAAAGGTTCATATTTTGGGATAAAAACTTTTTTAACAAGCGGTAAACTAAAAGGTGATATGCTGAACCCATTATTTAACCAATCGGAATCGTATTCGAATGCGACAACTCTTTCGGGAGTTTTGGCAAGAGTACCGACTAAAATATCATTATAAAATACTTTTAGATATTTATAGTTGTCCATTTATAACCTCGTCAATAGAATTATAGGTTTTTTGCGTAAACAAGTTTTCAAAATCTTTTTCTAAATTAAGTGCAATCAGAATTTTTATCAAAGAATTTAGTGAAATTTCATACTTTGATTCAAACCTTTTAACAGAACCAAGGCTAACTCCTGATTTTGTCGCAAGTTGAACTTGTGAAATTTTAAGCAATTTTCTCTGTTGCTTAATCTTTCCAACAAATTCTTTTGCAATATCATTGGGAGATTTTGGATTAAAAAGAAAACCATTCATAGATAATATATTATACCATTTTGCTAAAAAGTCAATATTTAGACAATATATAATCTAAAAGGCAGTATGATTTTTAAAATGTTAAAACACAACATTAGAATTGCGTGTATCATTCTGCCGGGGAATTACACATTTCCAGAATGTTATGTTGTATTTTTTGAGATTGAGATAGAAACTTTTGGTTTTATTTGTAACGAGGAAATGACTCGAATTCCGAGAATCTAAGATTGCCTTGAATACCATTGTTCCAATAATAAAATCCTGATATATCTACTTTTCCTTGCTTTATATATTTTTCACCACCAATAGTCCAAAAAACAGTGTAATTATTCTTATTCAAAAATTGTATAAATTTATCCCTGTTAACCAACAGCGAATTAATACCTTTGTTGAATATATAAGGATTAATGGTTATAATTTCTCCGTTATTATCAAGATATGACCCATCAATGCCACTAAATTTTAAATCCATCTCTTTTATTAAAACTGGAGATGGTATTAGAAAATCCTGTATATTATTATAGCTACAATCAGTGCCACTATCATTGAAATATATGGCAGCCAACTTTTTTATATTAAAATTGGGTTTATGCGAGCGAAATTCATTTCTGTCTACCCAATCAAAATCTGTCGAATCAATATATTTAAACATTGAATATTCACATTGATAAATATTGCTATACTGCGTTTCTTCTGGCATCCATCTACCATAAAAAGTTTTATTATTAAAAAATTTCTTTACTTTTTGAATATCGGCTTTATTTACAATATAACTTTTTAGAAACCAATAAAATTCAATAAAATCATCGCTCCCACAATCTTTATCAAATTTGGAGACAAACGTGTAAAAACCACTTAAATTAAACAACTGTCTGTTTCCTATCTGTTGTTCGATTAACTTTTTAGGATCTGGGACATTTTCACTTTGGCACCATTCTTTTAATTGTTCATCTGTAAAATTTAGCGATACAAATTCATTATATAAATTTTTGAAATTTGTCTTTTTTTCATAAAATTCTTTAGAAGTCAACGTTGGATCTATATCTCTAGATATCTGTATAGCATCAGTATATTTACAATTTGAATCAAAATCTGACTTGCAATTAATATATTTATCAAGCGCGTAACTTAAAAATTCGTATAATGCTATCCATTGATATTTTTTCCCAAGTCTTTCGATTACATTTCTTTGTCTTCCATTGTAAGCATTATTGTCCTCAAAACCTTGAGGCAATTTTTTATAATCACACAAAGAAGCTACTCTTTTTAATATCCATCGTTTAGCCCTCTCGGAAAGCATGTTTTCATTTTTCTTGAATGTAAATTTATTATACAAATTATCATTAGACGCAACCATATTCATTTTGTAAGATATTACATAGTTGCCAAAATCACCTATTGTGCTTATTATAGAACGATATACTTGCCTCAAAAGAGGATGGCATTCAGAAGTTCCATATTTATCTTGAATATTATATATTTTTTTTATTGTTTTTAAAGTAGGAATATATGGAAATTTGCTTTTATATGGTGGTCTGATTTTATTAACATCAATTTGCAAATTATTACACAATAAAAGCCCAAATTCTATTATATTTTTGGCATAATCTCTTAAATAAAAATGAACAGGGGGTTCTTCGTATTTAAAGTTTAATTCGTATACTGTGGTGGCAATTTCTTTTATAATTTCATATTTTGTACTATCATTTTGATTCAATAAACAAGCACCATAAACAGCACAATATAATCTTTCTTTTACATATAAATCATTGACATTTTGAAATCCTCTTAAAATATTTGGTATAATTTCCAAATTGTATTTTATTAAATTTACCAATGCTTTTGTCGACTTATCTCTTAATTCTCTATTTGAAGATGATAAAAACCAACTAAGTATATATGCATAATCAATAGAGTGTTTGTTATTTTTTAAACAATCATCACATCTCCAACAAAAATTAATAATATTATTTATAATGTTAGAATTTTCATAAGAAAAAATGTAACTTATATTCAATGACCAAAATAAGTCTCTATTAATAAGGCTCATGCTAAATAAGTATTTATGCATATTTTTTGCAGTATATTTACAATTAGGCTTTAAAGCAATATTTAACAATGTTTCTATTAAAGTTGTTTCATCTTCACAATATTTCAATAATAATTCCAGTGTTCTATTGCTTACTGAGTTTCCATTTCGATAAATAATACTTTTTATAAAATATTCAGTATATGGATTGAAATTATCACCAAATTCATTTTCCCCATCTTCAAATATATCTAATATTTCATATTTTCCTTGTGTTTTTTCTGCAATTAGAATAGCCAGTATTTCTATAAAAGTTGGTCTAATGTATTCATGTGCAAGTTTATAAAGGCTACTGCCCTTTCCAAAAGATTTTAAAGGATTTGTTTCATCAAATTCTTTGGTTATTGCTGAATTTATTAAAAGAAAATCACCGAGTTTGCCAAATGAAAATCTTATATATTCGGTAGTATCATCATATTTATAAAATTTATGGATAATGCCTTCGGATAGTATGGATTTAAATAAAGATTGAGAATAATTTTGGGTAGAATAATATTTATCAAGGATACTTTTTACTTCTTTAAGAGCGATATAATTTAATCCTTGTTCATGCATTTTGTCTGCAATATCCAAACAAATTTTCTGTATAATATTTTCACTAATATCCAAATCTAATTTATTTGATATTTTATGATTTATTGAATCTAAATAATTCATAAAAATGTCAACGTAGCCTGATATACAAGATTTCTTATCAGGTAAATTGTAATTAGAAATACTGTTGCAATATAGAATTAAGAATAGTGGATTATGAAATTCGGGATAAAAGGTAGCGATTGTTGGCACATTGATTTCATATTTATTAAATATTTTTAATAAATTTTCAATCGGTACATCTGTAAAGCCTGGAGCTGTACAAAACAGATTTTTATTTTGTATAAGTTTTTCAGGTAATACAATACTTTCATATTCAGTTCGATAACTTATTGCTACTGCCAGATTTTCATATTTTTCCATTTCTTTAATGAAATGATTAATTTTTTTCTGCCAATTTTTACATTGCAAATTTTCATCTAAGCCATCAATAAATATGACACCCCGTTGTCCGCTTAAAAAAGCAAGAGTATTTAATGATGAAAAAAAATCACTGTCGCTACAATTAAAACCTCCAAAATATTTTTTTATGTTTTCACTAATGCTTGTATTAGTATCAAATTGTCCGGAATCAAATATCAAAGAAACCAAACCTTCTTCGAGCCTTCTGTCAATAATGGAAGCTAAAAGATGTGTTTTACCCATTCCTCCATCGCCATTTAAAAACAATAACTTTTGTTGGTTTATTATAATTTTTTTGCTATTTATAAAATCGGAAAAATCTTTTATTAGTTGCAAGCTTCTTCTCTTATCGTTTATGAAATCCCTCAATTCATATGCAGCAGTTTTTTTATTAATCCGTGTTTCGGGCAATTTATACAGTATTTCTAATAAATAATTAATTGCAAGTTGGAGTTTATCAAAATTAATTTCATGCAATAAATTTTTTCTTAAATTACAAATAATAAATTCAAGGCTGTAATAAACCTCTTTAAACTGAGCTACTATTCCTTTTTTAATATCCTCATTATTTATATCTACATGGTTTGAAATCCGAATAACTAAATTGCAAATATCGTCAATGTCGTTAAGCCATTCTGTTAGTTTATTTGTAAAAGAATTATTTTGTTCCAAATAGTCAAAATAATCAAAATTTTCTATATTTATATGAATATTGGGCTGATAACGATTACCTATATTGTCT
>ENA-ORTP01000156-ORTP01000156.1-human-gut-metagenome-genome-assembly--contig:-NODE-156-length-86972-cov-17.331949_pt1 | contig 86972 bp, 74 predicted proteins | sample MGYA00241913_ERZ509190 | MGnify/ENA primary metagenome ERZ509190 (study PRJEB26280, sample SAMEA2338839) | human gut metagenome | biome: human gut; feature: human-associated habitat; material: faeces...
GTTACGAGGTCGATGAAGCAGGAAGCCCATTGGCTTTAGACAATGGGTAGTTCACTTAATAGAATATACATGGTACAATTAAATAAGGTGATATGCATGTGTATAAGCCCATAATACGGATGGGTGTTTCTACCAACCGCCGGAAATGGTTGACTACAATGCCTTTGTAGTTGACCTTATTTTTTAGGAGGAGATTTTATGAGATATGATGTTATTATTATTGGAGCAGGACCGGGCGGAATTTTTGCGGCATATGAATTAAGTCAGAAGAGCCCTGATTTAAAGGTCGGTGTGTTTGAGGCAGGCCATGCCTTGAGCCGGCGCAAATGCCCCATTGACGGGGAAAAGATCAAATCCTGTATCGGCTGCAAGAGCTGTTCTATTATGAGCGGATTTGGCGGAGCCGGAGCATTTTCAGATGGAAAGTACAATATTACCAATGATTTCGGAGGGACTTTGTACAAGTATATCGGCAAGAAGCAGGCTCTTGATTTGATGTATTATGTAGACGATATTAACCTGCGCTACGGCGGCGAGGGAACGAAGCTTTATTCCACAGCAGGTTCCAAGTTTAAGAAGGAATGTATTCAGCATGACCTTCATCTTCTGAATGCATCAGTGCGTCATCTGGGTACGGATATTAACTACCAGGTTCTGGAAAATCTGTATGCAGAGCTGAAGGAAAAGGTTGATTTTTATTTTGATTCTCCTGTGGATTCTGTTGCTGCAGTGGACGGCGGCTATGAGATTTCCTCCAATGGACAGACGTATAGCTGCGAAAAATGTATTATTTCTGTGGGTAGAAGCGGAAGCAAATGGATGGAGCGGATTTGCCGGGATATGAAGATTCCTACCAGCTCCAACCGTGTGGATATTGGAGTCCGTGTAGAGCTTCCGGCAGAGGTATTTTCTCACCTGACAGATGAACTGTACGAGAGTAAAATTGTATACCGGACACAGAAATACGGGGATCAGGTGCGCACCTTCTGTATGAACCCCAAGGGCGCGGTTGTTACGGAAAATACCAACGGTATTATTACGGTAAACGGACACAGCTATGAGGATCCTTCCAAGCATACGGAGAATACAAACTTTGCTCTTCTGGTTGCAAAGCATTTCTCCGAGCCGTTTAAGGATTCCAATGGATATGGTGAATCCATTGCCCGTTTAAGCAATATGCTGGGAGGCGGAGTGATTGTTCAGCGTTTCGGGGATCTGATTCGCGGACGGCGTTCCACTCCGGCAAGAATTGAGGAGGCATTTATTACGCCGACCTTAAAGGCTACGCCGGGAGATCTGAGTCTGGTGCTGCCGAAGCGGATTCTGGACGGCATCATGGAGATGATTTATGCCCTGGATAAGATTGCGCCGGGTACGGCCAATGACGATACTCTTCTTTACGGCGTTGAGGTGAAGTTCTATAATATGGAGGTGCAGGTCAATGAGAAGCTGGAATCCTGCCATAAGGGACTTTACATTATCGGAGACGGAAGCGGAATTACCCACTCTCTGTCCCATGCTTCTGCCAGCGGAATTTATGTGGCAAGAAACCTGTTAGAGGAAAATAAATAAAGATGAAAAATTACGGCGGAGCAGCCCAGGGCTGCTCCGCCGGTTTTGATTTGGAGAGCAATTTAAAAATGTTCCAGCCAGGTTTTTAAAAGAGAAATCCAACTCTGGCATTGGGGTTCTACGTAACGACCATCAGAGGCAGAAACCTCTTCTGTTGCCAATGAAAGCCCATGGCAGCCGACAGGATAAATATGGAGTTCAAGACTGACATGATGACGAGTCAAGGCTTCTGCAAGCAGGAGACTGTTTGCAACAGGAACACTGCTGTCAGAGGCTGTGTGCCATAAAAAGGTTTTTGGTGTATGACTGCCAACGTGATGCTCCAGTGAAACCAGGCTGCGCTGGATTTCGTCATGGGCATTTTTGCCCAGAAGATTTTGAAAGGATCCCTGATGACTGTCAACGCCTGCTGTAATAACCGGATAACAGAGAATCATGCCGTCAGGGCGAATTTCTTCAGGCTTTTTGTTTAAGGATTTCCAGAGAAATTCCTGATTCCAGAAGGCACCCAAGGAACAGGCCAGATGGCCTCCTGCAGAAAATCCGCAGACCAGAATCCGTTCAGGATCAATCATCCAGGTATCGGCATGGGCCTTGATTTCGGATACGGTTTCTGCCAGCTCCATAAGGCCGACAGGAAACACATCCGGGGCCAGGCTGTATTTTAGGATAAAGGCATGGATACCCATGGCAGTCAGCTGCATGGCAACGGGCTCTCCTTCCCGGTCAGACAGGTGTTCGTAACCGCCGCCAGGGCAAATGATTACAGCTGGTCTCCGTCTGTTGGCTGACAGAGAGACAGGATCCAGAATGTATCCGGTTACGGAGGCTGGAGGTGTCAGTTTTTCATATCCGAGCTGTTCTTTTGTTAAACAAATTTCCCAAGTTAGTATGTTCATTTTTAAGATTCCTTCCCAAGTTCATGTTTCAGAACCGTTTTTTCTCCAGAGCAGCTGCCGCAGCAGTTATTGTTCCAGAATTTCAGTGATACCTTCACAGAGAGTTTTTGCTCCTTCTTCCGGGGTAATATCACCGGAGCTGAGAGTACCAAATACTTTGTAGTACAGGCCATCAGGATTTGCCTTCAGCTCACTGTTGTCAAACTGAGAATCCTGAGAAAACTGGCTGTATCCAAGAACCTTTGCATTGGCTTCTTTTACGAAGGAATCACCAATTTCCTTTTCATTGAGAATAGAAATAGCAGCCTTTGAGCAGGGAATTCCTCTCTCAGTAGAACAGATTTCTACGCCTTCAGGTTCATTTAACAGAAAGTTTACAAGCATAGCAGCTTCTTTTGGATGCTCTGTGGAGGACTTGATAGCAAAATCCATAGAACGTTTGGTGAAGCCGCCCTGGTATTCACCGAATTTGATGAAGTCACCGATAACGAATTCCTGATTCGGTTTATTTACACTGCCTTCCATAGCATCTTTTACTTTAGTAACAGCGGAATCCCATTCCATTAAGCCAGCGTATTTTCCATCAATCCATTTTGCGTTTTTATCTAGGGAGTCAGACATATCGCCGTTGATTGTAGCAATAGATGGAATAACGTGTTCTGCTTCCAATCTGTTCATGAATTCCAGGCCCTCTTGTATTTCTGCTTCTGTATAATTCATTTTTCCGTCAGTTACCCAGTCTTTTCCGTATTTAGATTCCAGATAATAAACCATAAAAATCATTCTGTCGTATTCACCCAGGGCAAGGGGATAATAATCTTCATTATATGCTTTAAAAGCGGCTCCGGCAGCCATTAGAGATTCTTCGTCAGTAGGAATGGGAACACCGATCTCATCGAAGGTTGTTTTATTCCAATAGAACAGACGGCCAGTCAGAGAAATCGGAATTGCCATCAGCTTTCCATTTACCTCATCCTCTTTTAATTTGTCTTCCGGGAACTGGGTTAAATCGATGATATCGCTGTACTGGTACAGATCAAGGAAAGATTCTCCGCCTTTAGAGTAATCATGAACCCAGTTAGAACCAAGCTGAAGCACATCAGCACAGTCGCCGCTCAGGATACTTAAGGACTGTTTTTCCTCCCAACCGGTCCATGCTCCGTATTCACATTCTACGGTAATATTAGGATATTTTTCCATAAAAGCCTGTACTGCTTTTTCTGTAGCAGCATGACGGGAGTCGCCTCCCCACCAGCAGAAACGAATGGTTACGGGCTCGCCGGAATCAGTGGTTTCTGCAGATCCCTGAGTTGCTTCGGCCTTTGTTTCAGCAGATGTGGTCTGAGGTGATTCTGTCTGCGTTCCGCCGCAAGCAGTCAGAGAAAGTCCCATAACAGACGCGATACTGAAAGAAATTACCTGTTTTGTTCTCTTTTTCATAAATATTCTCCCTTCTGAATCAACGTAATTGATAGTATTTTTCTAACATATTTTTCAAAACAGGAAAAGGGTAAAAGTAAATAAAAAAAACATAGAATTATATACATAGTACACTATATATTCTGGATAAAAACATGAATTTGTTATATTTTATCACGTAAAAAGCAAAATATTTGAGATTTAAAGGAAATATATTGTGTATTATTTATTGTTTTTAAAATAAAAAGTGAAATCCGTTTCACTAAAGTTTTTTATGGTATAATGATTTTAATATTATTAGTCTGTCCTGTTGGAGAAGGAAAGGAGAAAATCAATTGGCTGTTACTATTACAGATATTGCGCAAAGGGCGGGAGTATCCCGTTCCATGGTATCCCGGGCTCTGACCGGGAATGGCCCTGTGAATGCAAAAAAGAAAGAAGAGATTATTGCGCTGGCTGAATCGATGGGATATATGCCTAACCAGGCAGCACTTCATTTGCGGCATTCGAAATCTCATATTATCGGTTTGTATTTTTCCAGCATCAGTACAGCTACATCTCCGTATGTACTGCACAGTGTTCTGACAGGAGTTTACGGGGTTATCGGGAGCCGTTATCAGATTGTGGTAAAAGGAATTGATTTGCATGAACCGGGGAGTCTGAATCCCAGTCAGTACGATGGGCTTTTGATTATGTCACAAAGAGATCAGGATCTGGATTTTCTGGAAGAGGCCTTTGCCTTTCAGATACCTATGGTGGCGATTGGACGCCGGGTTCCGATTGATATTCCGGTAGTTACGACAAATGAAGCAAGAGGAATGGAAAAAGCAATGGGATATTTGTTGGATCACGGACATCGAAATATTGGAATTATTGAGGGGCCGCCGAATCTGGAGGCAACTATTTTTCGACATCAGGGATGGATTCAGGCAGTACGAAAACGGGGATATTCGATTCATCAGTTTCCGGTAGTTCATGGAAATTACCGATACAACAGCGGGTATTTAGCTGCCAATCAGCTTGTGGATGAGCATCCAAATCTTACGGCGATTCTGTGTTTTAATGATGAAATGGCAGTGGCTGCAAAGAATGCTTTTGCCAGACGGGGAATCAGGGTTCCTCAGGATATTTCTCTGGTTGGTTTTGATAATCTGGAACTGCCGAGATATGCGGATCTTCAGCTGACAACTGTGGAGAGAAATGCAAGCCAGATTGCGGCAGAAGGTGCAGAAATGCTTCTTAGATATATGGAGAGCGGCGTAAGACCATCGGATCTGGAACTGGAAAATAAACTGGTTATTCGAGAAAGTGTGTCTGACAAAATGAGATTGTAAGATAAAATTCCAGAGGCTTCTTCTCCGAGGTAAACAGGCAGACAGATATATGGTTGAACGATAGCTGATTTGAAGAACTGTTCCATGTTTTTATTGACTTTTTTTCTCATTTATCGTATAGTAAAAACGCAAAGTTAGACAAGACTAATATGGAGAGGATAAGAAGCATGAAATTAAGTGAATTGCAGATTGGAAGGACAGCGACCATATTTGCAGTAGGCGGAAGCGGTGCGCTGCGCCAGCACTTTCTGGATATGGGCCTGATTCAGGGAACGGAAGTAACCGTTGTCAAATATGCGCCGATGGGTGACCCCATTGAGCTGCGCATTCACGGCTATGAACTGACGATTCGTCTGGAGGATGCAGAAAATATTGAGATCAGCGAACCTCACGAGGCCCGGGAGCATTCTGAAGAGCCGGAGGAGAAGGAAAAATCGCTGAAAGCGAGAGAAAACTGGAAAAATTCTCAAAAGAAAGAGAAGCTTCATCCGGGATACGGTGAGGACGGAAAGTTCCACAATCGAAAAGAGGAAAAACCTTTGCCGGACAGCGAGGTTTTGACCTTTGCGCTGGTGGGAAACCAGAACTGCGGAAAAACTACACTGTTTAATCAGCTGACCGGTTCCAAGCAGCATGTGGGAAATTTCCCGGGAGTTACGGTGGATCGGAAGGACGGAGTGATCCGCGGTCATGAAAATACATTGATTACGGATTTGCCCGGAATTTATTCCATGTCTCCCTACAGCAGCGAGGAAATTGTAACAAGAGAATTTGTTATCCGGGAAAAGCCCAGAGGCATTATCAATATTGTGGATGCCACGAATATTGAACGGAATCTGTATCTGACCATGCAGCTGCTTGAGCTGGAGATTCCCATGGTTGTGGCTTTGAATATGATGGATGAGCTGCGGGAAAACGGCGGTTCTGTCAAGGTGAATGAAATGGAGGAGGCTCTTGGAGTCCCGGTAATTCCCATTTCTGCGGCCAAGGGCGAGGGAATCGAGGAGCTGATTCGCCATGCGCTTCATGTGGCCCGGTATCAGGAGCGTCCCCTGGAGATTGATTTTTGCAAGCGGGAAGAGGGGATTCACAGAGGAATCCATGCAGTGATGCATTTGATTGAGGATCATGCCGCTCAGGCGGAGATTCCGGTCCGGTTTGCAGGAAGCAAGGTTATGGAGGGAGATCCGAAGATTCTGGAGCAGCTAAAGCTGACAGATAAGGAAGCCATGATTCTGGAGGAAATTTCCAGGCAGACAGAGGAAGAAACTGGCATGGATCGGGCGGCAGCAGTGGCTCAGATGCGGTTTGATTATATTGAAGATGTGTGCAGTGAGGGAGTGGTCAAGCCAAGAGAAAGCAGGGAGAGAACCAGAAGCAGAAGGATTGACCAGTTCCTTACGGGAAAATATACGGGAATTCCTGCGTTTATTGGAATTATGGGTCTGGTATTTTGGCTGACCTTTAATGTGATTGGAGCATTTTTCCAGGGCATTTTGGAGTCGGGTATCACAGCACTGACAGATGCGGTGGATCAGGCCATGCAGGCGGCGCAGGTGAATGAAGTGGTTCATTCTCTGGTGATCGACGGCATATTTAACGGCGTTGGCGGCGTACTGAGCTTCCTGCCGATTATTGTAACCCTGTTCTTCTTCCTGTCTCTTCTGGAAGACAGCGGATATATGGCCCGCGTTGCCTTTATTATGGATAAGCTTCTGAGAAAGCTGGGACTTTCCGGAAGAAGTATTGTGCCAATGCTGATTGGATTTGGCTGTACTGTGCCGGGAGTTATGGCAAGCCGGACTCTTCCCTCTGAGCGGGACAGAAAAATGACCATTCTTCTGACGCCCTTCATGAGCTGTACGGCGAAGCTTCCCATTTATGCATTTTTTACAGCGGCATTTTTCCCGCAGCATGGAGCATTGGTGATGATTGGGCTTTATCTGTTTGGAATTATTATGGGAATTATTATGGCTTTGATTTTCAAGAAAACAGCCTTTAAGGGAGAGGCGGTGCCGTTTGTTATGGAGCTGCCCAACTACCGTATGCCAGGGGCAGGAAACGTGCTTCATCTTTTATGGGATAAGGCAAAGGATTTCCTGCAGAGGGCTTTTACCGTTATCTTTCTTGCAACCATTGCCATCTGGTTTTTGCAGAATTTTGACACAGGACTGAATATGGTATCAGATTCTCATAACAGTATTCTTGCTCTGGCAGCAGGATGGCTGGCTCCGCTGTTTGCACCGGTAGGCTTTGGAGACTGGCGGATTGTAACAGCCCTGATTTCCGGATTTATGGCAAAGGAGAGCGTGGTATCTTCTCTGACTGTGCTGTTTGGCAGTACAGAGGCTCTGCACAGCATTCTGTCGATGGCAGGAGCTGCTTCTCTTCTGGTATTCTGTCTGCTGTACACTCCCTGCGTTGCAGCGATTGCATCGGTAAAGCGGGAGCTGGGCGGCAAATGGGCAGTGGCTATGGTGATTGGCCAGTGCGTTCTGGCATGGATTGCAGCTCTGGCAGTTTACGGGATTGCAGGAATGATGTAATACAGGGGCAGTATGAATACCCCCATGCTCTTTCGAGCGGATTCAGTCAGTAAGTCCTACTGCACGAATCCGCTCGATTACGTTTCCGTATCGGGGAACATATTGATCGTAGATTGGCTGAACCTTTTTCACAAATTCGCTGAGATCTTCCAGTTCTGTAATGGTTCCGCCAGCCTCCTGAAAGGCCTGGTAATTTTTTTCTTCTTCTTTTTTCCAAAGTTCTCTCTGATAAACGGATGATTCCAGAGCAGCCTGACGAATGATTTTTTGATCCTCAAAAGGCAGGGACTCCAAAACCTTCTGGTTCATAACAATCATTTCTGGGATTCGTGTGTGTCCGTCCAGCACCAGATAGGGGGCAAGTGAACTATGTCGGGCGCTGACAAAGCTGGGAATGTTGTTTTCTGCTCCGTCAATAATGTGCTCCCGCAGCTGGCTTCCTACCATTTCATAAGGCATTTCTACGGGATTGGCCCCCAGCATACTGACCAGATCCATCATAAAGGCGCTTTGCTGGACGCGGATATAAAGTCCTTTCAAATCAGATAATTTCGTGATTTTCTTATCCATAGTATAAAAATTTCGGGCTCCGGCATCATACCAGCACAGGCCTTCTATGCCGTTATTTCGCATACTTTGAAGAAAATAATTTCCAATTTCGCCGTCAAGAACCTGCCACATGTGGTCAGAATTTCGGTAAAGATATGGCATTTCCAGCACAGTCAGCTCTGGATTGTAGTCAGTCATTAAAGCGACAGAGGCTCGAACCATGTCGATACCGCCAAAACGCATTTGCTGTAGAACAGTCTTTTCATCTCCCAGAGCAGAGGAGTGATAGGTAATAATGTGAATTCGTCCGTTGCTGCGTTTCTCGACCAGACGGGCAAAATAGTCGCAGGCCACAGACGTAGGATGTTCGGCTCTCTGGTTGTCTGCCAGACGAAGAATAATCTGTCCGTCTCGCTTCATAGGTTCTGTGAGAAAATCAGTCTGGATGCCAGAAATAACAGATGCGGTACTGTCTTCTGCAGCTTTTTTCTTCTGAAGCGCAGAAAAGAAACTTCCAGTAGAAGCCAGAACAAGAAGCAGAACAACCAGTCCTGTCAATCTGCGGCGAGTTCTTTTTTTGTCCATAATATTCCTCCGTTTTACATAAAGAACAGCTGATTGCGGTATTCAATGGGGGTAAACCCTGTTTTCTTTTTGAAAATTCTGGAAAAATAGTTGGGATTAATATAGCCAACCAGAGTTCCAACCTCGCGTATATTCATCTGGGGATTGCCCAGATACTCCTTGGCTTTTTCTACCCGCACATTGATTAAATATTCTCGAAAGGGCATTCCGTTAAAATCTTTGAATATTTTGTTGAAATGGTTGACAGAAAGCTGATAGCGGTCAGCCATTTCCTCCACAGATAATTCCTGACGGTATTGTGTGTCAATCAACTGACGAACCTCGGCAGCGATTTTAGCAGCTCGGCCCTGTCCAGCCGGACTGTTGGGCTCAGCTGGCAGAGCTGTTGAGGACGCTCTAGGAAGGGCGGGAGTCAGAGCCGTCTCCGGGCTGTGACTGGCGTAATGTCGCTGCATTTCCCATGTAATGATTTCTGCAACCTCACGTTCTCCAGCAGGCTTTACCAGATATTCTGCAGCGCCCATGGAAATGGCTTGTTTGGCATAGCTGAACTGAGCGTAAGCGGTCAGAAATATGACGCTGCAGGAGGGAAACTGCTGCTTGATTTCCCATCCTGCAGTCAGTCCGTCCATAACGGGCATTTCAATGTCAAGAAAAGCGACATCAATCCGCTCTCCCAGGGCAAGACATACGGCTTCCCGGCCGTTGGATGCCTCAAATAAAAGAAATTTTCCTTTGAAATAATATTCCAGAATACAGCGAATTACGGAACGGGACAGTTCCTCATCATCTGCAATCAGTATTTTAAACATCTTTGCATTCCTCCAGAGAAAGTCTGATTTCGATACAGGTACCAGAACCGGGTTTGCTGTAAATACGCATACGGCTGTTGGGGAAACTCAGGTGAAGCCGTTCAAAAACATTGCAGACGCCTAGCCCCGTGCTTCCAAAGCTGACAGCAGAACTGAATTTGCTGGCAGCAGTTTCTGTATTCAGAGGTGTCTGGGAGGCTGCAGCCTGCAGCGCGGAAACCTGTTCCTTTTCCATTCCAACGCCGTTATCCAGTACATGGATAACCAGATCTCCTCCGCTTTCCCGGATATGAATGCCTACTGAACCGCCGGATTCCTTGACAAGAACTCCGTGACGGATGCTGTTTTCAATGAGTGGCTGGAGAGTAAAGGGCGGTAGGCGGTAGTGATCCGGCTCGACATTTACCCGCAAACGGTACAGAAGCCGTTTGCCGAAGCGTTTTCGCTGAATATACATAAAACGTCCTGTCATCTGCAGTTCTTGGGATAGAAGAACCCGTTCCTGTTTGTTTTCTAGGGTATAGCGAAAAAAATCAGAAAGACTGCGGATGAGCTCGCCGGTGTCTCTGGCCTGTTCCTGAGCGGCTGCTCCGGCAATAACATTTAAAGTATTAAAAAGAAAGTGGGGATTGATTTGGGACTGAAGAAGGGAAAATCTGGCTTTTTCCAGCATTTTCTGACGGTTGATCAGAGCCAATTCCTGAGTATGGACTTTTTGAGTCAGAGCCTGCTTTTCTTTCAGTGCGCCAATGGTATCACGCATAGCCAGCTTCATCCGGTTAACTGCCAGATTTAAGTTACCGATTTCATCCTTTCGTCCTGTCGGAAGATCGTCTGCCTGAAAATTCTCTTTTGCAATTTCCTCTACTGTTTCAGAAAGTCGATTTAGGGGATCTAGGATCCTCTGTTTCATATAGGTCAGACAAAGAGCAGAAACAGCAAAAACCACAGCTACGAGAATCATGGAAATTTTTTGTTCCTGATTCATGCGGCGCTGCATTTCCCGGTGAACATCAGTACCAAAGGTAAGGCTGTCCTGGAGAAGCTCTGCAGTATAGGTTTCAATCTGGGAAGCAGCTTGTTTCATGAGAATCAGCTGGCGGATTTCATGGTTGGCAGGAAGTCCATTTCTGGCAATGGAATAGTAGTTCAGATAGGTATTTTTAACAGATTGCATCAGCAGAAAGCTTTCCAGAGACATACCATCTGCTTCTTGTGTCATTTTCCGCAAGGCATTTTGAACATGGAGCTCATTGTTGATAAAGCGCATCCAGTTTTCTTCAGATTTGTCTTCAATATATTCTTCAAATAGAACAGGACTGTCAGAAAAGACAGTCATAAACTGATTAATGGAGTAATATTTTGTCAGCACTCGGTTAAACTGCTGTTCGGAACGGAGGCCATGATAAATGGAATATACATTGGAAAATACAAACAGAGCGCTCATAAAACACAGGAAAATCAGAACACGTACCTTAACAGAGGATAAATGCTGGCGGATTGTTTTTATATGGTTCATAATTAAAGTTCTCCTTTGCAGTCTGAGGTTATTATAGCATAGAAAGCATGCTTCTGCCAGACGGAGAGTCACACAGGGCCCGGAGACAAAGGTCTTCGGGCCCTGCAGTAAAAGGAGAAATTTATTTGTTGGCAAAATCAGAAATGCGGGTTACAATGTGGATTAATTCGCCCAGTGTAGTCTTGTCCTTAGGCATGTATTTATTTCCTTCCTTTGCTTCTACGAAACCCAAATACTGGCTGGCGCCGACGTTATCCTCGTATGCGGAATCGATCTCTGCCGCATCATCAAATTTTGGTTCTGTTCCCAGCGTTTCGTTGTAAGGAACGCCGCAGGAGAGCAGGGCAATGTAGCCCATTTCGTCGCGGTTGATGGAAGCGTCCGGGAGGAAAGCGGTTCTCTTTGCGGCCTCATCCTGAGTGACGCCGGCATTGTAAAGGGTACCCTGGGCACCTGTAGCGTTGGGATCCTTTAAGTTCATCATTTCAGCTTCAACAACTGCTGCAATTACACCGTAATCCGGGTCAGATTCTGGAACATCAGAGATGACAACTGTCTCCTTGGGAGCAGTCAGACCCCACAGCTTGCCAAGCAGCTTTGCACAGTCGCGGTTGGTGATTTCCCGGTTCAGATCAAGAACCTCATCTTCATCAATATAGCCTTTTACAGCTGCGCGGATCACTTCCTCATCATCTGTAACACCAGCGGCCTTTTTCTCTTTCAAAATTTTGTAAGCCATGCTGGTCTGAGTATTCCCTTTTTTGTCTGCTGCTGTCAGAGTCAGGTATTTGCCGGCTGCATCAGCAGGAACGGAAAATGTTTTGTCTGTTCCAACAGTTTCGTAGGATCCGTCAACAGCGTCAGCCATTTTCCATTCATAGGTCAGTTCAGAGCTGTCACCGCCAAGAAGAACGGAGCTGCCTTCGATTTTTTCGCCTGGAACTGGAGTACCGATCATCTTAGTTTCTACCGGTCTGGGATAACTCTTTCCATTGATGGAGACATTTTCCAAAATCGGATCTTTCCAGTTCAGTGCACGGATATCAGTACCTACATTGGTGATATCCACATTTTTCAGAACAAGTCCGGTAATCGGAACCTCGTCAAAGGCTTCCATGAAAATACCATACTCACCGCCGCTGCTGGTCAGGTTTTCAATCGTGATATTCTTAAACTGAGGCAGATAGTCACCGTCGCGTCCTACATCGTAAAGCATGGTCGCATGTACAACGGCATTTCCTACGGATTTTACCTTAGAGTTGCGAAGGTATACGTTTTCAATGGCGCCTCCGCGCTGCGCATTGGTTTTAAAACGCAGTGCATAGTTTAAGTTGGGGCTGTCAAAGGTATTGTTATCAGCGAAGAGATTTTTAATGCCGCCACTCATCTCACTGCCGCAGGCAATGCCGCCATGGCCGTCAGCAAAGATGTTATTGCGGATAATCAGGTTCTGAGTTGGGAAGCCGGCCTCACCAAGTTCACGTCCGTCCCGATTTCGTCCGGCCTTTACTGCGATACAGTCATCACCGGTATTAAAGTAACAGTCTTCAATAAGCACATAATTGCAGTTTTCCGGATCACAGCCGTCATTGTTGTAACCGTGGGTGTCAATATGAACACCTCTGGCGGTAAAATTGGTGCAAAGAACAGGATTTAATTCCCACATGGGGGAGTTTAAAATGGTAACGCCTTCAATCAGTACATTTTCACATTCAATGGGCTGATAGAAGTTGGGACGGAGGAAATGACCCTCACCGAAAACTCGTTCCTCTGCCGGAACACCATCATCGGTCATCTTACGCAGAAGCTTTGCATCTGCAGAGGATGGGTTAGATGTGGTGCCGTCTTCATTGTATTTTCGGCTCCAGTTCCACCAGGTATCCTTGTCTGCCTGTCCGTCCAGAGTTCCTTTTCCGGTTACGGCAATGTTTTCCTGCTGATAAGCATAGATAAACGGACTCCAGTTATACAGCTTGGAACCTTCATAGTGTGCAAATACCAGAGGATAGTTTTCATGGGTAATGTCCCTGGTAAATTTGAGAATCGTATCTTCTTCTTCCAGGCAAAGATTTACATTGCTTTTTAAAGTAATGGCTCCGGTGTCGTAATCTCCAGCGGGAATGCTTACCTTTCCGCCGCCCTTGGTGCTTACTTCATCAATGGCGCTTTGAATGGCGGCGGTATCCAGTTTTCCATCTCCAGGAACAGCACCATAATCCAGAACACTTACTTCATAGTCAGGAAATTCCGGATCACTGATATGAGTGAGGATTTCCTCTGCCATATCCCAGGAAAGCGTTTCGCTGCTGCTTTCTTCAAATGGAGAGGTTTCTGCAGCCGTAGTTTCTGCTTCAGTTTCTGCTGTTGTTGCTGCAGATTCGGAAACGGTGCTTTCCTGTGTGGTTTGATTATTGCCACATCCAGCCATACTTACAGTCATGACTGCTGCCATAGATAAACTGATTACTTTTTTCATAACTGTCTTCCCTTCTTAATTATTTTGAATACGCGCGCTTTATTCATTTGATAAGCTTAGCATATCATTGTAAGCGCTCCTTCTACAAGAAGACTTTTCTATGGTTCACAGCACAATTTCACGGTTTTGTATATTTTTTGGCGGATTTTCCTGTTTCTATGTGGAAAATATACAAAGCTATTTCCGATTTTCCGCAAACATTACAGCATACTCGATGGAGTTGCGCAGGCTCAGTTCACTGGCGGTTCCGGTTCCAGCCTGATCGAAGGCTGTGCCGTGATCGACCGATACCCGGATAATAGGAAGTCCCAGGGTAATGTTTACGCCGGCTACGGCGTCCCAGGCTTTTTTGTCGTGGTTGTAGACAAAGCCTACGACCTTTAAGGGAATATGTCCCTGATCGTGATACATGGCTACGACAATATCATACCAGCCGCCGCGGGCCTTGGAAAATACCGTATCCGGAGGAACAGGTCCGTCTGCGCAGATGCCCTCTGCCTGAGCTGCTTCAATTGCGGGAATAATTTCGTCAATTTCCTCACGTCCAAACAGGCCGTGCTCACCGCTGTGCGGGTTTAATCCGGCCACTCCGATGCGGGGCTTTTCTATGCCCAGATCACGGCAGGCCTGATCAGCAATGCGGATAACATCGAGAACCCTCTGCTTTTTCACCCGATCGCAGGCTTCCCGGAGAGAAACATGAGTAGAAACATGAACTACGCGGAGGTTTTCATGGGCCAGCATCATGGTATAGTTTTTGGTTCCAGTCAGATCGGCATAGATTTCTGTATGTCCGGAATAATGATGGCCTGCCAGGTTGACAGCTTCTTTATTAAATGCATTGGTAACAGTAGCGTCAATTTTTCCCGCCATGGCCAGCTCAATAACCTTGGTAACATAGCGGAAGGAAGCATCTCCACATTCCGCAGATACCTGTCCTCTCTGAAGGCGGGAAACGTCAATCAGTCCCATATCCAGAACATCAATGGTTCCAAAGCGAAAGAGGGCGTCAGAGACATTTTGAATCCGATGAATCCGCAATTCTTCGTGACCTGCAATCGGAAGAGCGGCTTCCATCACGCCGGCGTCACCTACAACAAGAGGACGGCAAAGCTGGTACAGAGATGGATCGGCAAAGGCTTTCACAGTAATTTCCGGTCCTATGCTGGCCGGATCCCCCATAGTAATTCCAATGATTTTTTTATTGTTCATAAGAGTTTCATTCCTTTCCTGAAATACGCACAGCCGGAGCAGTAAATAGGTACTGTTCCGGCTGGTTTTGGTTCACAGAGAAATACATTCCGGATTCCGGTTATTTTGCAGCTCTTTTCTTCTCTTCGAATTTATGGAGCCAGGAAACCAGAAGCGGACAGCAGATTGCAGTTACAATAATTGCTGCGGTGATCTGAGCGGTTGCGGCTTCAGCAACTGCCAGAAGGGTTGCGTCAACTGCAGCAACAGAAGCGGGAGTTGCTGCTGCATTGCCTGCGGTGGTTCCGATAGCGCCGCCTACCTCCGGGCGATTCATGTGGAGGAGCTTGTATACCAGATAACCGCCGATACCGGTAAGCAGAGTACATGCAACACCCAGAAGGATTCCAGGTGCGCCTGCCTTTAACAGGTTCATGATATTTAAGCCGGCTCCCAGCGGGAAAGCGAAGAAGGGAATCAGCATGGAAGCGCCAGGCTCGCAGAATTTACGGATATCTTCATCCAGATTTCCAAGAATGCAGCCTACAATAACAGGAATGATACAGCCTACCAGAATGGACATGGGGATCTTTGCAACGCCTGCAGCGCCCAGAGCCACCATGGTAAAGAAGGGGCCGTCGTTAATGGACAGAATGGAAACAGCACCTACGTCAGTTGCATCTCCGTATTCTCCGGCCAGAGCAGCATAGAGGCCGCCGTTAGAGTTGGCCAGAGCGCCGACGATTGCCAGAGTGGACAGACCCAGGAAACCGGCTTCTCCAAACAGATTGCCGCAGATCAGGCCGATAATGATTCCAAGTCCTACTTTTACGGCTGTGATAACAACGCCTTTATAAATCGTAACGCCGGCTTTTTTAAAGTTAATGGTAGTAGCATTACAGAAAATAAATACGGCCAGAATCGGCATGGCGCCGGATTTCCACAGATAAGTGGTAAAGGTTCCCTCAAACATGGTCCAGATGGTTCCGCCGAAGAAGGTATTGACAATGGCGCCCAAAAGAAGCGGCACAACCATAAGACCTCCAGGAATTTTTTTCACGGTCTGTAAAATCTTCATTAAAGTATCCCCCTTATCAATAAGTTCAGTTGGTAATCGGTATTTCTATTTAGCAGCAATCAGCCTAAGAATATTGTCTACAGTGTAAGCGAGGTTTTCCTCGCTGTGATATCTGCTGACAGAGAAGTCCTGAGGAAGACGGTTAATAGGAAATACAGCAGTAACGCCCATCTCATAAGCACGGGCAATTTCGCTGTCATCTGCGCCGCCTACCACGGCAATGACTTTCTTGTCCTGCTTTTTCGCTCTTTCTGCAATACCGATAACAACCTTTCCGCGAAGGCTCTGAGAATCCAGTTTTCCTTCGCCGGTAAAAATATAGTCTGCATCAGCAATCATTTCGTCAAATTTTACGGTGTCGAGAACAGTCTGAATTCCCATCTGAAGCCGGGAGCCAAAGAAGGCAATCATACCGGCGCCCATAGCTCCGGCAGCGCCGGTTCCCGGAATCTGGCTGATGTCCTGACCGGATGCATCCAGAATCACACGGCTTAAATTTTTAATTCCTTCATCCAGTTCCAGAACCATAGCTTCATCTGCACCCTTCTGCGGTGCAAAAACATGGGCAGCGCCGGTGGGACCGTACATGGGATTATCAATGTCGCACATGGTTACGATTTCCACCTGATCCAGAACAGGAGCTTTCTGGCTCAGATCAATGCGCTGAATATCGATAACAGTGCCGCCGGTGGGAATAAAGGATTCCCCGTTTTTGTCGTAGAATTTTACGCCGACAGCTGCGGCAGCTCCGCAGCCGCCGTCATTGGTGCAGGAACCGCCCAGTCCTACAATGATTTTTTTAACGCCGCTTTCTGCGGCAGCCAGGATCAGCTGGCCTACGCCGTAGGTTGTAGTTTTTTTCGGATTTTTCCGATCCTCCACCATAGGAAGGCCTGCGGCGGCCGCCATTTCAATGACAGCAGTGTTTCCGTTGTCGATCAGCCCGTAATAAGATTCGATGTCTTCAAAATAAGGGCCTTTCACAGGAACCATAACCTTTGTGCCTCCAACAGCAGTGATAAAGGCATCCACAGAGCCTTCTCCGCCATCGGCAACCGGTACGCTGACAGACTCAGCGCCGGGAAAATGGAGATCCACTTTTTCTTTTATAATTCCGCAAATCTGGGCGGAGCTTAAAGTACCTTTAAAAGAGTCCGGTATCAGAATAAATTTCATTAGACAGAACCTCCCTGCGTTATTCTTTTACAATGACGGAAACACCGTCCGGGATTACTGTTACCTTGTAGTCGTCTTTTCCAACAATGGCTTTTGCCTTTTCCATAGCCTCTTCCATGCTGTGGGCCGGAACCATATGAAGATCCTCTACCAGCTGGTCATCACAGGAGGAGATGAAGATTACAGTTGCTTTCAGCAGCAGACGGGCAAAAATCTGGGACTGCCACTGGTCGATGATGGTTTCTTCTGGTTTTCTGTCCAGGAAGGTCTGCATCATCCGGTTCAGATCCTTTTCATCCCGGAAGGTTTCATGGAAGTATTTGCCGCCGTGTCCGTCAGCGGCCTTGGAAAGCATAATGATGACGCCGCCTTCTTTTACAGTAGCTTCTCCGGCAGTCATACCCTTTACAGACTGATAAATATTCTGATCCAGAGGATATCCGCCATTGGTGGAAATAACGATATCGGCAGGAACAGCGTCTACCTGACATTTGGAAGCCAGGAATTGACGTCCGACTCTGTGAGCCAGATCGCAGTCGCCGGCCACCGCAAAAATAGGATCATGGGCAGCATCGATAACAACATTAACGATAAAGTCCAGTCTGGCAGCACGTGCAGCATAAAGCATGTCATTGTGAATCGGATTGCCTTCAATCACACCGGTGCGAGCATGAGGATCTGCGATGAAGCCGGAGTTGTGGTTGTACATAACGGTCTCACGGCTGGCAACGCCGGGAAGCACGCTCTTTCTTCCTCCGGAGAAGCCGGCAAAGAAGTGCGGCTCAATAAAGCCCTCTGCTACAAGAAGATCTGCTTCTGCAGCCAGACGGTTAATGATCAGGTTGCCGCCGGAAGGAAGCTTGCCCAGGTATACCAGGTTATCGTTGTCATCACAGTCATGGACAATGATTTTTTCATTTGCCATAATTTCCGGGCCGAATTTGTCAGTCAGCTCCTCCTGGGTAGTGGTTCTGTGAAGTCCGGTGGAAATCAGGATGGTAATGTCTGCGTCCGGGTTGCCTTTGCGGATTTCTGCCAGAATGAGCGGCATCATAATGTGGCTGGGAACCGGTCTGGTATGGTCAGAGGAGATGACTACGATATTTTTCTTTCCCACAGCCATATCACAGAGTCTGGGAGTACCGATGGGGTGCTCCAGAGCATCCTGAACCAGGTCAGAACCGCTTTTTGGAGCTTTGTAGCTGTGCAGCTCAGAGAGCAGGACACCGGCCAGATGCTCTTCCTCAATAGCAGCGGTCAGTTTTTCTTTTCCGTAGGGCAGTAAAAATTCCTTCATGTGAATACCTCCTTGTAATGGATGTGTGATATTTATAAATGTTCCTTTAATTTACGCATAGCAAAGGCAATGGCATCATCTGCGCCGAAGGCTCCGGCTTTTGTTACCAGCTTCAGCCCGTCAAATTCGCCGCCTTTAACCTGAATCAGGGGGATTCCCACCATAATTTCGGACAGGATCTCCGAACCGTCTGCGCCAATGTTCATCAGCAGGCCAAGAGCAGTGTCCCCTCCGGTAAGGAAAACTCCGGAGACCTTTGCCTGTCTGAGAATTTCCGTAGCGCCGTGACCGATAATTGAGCGGACCCGATCGCCGATTTCCAGGGGAGTGAGGCCAAGGGTATCGCCCGCCTGGTAGGAAGCTTCCAGAAGCTCCCGATTGTAGGCTGTATCTGTAAGAAAGATAGTGTCTTCGCCGCGGTTTAAGGCATCGACAGCTTCCTGTACATAACGCTTTGCCGTGTCGCTGCCCTGCAGGATTTTGTCTACAGGAAGACGGATCAGGGTGATGCCCTGCTGTTCGCAGAAGTGCATCTGGCGGTTTGTTACGGTGCTGATGCTGGCAGCTACTCCCAGTGCAGGGAAAGACGGCCGTTCCAGCTCCATGAGGCGGTCGGCAATGCCTGCAGTCCCGATGTAAAGAGTCGTCTTTTGGCTGCTGTCTGCGGCCTGGACAATGCGGGAAAGATCCTCGTCTGTTTCTGCATCACATACAAAAATACGGCTTTCAGTCAGAGAAAATGAACTGCTTCGGATCTCAGGAAGACGTTTCAGCTGAATCTTTTCTTCATAAATCCGACTCAGAAGACTGACCAGATTGTCTTCCACCACAGGATTTTTGGGATCTCTGGAAAGCTCTGTTTTGCAGATTTCCACGCCGTGCAGACGCTGAACCCCGTCCACAGTAGTTCTTCCCAGTGCCGGAAGAGCCGGAGCGAAGATAATAAGCTCCGGGCGAAAGGCCTCATCGACTGCCCGGATTTCCATGGCAATATTTCCGCGCATGGTTGAATCAATTTTTTTAATAATATGGCGGAACTGAGAAAAATCCACCTGTTCCAGGGCATGGGATACGATATGATTATTTCCCGGGCGAATACGGCCAGTATGATTTCCCAGGCAGTTCCTGTGCCGGTGGTAGATATCGGCATTGATTATTATGACGTTCTCCGGTGCATTAAAATAGCAGAAAATACGGGGACGAAATTTGCGATTCTGGGATTCCATTCTTTGACAGATATAGCAAAAAACCTTTGCGATCTGCTGAAGATCAAGATCGATATTTTCTCTTTTTCTATCAATAACTGGTCAGATTCCGGGAGCCTGTTAGATCGGATGAAGGAGCAGGGATATGAAACAGTGATTTGCGATATGATTCCCTATGAATATGCAAAGCTTATTGGAATCACTCCCATTTTATTAACCTCCAGTGTAGAAAGTCTGAAATCGGCAATTGATCATGCGGTGGACAGCTGGTCGAAGCACGAAAAGCTGTATCAATCCTTTTCTATGCTGGAAACCCTGGTACACAGCAGTTCAAACCGTTATCTGATTCTGGATACAGAGGGAAACAGTCTCTATTCCACCCTGGAGGAGGAGATGGCAGAGGAGATGGCCCAGCAGCTGAAAAAAGAACTGCCGCGATGCCGCGGTGGAAAACGGCGTTCCTTTTTTGTGACCTTGGGGGGCCAGATGTATTCTGTCCGTTCTCAGCTGTCAGATACGGACGCTGCAGATTATGTGATTTTCCGGGTGATGCCCTCCAAAATTCCCATGGCTTATTCCAAATACGGAATTACCATTCTGGATAAGGAGAGGGCTCTTCAGAATTTTCTGGAAAGCTTTTACAGCAATACAGAGCGGGCCAGGGAGATTGTTGCCAGTACGGAAATGATGGCGGGCAATTCTTCTCCGCTGATGATTACGGGAGAGGTTGGAACGGGAAAGGATCGGGTAGCCTGTATTTATTATGCAAAAAGCGCCTGGAGGGACAGTCCTCTTTATGTGGTAAACTGTTCCCTTCTCAACGATAAAACCTGGGAATTTTTGATTAATCATTATAATTCTCCTTTTACAGATAATGGAAATACCATTTATATCTGTAACCTGGAATCTCTTTCCCAGGAGAGGCAGAAGCGTCTGCTGTCTATTATTCTGGATACCAATCTCCATGTGAGAAACCGGCTGATTTTTTCCTGCACACAGCCCCGGGGAAAGGGTGTTCCTCACACGGCTCTGGAATATACGAATATGCTGGGGGCAGTTCATGTGACGGCAAAGCCTCTGCGGGAACAGCGGGGGGATCTGGGATCCGCTGCTGCTATTTATATTGACACCTTAAATCAGGAGCTGGGCAGACAGGCGGTAGGCCTGGACGAGGAGGCAGCCCGGCTGCTGAAGGAGTATGATTATCCCTGTAATATTACACAGTTTAAGAGAATTCTGAAGAAGGCAGTGCTGGAGACAGAGCAGGCCTATATCTCTGGAAAAACCATCGAACAGATTCTGAAAGAGGAGGGAGAATTTTTCTCCGGGGCTGACAGGGAAGAAAACGCGAAAAAGCCGGCCGGTCAGGAGTTCTTTTTAAACCTGGAGCAGTCATTGGACAGTATGAACCGGGAAATAGTTCTTCACGTTTTGAGCCTGTGCGGAGGAAATCAGACTGCAGCGGCAAAAAAACTGGGAATCAGCAGAACAACCTTGTGGAGATATGTAAACCGTTAGGCCGGGGAAGGGCAAACAAAATGCAGCCGGCAGTAAAAAATAAAAACAGGTCTGGAAAAAAATCCTTTCTCAGTGTAAAATGGGTAAACAAAAGGATTTGAGGAGGAGTTTGTGATGGAAAACAGAATTACAGGACATACGAAGCTTTACTGCCTGATTGGCTCTCCGGTAGGTCATTCCGGCTCTCCGGCCATGTACAATTACAGCTTTGCCCGCACAGGAGTGGACGGCGCTTATCTGGCCTTTGATGTGCCGCTGGATCAGGTGGGAAAGGCAATTGAGGCAATCAAAACCTTTCAGGTAAAGGGATTTAATATTACCATGCCGGATAAGACTGCGGTAATGGATTATCTCGATGAAATCAGTCCGGCAGCCCGGATGATTGGCGCCTGCAATACGGTTGTTGTATCAGAAGAAGGAAAGCTGATTGGATACAATACAGACGGCCGGGGATTCACAGACAACCTTCGCGCCCATGGCGTAGAGGTGAAGGGAAAGAAGCTGCTGATTCTGGGAACCGGCGGCGCAGCTAATGCCATCAGCATCCAGACAGCCCTGGAAGGAGCGGCTGAAATTACGATTTTCAACCGCAGAGATGAGTTCTTTGCCAGCGGTCAGAAAATTGTAGAAAAGCTGGCCGGAGAGGTTCCGGACTGCAGGGCTGAAATGTGCGATCTGGAGGATCAGGAGCGTCTGGCAGCGGCAGTAAGAGACAGTGATATTCTGATCAATGCCACAAAGGTTGGAATGAAGCCGATGGACGGAGACACACTGATTCCGGCAGAGCTTCTTCATCCGGGGCTGATTGTGGCCGACACGGTTTACAATCCTCTGGAAACCCGCCTGCTTCGCGAGGCGAAGGAGGCAGGCTGTCAGGTAATCGGAGGAATCGGTATGCTGCTGTGGCAGGGAGCTGCCGCCTTCCAGTTGTTTACCGGCAGGGAAATGCCGGTGAAAGAGGTGGAAGAGCGCTTCTTTGCTGAGTAGCTTTAAAGGAACAGGGATGGGGTATCAGGGTTTTACAGCAACCTTGATTACCCCGTCCTTTTTTTCTTCAAAGATCTCATAGGCCCTTTCGATCTGGCTCAGGGGAAGTGTGTGGGTAATCAGCGGTGTGGTGTCGATTTTTCCTTCTTCTATCAGTTTCAAAATTGCCTCGCAGTCACAGCCGTCTACCCCTCCTGTTTTAAAGGTCAGATTTTTTCCGTACATATCAGGAAGCGGCAGAATCTGAGGGCTGTCGTAAAGAGCAACTACAGTTACAATGGCATTGGGGCGGGCACATTTCCAGGCCATTTCAAAGGTATTTTCTGCACCGGCAGCTTCCAGTACCACATCAGCCCCGCCATGGTCCGTGTGAGATTTTACAAATGTTTCCATATCTTCTTCGGCAGGATTGCAGATAAGAACCTGAGGATAATGACGGCGGACAAAGTCGGCTCTCAGGGGATCGGTTTCACAGACAATAACCTGTTTTGGCTCTTTTAATAAAACGCACAGGAGTGTGCAGATACCGGTAGGACCAGCTCCGATAATAAGGACAGTGTCCTCTTTTTTGATCTCGGAAATCCGTGCAGCCCAGTAGCCTGTAGCCAGAATATCGCCCACAAAAAGTGCCTGTTCATCAGAGACAGAATCGGGAATCCGGTTCAGTCCCTGGTTGGCCTGGGGTACGCGGACGTACTCTGCCTGACCGCCGTCGATCCGGCAGCCCAGAGCCCATCCGCCATCGGGATCCTCGCAGTTGTTGACAAAGCCCTGGCGGCAGAAAAAGCAATGGCCGCAGAAGGTTTCGACATTGACAGTCACCCGGTCTCCGGGCTTTACTTTTGTAACAGCAGACCCGGTTTCTTCTACGATTCCCACCATTTCATGACCGACGGTAATTCCCGGAACGGCGCGGGGAACAGAGCCGTGTTTGATGTGAAGATCACTGGTACAGATGCTGGACAGAGTAACTCTGACAATCGCATCAGAAGGGGCCAGAAGAACGGGTTTTTCTTTTTCTTCCAGTTCTCCCGCCGTCCTAAATAGTTACTTCTATTGTACCAGCAAACAGAAAAAAAGAAAGCAAAGATGAAACTTTCTTACAGGAGGAGACGTCAAATAATTAGAAAACAAACAAGAAAGGCACAAAATAACATGAACAGCTGTGAAAAGATAATAGAAGATGTGCTGACAGAAAATTACAGGCAGCTTTACCGCCTGGCTTACGGATATGTGGGAAATGAGGAGGACGCCCTGGACATTGTTCAGGAAAGCGCATATAAAGCAATTCGGGAGGCAGATAAGCTGAAAACTCCTGCTTTTGCAAAAACCTGGATTTACAGGATTGTAATTAATACGGCAATCAGCCAGCTGCGGAAGCGGCGGGAGACGGTGTCTCTGGATGAGGCGGAAACTCTTTCTGTTTATGCACAATACAAAAATTCAGATCTGCAGAATGCATTGGCCAGTCTGACAGAGGAACAGAAGACTCTGATTCTTCTCCGGTTTTTTGAGGACAGAAAGCTGGAGGAAATTGCGGAAATAACAGATGAAAATGTTAATACGGTAAAGAGCCGGCTTTACCGTACTCTGCGGGAATTGAAACAGAAACTGGCATAAGGACAGAATATTGGAGGAGAGCAGCATGAAGGAGAAAGCAGAAAAAGCGGTAACAGAAAAAGAAAGAACAGAACAAGAAAAAATAGAAAAAGAAAGAACAGAATATCCGGAAGAACTGGATTTTCTGGAAATGGAATTTAAGCAGAGGGCATTGGATATGAAGGCAAAATACGGAGAAATTCCGGTTCCGGAAACAGCCAGAGACAGAATTCGGGAAGGAATCCGTCAGGCAAAAACAGAAAAGGAAAGAATTCTTTCTTTCCGGGATATTCAGCGTCAGGCTGAAGCATCAGGGCGAATAAAAAAAGACACGGACAGGAATGAAAAATCGAAGGAAGTTTACAGTCAGAATCAGGAAAAAATAACCGGAACGGAACAGAAAACAGACATCAGGAAAGGACAAAACAGTATGAGACGATTCGGGATTTTTAAGAAAACAGCAGCAGCGGCAGCTGTATTTCTGGTGACAGTAGGAACCATGGCAAATGCAAGTCCCATCACGGCAAATGCTATGGAGAATCTGCCGATTATCGGCGCTCTGGCTAAAGTGATGACCTTCCGTACCTTTGAGGAAAGCCAGGGGAATTTTGAAGGAAAGGTGGATATTCCCCGGATAGACAGTGAAAACAGCTCGGAAATTGCAGCAAACCAGGACCTGGAGCAATATGCAGATTCCCTGATTGCCATGTATGAAAATGAGCTGAAGGAGTCTAAGGGACAGGGAAATTATGCGCTGGATTCGTCCTATGATGTGGTATTTCAGAATGAAAAATACGTATCTATCCGCATTAATACAACGGTAATTATGGCCAGCGGAACACAGTATGTAAAGGTGTTTACTGTCAATAAGGCAACAGGAGAAGTGGTTTCTCTTGGCAGCCTTCTGGGCGGAAGCAAAGAACAGATGGAAGCAATCAGCGAGAATATCAGGCAGCAGATGAAGGCCCAGATGGCTGGAGATGAGAATATTGCGTACTTCTTAAATACCGATTTGCCGGATTCCAATTTTAAGGGAATCACAGGGGAGGAAAGCTATTATTTTAATGAAAACGGAGAGCTTGTTATCAGCTTTGATGAGTACGAGGTAGCACCCGGATATATGGGGGCAGTTACCTTTACGATTCCTCAGAGTGTAACAGGAAAGCTGGCAGAATAATTCCGCAGAACAAGCTCTCTTTTCTGTTTTTACAGGCGGTTATTCTGGCGCTGCCAATTTGTCCATCTCTGCTCTATGATGCGGGATATCGAGTTGATATAGTCATCATTGTAAGGCAGGAAAAGATAGGCTTCTTCCGGAAACGCGGCGCAGGAGGCGGCACAGTCAGAGTCAGCCGAATGGCCGTACTCTCGGGCAAAGTCTTCCAGATCAGACAGAAAACAGGGGCCGTTTTCTCCGCTGTAATAGCTGTCTGCAAAGTCCTGAACCTCCTGTATGAAATGGGACCGGAGAAGCTGTCCGTTTAGCTGTTCCAGAATAAATTCCCGGAGGCTGCTGCAGCTGTCCGGGAGTTTTTCTTCCAGCTGCGGAGTTAAAAATTTGTGTTTCTGAAACCAGTGCAGCCAGGCTGCCATATGACTGCAGGCAGAAAGCGTATCTGCGGGCAGCTGCTTTTCCTGTATGGATTCCAGGTGCCAGGAAACGTCATCCAGAAGAAGTCCTTCCGCCTCTTCCTGACTGATTTCATCACAGTCCAGAAAATCTCCCCGGAAAGGAAAGAGGATGGAATTGCAGATATTCAGCCGTTTCAGCAGTTCTTCGGAGCCGGCAGTACAGCCGTATTCCGCCTCGTCGGGATAGAGGGGGACTGCCTGATAAAAATGTACGTTTTTCCCCTCGGGAAGACGGCAGCAGGAGCCCTTAGAGGGAGAACAGGAAGGCGCAAGCAAAAGGGCATGGGACATGGGCAGATTCTCCTGCGCAGGAGGATTTGTTTTCAGGATAGTGCCATTGGCCGGAGGTTCACGAAAGCAGCCGGCAGCTGCTGACAGTCTGGCAAGCAGCCGGACAGGCCAGTACTGCTCTTCTTTGCGGTCATCGGGATTCCAGTCGCCGGGAAGGAAGAGCAAAAGCTGGATGCTGTCTGATTTTCCCTGCTCCTGATTCGGAGCGGCAGAGGATTCTCCCAGGGAAACCAGAGTATGGCAGCTGCGCTCTTTGGACGGAGGAATGATCCCGATGTCTGCGGAGACATCCGGAGAAAGAGCTTCGTGCAGTATGGTTTCAAATCTGCCGAAGAAAGCTTGAACGTGGTGTTCCAACAGGCGGCGTTCCTGCATGAGATAAGATTCAGGTTTCATAGACGTATGCTCCTTTATTTTTAATGTGGAACTATATGATCATGTTACTAAGAAATAGATAGGATTGCAATATCTATTTATTGAAACACTATATCAATTTATTGAATTATGGAGAGGAAAAAGCCGTCGGGAAGTGACAGAATCACAAACCGCCGGCTTTTTGAAGTTATTTCGGAATATTTGACTGGTTCTGCAGATGGGAGCAGGCTTCGGGTGCGGAATCTGGAAGAGATACTTTTTTTCGATATAGGAAATATGCAGTTATGGCTGTAATCAATTCTGTAATCCAGAATCCGTGCCATACGCCAACCGCTCCGAAAAGCCGGCTTAAAATAAAAGCAGCTGGAATAATCAGAAAAACGTACCGGAGCAGGGAAATGGCCAGGGAAGGGCCTCCCATACCTAATCCCTCCAGCGCCCCGCTGGAAATGATGGAGACAGAAGAGACTACAAATCCGATACTGATAATTCTCAGGGCCGTACTTCCCGCTGCTATGGTATCAGCATTGGAGGAAAACAGTCCGATCAACGGACCGGGAATCAGCCAGCACAGAAGGGTTCCGGCTGCCATGATGCAGACAGAGAGTGTGAGTGACACATGGTATATTTTTTTTACTCTGGCAGCTTCTTTTGCGCCGAAATTGTATCCGATAATTGGCCGCATTCCCTGAACAATTCCATTGGCAGGCAGATACAGGAAGGTATGAAGCTTGTAGTATACGCCTAAAACAAGAACATAGATCTGGGAATATGCAGATAAAATAATGTTCAGGCAGGAAATCAACAGGGAGGGCAGGGCCAGGTTCAGGGCTGCAGGAATGCCGACAGAATACATTTTTCCGGTTAAGTGCAGATGAAAGGTATCTGCAGAGAAACCAAGGCGTACCGGCAGGTTTCCTGCAAAGTAGCAGATTACATAAATCACCAGACTGAGAATCTGCCCCAGGCCTGTTGCCAGAGCGGCGCCCTCAATCCCCATGCTCGGGAAAGGTCCCCAGCCAAAAATCAGAACCGGGTCTAAAAGAATGTTGGCAACGCAGCCGGACATCATGCAAATCATGGTCATCATCATTTTTCCCGTAGCCTGAAATATTTTTTCCATGGACATGGAAGCGGCTACAAAGACTGCAAAGGCAAAGGCGATTCTGGAATACCGGATTCCCAGGTCGATTACCTGCTCGTCAGAGGTAAACATACGAAGGAAAGACGGCATAACGGCAATACATCCTATCGTCAGAGCAATTCCGTGAATGGCATTAAAAATAATACTCTGGGTGGCGGCGGCATTGGCTTTTTGATGCTCCTGAGCGCCGAGGTGATAGGAAATAACGGCATTGGCGCCAATGGAAAATCCTATGGTAACGGCATTGATCAGGTTTTGTACCGGGAAGACCAGAGATAAGGCGGTCATGGCATTCTCGCTGATTTTTGCCACATAATAGCTGTCAACAATATTGTACAGGGAAGCTACCATCATGGACACAACCATTGGCAGGGACATGGACAGAACCAGCGGCAGAACCGGTCTGGTTTTCATAAAGGTTTGCTGCATTTTTTTGTATCCTCTCTTTCTTTGAAGCTAAAAGAAAAAGCTATATTCCCCCTTGTTTATCTCAGCCACAAGGAAAAATATAGCTTTCGCGTCTTTTATGCTATCATATTTTTATGTCGGTGTCAAGGAGGCCGAATTTCAGCTGTCCTTTGCCTGATAGATCCGGCGGTAGCCAGTTTCTGTTTTTTCAACAATCTGCTCCACTTCCTCCAGCGAAGTTCCATCCGGTTCAAGATAGGCTCCCTCACAGCAGACACAGGAGCCGCAGCTGCTGCTTAAGTCCCGGGGAACCGGCATGACATGAGCGGAAATATTACGTTCCGCGCAAAGCCGCTTATACCGGATAGCGCCGAAGTGGGAATAAAACGTAGCAATATACATTATTTTGTAAAGGTCAGGGTATATTCACTGCCCTGTTCCTGAACCTCTACCTGATATCCCTGGGACTTTCCGTAGCGGGATGTATTTTCTTTGGCAGCATGGTTGTCTACGATCATCTGGCAGGGCTCTCCGCCGGACAGCGCCTTTCTCAGCATAATAACCGGTTCCGGACAGGAAAGTCCTCTGGCATCTATGGTTTTCATTGCTTAATCCTCCTTTTGAAATGTATTGAAGCAGGCGATTGCAGTAACAACGGCAAGACCGATGAGAACGGCGATTTTTCCGTTTGCGGTAGGTCCTTTTCCGCTGGAGGCAAGGCCGAAGTTGTGGGCAAAAGCAGCGCCGACCATGAGGCCGATAACAGTAATGGCGCTGTCTGTATTTCCCTCACCGGAAAGGATCAGCTGACGCAGAGGGCATCCACCCAGTAAAACACAGCCGTATCCGGTCAGGAACATGCCTAAGAAGTTCCAGAGGCCGTCGGTATGAGAAACAGCCTGTCCCTCCATACCCAGACGGAAGAAGGTTCCTGCGCCTGCAGCGGTGAGAATCAGGTTGCCTGCAAGGGCAGCCACAAAAACAGAGATAAATCCCAGAAGAAGACGGGACTCTTTAAACAGTACCATATCACGGATACCGCCTACCATGCACAGACGCGTTCTCTGAGCCAGAGCGCCTACGATCAGGCCGGCTCCCAGGCTGACTGCAATGGCAGCATGGCTGCCTCCGGGACCGCCGCCTGCTTCTGTAAAATAAATGAAGGACGGAGCGGCAACCAGAAGAATCAGAAGAGCTGCTTCGATGGCAGGGAGAATCATTCCCTCTGTTTTGGGAAGCCGGTAGGTTCTTTTCAAAGTGTATCCTTTATTCAGGAAGAAGATTCCGGCAAGGATTCCAAATACGAAACCGGCCAGGCCAAACAGCGCGTTTAAATCGCCGCCGGCAAGACGGAGAATCATACGGAAGGGACAGCCTAAAAACATCAGGCAGCCAATCATTACAAAAAATGCAATAATGAAACGGGTAACGGGAGAACTTCCTCCCTTTGCCTGGAATTCCTTCCGGCTTACAGCCAGAATCAGGCTTCCCAGCACCAGTCCGATGATTTCCGGACGGATGTACTGGACGGCAGCTGCAGAATGAAGGCCCAGGGCACCGGATTGATCACGCAGAAAACAGGCGATACAGAAGCCCATATTCGACGGATTCCCCAGAAATACCAGCGCCGCGGAAATAAGGCCGATGATACAGCCGGCAGCTATGATTGTTTGTTTTTCTTTTGTCTGAGACATACGCTACACTCCTTTTTTCTTTTTATGACGTTGGTTTTTCGTAAAAATAGTGAAAAAATTGTCATAAATTCATTAATCTTATGATAACATGCATAAAAAATGAAGTCCAATAGCAGTTATTAATATTTTGGATTGATTTATTTGATTATTAAATAAATATATGATATGATGAAAGAAAGACGCAGGAAAATGAATGCGGCAAAAATCAGAAAAACGAGAAAGCAGGAAAGAAGCGGAAAAGCCGCAGGAAGGAGACAGAAGAAATGGATGCAATTTATCTGGATAATGCAAGCACAACCTTTCCCAAGCCGAAGGCGGTGCCGGATGCCATGTATCAATACATGATTTGCTCCGGCAGCAATATAAACAGGGGATGTTATGATCGCGCGTATGCCGTTGAGGAGCTGGTTTATGAAACGAGACAGAGACTCTGCAGTTTATTTGGAGGCAAAGACTGCAAAAATGTGGCGTTTACAAAAAATGTAACAGAAAGCCTGAATGTTATTTTAAAGGGGCTTCTAAAGCCGGGAGATCATGTTCTGGTTTCTTCCATGGAGCACAATGCGGTGATGCGTCCTTTGGTTCAGCTGGAAAAGCTGGGGATTTCTTTTTCAAGGATTCCCTGCCGCAGAGACGGAAGCCTGATTCTGGAGGAAATGGAACCTCTGGTGAAAAAAGAAACCAGGGCAGTGGTTATGACTCATGCCAGCAATGTGTGCGGAACCATGATGCCATATGAACAGGTGGGAAGCTTCTGCCGGGAACATGGTCTTTTGTTTATTGCCGATACTGCTCAGACAGCGGGAGTGTGGCCTCTGGATATGGAGAGCATGAAGATTGACGCCCTTGCTTTTACAGGCCACAAGGGCCTTCTGGGGCCTCAGGGAATCGGCGGTTTCCTTTTGAGTGAGAAGCTTCTTCCGCAGATGGAGAGCCTGATTGCCGGGGGTACGGGAAGTGTCAGCCATACAGAGGTTATGCCGGATTTTATGCCGGACCGGTTTGAGGCGGGAACCATGAACCTGCCTGGAATTATGGGACTTCATGCAGGACTTGGCTGGATCAGGGAAACGGGGATGGATCGCATCCGCCGCCATGAGTTAGAGCTGACAGAGCAGTTTCTGGAGGGAATAAAGTCCATGGATCCGTATGAAAAACGGCTTCGTGCAGTGGGAAAAAAGGATACTGAGGGACGGACCGGGGTTGTTTCTGTTCAGACAGTGCGGAGAGAGCTGGCAAAAACAGCCTATGATCTGGACGTTCAATACGGAATCATGACGCGGGTCGGGCTTCACTGCGCTCCTTCTGCCCATCAGACTCTGGGAACATTTCCGACAGGAACCATTCGTTTTTCTTTCGGCTGGTGGAATACCAGGGAGGAGACTGAGCTGGCGCTCCGGGCGCTGGACGAGCTGTCATAGAGGAAACTGAGCCGGCGCTCCGGGTGCCGGAAGCTGACATGGAGGGGAAGAACGCGGCGCTTTATGCGCCGGACGAGCTGTCATAAAGGAAACGTGCAGGAGGAAAAAATATGGATTTTAAACAGCTTCAGTCATTTGCTGCAGTTGTAAAATATCAGAGTTTTACGAAGGCGGCAGAGATGCTTTATATTTCTCAGCCAACCATCAGCACCCACATCCGGGCGCTGGAGGAGGAACTGCAGTCCCGTCTGGTGCTGCGCACCACCAAGGATGTGGAGATTACTCCGAGAGGCCAGGAGCTGTATCAGTGCGCAGAGAAAATTTTTCTGCTGCGGGACAGTCTGATAGAGAGCTGGCAGATGGAGTCAGAGCATATTATTAATCTGGGCGCCTCCACAATTCCCTCTGCCTATATTCTTCCGGAGGTGCTGCCTGGCTTTCTGAAGACAAATCCCGGAATTCAGGTTCATATTCATCAGGGAGACAGCAGGGAGATTATCAGTCAGGTTCTGGAAGGAAATATTAAGCTGGGAGTAGTTGGAATGAAGGTTTCCGATGAAAATCTTACGTTTCTGCCCTTCTATAAAGACAGGATGGTTCTGATTACTCCGGTGACAGAGCATTACCGGAAATGGAAGGAGAAGGGAGAGGTTTCCATGGAGACTCTTCTTGCAGAGCCATTTCTTTTGCGGGAGCAGGGAAGCGGAAGCCGCAAATGCATGGAGAACTACTTTCTTCAGACGGGAATCCGGGAACAGGATCTCCATGTGGTTGCCCGGATGAATGATCAGGAGGCGGTCAAGCGTCTGGTTTCCTGCGGTCTGGGAATTTCTATTATATCGGCAAAGGCTGCAGAAAATTGCTGTCAGGAGGGAAAGCTGCTTTCATTTCCGCTGCCGGGGCTGGGGGCGGCAAGGCATCTGTATCTGGTCTGGAGAAATCAGTTTATTCTCAGCGAACAGGTAGAACGGTTTATTGCGTATGTGCGGGAGCTGTATGCAGAGGAAGATGAGAGCCGGGGAGTCAATACCTATATGCTGTAAAAAAAGGGGCGCCGTTCCATCATCGGCTGGCGGGGATGATGGAACGGCGCCCTTGTGCCTGTTCTCCTTTACAGAAGTCCCATCATAGACGGAACGCCCAGAGACAGAGCAGGAATATAGGTAACAGCCAGAAGCAGCAGGAGAAGAACAGCAAAGTAGGGAAGCAGAGTTTTTGTAACCTCCTCGATGCTGATCTTGCTGATTCCGCAGCCTACGAACAGTACGGAACCTACCGGCGGAGTGATGTTGCCCATGCACATGTTAAAGATCAGCATAACGCCGAACTGAATGTTGGACATGCCCAGGCTTTCTGCAATAGGCAGGAAGATGGGGGTGAAAATCAGGATAGCCGGTGTAATATCCATAAACATACCTACAATCAGCAGGATAATGTTCATCAAAAGAAGAATCACATATTTGTTTGTGGATACAGACATAATAGCTGAGCTGATTGCCGCCGGAATTCCGGAGTATGCCATAACAAAGGACATGGCGGAGGAAGCGGAAATCAGAAACAGGATAATGCCGCTGGTGCAGGCGCTGCTGACCAGAATTTTCATAAAGGACTGTACAGTCAGGCTCTTGTAGCAGACAGACAGGATCAGGCAGTACAGCACGCAGATGCCTGCGCCCTCTGTTGCAGTGAAGATACCGCCTACAATACCGCCGATTACAATAACAATCAGCAGCAGGCTGGGAAGAGCCTCCAAAGTAACTTTAAGAGCTTCTGAAGCAGATGCCCTTCCGGATACCGGGTAGTTGTGCTTTTTTGCATACAGGAAAGCAACAACCATAGAACCAAGACCCATGAGAATACCGGGAATATATCCGGCCATAAACAGGGTGGAAATGGATACGCCGCCTGCTACGGTAGAATATACGATAAATGCGCTGGTCGGCGGAATCAGAAGTCCTGTGGGGGCAGATGCAATATTGACAGCGGTGGCAAATGCCGGATCATAGCCCTCGTCCTTCTGGATAGGGTAAATGCAGCCGCCCATAGCGGAAGCTGCGGCAACAGAGGAACCGGACAGAGCGCCGAAAAGCATGTTTCCCACAATATTGGCCTGAGCCAGGGAGCCGGGGATCCAGCCAACGAAAAGCTTTGCAAAGTTTACAAGGCGTCTGGCGATACCGCCGTTATTCATAATGTTGCCGGCCAGAATAAACAGAGGAATGGCCAGCAGGGAAAAGCTTTCCACACCGCTGTTCATTTTCTGCATGGTAATAAAGGTGATCTGATCCCAGGACAGGGAAGAGATTGCGGCAACAATGGAAGAAATTACAATACTTACGGAAATAGGGCAGCTTGCAAACAAAAGCAGTGCAAAGACTGCAAACAGGATAATGGCAGTTACTCCGATACTCATGCTTCATTCCCTCCTTCAATGGTAATTCCGGTAATATCCTCGTACAGATTGATAATCTGTGCGGCAATCATAAACAGGCCGGAGACAGGGGCCATGGCATAAACCAGACTTCTGGGAATACCCAGCAGAGCGGAATATACCTTTTCAGCGCTCAGAGCCAGTTTAAAGCCGCCGATGGTAATAACAAACAGTGCAAACAGAAGAATCAGCAGATCCACAAGAGTCATAAGAATCCGCCGGCCTGCAGGATTTAAGCTGTCGCGAATCAGCACCAGGCACATATGCTGTCGGGTAAAAAACGCGTAGGCTGCGCCGATAAATCCGGTCCAGATCAGGAAGTAGCGCACCAGCTCTTCTGTAAAAGCAGCCGGACTGTTCAGGACGTATCTGGTAAATACCTGATACAGAACCAGGAGCGTCATGGCAGACAGAAGGACAGTGGCAATACCGGCAAGAAGCTTTATCATGAATTTTTTTACAGCAGTTAACAGTTCTTTCATGGAAATCCTCCCCCTTTATTCAACGGAATTGATAATATCGATCAGGTTCTGAACACCCGGATACTCCTGGCAGTATTCATTTAGCATACCGCTTGTTGCATTTCGGAAAGCGTCTTTATCCACATCATTGACAAATTCCACGTTCATCTGAGCGGATGCTTCCTGAATCGCTTCCTCAATAGCTGCATCCCAGGCGATTTTGTGGCTTTCTGTGGATGCGTAGGCTGCATCCAGGATGACCTGCTGATCCTCGGGACTGATGGAAGCCCATGTTTTGGCGCTCATAACCAGAACGTCAGGAATCATGGCGTGCTGATCCGTAGAATACACCTTGCAGATTTCGCCGTGCTTTCCGGTAGTCAGAGCAGTTTCGTTGTTCTCGGTTCCGTCAATAATTCCTGTCTGGAGAGAGGTATAAACATCTCCATAGGACATGGCAACAGGAATGCCGCCCAGAGCCTTTAACATATCCGTCTGGGATTTCATATCCTGAACACGGATTTTTAATCCCTTCAAATCCTCCGGAGTCCGGATTGCCTTATTGATAGTATAAAAAGAACGGGCGCCTGAGGTGTAGTAGGTCAGAGTAACAAAGCCGTCATCGGCAGTGGACAGGAAAAAGTCGTGCATGGGCTGGGAATCCATCACATGATAGAAATTTTCCGTATCATCAAAAATATAGGGAAGGCCAAAGGTATGATAAGCCTCGTTGTAGGTAGCCAGGCCGGGAGCGGATACCTTGGTCATGGAAATAACGCCGGCCATAAGCTGCTCCATATTTTCATTTTCAGATCCCAGCTGGCCGTTGGGAAGAATCCGGATCTGGATTCTTCCGTCTGTGCCTTCTTCCACCTTTTCTGCAAATTCGGTCATGGCAATATGTACGGTGTGGGTTTCGCTCAGGCCGTGAGCCAGAGTCAGAACCATGGGATTTTCTGCGGTTGCCTGGGCGCTTGTGGCGGCTCCGCCGGAGGCGCAGCCTGTGAGGGAAGCTGCTGCAAGGCTCAGTGTCAGTGCAAATGCTGCTAATTTTTTCATAAAACAAATACCCCCTTACATTCCAATTAAATCAAACTGTTCAAAGGAAACCAGAAGACGGTAATCCTTTTTCGGGTTTTTATATTTGATCTGAACGGATTTCAGCCGCTGGCTGTAGTACCATCCGCATTCTGCCTCTTCAAATTTTCTTCTGTGAAGGAAATGAGGAAGCTCTTTGCCGTCAAGAGTTACCCAGTAGGGCGCTTTTTCCCGGTGAATCATGTCAATGGCTATGGTTTCCACAGCTGTCTCATAATGTCCTTCCGGGGTAAAGTCCAGACAGGTTTTTTCTCCGGTTTTCATGGAAATATGAGTTCTCAGACAGCCGCCCTTTTCGTAATCCATGGAAACACCGTCATCCTCATAAAGATCAAATTCGCCGTCCTTATCTGCTGCGCAGAGAATGGTCAGACCGGTGGCCTGCTGAGTGGCAAGATTGGTCATGGGATTCGCTGCCATGGGCAGGATGGCTCCGCTTTTTACAAACAGAGGAATGCTGCTTAAGGTAACGGGGATTTCGATAGTCTGTCCGCCTTCATAGGGGGTTCTGGTATAAAAGTCGTAAAAGGTATTGCCCTCCGGAAGATAGATGCTTCTGGAAGCCGCACCCTTTTCTACTACGTTTGCAACCAGAAGGGAATCTCCCAGCATAAAATCAACGCCCTCATCATAGCATTTCGGATCATTCTGGAATGCGCTGCACATGGCTTCCATAATGGGAAGTCCGATTCTGTGGGCCCGGTCTGTCAGGGAATACAGATAGGGGCTTAACTGATAACGGAATTCAATGGCGCGGCGGATCTCATCCTTATAATCGCTGTACATCCAGGGCTCTGTTACGGTGTTGTCCGTATTGGTAGAGTGGATGGAGAAGCGGGGCTGGAAAATTCCGTTCTGAACCCAGCGCAGGAAGAGCTCGCCTTCCGGAGCCGGACCGTAAAATCCGCCGATGTCGCAGCCCTGACTGGCTACGCCGGACAGACCCATGCCGAGAATGGTGGCAATGTTGTATTTCAGGGAATCCCAGCAGGTCAGGTTGTCGCCTGCCCAGGTCTGGGCATACCGCTGGATTCCGCAGTGGCCGGAACGGCATACAATATAAGGTCTGGTATTTTCAAAGGTCTCGTGAATGGCTTCGTCTGTAACGTGGCACATAATATTGGACATAACGGATTTCAGCTGTCCGATGGTGCCTCCCTTGCCTTCAAAATCGCAGCGGCAGTCCTTATCTACCATACTGTCATATTCACAGTTGTCATTCCAGATAGAGCAGGTTCCGTAATCCAGCACATTCTCCTTCAGCAGAGCCTTCCAGTCTTCGCGGGCAGATTCTCTGGTAAAATCTACAAACACACCCTGTCCGCCCCACCAGGTTCCTACGCCCGGTTCTTCGCTGGTGCTGGACTTGACAAACATGTTTTTCTTCTTCATTTCTTCCAGCATGGGGTGAATCAGAAGAATGCCGGGTTTTACGTTGGGGGTTACGGTAACGCCCCGGACCTTCATCTGATGGAAGAACTCTTTCGGATCCTTAAATCTTTTTTTATTCCAGGTAAATACACAGCGTTTTACGCCTTTGTCCGTTTCTACAGTACAGTAACCAGAGGAAAGCTGGAATCCGTCTACGGGAATGCCCTCTTCTCTGGTTGTATCAATAAATTCTGTGATAGCGTCATCACAGTCTTTTTCCAGTTCCGGGTAGTACATGGAGGAACCAAGATAACCCAGGGCATAGCGGGGGAGCAGAGCGGATTTTCCGGTCAGATCGGTATAGCGTTCCACAACCTGGCGGACAGAGGGACCGGCGATTAAAAAGAGATCAATGTCACCGCCGTCTGTACGGTAACGGCTGTGCATTTTCCAGTAATTGCTTTTTTCACGTCCCATGTCAAAATCACATTCACAGGTATTGTGGTAAAAATAGCCGACAGCCTTTCTGGTATCCCGGTTCAGTTTAATATAAAAGGGAATGTGCTTGTAAAGGGAGTCGGTTTCCTTCGGGTTGTAGCCCATGGCGTCCTTGGGACTCATGCCCATGAATTTCTGGGCTTTATTGAAGTCGCCGCTTTTTTCGCCAAATCCATAGAAGCAGTCCTGGGGGGTGATTTCGCTGGTATGAATGCGGCGGCGGTTGGAGTCCTCCTGGTAGGCCAGATCCACAATATCGGCATGAAGCAGAGTATTGTCCTGATCGTATACGCAGATGCGGAAGGGGGATTTTTCGATGACTACGGTCAGCTCTTTTCCGCGGATGACTGCTTTTTCCTCTCCGTCCTCCAGAATCGCGTCAGCAGGCTGAATCCGTTTTCTGTAATTTTTCAGAAAACCATCCATACGATCTTCCCATGCAGTCATAACGAGACTGTAGGATTCTTCTGCAAAATCTCCGTCAAAACCGGCCCGGATCCGCAGAATGGAATCTGTCAGAAACAGAAGGCGGATTTCCACACAGTTGGTTGCAATGGAAAAGCCGGAGCCTTGTTTTGTTACGGCAAATGCAGTAGTGCAAACTTTCATTTTGTAAACCTCCTTGGTAAATCTTTTGAAGTCGATGTGCCTGTATTATAAAAAATTGAAAGAGTCAAAACTAGACAGATTTTGCGTAGAATAGTATAATATTTTACATATCTTGCTTTTCGTGTTGACAGAAATTACAAAATTTAACAGTATTTTTATGGGGATTAGAAAGAACTGCTGAGGAGAAAGAGCTATGATTGATCAGGCGGGAATTATGATGGCGCAGGGGGCGGAGATTGCCTGTGAGCGGATTGCGGGGGTCAATGACAATATGACTCAGCCGCATTATCACAATTATTATGAGCTGTATTATCTGGAAAAAGGAGAGCGGTACCAGCGTCTTCAGGATGAGCTTTATGTGCTTCAGCCGGGGGAGCTGATGCTGTTTTCTCCCTACATTATGCATTATTCTTACGGAAAAAAGGATATGTCCTTCCGGAGAATTGTGCTGTATTTTCGCAGAGAGGATATTGATGAGCCGGAGCTGGCTGCTTTACTGGATCAGGCCAATGGCATGTACAGTATGGGAGTCAGAGACAGCCAGATGATACACCGGATTCTTGGAGAGCTTTTGCGGGAGCAGGAGGAGGAAGCGGATTTCAGGAGAGAATGTCAGCACTCTCTTCTGAATCTTCTTCTGTATCTGCTGGTTCGTCAGAAGCGGGTGGCGGAGCCGGTAAAAACAGAGCAGAAAACAAGAATGGGGCAGGTGATGCATTATATTCACCGCCATTTTGATGAAAATATTACGCTGGAAAGTCTGGCGGAACGTTTTTATGTCAGCAGCTATTATCTTTGCCGGGAATTTAAGGCCTATACCAACAGTACGGTGATTCAGTATGTGAATGTTACCAGAATCATGAATGCCCAGAGAATGATTATGGAGACGGATAAGAGTATCACGGAGATCAGCAGGGAGATGGGATTTTCCAATCTGACGCATTTCAATAGAGTATTTAAATCTGTGACAGGAATGACACCCTCCGGGTACCGCAAGAGCCATAAAAATCTGGAGATTTATATCGGCGGAATCAGAAAACCCAGGAGAGGGCGGCAGGCGGAAGCCACGGCAGAGCCGGCGGCCGGTTCTCTGGCAGAGGCGGCAGACGATAGGGAGAGCAGCTGTTAAGGGATATGTCTGGACGGGACGGCCCGGGCCTGCTACAATAGAGAGAAACGATTCTGCAAAGGCAGATGGATGGAAAGATATGGAGAAAAAACAATGACAGAGAAATTATATTATCAGGACAGCCACAGAAAGGAATTCGAGGCCCGGGTGGTATCCTGTGAGTGGAATGAAAAAAAGGAATGGTACGAGGTGATTCTGGACCGGACGGTATTTTTTCCGGAGGGCGGCGGACAGTATGCGGATCCCGGTGTGATTGACGGCATTCCCGTAGAGGATGTAAAGGAACGGGAGGGCGAGGTGGTTCACATGATGAAGACGCCTCTGACCCCTGGGCAGACAGTACATGGCGAAATTGATTACAAAACAAGATTTTCCAGAATGCAGCAGCACTCCGGCGAGCACATTGTATCGGGCCTGGTGCACCGGTATTTTGGATATGACAATGTGGGCTTTCACCTGGGAAATGAAGTGGTGACTCTGGATTTTAACGGAACCTTTGAGCCGGGGCAGCTGCGCCGGATTGAGACCGAGGCCAATGAGGCTGTGGCAGCCAATCTGGAGATCCGCGTGGATTATCCCACCAGGGAGGAGCTGGCTGCTCTGGAGTACAGAAGCAAAAAAGAGCTGGCCGGACAGGTGCGGATTGTGACAGTACCGGGATATGATGTGTGCGCCTGCTGCGCTCCTCATGTGTCCCGGACCGGGGAAATCGGCCTGATTAAGCTGGTTGATGCGGTGAATTACAAGGGCGGCACCCGTGTGACGATGGTATGCGGTTTCCGGGCTCTGGAGGATTACCGGATGAAGGAGGACAATGTGCGGGAGATTTCCCGGCTTTTGTCTGCAAAGCCTCATGAGGTAGCAGAAGCAGTGGAACGTCTCAGAGAGGAGGCTCTTCTCTGGAAGGGAAAGGCGATTCAGATGCAGACCCGGTATCTGGAGAAAAAGCTGGAGGAGCTTCCGGAGGGAACGGTTAATTATTTTGTATTTGAAGAGGATCTGGACAAGAATGCGGCCCGCCGTTTCGTGGACGCGGGAAAGGAACGCTGCAGCGGTGTCTGCGGGATTTTCCTGGGAAAGGAAGAGGGCGGATACCAGTTTACCCTGGGAAGCAATTCCGCAGATTTAAAGCAGGTTTTAAAGGAGCTTTACAGTCATTTTGAAGGAAGAGGAGGCGGCAAGGGACCAATGGTTCAGGGCACGGTTCAGGGCTCTCCGGAAGCCATTGAGGACTGCCTATGCAAAATCATTTCTTTATGATATAATCGTCCATTATGAAGAATTATATTATATTTGATTTAGAGTGGAATCAGAGTCCCCGGGGACGGGAGAATTCGGTAGCAGATTTCCCCTTTGAGATTATTGAGATTGGCGCAGTAAAGCTGGATGAGAATTTTCAGCCGGTGGATGAGTTCCACCGCCTGATTCGTCCCCAGGTCTATGGTCAGATGCACCATATGATATCGGAAGTGACGCATATGAATATGGAGGAGCTGAAGGCGCAGGGAACGGATTTTCCCGAAGCAGCCAGACAGTTTCTCAGCTGGTGCGGGGAAGAGCCGGTATACGGCACCTGGGGCTCCATGGATTTGACAGAGCTGCAGAGAAATATGGCATATTACGGAATGGAAGGATTTTTCCCCTTCCCTCTGTTTTATTATGATGTGCAGAAGCTGTATGGACTGTTTGCAGCTGAGGGAGCCAGACTGTCACTGGATGCGGCAGTGGAACAGGAGGGGATTTTAGAGGACCGGCCGTTTCACAGGGCTCTGGACGATGCCTGTTACACCGGGCGGGTTCTGGCCTGTCTGGCAGAAAAAACAGGGGCAGAGGCTCTTCTTCCCTTTCAGTCAGTTGATTATTACCGGCTTCCCGGAAATAAAAAAGAGGAGATTCAGGTAACATTTCCCGGCTACTCCAAATATGTGTCCCGTGTGTTTGACTCCCGGGAGGATGCCATGAAGGATCGGAGCGTTACCTCTACAAAATGCTGTCTCTGCGGGAAAAGCCTGCGGAAAAAAATCCGGTGGTTTACGGCCAATCAGAAAATGTACTTTTCGCTGGCGGTTTGTCCGGAGCACGGATATCTGAAAGGAAAAATCCGCATCAAAAAGGCAGACGGGGATCGGGTGTTTGCAGTAAAGACCCTGAAGCTGACTGATGAGGAGGGCGCAGCCTTTGTTGTAAACAAAAAAGAGGAGCTGCGGAAGAAGCGGGCCGAACGCAGCAGGGCGAAACGTCTGCGCCAGCGTGAGGAAGCAGCAGCCGGCAAAACAAGAAAGAAAAAAGGAAAAAAGGCAAAAAAAGAAAGAGGAATTCCGAATCCGTAACGGTTTGGAATCCCTCTTTTTTAATGTTTTCTGTCCAGGAAGGACGGGTGGCTTCTGGGCCTTTTCTTTGGCTGGCTCTGTTTCAGAGCCGAATCCGTCCGCTTTTTTTCCATGAGAAGATCAAATTCTGCTGAGGACATACCGATGTCCTCCAGACGTTTCTGGCGCCGCTGATAGCGGGCAGCCCGCTCCACGGCTTCCTGCTTTTCAATATGGAATTTCAGAACAAGAAGTCCGCCGCCTGCAATTCCCAGAATGACAAACAGGATCAGACCTGTCTTCATACCCTGAGGAATGTACAGCTGAAATGCGGGAGTGTCTGACGGTTCGTCACTGCCGGATTCTTCTTCTCCGGAAGATACGGGAAGCTCTCCGGAAAAAGCTGCCGGAGCGTTTCCTTCGTCTGCCGGAGAAAGCGCGGCAGTTTCATCAAAGGTCATGGCTCTTGCTATGGCGATATCGGCTTCCTGTACAGCAGTATCCGGCTCCTGGCGGATCAGATAGGCTGCGCCGACGGCGTGACCGCCGTATTCATAGGAAATCTGCGCCACTGCGTCCTGAGGCGCTGCGGGAGGCAGCTCGTAGGAAATGGACGAGGTGGTGTCAGCCGGATCGGCAAGCTTTGGAAGGGAAATCCGGCAGTCCTTCTGAATCGAGAGCACGGACAGATCCGTAGTAGGCAGCCCGGCAATGGTCATATCATTTGTCACAGAGGTGTGAGTGGTATCTATCTCTGCGGCTTTCAGAGACTGAAAGCTGGAAAATCCAAAATCCAGCAGGGCTTTGGTATCTGTATAATGAGTCTGGTGTCCATTTAAAACAACGGCAATCAGCCGGGTGTTATTTTTCTCTGCGCAGGTGACAAGGGTGTTGCCGGCCAGGGAGGTATAGCCTGTTTTTCCGCCGATGATTCCCGGATAATACTGAGGCGCATTTTTTTTCATCATCCGGTGTCCCGGATAGATGCGGAAGCCGTCAGGATTTCGTTTGGTAGGCGGAAGGTCATAGTACAGGGTGGAATCAATGGTGACGAAGGCTTCATTTTGAAATGCAGCCTGGGCAATCAGAGCCATGTCGTAGGCTGAGGTATAGTGATTGGGATTATTCAGTCCGCTGGGATTGCAGAAATGAGAATCCGTGCAGCCCAGGGAGGCGGCCCGTTCATTCATCATATCGGCAAAGGCTTCTATGGAACCGGCAGTGTGCTCGGCCAGGGCATTGGCTACTTCATTGGCAGAGCGGAGAACCAGGGCGTACAGACAGTCGCGGACCGTCAGCTGATCGCCCACATCCATACCGGCGCTGGTGCTTCCCGGCTCTACGTTGTGAACCGCATTGCGGGAAAAGGTTACTATATCATCCATATCGCAGTTTTCAATTACAATCAGCGCAGTCAGTATTTTTGTAATACTGGCGGGAAAATACGGAGTATGGATATTTTTCCCGTAGAGGACAGCGCCGGAACCGGCATCCATAACAATCCCGCCCTCTGCGGAAATGGAAACATTGTCAGGCCATTCTGCCGCGGCAAAGGCCGTGGTGCAGAGGGAACTGCACAGAAGGACCAGACTGAGAAAAAAGGCTGTAAATCGTTTCATAATTATTCTCCATAAGATAAACCGGAGACAGAAATGCTTCTGTCAGGAGTGGAGAACGCAGCCTACTGCCTGTCCGGTTTTTAAAGCCCCTACACATTTTTTGTTGCAATAGAGACAGCGGGTAATCTCTCCGGTGTGACCAGTGCGGACCTTTTCCGGCCACTGGGGATCTGCGATCAGCTGGCGGCACATGCCGATCAGCTCAATTCCTTCCTCACAGAGGGCCTCGGCCGTTTCCGGGGACTGGATCTTTCCTACACAGCAGACCGGTTTGCCGGTGTACTTTTTGACCAGCCGGGCAAGGAAGGAAAAGCAGGCTTCGCCCTGGAAATACGGGTGGGATGCCGGCGGAATGGTATCCTCGGTAACTGTGTGGTTGGCAAGGGATACATGGAAGCAGTCAATGGACGCCTCCTCCAGACTGCGGACAAATTCAGGCACCTGAGCCATGGAAATGCCTCCCCGTCCGTAAGCGGGCTCCTCAGTGCGGATGGTCAGTTTATAATCCAGAGGAAGCTCCGGCGCGCCGCGCCGGACAGCCCGGACAGCTTCCAGAGCAAATCGATCCCAGTCTCCCCATTCGTCAGTACGGTGGTTGAAATTGGGGGAGGTAAAGCTTCCGGTCAGCCGGTCGCCGTGAATCTGAATCATATCGAAGCCCAGGGCTGCGGCCCGGCGGGCCGCAGCCTCATAAGCGTCAAGAATATCCTGAATATGCTCCGGGGAAACCGTATCACAGAAGGTTTTTGTGCTGAGCGCCAGCTCTGCCCGTACCTTCTGCGGGTTTGTCCGGCCCTCCAGACGATAAAGCTCCCGGATTTTTATAACGTCATACTCGGGATGAAACAGCTGGGCGGAAATCCGGCAGCCGTACTGGTGGCAGGTTTCTATGGCCTTTCTGAGAGGCGCGGCTGAAGCATCACTGTCCAGGGCGATTCCTCCGAACATGGAGGGAACCACAGACAGATCCGCGGCAACAATCATGCCGCAGCCGCCTTTCGCCAGAGCTTCGTACCATTCTGCTCCGCCGGGGCCGAAGCTGGACGGGGCAAAAATAATTCTGTTCTTTAAAGTAGTATTGCCAATTGTAATCGGGTCAAACAAACGGGACATAGCAGCGCCTCCTTAGTGAAAACGAGTCTCAGGTTCTTTTGATTGTGTCATAGGAAAGTGCATCCTATGACAAAAAAACGCTCCGCGAGGATCGCCATGGGTTGGAAGAGAATTGGGCTGATGAGGCGACCCGCCGCAGGCGGAGAAGCTCGCTCGCGAGCTTCTTTTTTATTGTTTTTTCTGTTTTTTCAGCCACAGAACACAGGCGGAAAAAACGGCGATAACGGAAATTCCGTAGGTTACGGCAATCCGGAATGCAGTATCCACAAAAAACGGCTCCGGAACATTGTTTATCAACAAATCCGTGGACGGATCCAGAATCCACAGGTCATTGGTGAAGAAGATTTTGTGGAAAAGAATAAAATATTTGCTGAAATCTGTAGATATGATTCCTGCCAGCAGCGCCAGGATGGAAAAAAACAGTATGGTTCCTCCGCAGATCATCCGCGGCAGAATCCGCCTGGTGTCTGCCTTTAAAACAATCAGAAGAGCGGCGCAGGCGGCCATAACCAGAAAGCAGATGCGGCGGATGGTAATGGCTGCAAGAAAAAGTCCCCGAACGTCCTCCATATGGGCAATTTCCCGCTCATTGAAAAACTCCCGGGGCTGACCGGCCACAATGGTGGGAACGTGGAGATCCTTTCTGTCTCCCCGCAGATAGGCCATCATCTCGTCTGTAACCTCCAGCAGATCGTCCATTTCCATGTCAACAGCTTCTAAAACCTGATATTTTGTGTATTCCTTCTCATAATAGCCGGGAGTCCAGTAGGTAACTGCCTCGATGGAGGTAATCAGAAGAACCGCCATGAGAGCAAAGGAAAAAATCAGTCCCAGCAGATTGTGGAAAAGTTTCATGAGCAAACATTCCTTTCGCATTGATCATTCCAAGTATACTATATTTTTTTTTATGTGTCTACAAAAACGGGGGGGGAGAACGGGCGCAGGCATTGAGGAAAACAGGAAAATACAGGCAGAGGGCGGGTTGACTTTTTTGGGCGGGGACTATATATTGAACAGAGAGATGGGAAATTAATACATCAGGAGTGTATGAGATGGAATCAATTACTGTTTTTTTTATTGTTGAAATTATCGGAACCGTGGCATTTGCCTGTTCAGGAGCCATGGTGGCGATTAAGAAAAATCTGGATTTGCTTGGAATTATCGTGCTGGGAGTGACGACAGCGGTGGGAGGGGGAATGCTCCGTGATATTCTTATCGGAATTCATCCGCCGGCCCTGTTTACCAATCCTGTTTATGTGATGGCCGCATTTCTTGCTGTCCTTTGTCTGTTTCTGATTATTAAATACCGGCGTATTACCATGGAGGCATTAAGTTCCCTCTGGTATGAACGTGTCATGAATATTCTGGATGCCATCGGGCTTGGGGCATTTACAGTAGTGGGAATTGATACGGCAATTACGGCGGGATTCGGGGAATACCATTTCCTGATGATTTTCCTGGGAGTAATTACCGGTGTGGGCGGAGGCGTTCTCCGTGATATTATGGCAGGAGAGACACCGGCTGTGCTGCGCCGCCATGTGTATGCCTGCGCGTCTCTGGCAGGGGCGGTCAGCTATGTGCTTCTGCAGAAGGTTCTGGAAAGCGACTGGGATCTGATTCTCAGCGCATCCCTGGTGGTAGTGATCCGCGTTCTGGCCCGCCATTATAAGTGGAATCTGCCGCGGGCGCTGTAAAAATGGCCGCGGCAGAAACGGTTTCCCGGTGTGATTGATTCTATGAAGAAAACCCCTTTCATGCCTGTTGACAGCTGCAAGAGGGACATTTATCATATAGACATATGAGGAGGGCGAAAGAATGAAGTACGATTTTACATCCATTATGGATCGTCACGGAAAAGATGCGATTGCAGTAGACGGACTGGGGACAAGAGATGGATTTGCACCGGAAAAGCCGGAGGAGGGCTTTGATGTGATTCCCATGTGGGTAGCTGATATGAATTTTCCGACAGTTCCCACGATTCCGGAGGCAATCATCAGGCGGGCAGAGCATCCGGCATACGGATATTTTGATCCTACGGAGGAATACTTTGACGCGATTATCCAGTGGCAGGAGAAACGAAATGGAGTGACCGGTCTGAAGCCGGAGCATATTGGCTATGAAAATGGTGTTCTGGGCGGCGTTATCAGCGCTCTGAATGTATTCTGTTCCAGAGGCGACAATGTGCTGGTTCATCAGCCGACCTATATCGGATTTACCAAATCTCTTAAAAATAACGGCTACAACATTGTACACAGTCCGCTGGTTCAGGATGAAAACGGTGTATGGCGCATGGACTATGAGGACATGGAGAGAAAGCTTGTGGAGAACAGAATTCATGCGGCGATTTTATGCAGCCCTCACAATCCCTGCGGCCGTGTATGGGAGCGCTGGGAGCTGGAACGGGCAATGGAGCTGTATCGGAAGCATGATGTTTTCGTTGTTTCTGATGAGATATGGTCTGACTTGATTCTGGATGGACACAGACATATTCCGACCCAGTCGGTCAGTGAGGATGCCCGCAGCCGGACAGTCGCTGTATATGCGCCTTCTAAGACCTTCAACCTGGCCGGTCTGGTGGGCAGCTATCACATTATTTACAATCCGTGGATTCGGGAACGTGTGGAAAAGGAGTCCTCTCTGAGCCATTATAACAGCATGAATGTGCTTTCCATGCATGCTCTGCTGGGGGCTTACCGTCCGGAAGGATATGAGTGGGTGGATGAGCTTCGCCAGGTACTGACAGAAAATGTAAATTATGCCTGCAATTATATTAAAGAGCATTTTGAGGGAGTAGAGGTCAGCAGACCGGAGGGAACCTACATGCTGTTTATTGACTGTACCAGGTGGTGCGAAGCCCATGGAAAAACCATTGAAGAGGTTGAGCAGGCGGCCTGGAAGGTGGGAGTAGCGGTTCAGGATGGACGGATGTTCCATGGTCCCTGCCATCTGCGTATGAATCTGGCTCTGCCTCTTTCCCGTGTTAAGGAAGCTTTTGAACGTCTGGATAAGTATGTGTTCAATGCAGAATAAAAAAGGTAAATATGAAGGAAAAAGAGGAAGCGTTAACATGGTGTAACGTTTCCTCTTTTTTGAACTACCATCTGGAGCATAGATTGTCGTTATCCGACTCTGAAATTTTTCAGGATATCTCTGTTTATATCTAGACCTACACCTGGAAGTATAGAAGGACTTACTGTACCATCTTCATTTAAGCATACAGGATTTTGAAATGCCTCATAGATTTTTTCATCATACTGTGGCGGATAAAACTCTGCTATAGTTGCATTTGGTACCGCACAGTCTAGATGGATATGAACCTGCTGTTGTCCATGAGGGCTGAGTACAATTCCGTTGGCATCAGCCATAGCTGCCACCTTCATAAATTCAGTAATGCCTCCCATACATTCTGCATCTGGATTCATAATGCTAATAGCTTGCGAACGAATTAAATCCCGAAAGCCAAAACGTGTCATTTCATTTTCTCCAGCGGCGAGAGGAATACTACATTTTTCCGATATCTTTCGATAACCGTCGTAATCATCCTGTTCAACGGGCTCTTCAAACCAATATGGGTGATATTGTTCTACCATTTTCGAAAATTCAATTGCCTCAAAAAATTTATAGGAACAATTGGCGTCGAGCATCAGTTTGACGTTATCTCCTACGACGTCTCTGACGGCTTTTACCCGATCGGCATCTTCTTTCATAGATAGCAGCCCTACTTTCATTTTTACTGCTCTGGCGCCCCATGAAAGATATTCTTCCATTTCTTTTTGAAGTTCTTTAATTCCTTTATCTTTCGCATAGTATCCGCCTGCTATATAGAAAGGAATACACTCTCTACTTCCTCCAAGTAGCCTATATAGGGGAAGTCCGGCTACTTTTGCTTTAATATCCCAAAGTGCAATATCAATCGCTGATACAGTCCAAAGAGAATTTCCCTTGCGTCCCATAAATTTGGGTACATAAGTTTTTTGCCAAAGTCTTTCGTTATTAAGTGGATCTTCACCAATAATGGCCTTTCCCATGCGTTCAGCAAAATTAATTTCCCAACTAGTACCGTATCCGGTAATTCCTTCATCCGTTTCTACAACGACAAGATTTAATTCGTTATGTGTAAAAATATGAGTTCCATTGGCAATAGGTTTTTTCTTGGGCCATTTATATTTTTCTGTATAAACATTTGTAATTTTCATCTATTTCTCACTTTCAAAAGGCTGGCATAATTGTCATTGTGTATGCAACATAAAGTATCATAAAAATAAGTGATGCGAACCACCCCTGCTTGACTAGAGATTTGATATCATATCCGCCTGCACCCATAATAGCAGGGATAGAACTGGTCGCCATTGGAGTCATAAATGCAGTTAATGCTCCAGCAGTAATTAAAATCATCAATCCTATGGGGTTTGCGCCAATTGCCTGACAGGTCAGAAGGCAAATTGGTACAAAAATTCCCATAACTGCCTGGTTCTGCATAACCTGAGTAAGTGCAAAAGGAATAAAGAAAAATATAGCTCCAAGAATATATCCATTATCAATTCCACCAACAGCTGCAGCTAGAGCATTACCTATTACGTCGCCTGCTCCGGTTTCAGAAAGTGCACCTGCCATTGCCAAAGCTCCTACTAACATGGCAGCTAAATTGATAGGAAGTGCAGCAATAGCTTCTTTCATATTTAACACTCCGCAGAGGATCATAGCCAAAGCACCAATAAAGCATACCAGCCATGAAGATAATCCCACTTTATTTCCGAAAATAAACAAAATTACGACGGCGAAGAAAATGATAACGCCCGCAATATCTGAGAATTTTTTGAGAGGTTTTTTCTCATTTCTGGCAATCGTAACTAAGGAAATGGGTACGGGTGATTTCTCTGGTGCAATTTTATATCCCATAGTAAATGCCCATAACGGCACGATAATAAGAAAAGGCCAGCGTCCAACCATAAAATCTGTAGCCTTAAACTGAATATCCATTCCATAGCTTTCTAAAAAACCATTATAAACACCTGTTTGCTGAATTGCAGCTCCAAAAGGCAGGATGCAACAGCAGGCAATGGATACCAGTCCGACAGGAAACATTATCTTTGATGGTGAAATGTCATATTCGTCACACATACTTACCAAAAGAGGAAGGACAATGGAGAATGCAACTAGAGGACTATTCAGAAAGCTAGTGAGAATTTCTACTAAAATAATATAGCAGAAAAATGTTCTTTTAAAAGATCCTCCTGTCAGTTTTGTAACGGTATCTGAAAATTTATCAATCAAACTTGTTCTTGATAAACCAGTGGAAACAACAAACATAGATAAAAGCAGAATAACATTTTTATTTGCAAAATAAGATAAGGCGGTTGATTCCTTCATACATCCGCATACAATCAGGGCGGCAAGTGTCATCAATCCTACAACTCCCATAGGCAGCTTATTTGTAGCATATAATACAATTGAAATAATAAATATTATAATACATATAGTTAATGGTGTCATATATTACCTCCTGCATAATTTCATTGATCACAAACAGAGCCATCCAGATTCAGCCTTGCAGCTACAGGATGTGGTCGGAATGGAAATTTTTCTTCGACATCAGCGATAAGATCAATTCCTATTCCAGGTTTTTCTGGCACAGTCAGATATCCTGCCACAAACTCAGGAATATCATCAAACATATCTGCTTGTCGCAGTTTAACACCGGTATTCAAAAGATTGTCTGCTGTAGAGGCCTTAAACGGATCCGGATATTCTGTAATCGCCACATTTTCTGTAGCTGCTGCAAACTGCAGAATTGCATTAGTAGTTAATGGACTTAAGGGATTATGAGGAACCAGACTCAGATGATGTGCCTCTGCCAAAGCGGCTATTTTTCTCATGCCTGTAAAACCTCCACATATGGCAATGCTTGCTCTTACATAACTGCAAGCTCCACGCTCAATAAGCATTGCAAAATCAAAGAAACTCGATATTCTCTCTCCTGTGGCAATCGGAATATTACTTTTTGATGCTACGCGAGCCATTTCATCATAATTATCTGGCCGTATCGGATCTTCCAAAAACATGGGATTATATTTTTCTAATCGATGACTGAGTTGGACGGCAATACCTGGTTCTAGTCTTCTGTGCATTTCAAGACACAAATCTATCTGTTCACCAACAGCTTCTCTTACTTTAGCAATTCTTCTTTCTGCATTGTACAGTAGCTGTGTATTGTTTTCATGAAATGGTACATTTCGCGGTTCATCCAGGAAAGGATTCAGGTGTCCAAGTGCTGTATATCCCTGTTCCTTAGCTTTAAGAGAATTTTCTACCAGTTGTTCTTCCGTTTGTCCAGCCGTATGACCATATACTCGAACCTTGTCTCTGCATCTTCCACCTAAGAGTTTGTACACAGGAACTTGATAATATTTTCCTGCAATATCGTACAAAGCTACATCGATGGCTGATACAGCAGCCATAATAGCTGACCCTCTGAAATGCCCGAATCTTTGCATATACTGCCAATGGTGTTCGATATCCAGAGGATCCTTTCCTATCAAATATCCTCTGAATGTATGGATTGCCGTAGCAGATGCTTCAAGAAATCCCCATGCACCTGCTTCGCCTAATCCATAAAGTCCGGAATCTGTTACAATCTTTGCAAATACACAACGATTCGTTTTGATTACCTGAACATCTGTGATTTTCATTTCACGCCTCCTGTTTTTATTGATATAGTCATTATACTGCCATATTATCATTTATTAAAATTAATAATTTTATATTAATTAATTGATTTTATGCTATAATTAAATGCAAGCTAAGGAGGGATGTTATGACAAATGAAAAATTAGAATATCTGATTATGCTTGCAGAAGAAAAAAATGTTACAAAAGCAGCCAAGCGTCTTTTTATTACACAACCAACACTAACTACTTATATTACAAATCTTGAAACTAATTTAGGCTTTAAGATTTTTGACCGTTCTCGAAATCCTGTGCTTCTCACAAAAGCAGGAATGATATATTTAGAAAAAATGAAGCGTCTTTTGGAAGAAGAACATATGTTGATAGAAAATTTAAGAACATTTGAACATGCTCAGAATGAAATAAAAATTGGAATTGGTCAAATCCATTCCGAAATGTGGATTCCGCAATTGCTCAAAAAGCTCTGTACCTGTTACCCGTCTTTGAATATAACTGTAAGAGAAGGGCAGGAAATGCGGATTATGGAGTGGCTGCGAAATGAAGAGATAGATATCTTTTTTGGTCATACAAATATAGACAATGTAAATTTTCACTTTCAAGAATTGTGTGAAGAACGTTTGCTGCTTATTATTCCTCAAAAGCTAATTCGAGATTATCTTGACGAATACAGACTGGATTTTAGTAGCAATGTGCCTGAATATCCACAGATTATTAAGCCTGAAATTCTTTCGAGTCTTCCGGTCATAGAGCCCTCTGCAGCTCAGGGACTGTACTTGAATTTTAAATATTTGTTGGATAAATATCATATTCATCCGATACGAACCCTGCAGACATCCAATATGATTACAGCAGCCTCTATGCTGAAAATGGGGTTAGGTTATATGTATATTAGTCCTTCGATTCTTCATATGACGCCCAATCGTTCCACAGAACCGCTTTTGTATTGTAAGCTTCCTAAAATGCAGGAAAGCAGAAAATATTATGTGGCTTATAAAAAAAGAAATCCGAATATACAAATTATACAGGATATTATTCAGATGATGGGAGAAATTGTACGTTAGATAATCAGTTCATGAAGCTCAGCGTCAATGTTGTATTGGATAGAAGCTAGAATACAAAAGAAAATACCTGTATATTGCTGAAGTGTTTTTCACCAATATACAGGTGTCTTAAAGCTTTTAATTATCTGAAGACTTGCTTCTTTTAATGACCTTCAGTCTGGTAAATTCCTCTCTGTCCTTTTCCTCCAGCGCATTGCTGATGGTAGTGACAAGATTCTGATAGGTCGGAATGGTAATGTTTTTCAGAGCATTGGCCCGTTTCTGGGTTTTGCGGATACTGCTGGCAAGCCGGTAGGCGGAATTTTCTACCATAGACAGCTTGATAGTCAGCTCCTTTACCTTTTCAAAATTCATCCGGGCCTGATCCAGAGCTTCAGATGAACTGTAAAAGGCATAGGTCAGATTGGGCCAGTCAGACTGGGACTGAACCAGAGGAATTTCAGTGCCCATAATACTGCGGGTTTTGATGCGGATAGACTGTTCTAAGGGAACAGAGGCCGCAATATCCTGCACATAATGAATTCCCAGTTCAATATTGGCTTTCTGAAGAGCCTGATAGGCTTCGCGGAAGGTGGAGTCAATCTCAGCCTGGATATCCTTTGCCTGATCGATTAAGCCCATCAGCTCCCGCAGAAGAATATTTCTCTTCTTGTCCATCAGCTCATAGCCCTGGCTGGCAAGAGCCAGGGAATTCTTTGCAAGAATCAGATTTCCTTTTGTTGGAAATGTATTCGGATTCATGTCAATCCCTCCTGCTTACCGGACATCGGAAGAACCGCCCTGTTCCTCCGGGGAAGCCGGCTGATAATACTGATCCAGAATCCTGGTGTCAATCCGGTCAAGCTCCTCTCTGGGCAGAAGGCCTAAAAGCTTCCAGCCGATATCCAGAGTTTTGATAATATTCCGGTTGTCATGGGGATCCTGTCCCACAAACTGTTCCTCAAAGGCTTTTCCGAAAACAAGATATTTTTTATCCAGAGGCGACAGCTCATCTTCACCGATAACAGAAGCCAGGGCGCGGGCATCGCCTACCTTGGCATAGCAGGAGAAGAGCTGGTTGGCCACAGCCTGATGATCCGCTCTGGTAAATCCCTCGCCGATACCGTCCTTCATCAGACGGGACAGACTGGGCAGTACGTTAATGGGCGGATAGATGGACTGTCCGTTTAAGGAGCGGTCCAGAACAATCTGTCCCTCTGTAATGTAGCCGGTCAGGTCCGGAATGGGGTGGGTAATATCGTCATTGGGCATGGTCAGAATGGGAATCTGAGTAACAGAGCCATTGACGCCCTTTACAATTCCGGCCCGCTCGTACAGGGCGGCCAGCTCACTGTAGAGGTATCCGGGGAAGCCCTTTCGGGAAGGAATCTCTCCCTTGGAGGAGGAAACCTCACGCATGGCCTCGGCAAAGGAGGTCATATCCGTCAGGATTACCAGAATGTGCATATTCTTCTCAAAGGCCAGATATTCAGCCAGAGTCAGGGCAACCTTGGGAGTAATCAGACGCTCAACCACAGGATCATTTGCCAGGTTCAAAAACATGGCTACATGGGAGGAAACACCGCTTTCCTCAAAGGTGCGGCGGAAGAAATCAGCCACATCATGCTTAACGCCCATGGCAGCAAAGACAATGGCAAATTCCTCGTCAGAATCATCACCCAGAGAAGCCTGCTGAACAATCTGTGCAGCCAGCTGATCATGGGGCAGACCGTTTCCTGAGAATATCGGCAGCTTCTGTCCACGGATCAGGGTCATCAGTCCGTCGATTGCAGAGATACCGGTTCTGATATAGTTTCTGGGATATTCCCGTGTAACCGGGTTTAAGGGCTGTCCGTTTACATCCAGCATTTTGTCCGGAACAATATCTCCCAGTCCGTCAATCGGCACGCCGGTTCCGTTCATGGTCCGGCCCAGCATATCCTCGGAAACGCCGAGAACCATGGGATGTCCGGTCAGGCGGGTGTGGACATTGCGCAGTCCCAGTCCCTCTGTGCCTTCAAATACCTGAATAATAGCCTTGTCCTCATAAACCTCAATGACGCGGCCCAGCTTCTTTTTATTGCCGTCTACAACCATTTCCACGATTTCATCGTAGGCGGCGCCGGAAACGCCTTCCAGTACTACCATGGGGCCGTTAATTGCACTTAAACCTAAATATTCAATTGCCATTTCTAACCCCTCCTTATGCATTCCTCTCTACGACATCATCGTAGAAGGCATCAATCTGTTTTTTATAATCATCCAGCATAGCCAGATTGTCATTGGGAACATCGTACTTGATGGCAATGACTTTATCGAAAATCGGATTCTCCTTTAATACAGACATGGGCATTCCCATGGAAATCAGAGAACGTGATTTCTTGTACAGGTACAGAATCACTTCCATCATTTTAAACTGCTTTTCCATGGGGACACAGGTATCGTCCTTGTGGAAGGCATTCTGCTGAAGGAAGCCTACGCGGATTACCTTTGCGATTTCCAGGATCAGCTTCTGGTCATCCGGCAGTACATCGCCGCCGATCAGCTTTACAATTTCCATCAGGCTGCTTTCCTGGGAAAGAAGATAGACGATCCGGTTGCGGTAATCCACAAACTTTTTATCCACATGCTCTGTGTACCAGGGGCCCAGATCGTTTAAGTATTCTGAGTAGCTGGTAAGCCAGGAAATGGCCGGGAAATGTCTGGCATAGGCCAGGCTCTTGTCCAGACCCCAGAAGCAGCGGACAAAACGCTTGGTATTCTGGGTTACAGGCTCGGAGAAGTCTCCGCCCTGGGGGGATACGGCGCCGATGATAGTAACGCTGCCTTCGGTTCCGTTTAAGTTCTGCATCATTCCGGCTCTCTCATAGAAAGCGGAAAGCTTGGATGCCAGGTAAGCCGGGAAGCCTTCCTCGGCGGGCATTTCCTCCAGACGTCCGGAAAGCTCACGGAGAGCCTCTGCCCATCGGGAGGTGGAGTCGGCCATAATGGCAACATGATAGCCCATGTCCCGGTAATACTCAGCCAGGGTCAGTCCGGCATACAGACTTGCTTCACGGGCAGCTACCGGCATATTGGAGGTATTGGCAATCAGAGTAGTCCGATCCATCAGAGGACGTCCTGTTTTCGGGTCAATCAGCTCTGAAAATTCTTCCAGAACCTGAGTCATCTCATTGCCCCGCTCACCGCAGCCGATGTAGATGATAATATTTGCATCAGACCACTTGGCAATCTGGTGCTGTGTCATGGTTTTTCCTGTACCGAAACCGCCGGGAATGGCAGCAGTGCCGCCCTTTGCCAGAGGAAAGAGCGTATCCAGAATTCTCTGTCCGGTAATCAGAGGCTGGGAAGCCGGAAAACGCTGGCTGGTGGGGCGGGCCACACGGATGGGCCATTTCTGGGTCATGGTCAGTCTGGTTTCTGTGCCGTCCGGCTCCTGGAGAGTAACTAACGGCTCGTTGATGGTATATTCGCCGTCAGAAACCACATCCAGCACATAGCCCTCCTTGTCCGGAGGAACCATAACCTTGTGTACAATGGCAGGAGTTTCCGGAACCTCGGCAATAATCGTGCCGCCGTAAACACGGTCGCCTTTTTTTACCGTCATATGAGTCTGCCATTTTTTCTCCGTATCCAGGGAGTCTACGCTGACGCCGCGGTTAATGTAGGCGCCGCCTGTTTTTGCAATTTCACTTAACGGACGTTCAATGCCGTCGAAAATGTTGGTCAGGATACCGGGGGCCAGGGTAACAGATACCGGAGCGCCGGTTCCGGTTACGATTTCTCCCGGTTTGATTCCTGTAGTTTCCTCATAAACCTGAACGGTAGTGCCCTTGGAGGTCAGGCCGATTACCTCGCCTACCAGGTTTTCTTTGCCGACATATACCATTTCATTCATGGTAAATCCGGGATCGCCCTTCAGATAGACAATGGGGCCGTTGATTCCGTAGATAACGCCGGTCTTAGTCATGAACCGTACCTCCCTCCGCAAGACTTAAATCAAAATGAAAGTTTTCCCGGGCCTCTTCCAGTCTGGTCCGGAATGAATTGTCAATCAGGATATGGCGGCTGGGAATTACTGCCCGGCAGCCGCCGGAAAAGGAATATTCGCTGATCTGGATATCAGCGGATCCGTGGTGAAGCGCCAGCCGGTTCAGCTTGTCGCTGTCAGCCGGATCCAGGTAAATGGTAATGGGAGCGCCGTCTGCAAATTCCACGGCGGCCTGGATCTGTCTTTCCAGAAGCTTCTGGTAATCCGGCGTTTCCATAAAGGAGGCCAGCTTGTCTCTTAATTCCACAAAGAGCTTGTCTTTTAACTCTTCCTGCTTCATACCCAGGGTACGTTTAATTCCTATTTGTTCGAAGGAAAGTTTTTTGTTGATTTCCCGCTGGCTTTTTTCTGTTTCCTGCCGCAGAAGCATGTCTGCATGGCGGCGGGCATCAGCCTTGTGTTCTTCAAAGGTCTGCTCCAGCGCGGTCATATATTCATCCAGCATCCGGTTACTTCTGGTTCTGGCATCCTCCATACAGGTATCCAGAAAATGCTGTAATTTTTCCTCAGTTGTCAAAACAGTCACCTGCTTTCTGTCAATAATCAGAGCTTCAGCCCAATGGCTTCGTTTACATAGGAGGTGATAAAATCCGGCTTGCGGCCGGTGCCATGGCGATCGGGAATTTCTACAAACAGCGGCTGACGGTGGTTTAAACGGACTTCATTTACCAGATCCGGGAAATCACGTCCGAATTTTTCCGTCAGGAGAACAATTCCGATGTCCCTGTCGGCCAGGACCTTATCCAGCTCCTGCTTCAGTTCTTCTTTTTCATGGACAACAGCGCCGTCCACCCCGGCCAGCTTCATGCCGGTCCAGGTGTCGATGTTGTCGCTGATAAGATACATTTTCATAAATTACAGTTTACCAAGGATCATGAAGGAAATGATCAGTCCGTACAGGCAGACACCTTCGGCAAGACCTACGAAGATGAGGGATTTACCAAGAATGGAACCGTCCTCGCTGATAGCGCCCAGAGCTGCGGAAGCTGCTGCGGATACGGCAATACCGCCGCCGATGCAGGACATTCCGGTGGAAAGAGCGGCTGCCAGGTAGCCCCAGCCGGCTGCGTTAGAGGCAGTGGAAGCAGTTTCTGCTGCAAATGCATTGCCGGTGAACATCAGGGTTCCTGCTGTAACCAGGGTGCCTACGAAGAGAAGTGCGTTGATGCCGAGCGCTGTTTTATAGCGTCCTTTTGTTTTTTCACCTGCGGCGAAAGCTCCAAACGGAATGGCAATGCTTAAAAGTAATGCAGCTGCTAATGTAATTTTTGCTAATAAGGTCATGATTTTAATCTCCTTTACAATGTGTAAAATAAATAAGTGCAGTTATTATGCCTGTTCTTTTTTGCCGTAGGGGCGGAATTCCCGTCCGGTTCCCTTGTAGAAACGGCTGAACAGCTCGTAATATTCCAGACGAAGAACCTGAATTCCTACAATCAGGCCCTCCATGCCGCAGACAAACAGGTTGCCCAGAATGACAATCAGCCAGTTGGGATTGCCTGCCTCAGCGCCTGCCAGCATTAAAACAACCTCCATCATAGCGGCATGGCTGACGGCAAAAGCGCCTACACGGACAAAGGACAGGGTGTTGGAGAAGTAGCTTAAGCACACCTCAAACAGTTCAAAGAATCCCTGAACAAAGAACATTCCCTTTTCCTCCGGAAGAATTTTTGCCTTCTTTTCTACCAGGGCAGCCAGAGGCTCCTTGAAGAAAATAACAGCCAGGGGAAGTACAAACATTACCACCAGAACAGCAGTGGCGGGGAGAGCATGGCCGGTCATATAAAGGGTTACAGTAGCGGCCAGGGCTCCGTAAAAGACGATTCCGGCAACGCCGTTGGTATCAAACCAGGCGTTTTCTGTGTCATGGCACCGAATCCGGTTGATTACATTGATCACCATGGTCATCAGTACAATTCCCATACCCATTGCTACGGCAACTACAAATACTGTATTCAGATTACCAATAAAGGGCAGCTTTGTCATAGCTGTTTTTGGATGGAGCCACAAAGGTTCCAGAATGGTTTCAAATCCGAATACGCTGCCGAACAGGAATCCGAAAATCGTGGAAAAGAAGCCGCAGCAGGAAATAATGGCTGCCAGATTCATTTTCTTTGCCCGGTACAAAAGGAAGCCGCCAATCATCAGGCAGAGTCCCTGTCCCACATCTCCGAACATAAATCCAAAAAGGAAGGAATAGGTCAGTCCCAGAATGATTGTCGGGTCAATTTCATCATAGGAGGGAAGACCGTACATGCGGATAAACATTTCAAAGGGCCGGAAAAGCTTTGGATTCTTCAGCTTGGTCGGCGGTTTGCTGACAATGTTTTCGTGCTGTTCCTCTACAAAACAGAAGGTATCGTCATCCTGGGCGACCTCTTCCTGGAAGGCCTTTGCATCAGACTGGCTCATCCATCCGCAGAGAATGTAGAAGGTGTGGTCATCCTGTTTGGTGCAGGCGGCCAGCTTTCGTACATCAAAGTTGGTGGAATAGGTTCTGAGCTTTTCGTAGGCAGCAGCCAGCCGATCTTTTTGATCATCAATGACAGCGGTGATCTCCTGATCCACAGAGCGGATGTCTGCGCAGATATCGGAAAGACGGCTTTCCAGAGTGTGAGTAGCGACCTCGGGAGTGCCCTCGTATTCATCCGGAAGGAAGAAACGCTCAAAATGCATGGATGCATAAATGGCGTCGATTTTATCACACAGGGCATGGGGAACAAAATAAACGGCCCAGATGTAATCGGCATCCTCCATACAGGGATGAATGACGGTATCTATGGTATTGTAAATATAGGTCATGAATTTGTTGTAATAATCCCGGGGCATTCTGCCGAAGCGGAATTTTACATACTTAAAGTGAAGAATATCTTTTAAATCATAATTTAAATTGGCAAACGGAATGACATTGTTGATGGAGTTGCGGATAACATCAGCTTCTTTTTCCAGCTCATCCTTCTTCTTTGTCAGTGTCTGCAGTTTTTCGTCCAGGCTGCGGACGGTTTCCACAGCTTCCTTTAGGGAAAGCTTTTCGGAAGAGGTGCTGGGCAGATGGTCGTGATAGCTTTCCATAAGCCCGGCTGCCGTCTGAAGTTCAGCCTTGTACGGATTGGTTTCCGTGTAGGGTCTTAAGCTGGCGACGGTCTTTAACTCAGACAGGGCATTTTCCAGATGGATCTCGTATTTGGAAAGATACTGGTCAATGACCCGGTCAATATCGTCCTTGGGACCGGCGATGCTTAAAAACTTCATTTTTTCAATCACAGGTAAAACCTCCTTATTGTTTTGCTGCAAGCCCTTCTATTTCGCTGGCGCTCAGACCATAGCGGATTCCCTCCAGAATGGTGATGATTCTGTGCATTTCCCGTTCTTTAAAGAAAAGATAGGAATTGAGAATAGCAATAGAATAGGGATTTTTTCTTCCCGCGGTGCTGTAAATCCGCGCCATAATTCGGCGGTAGAGCCCGTCGGCATCCGGATTTTCCTGAAGAAAGGTATTAGCCATATTTCCATAAGCGGTCTGAGTGGCCGCTGCCAGAAATTCTTCTTTTGTGGATGCCTCTGCCATCCGGGTGATCTGTTCCGGCTTCAGCCGGTAACGGACAGGAATCAGCAGAGAATAAATATCTGCCGCCGGAAGGTGATAATACTGTGTGGATCGGTACATCCATTGAATGTTCAGCAGATCAATTTTAGAGCCAAAGCATTCGTCCAGGATTTTTAATTCTTTTTTTGATAAAATCTTGTTTTTGATTTTCCAGAGAGATTTAAAATAGAACAAATCAAGCTGAAGCTCATAATCAAAGCTGCTGCATTTTCCGTCTTCCGCCAGTCCGGCAAGCAGATCGTAATAAATAGAACCCTTCAGACTGCTTAAAAATTCTTCCAGACTTTCTGACTGGGAAAGGGCAACCAGATCAATTGAGGAATGCTTTTCAAAGAATTCCCGGAATTCGGATAAATCCATTTCTGCAGGCTGTTTACTGTATACATGCCGCAGAGCCCGTTTCATAATATCAATTTCGTAGTGCATGAAGTAGAGATCCAGAAAACGCCGCTGCTTCAGGCCGCCGAACCGGTAAAGGCTGGCAAAGTCCCGGTAGAGGGAAAGGGTCAGAAGCCGCTCAATATTGCCCCTGTGCAGCATGGAATCGTCAAGGCCGGAGAAAATACCGGCATAGGCAGGCTGCTGCTTTAAATAATCGGCGGCGCTGTGAACATCCTCCAGGGCAGCCATTTCACGAAACTGTGCCTCTGTGAAAAGGCGGCTTTCCATGGCTCGTACTTTTGTGGTAATTCCACTGTAGGTCAGCAGACTCATAGCTACTCCTTTATCATGGACTGAAACAGCTGCATGACGTATTCCGTGTGATGGTTTTCATAATTTTTTTCCATCCATGTCAGCACCGAATTTGCATCGGATTTTTGTTTTGACAACTTGGAATCCATTTCAACTTCCATTTCTGCCCGTATTTTCTGCAGTCTGGCTTCGGTTTCCGAATCCAGTTCCCGGTCAAAGGCAGCAGTTTTTTCTGCCATTTCTTCGGCAAAGGCTTTTTTTCGCTCGTTGGCCGAATCCATGACAGAGGCGGCTGCGGACTCAATTTCCGATATTTGCTTAATGACAGTGTCCATCGCAATCCTCCTTGTCCTGTTATTGTTTTCCTGCAGAGAGATTCCATAAGAAAAAGCTCTGATTCAGAGAAGTATTCTGTAAAGAAAAATCCTATAGGTTTGTCCCTATGCAGGGTATTATGTAGTACACGTAACATCATACTCGTTTTTCTTTGAATTACTATAGTGAAAACGAAAGAAAAACAAAATTTTAACATGGCATTTTCATTCATTATGTATAAGGAAGGAAAATAAAGTGAAAGACCGCGAAGAATTGGGAGAAAAAAGGGGACCGCGGCGTCAGAATATGACGGCCGCGGCCCAGAAGGAAATTGTGCAGCTTATAAAGCTGCGGGGGAGCGTGTTAAACAAATATCAGGTCAGATTATTCTGCAGACAGATACTGGCTGGCTACATAGGCCTCCTGTCCATTGTAAAGGATAACGGCCCATTCTGCATCGTGCGCCCTGATATACTCAACGGTGGTTCCGGCAGCCAGCTGACCGATCCGGTCGCCTTCTGTATTGGGCTGGGAGCGGACGTTCAGGGTGTCGGTGGTTTTATAGACAGGAGCTGCATTTTCTGCCGCCGTTGTGTCGGTCATCGGATCGGCAGAAGTAGATTCTGTCATAAACTCCACAGGGGGAGTGGTTGCTGCCGAGGTATCCTTTGTATCGCTGCCCGGTTTAAACAGCCGGATAACAAAAAACAGAAGAATGATACAAAGAACAGGAACCAGAAATTTTAATAAATCGTATAAGGTAAAAGGCTGACGTTTCTGCGGAGCCCGTCGTCTGCTGGAAGAAGAGCTGCGCCTGTTGTTCTGAGAAGGCCTGGAAGAACGGGCCGTCTGGGAAGAGCGGTTCGTCTGAGGCTTTCTGGAGGAAGGAGAGCGTCCTGCCTGGGTGGAGCTGGCGCCGGATAAAATCTGTGCGCCGCCCCGGGAAGCAGACGGGTTATAGCGGTTCGCCGGGCCGTTCTGGGAAGAACCGGAGGAGTAGCGTGCTCCGGAACTGTTCTGGGAAGAGCCGGGGGAGTAGCGTGCTCCGGAACTGTTCTGGGAAGCAGCCGAGCCGTAGCGGGGCGCGGAACCATTCCGGGAAGAATCGGAAGTGCAGCGGCCGGAGTCCTGGACAGCTCTGGATGACTGGAAAGAGCGTCCTGTGGTACGTCCGGCATTTTTACTGTCTGTAAAAGCATAAACCTCCTGAGACAGCATATGATATGCCTGATTGGCATTGTATGCATTGGAATCGCCGTCATGAACTGCGGCGTTGCCGATAATCCGTATTTTGTGGTAGTGTTCACAGGCAGACTTGCTGATCCAGCGATTTTGGTAGAGCAGATCGATTTGGGTTTTCAGATCGCATCCCTCATCCAGTCCGGCCCGTTCACTAAGCAGTTTTACCATAAATTCCAGAGTCTGGCGCGCTTTGACCATAGAGGCATTGTATTCCTTCTGACCAATCAGCCGCTCTGTATCACTGACACCCTGCTGGATTCTCTCCCAGCTGGTATTAGTATTGTTTGCCATGGGAACCTCCTTTGTATGGGAATGTGCTGTGAGAACACATTTTTTGATATTTCCTATAAGCGGTCAAGCTTTTGTGAATATTATACTACATTACTTGGAATTGCGCACTCAAAAAATGCAAAACTATCGAATTTTAATAATATTGTAACATTTTCATGGTTTCTGAGCGGAAGACGGGGAGAAACCCTTCTGTTTTCTTTCTGCTTGCAAAGAATATTTCCGTCTGGTAGAATAAAAACACAGCATGAAAGCAGGTTTGGAGGAAATATAGATATGAGATTACGTCACATTCCGGGGGCAGAAGAAGCCATTGCTTCCAGTCCCTATGTGATTCAGCAGCCGGCAGAGTATCGCGGCCGGTTTCATGAATTATTTGGCAATCATAACCCTATCCGCATTGAGGTGGGGATGGGAAAGGGCCGTTTTATTATGGAAATGGCAGCCCGGAATCCCCAGGTGAATTTTATCGGGATTGAGCGGTATTCCAGCGTATTGCTTCGGGCGCTGCAGAAACGGGCGGAGCTGGAGCTTCCAAACATTTTCTTTATGTGTGTGGATGCAAAGGAACTGGCGGAAATTTTTGAACCGGGAGAGATAGAAAAGATTTATCTGAATTTTTCTGATCCGTGGCCGAAGGATCGCCATGCAAAACGCCGTCTCACATCACCGGATTTTATGAAGGTGTACGATCAGGTTCTCTGCAAAAACGGAACGGTAGAGTTTAAGACAGACAATCAGGGGCTGTTTGCCTATTCCCTGGAGGCGATTCCGGAGGCGGGATGGAGAATTGATGCATATACAGAGGATCTTCATCACAGCCCTATGGCAGAGGGAAATGTGATGACAGAATATGAAATGAAGTTTTCTGCCATGGGAAATCCCATCTGCAAGCTGATAGCCAGCCGCTAAACTGCATATAATGACAGCAAAAGGATTTCCCGGAGCTGCAGATGGACTTAAAAACAAAGATAACCCGCAGCCTGCAAAGCGCCACCTGTGACAAAGAGGCCCTGAACCGGAAAATATTAAACTGGTGCCGGTGCTTTCGAGAGGTGGAGAAGATTCTGAACCGGGGGCGGTGCAGGTAAGGGACTGAAAGGAGTAAAAGAATATGGAAAAGACATTTACAACTGCAAATTTTGAAAAAGAGGTACTGCAGGCAGATAAGCCGGTGCTGGTAGACTTCTATGCAGACTGGTGCGGCCCCTGCAAAATGATGGGACCGGTTGTGGAGCAGCTGGCAGAAGAGCTGGACGGCACAGCCTATGTGGGAAAGCTGAATGTGGATGACAATGAGGAAATTGCCATGAAGTACGGCGTTATGACAATTCCCACTCTGATGGTATTTAAAAACGGACTTCCGGCAGGCAAGCTGATTGGCGTACAGCCGAAGGATACAGTGGCAAAGCTGGTGAAGGAGGCGTAAGCCTGCTCTTCCGGAACAGGAAGGTTCCGGCTGTTAACGGGACAGCATAAATTTCGGGCTGTGGCAGGAGACGGCATTATCGCCGGAATTCTCTGCCGCAGCCGGTTTGAATGGGGAGGAAGCCGGGGGAAAATACTGAATAGAAGAAAAATTAAAAATAATTAAAAATAATAGAAAAAAATATAAAAATAAGTGTTGACATTTAAGAAAAATAGATGTAAAATGATATTCGTCTTGTTGATGAGGACATCATGAAAATAAGATATGCGCCCTTAGCTCAGTTGGTAGAGCAGTAGACTCTTAATCTATTTGTCCGGGGTTCGAGTCCCCGAGGGCGCATGATAAGGTACTGATTTTGCAGATGATAAGCTGCGGGGTCGGTACTTTTTTTGTTTTACAGGAAATTACGTCCTATGAAACAAAAACACTCCGCGAGGATCGCCATGGGGCGGCAGAGAATTCTGTCGCAGAAACACTCCGCCGGGGTTTGGGGCCGGAGCCCTGCTTTAGAGGCAGCCAGAGCGGAGTGTTTGTGCATCTCGGGGATAACCTTTCTGGTTTCAGGAGAGCGGCGGCTGGGCCTGCTCCTTCATCAGCTGTCGGATCATGTTCCGGTTAAAGGTCATGTGCATCATCATGGCAGAACGGGCGCCGATGGAATCGTGATCTGCAATGGCATCAACAACAGCTCTGTGCGTCATAATGGTTTCTTCCTTTAATCTGGTGTGGGTGACATTGACAAACATCAGTACAGCTGTGTCAATAATGGGAATCAGCTGCTCTACGACTTTATTTTTAGCGCATTCAGCGACACAGGTGTGGAAGGCAATGTCTTCTTTAATATAGCTGGAACCGTTTTTTATGCGGATTTCCACCTGATCGCAGAGCTCCCGAAGCTTTTTAATATCCTCCGGTGTGGCGTTTAAGGCAGCCATTTCTGCAATACCCGGCTCCAGCATCAGGCGCACATTGACCAGATCCAGGGCCAGAGCCATTTTGTCTTCGATTTTCTGAAGACCCAGAGGATCCAGGTCAGCAGGGGTTGTGCTGATGACGTAGGTTCCTGAACCCCTCCGCACCTCCAGCACGCCTTTTGATATAAGAAGCTTTACGGCTTCCCGGATGGTACTTCTTCCTACTCCGAAATATCTTGCAAGTTCAAATTCGTTGGGGATTTTCGTCCCGATTTCATAATGATTATCAAGAATATACTGATACAGCTGTTCCTGCACCTGTTCTGCCAGGAGCGTACTTTTAATGTTGGATAATTCACTCATAAGAGGATCCCCCTTTTTCATGATGTGATAAGACGTCTATAAGGTTAGTATACGGGATTTTCCTGGAAAATCAAGCTGAAGATAAGACGTCTGATGTATTTGTGCCAAAAACAAGACGTCAGATGAGCGGACAGGTGGAGAAATCAGAGAAAAACCTTGTAGTTTGTGGAGTTTGCACAATGAAAATAAGGAAAAACTGTAGATATAGTAGAAAGAAGGTCTGATGACTTGCAATAAAATCGAAGAAATGATAGGATTTAGACATAAGATGTCAGATGACTTTTGAGAAAGTTTTTATTGAATTGAGGAGGTTTACGAATGGAACTGCACAGCCAGAAAATCAGAGTACTTGCACCGGAAAATGACCCGCTGAAAATCGGTATGGGTTGGACTGTAGAGGATTTATCCAAACCGCAGATTCTTGTGGAAAGCACGTTTGGAGACAGTCATCCGGGAAGCGCCCACCTGGATCAGTTTGTAGAAGAGGGAATGCGGGCAATCGCTGACAACGGAGGAAAAGGCGCCCGCAACTATGTAACCGATATCTGCGACGGAATTGCCCAGGGCCATGATGGAATCAATTATTCCCTGGCTCACCGGGATATGATGGCGAACATGGTGGAAATTCACGGCAATGCCACAGGATATGACGGAGGTCTGTTTATTGCAAGCTGCGACAAATCCATGCCGGCCATGCTGATGGGAATCGGAAAATTAAAGGATATGAGCGCGATTGTAGTAACCGGCGGCGTTATGGAAGCACATACCATTCCGGCGAAATATGTGGAGCAGGATCCCTCCTGCGCCATTAATGAGCTGCTGACTCTGGAGCAGATTGGAAAGTTTGACGCCCAGGAAAAGAGAGGGGAGATTCCCAGGGAGCAGCTGGATTATTACAAACAGCACGCATGTCCCAGCTGCGGCGCATGCTCCTTTATGGGAACGGCTTCTACCATGCAGATTATGGCAGAGGCTCTGGGACTGATGCTTCCGGGAACGGCCCTGATGCCGGCAACGGCTCCGGAGCTGAAGCAGGCGGCTTACGATGCCGGCGTGCAGCTGATGAAGCTGGTGGAGCAGGGAATCAAGGCGAAGGATATTGTGACAATGAAGAGCTTTGAAAATGCCATTATGGTTCATGCGGCTATTTCCGGCTCAACCAATGCCACCATGCATATTCCGGCCATTGCCCATGAGTTTGGATTTGAGATTGATGCAGACACCTTTGACCGGATGCACAGAGGCGCTCACTATCTGCTGAATATCCGTCCCTCCGGTGACTGGCCTGCCCAGTATTTCTATTATGCAGGAGGCGTGCCCAGAGTAATGGAAGAGATTAAGGGAATGCTTCATCTGGATGTTATGACAGTAACAGGAAAGACTCTGGGAGAGAATCTGGAGGAGTTAAAGCACAATGGCTTTTATGAGCATTGCGACGCCATTCTGAAGGAAAAGGCAAAGCTGCTGGGCCGCGAGATTAAACGGACAGAGATTATCCATGATTTCGATGATGCCAAGGGAACAGACGGAAGCATTGCCATTCTGAAGGGAAATCTGGCTCCGGAGGGATGCGTAATCAAGCATACGGCATGTCCGAAGAATATGTTTGAGGCAACTCTGAATGCAAAACCCTTTGACAGCGAGGAGGAGTGCATTGACGCAGTTCTGAAGGGACGGGTAAAACCTGGCGATGCGATCTTTATCCGCTATGAAGGCCCCAAGGGAAGCGGTATGCCGGAGATGTTCTATACCGGCGAGGCAATCTGCTCTGATCCGGAGCTGGCTTCCAGCGTGGCGCTGATTACAGACGGCCGTTTTTCCGGCGCATCCCGCGGACCGGTTATCGGCCATGTCAGCCCGGAGGCGGCAGCAGGCGGACCTATCGCTCTTGTTGAGGACGGAGATCTGATTCACATTGATGTGGTAAACAGAAAGCTGGAGATTGTAGGCGTAAAGGGCGAAAAGCTGTCAGAGGCTGAGATGGAGAAGGTTCTGGCTGACAGAAAGGCAAAATGGCAGCCGAAGCCGGCCAAGTATACCAGGGGAGTGATGAAGATTTATTCTCAGCATGCCGTATCTCCCATGAAGGGCGGATACATGGAATAATCCTCCTGAGAATACAGGAGACAGGTTTCTGAAGGAATCAGAACTGCAGAAATGAGGGAAGTATCCGGCCGGGAAGAGGGTGCCTGTCCGGATAAAAAGAAAGGCTTTCGGAAACGGACCGCCGGACTGTGTCGGGAAGAAGCGGCCCGGCGGGAAGGGAAACACGAAAAAAAGGGAAAAAGAAGAAACAGGTGTTGAGAAAGGGGTAAACAAATGGAGACAGCATTAAATCCCACAAGGCTGGTGGCGGCGGCGCTGATTGGCCTGGTGATTTTACTGGTATTGATTATTAAGTTTAAAATTCAGGCTATGGTAGCGATTCTGATTGGCGCTATTGCAATCGGTCTGATAGCGGGAATGCCGTTCGGGGACATTATAAATGCAGTTAATGACGGTATTGGAAATACATTAAAGGGAATTGCCCTGCTGGTTGGTCTTGGTTCTATGTTTGGAGCCATACTGGAAACCTCGGGCGGAGCTCAAAGTATTGCGGTTACAATGGTAAAGAAATTCGGAGATGAGAAAGCGGCCTGGGCCCTGGGAATTACCGGTCTGGTCATTGCCATGCCGGTGTTCTTTGACGCAGGACTGATTATCCTGATTCCTCTGGCATTTTCTCTGGCAAAGAGAACGAAAAAATCTTCTCTGTTCTATGCGATTCCGCTTCTGGCAGGACTGGCTGTCGGCCATGCCTTTATTCCGCCGACACCGGGACCGGTTCTGGTGGCAACCATGCTGAATGTAGAGCTTGGATGGGTGATTTTAGTAGGTATTCTGTGTGGTACGGTTGCCATGATTGTGGCAGGTCCTGTATTCGGCGCATTCTGCGGAAAAAAATATAACATTGCCATTCCGGAGCATGTGGCAAGCCAGGCGGATTTTGATGAGTCTAAGCTGCCCTCCTTTGGAACAATTGTAGGCATTATTATGATTCCGCTGGTGCTGATTATTCTGGATTCTCTGGCCGGTGTGATTCCGGCTATGGCTCCGCTGTCCGGAGTTCTGGGATTTTTGGGAGAGCCGTTTGTAGCTCTGCTGATTGCAACTGTTGTGGCAATGTATCTGCTGGGAACCAGACATGGATACAGCAATGAGGAGCTGGAAAAGGTTATGACCAAGTCTCTGGAGCCGACCGGACTGATTCTTCTGGTAACAGCCAGCGGTGGCGTGCTTCGCTATATGCTGCAGTATTCCGGTCTGGGCGAGGTTATCGGAAATGCAGTGGCATCTGCTGCGCTTCCCATAGTTGTGGTAGCCTTTATTGTAGCTGCTCTGGTTCGTATTTCTGTCGGTTCTGCAACCGTTGCCATGACAATGGCGGCAGGAATCGTAGCTGCAATGCCGGGAATTGCAGAGCTTTCTCCTCTGTATCTGGCCTGTGTAACAGCAGCAGTGGCAGGCGGCGCAACAGTATGCTCTCACTTTAATGATTCCGGCTTCTGGCTGGTGAAATCTCTGATTGGCATGGATGAGAAGACAACTCTGAAAACCTGGACCATTATGGAGACACTGGTAGGCGGAACCGGATTCCTGGTAGCACTGATTATTTCATTTTTTGCATAAACAGGAAATGATGATTTCCGAAGCCCTTTTGGCAGCTGGCGCTGAAAGGGCTTTTTTCTCATTTCACAGGAAATGAATTCCCGTGAACTTAAAAATGCCCCGCAACCGAGCCATGATGGAAAGTTCTTTCAATTTCTCTTCACACGTTGAAACGAAATGTGAAATGTGCTAAAATGTTGTTTATTCGACAAAGGAAGCGAGGAATCAGGCCTTTATGACATTACATATGAATATGAAAAAAAGGAGAAAACACAGTGACAGCCTGCGTCGGTTCTTTCTTGCCGGCGCAGTCCTTTTGAGTGCGGGAGCTCTGTCAGCCTGCGGCAGCGGGGAAGCTGCACCGAATGAGTCAACGACTGCGGCGCCTCCGGTGGTTCTGATGGAAGAGACACTTCCCCAGACTGCGGCGGATGAAACGGTTATGGCGCTGACGCCGGACGGACCGCTGCTTCCCTCCGTAGCGGGAGTGGATGCAGAGTATACGGATCCGATTCCTGACTATCTGCGGATTGGCGAGCACCACCCGATTGTGGCAAAGCTGCAGCAGAGACTTATGGATCTGGGATTTATGGACAACGATGAACCGACGGATTTTTACGGCGAGGTAACACAGAGCGCAGTAAAGATTTATCAGCGTCAGAACAAGCTGGCCCAGGACGGTATTATCGGTCCGGAGACTCTGGAAGCGATTCTGTCACCGGATGCCAAGTATTATGCGGCTCAGCTGGGTGATGTGGGCGAAGATATTAAGCGGATTCAGGATCGTCTGTATCAGATGGGGTATCTGGCTTATGGAAATCAGGTGACCGGCAATTTCGGAGAGGCCACAGAGGCAGCTGTAAAGAAGATGCAGAGCGTCAACGGACTGGAGCAGGACGGTAAGGTTGGGCGGAAGACCATGAACCTGCTGTACAGTGATGAGGTAAAGCCGAACCTGCTTTCCTACGGTGAGAAGAGTGATGTGGTGCTGGAAGCGCAGAAACGTCTGAAGCTTTTAGGCTATATGACAACAGAGCCGGACGGAACTTATGGAAATGATACGATCATGGCAGTGAAACAGTTCCAGTCAAGGAATGACCAGGTAGTAGACGGATTCCTGGGACCGGATACCCGAATTGCCTTAAACAGTGATTCAGCAGTACCAAACGGCATCAGTCTTGGTGACAGCGGTGAGAGCGTTCAGAGAGTTCAGAGTCTTCTGAGCGGACTGGGATACTTAAATTCAGGCAATGCAACCGGTTATTATGGTGAGATTACAGAGGATGCGGTAAAATCCTTCCAGCGGACTAACGGCCTCAGCGCAGACGGAACGGTAGGCGCCATGACAATGGCAAAGCTGACCAGCAGTGATGCGAAGAAGGCGCCGTCCGGCTCCAGGGGCAGCAGCTCCTCCGGCGGAGGAAACAGAAGACCCAGCACAGGAGGCTCCAGCCAGGGCGGCAGTTCCGGTTCCGGCGGAAGTTCCTCAGGCGGAGTTCCCAGTACAGGAACAGCCAGCGGAAGCGCCAGTGCCCTGATTTCTGTGGCAAGCTCCAAGCTGGGATGTCCTTATGTATGGGGCGCCAAGGGACCCAATGCATTTGACTGTTCCGGTTTTGTATACTGGTGTCTGAACCAGGTTGGAGTCCGTCAGAGTTATCTGACCTCCTCCGGCTGGCGTAATGTTGGAAAGTATCAGAAGATTACCAGTTTTTCCAACCTTCGGGCAGGCGATATTATTGTAGTAAGCGGCCATGTAGGCATTGTTGCCAACGGCGGAACGGTGATTGACGCATCTTCCGGTAACGGCAAGGTGGTACATCGATCTTTAAGCTCCTGGTGGGCCAATAATTTCATCTGCGGCTGGCGTATATTTGGATAAAGAACGAAAAATCGTCCCATTCCGGTGATAAACCGGGGGTGGGACGATTTTTTTCAGGATTGTTTTTCAACCACATCAAAGCCGATTCTGACTTTAAACAGATCTCCGTCAATGAGAATTTCAAAGGTTCCGCCCTGAAGCCTTGTCAGGCTCTGGGCAATGGAAAGTCCAAGACCGCTTCCTTCGGTGGTGCGGGATACATCACCGCGGACAAAACGTTCTGTCAGTTCGGAGCCCTGCACATTTAAGGGAGATTCGGAAACATTCTTGATGGTAAAAAATACGCGGGAGTCTTCCTGAACCACTTCTGTGTATACGCGGCTGTGTTCCATGGCGTATTTAAATGCATTGTTGTAAACATTTTCCAGAACCCGCCACAGATGGCGTCCATCTGCATGAATCAGGATACTCTGAGCAGGCAGAGCAGCAATCAGCTCCAGCTGGCGCTGGGCAAATTTTTCTTCAAACTCTCCGTTTGTCTGCCAGATCATTTCTACCAGATCCAGAGTCGTCATTTCCAGCTTTACATTGCCGGAGCTGGCTTTGGAGGCTTCCACCAGATCTTCTGTCAGGTTTTTCAGCCTCTGGGATTTCTGATCCAGCACATTCAGGTATTCCTGAACCTTTTCTCCGGGAAGTTTTTCCCGTTTCAGCAAATCAACATAATTAATAATCGAGGTGAGAGGCGTTTTGATATCATGAGATACATTGGTAATCAAATCCGCCTTCAGCCGTTCACTTTTTACCTGCTCCTGAAGGGCCTGCTCCAGACCGGTTCCGATGCTGTTGATCATTCTTCCCATCTGCAGCTCTTTTCCGGAAAGCCCCTGCAGCTCCATCTGGTAAGCCGTATCCCCGCCTGCAATTTTTTCAATGGCATCGGCAATCCGGTCATGCTGTCCGGAAATGCAGAACAGCTTGTGAAAGACCAGATAATCCAGAATGCCAAGACCTGCTGTCAGAAGCAGAAGAGCGATCTTTGCAGCAGGATAAGTGCGGAAACGAAAGGCCATGGCTATCAGGCTCAGCACAAGAATATGACCTCCGATAAAACCGGAGTAAACGCATAGCAGCCGCCAGGAAAAGCTTCTGTCTGTAAAATAAAGCTCCAGGTTTTTCTTTAACTGGCAGGCGGTGCTGCCGCTCCACAAGGTTCTGCATTTGTAACGCCGCAGAAGGCTGAATGCGCCGATCATGCAGCAGCCGTAAATCAAAACAGCCCGCAGCATCCGTTCCAGAAATCTCCAGTTTGCTTCTGCTGTAACAAGATGAATCAGCCGGTAGCCGATTTTTTCTCCCAGAAACAGAGCAAATAAAGTAGAAATTCCGGTCATAATCAGGCATGCTTCTGTAGAAATTCCGTCAAAGCCGTGAAGACAGGGAACTGTTTTATCTGCGGTCCGGTAACCGGAGTTAATAATCAGGTAGTACAGAGTTGCAAGGCATCCGATGATACCAAGGGCCAGTCCCAGAATGGCTTCTGTAAATCTGCCCCTGAGATGTCTGTAGGCAATCGCCTGGTCAGAATAAAGATCGTCAGCCAGATAATCCGTATCCACAGCAACTGTAATATAGTAGCGATCGGAATTCGTGGTATTATTCTGCTCCATGGAGGTGGCAATGTTTTTCGGAATTTCTGACAGGTTGGTGTCAATAATAATGGACTCGCTGGTCAGGGAGCAATAGCGCCCCAGTCCCATCAGCTCCTGGGAGGTGATGCCGGGAGCATTGGTATAAATAACATCCGGGATATCTCCGTCCAGGTAGGCAATGGAATAATACAGGTTGGAAGGATTGGCCATAAAACGGTATGTGGCAGTATAATAGCTGCTCAGGCAATCCAGCACCTCCCGGGACAGATCCAGCAGAGAGGAGTAAGCGTCTCCCGGCTCTGTCAAAATCGGATTGGACTCGTAGGCCCTCCAGATGACACGCTGATCCCGTGTTGTGGAGGCGTTGTCATAAATAAAAAGGTCATTGACGACTTCAAATTGATCGTTTAAGTAAAAACCCTGACTTTTGGCGTAGCGAAGTACCTCCTCCAGGGTATAGATAATTTCCGGGCCGTCACCGTGGGACACCGCAAACATTTCTTTCGAAAGATCAAGCGAACCGTCAGTTTCAAAAATATCCCGGTAAGATACGTATTTGAAGATCAGATCCAGGTCTGACTGAAACTGCTGCTGAAATTGAGGTGTGTCCTCATACTGCCGTTCCAGAATCCAGCCTATTCCGCTTCCGATTCGTGTATGCAGATACATAAAACTGATGCTGGATATGGTCAGAGTCAGAAATATCAGGTGGAGCAGTACAGCAAGAGTTTTGCGGATCTGCAGAGAATAGGTTTTCCGCTTCATAATTTCTCCTATTGTTTTTCAATTTTATAGCCAACGCCCCAGACAACCTTAAGGTAGCGCGGTTCCCGCGGGTTGATTTCAATCTTTTCGCGGATATGCCGGATGTGGACTGCTACAGTATTGTCTGCACCGATAGCTTCCTCATTCCAGATCTGTTCGTAAATCTCATCAATGGAAAATACCTTGCCTGCATTTTTCACCAGGAGAAGCAGGATGCTGTATTCGATGGGAGTCAGGCGGATGGGCTCTTCATCTACCCATACCTCTTTCGTATCGTCATTGATCATCAGTCCGCCGCATTTAAAAATCTGATCGCTGGTCTGCTGGTTAAGATTGCCCAGCTGAGTGTAACGGCGCAGCTGGGATTTGACTCTGGCAACCAGCTCCAGGGGATTGAAGGGCTTGGAAATATAATCGTCTGCACCAATATTCAGTCCCAGAATCTTGTCCGTGTCCTCAGATTTTGCGGACAGAATAATAATAGGAACGCTGCTGTTTTCCCTTATTTTCAGAGTGGTTCGTATTCCGTCCAGTCCCGGCATCATTACATCCAGAATGACCAGATCCACATGGCTTTTTTCCAGAAGAGCCAGAGCGTCATAGCCGTCATATGCTTTGATAACCTGAAATCCTTCCCCGGTCAGGTAAATATCTATGGCATCTACAATTTCCTTATCGTCATCACAAACTAAAATGGTCTGCATAAATTTCCTCCTTTTCTATAGTCCGTACCGCAGGGGAAATGTTTTCCTGCAGATATCAGTATACAACAAAAGAGGTCCTGCCGCAATCGGCAAGACCTCGGATTGTAACAACCTGGTTATTGATAATCGCAGACATTCAGCCAGCTGTGAAGCAGATCTGCTTCTTCCGGCCGTTTTTTTGTAAGCTGAGCGGCAGCTACCAGAGGAAGCCACTGCTGTACATATCGCTTGTCGGTACCGGTCTTTTTACAGAACAGATCCATGTATTTGTCTGCTGTATCCTGGTTGTCCAGGCAGAACAGCAGATAGGTTCTGGCAACATCAGCACTGGCATTGCCCTGGGTTGCGTGAACCCAGTCCAGCACATACATGGTGCCGTCTTCCTTCACGATAATGTTTTCGGGCTGGAAATCACCGTGGCACAGTTTTACGTGCTTGGGTGTGCTGTCCAGCCGGGTGAGAAGATCGTAGCGGTTGACAGGGTTCAATTCCTCAATCTCAGAGATCTGCCGCGCCATTTTGTCTTTTAACTTGTTCAGTAATGGACAGGTCTTAGAATGAATCGTCAACTGTAAGTCAACCATTTGATTCAGATACTCGTCCAGCTTGTCCGGATTTTCATCCATAAGCTGTTTGAGTGTCTTACCGCTGATGAATTCCTTGTAAATAGCCCAACAGCCATCATCATCTACTTCTACCTTCAGGGTAGCAGGGATATTGATACCGCCGATTTCCTCGATACGGGCACTGACAAGTGCTTCATTCAGTACTTCTGCTTTCGGGAAACCCTTGCAGAAAACCTTAATTGCCATATCACCATCACGGTAGACACTTTTGGTCGCGTTCTTGGATATTAACTCTCTTGCCATACGAAACTCTCCTTCCTTTTTGGTGTTGATTATTCAACCAGGTCGATACTTATTCTACTACAAAAGTTTCAGAATGTCACTCACTTTTTGACAATTTTTTAACAATTATTTTTTCTTATGAAATCCTGCCGCCTTTACCGGTGCTTCTGCGGTATCCGGCGGGAGGAAGATAAATGCCTGTAAGCCTTAGGAAAAACGGAGAATTGCAGTTCCGTAGGCTGTAAGAGGCAGGTTGATAGAGAAGGGCTGACCGTCGCATTCCTTCTTGACTGCCCGGAAAACGGGGGATTCTGACGGGGCATAAGCGCCGTGTCCGTTATCCAGCAGAAGGGTGTAATTGCCCCGTTTGGGAACACCTACCCGGTAATCCGGCCGATCCATGGGGGTAAAGTTGCAGACAAAGAGCAGACTCTTCCGTTTGTTTTTTGCATAGCGGACAAAGCTGAAAATGCTCCTGTCCCCATCGTTGGCATTGATCCACTGGAATCCGTCCCAGTCATCATCAGACTCATAGAGAGCAGGATACTTCTGGTAAATATGCAGCAGATCCCGGACATAGCTCTGAAGATCGCTGTGGAGATCCTCCTCGGTCAGATACCAGTCTAGGCTGACCTTTTCATCCCACTCGTGGAGCTGTCCGAAATCCTGTCCCATAAACAGAAGCTTTTTTCCGGGATGTCCTATCATATAGGTATATCCTGCCTTCAGGTTGGCAAATTTATCAGGGAAATATCCCGGCATCTTATTGATCATGGAGCATTTTAAGTGAACCACTTCATCATGGGAAAGCACCAGAATAAAGTTTTCGCTGTTAAAATATGTAAGACCGAAGGTCATCTTGTTGTGATTGAATTTGCGGAAATAGGGATCCAGCTTCATATATTCCAGGAAGTCGTGCATCCATCCCATGTTCCACTTAAAGGTAAAGCCAAGACCGCCGTCTTTGGGATCGTGTGTTACCAGCGGCCATGCGGTGGATTCCTCCGCAATCACCATGGCGCCTTCTCCGCGGGAAGCCATAATGCTGTTCAGATGGCGGAAAAATTCAATGGCTTCCAGGTTCTGGTTGCCGCCGTACCGGTTGGCAACCCATTCGCCGTCCTTGCGGCCGTAGTCCAGATACAGCATAGAGGCAACCGCATCTACGCGAAGTCCGTCTACGTGGAATTTCTCCACCCAGTAGAGCGCGTTGGCAATGAGGAAATTGGAAACCTCATGCTTTCCGTAATCAAATACCTTGGTTCCCCAGTCCGGATGTTCTCCCTTGCGCGGATCCGCATATTCATACAGAGCCTGTCCGTCAAAATCAGCCAGTCCGTGGGCATCCCGCGGGAAATGAGCGGGAACCCAGTCAAGAATCACGCCGATTCCCTTTTTGTGAAGGTAGTTGACAAAATACTGGAAATCCTCAGGGGTTCCGTAACGGGAGGTAGGAGCATAATAACCTGTCACCTGGTATCCCCAGGAACCGTCAAAGGGATGCTCGGCAATTCCCATCAGCTCTACATGGGTATAGCCCATGTCCTTCACGTATTCAGCCAGTTCTGCTGCAGCTTCCCGGTAGGTATAGAATCCGTTTCTCTCTTCCCTGTCCTTTTTGCGCCAGGAACCCAGATGAACCTCATAAATACTCATGGCGGCTTCTCTCGGGTTGGTCGTCCGGCGTTTCTGCAGCCAGGCGGAATCGGACCATTTATATGAGGTGTCGGAAGCTACAACAGAGGCGGTTCCCGGACGGAATTCAGCGCTTCTGGCATAGGGATCAGCCTTGAACAGAAGCTTTCCGGTCTGGGTGGCAATGGCAAATTTGTACAGACTGCCTTCCTTTAAACCAGGTACGAAGATTTCATAGATTCCGGAGGTTTCCAGAAGCGTCATGGGATGAGATTCCGGATCCCAGTTATTAAAATCGCCGACCAGGCTGACAGAAACAGCATGGGGAGCCCAGACTGCAAAATAAACACCCTTTGTTCCGTTCAGTGTCATGGGATGAGCGCCCAGCTTTTCGTAGATCTCATAGTGCGTTCCCTGTCCGAACAGGTATCGGTCCATTTCTGATATGATGACTGTGGCAGCGGTTCCTTTTTTTGTATTGGCAGCCATATTCCTAATCCTCCCTGATTTCCAGGACAGCGCCGCTGTTGCCCGGTAATGTAAGTGTGAGTCTTCCGTTCTCAAATGGAATGATTGTGCTGTCTGTCAGATTGACAGCCTTACCGGCAGAAATCCCGACCGGTATGGAAAGTGTGCTTTCTCCGTCATCGCTGTTGGCAGCGGTAACGATAAGCGAATTTTCTTTTTTCCGTGAAAATGCGTACTGGCGGTTGGTCAGGAGAAGCTCCTGATACTGTCCGCCGTGAAAACATTCATGTTCTGTATGAATCTGTCCCAGCAGGCGAAGCAGTTTTGTCAGCTCACAATCCAGCTTCCGGCCGTCTTCCATGGAGATAGCCGGACGCAGGGCCCGATCGCTGTCTCTGGTGCGGACGCCTTCCATGGCCCATTCATCTCCGTAATAAACAGAGGGAATACCCGGAAGGGTGTAAAGCAGGATCCAGGCCAGAGGAAGATGAGCCTTTTCTCTTAATTTGCTGGCGATCCTGTTTTCGTCATGATTGTCTAAGAAGGTATAAAGTCCGGCGCCGATATTCTGAAGGCGGCGTACATTGTGGGCAATTTCAAAAAAGTTGTGATCGTTCAGACCGGAATACAGGCTTTTGTGCAGCTCGTAATTGGTCACAGAATGAAGCATTTCATCATTGACCCAGCGGGAGTATTCTCCGTGAATGACTTCGCCCATCAGCCAGAAGTCCTTTTTCATGGGGGCAGTGGCTGCTCGCATCTCCTTCATAAACTGGAAATCCATCACATTGGCGCAGTCCAGACGGATTCCGTCTATATCAAAGGTGTCAATCCAGAAGCGGATCACATCAAACAGATACTGCTTTACCTCCGGATTCTGCAGATTCAGGCAGGGAAGCTCGTAATGGCCCTGCCATGCCTCATAGCCAAAGCCGTCGTGAAAGGGGCTGTCCCAGCCGAAATTCACTCCTTTATACCAGCTGCAGTAGGGGGAATGCTCCCGTTTCTCCTGAATATCACGGAAGGCAAAAAATTCCCGCCCCGTATGGTTAAAGACTCCATCTACCACAACCCGGATACCGGCCTGATGACACAGTGTGACAAACTGGATAAAGTCTTCGTTGTCCCCCAGCCGGCGATCGGTCAGACGATAATCCCGGGTGTCATAACCATGGGAAGAGGATTCAAACAGCGGTCCGATATAAAGGGCGGTGCAGCCTAATTCCTTCATATGGGGAATCCATTTGTCCAGTTCTTCAAAACGATGGGCAACAGGAGCCTCCGGATTATTTTCCAGGGGAGCCCCTGTCATGCCCAGGGGATACATGTGATAAAATACAGCTTTTTCATACCAAGTAACCATAACTTCAGTAAAGTCCTCCTGATGTATTGATTCTGCGGTGTTTAAGAATTTTCCAGAAGCTTAAATCTCCGCAGCAGAAACTGATACCGCAGCTGAACGGCCTTCAGTTCATAAATATAACAGTCGATTAAGGTGGGATCCACCACCTCCTCAAACTGGTTCCGAACCGATTCCATCCGGTGTCTGGTCCGGTCAATTTCCGCTTTCAGTTCCAGGTTTTCCGGTGTATCAGACGCCTCTGTGCTCTGCCGGTTCCGATAGCCTGATTTTGTTTTCATAAGATGCTGCCTCCAAAGCTTGTAGATTGCAGATAATATCTGGCTTCGGTTTCAGTATCACCGGAAAATGGAAAAACTATACAGAAAGGGGAAGTGCTCAGTCCTGCCTGAAAAAATCTTCCACGAGAGCGCCCATCTGCATCAGCCTGCGGGTGGCGCTTAAAAGCCTGGGACTGTAATAGTTGGAGGTGCCCCGGCGGCGGGCCTCCACAAGCCCGGAGTCTTTTAATATTTTCAGGTGATGGGAGATTGCAGGCCGGGACAGACTTGTCTGCCGTGTAATCTCGTTGACATTCAGTCCCTCCGGATGATCCGTCCGGACGGCGTGGGTCAGTGTCTGTATGATGGTAAGCCGCATTTCATCACCAAGAGCAATGAAAAGGGGCATACAGTCATGAAACTGCTGTTCCAGATCCTTGCCGTCTGCCATAATAATCCTCCTTGGTTTAAAAATTTAAACTAATGCCATTCTAGCACGGTTTTCTGAACATGTCAACGAAAAACAGGGCAATTAAAAGGATAAAATCAGACATTATTCACAAAAGAATGAAGGGTTTCTGACGAATCGGAGAAAATAAAAACAGGAGAACTGCAGATGCAGCCCTCCTGTTAAAGAGATAGAAAAGGATATGTATTAAAGCATTTTCTTCATGGCATCAGCTACAAACTGTACCTTGGTGCCTACAATAACCTGAACAGCAGTCTTGCTGGGACGGATAACGCCTGCAATACCTGCAGATTTGATCTTTTTCTCATTTACCTGAGTATGATCCTTAACTTCCAGACGAAGACGGGTAATGCAGTTGTCCAGAGAAACAACGTTTTCTTTACCGCCAAGACCCTCCAGGATAATAGCTGCCACACCGTCAAAATCGCTGGTGTCCAGAACAGCCTTTGCATCCAGTTCGTCGTCATCATCCTCACGACCCGGGGTCTTTAAGTCAAATTTAGTAATAGCAAACCGGAATACCAGGTAGAATACTACAAATGCAGCTGCACCCAGAGGAAGAATCAGCCAGGTTTTCTGTGCTGCCGGAAGGGAAGCAGAGAACACCAGGTCGGTTAAACCTGCGGAGAAGGAGAAGCCTGCACGGAAGCCCAGAAGTACGGTGATGGTGGTGAAAATACCGTACAGCAGAGCGTAGATAACGTACAGCATCGGAGCAAGGAACATAAAGCCAAACTCGAAAGGCTCGGTAACGCCGCAGATAAATGCACAGACTGCTGCGGAGGCTACAAGACCGATGGCAATTTTTTTCTTGTTATCTTTTGCAGTCTGAACCATTGCCAGTGCAGCGCCGGGGATACCGAACATCATACACGGGAAGAATCCGGACATGTACATACCAAGATCCCAGGTAACATCAGCGGAGGTTTTGCCTGCCCAGAAGTTAGACAGGTCGCCCAGACCGATGGTGTCAAACCAGAATACGTTGTTCAGTGCGTGATGCAGACCGGTAGGAATCAGAAGTCTGTTTAAGAATGCGTAGATACCTGCACCTACAGCTCCCATACCTACAATTCCTTTACCCAGAGCAACCAGTCCGCCGAAGATAAGCGGCCATGCAAAGAGCAGGATTGCGGCAGCAACGATGGAAACAACAGCAGTAATAATAGCTACAGAACGCTTGCCGGAGAAGAAGGAAAGCGCATCGGGAAGACGGGTGTTTTTAAATTTGTTGTAGCAGGTAGCACCAATCAGACCGGCAATAATACCGATAAATGCGTTTTCAATTTTTCCGAAAGCCAGCATGGAGTTGGCATTGTCTGCGATAGACGGCATAATGGTGGTTACCACGCCGGGATTTAACAGCTTGGTAATCATCAGCCAGGAAACAAGGCCGGCCAGTCCGGCAGTACCATCGTGGTCATCTGTCATTCCGACAGCAACACCGATAACAAACAGCCAGTGCATGTTGTCAATCAGAGCACCGCCTGCTTTTACAAGAAAGAAGCCGATAATCTCTATGAGACCATTTACTTCACCGCCCTGCATGGTAGACGGGCAGAGTGCATATCCGATACCCATCAGAATACCGCAGATGGGAAGACATGCTACCGGAAGCATCAATGCTTTACCAAGTTTTTGCAGATACTTCATCATAAGAAAATTCCTCCTTTTTCTTTCCTTTTTGTGATAAAAGGTATTATTTTTGGAAAATTAGTGCGAAAAAGGGAAAAAGAAAGAATAAAAAATAAAATTTCCCCCTTTTATAGTACGAACATAAAATAATTTTCCATTTGTCTTCATGATACGTTTTTTATGTACAAAAGTCAATACAATTTTTTTATAAAAAGTTTATGATTTTTTTATATTATTTATGATTTTGTTGATTTTAGGAGGAAAAATCGAAAAATGCGGGAGAAATTTCAAATCTGGAGGGGTGTCGAAAAGAGTCGAAATTTGACGATCGAAAAGCGGCCGGATGGAATTGACATCCTGGTTATTTTTGGGTATGATTAGTGCACAGTCAACGCCAGTTCAGGCGGTGTGATTCAAATTTCATTTATGCTTCCGTGTCGGAGCTGTTTTATTCGCAAAAGGAAGCATCAGCCAATCGGCAAAATATTTTCAACACAGTTTTAAGAGGAAAATTTAGAAGAGAGGAGGGGGAAGTCTGTCTGAGGAATTATTTTCCAGGTGCATCTTGTGTATCGTTCTGACAGGCGCGGGAATTACAGATCTGAGGAACGGAAAGGTGTATAACTGGTGGCTGGTTTTCGGACTGGCTGCAGGTATTTTGTGCAGAGGAACCGCATTTTTTCCAGGAGCCGCTTTTTTTCTGATACCATCCTTTTTGCTGTTTTGTTTCCGCATGATTGGGGCGGGAGATGGAAAACTGGCAGCTGTTACAGGCGGGTTTCTGGGCATTCGGGGCGGCTTGTCTGTAGTGATGATCGGACTTTTTCTGGGGGCACTGTGGTCTGCGGGGCGTATGTGGAAGGACAGAAGCTTCGGACTGCGAATGGGTTATCTGTTTCGCTATGCAGAGAGTCTGATGGGACAGAAAACCCGTTTAAGCTATGATGATTTAAAAGGGCTGGAGGCCAGGCACAGGATTCCTCTGGCGGCATGTCTGTCAGCCGGGGGATATCTCTATCTGTTTGGAACGGCTGCAGTCAGATTTGGAGGATATGTTTTATGAAACGGATTATGGCGGTGTATGACGAAGACCCTTTTTATGCGGATCGGTTTGCAGAGTTTGTAAATCAAAAGGAGGCGGCATTTCACGCTGTGGCATTTACCAGCCTGGCCCGCCTGCGGGCGTTTTCCGAGCAGCAGAGAATAGAGATGCTTCTGGTTGGCGATGAGGTGGAGGCAGAAGCGCTGGAAGGAATCAGGGCCGGACAGGTGATTCGCCTGGGAGAAACGGAATTTCCGGGAAAGGAGGCGAAAACTGTTTACAAATATCAGGCTACAGACAGTGTATTAAGGGAAGTCATGTCCTGCTATCAGGTAAAGGAGCAGCCGGTGCGGATGGCAGCCGGAGGACAGAGAAGCAGGATAATCGGCGTTTATTCCCCTGTTGGAAGATGCGGAAAAACGGCATTTGCATTTACGTTGGGGCAGGATCTGGCCCGAAGCAGCAAGGTGCTTTTTCTGACGTTGGAAGAGTGCTGCGCACTGTCTGCCCTTACGGGAACGGAATATGAAGGCGGTTTGTCAGATCTGCTCTATTATTACAGACAGGGAGAATACAGCCATCTTCGCCTGCGCGGGGTGACCTACAGCTGGGGCGATCTGGATTATGTTCCTCCTGTGGAATATGCAGAGGATTTTGCATACATGAAGGGAGAGGAACTGGCCGGTCTGATTGATTTGATTGCATCAGAAGGAATTTATGACACGATTGTGGCAGACCTGGGACATTTTTTCTGGGGAACAGAGCAGTTTTTATCTCTGTGCGATGTAATATACACTCCGGTTCAGGAAGATCCGGTTTCTCTGGTAAAGCTGGAGCAGTGGCAAAAATACATAGAAGCTTCCGGATATGGCCGGCTTCTTGAGCGGATTCGGAAAATCCGCCTGCCGTATCAGAAAAATCTTGTTCAGCAGGGACATTATCTGGAACAGCTTTTGTGGGGAGAAATGGGAGATTTTGTGCGCAGTCTTACCGGACGGGGAGAATCAGGAAGGGGGGAGTCTTAACTGGAAATAGTACCAAAGCCGGAAGGGGACAGGCAGGGAGAAGGCCGGACTGTGCAGGAACGTCTGAAGCAGGAGATCCGGATGGAACTTCAGGGAATCAACCAGATCGAGGAGGAGAATCTGCAGGAGTGTATTGATCAGGCAATCCGCAGAGAAGGCAGGCGGCAGTATCTGCCTTTGAGGCGGCGCCTGGAATTGAAGGCAAGACTTTACGACAGTTTCCGGCGGCTCGATATTCTTCAGGAGCTGGTGGATGATCCGGAAGTAACGGAGATTATGGTTAACGGAAAGGACCGGATTTTTGTGGAGAAAAACGGGAGAATCAGTCAGTGGGACAGGACATTCGATCAGGTAGAGGAACTGGAGGATCTGATTCAGCAGATAGTCAGCCGTATTAACAGGGCTGTGAATGTAGCGCACCCGATTGCAGATGCAAGGCTGGAGGACGGTTCCAGAGTTCATGTGGTTTTGCCGCCGGTTGCTTTGGACGGTCCTGTTGTGACAATCCGGAAATTCCCGGATCCGATTACAGCAGAGAAGCTGGTTGCCATTGGCTCTTTGACAGAGGAAGCGGCGCAGTTTCTGAAAAATCTGGTACAGGCAGGCTATAACCTGTTTATCTGCGGCGGAACGGGCTCCGGAAAGACCACCTTTCTCAATGCCATGTCAGGGTTTATTCCGAACACAGAGAGGGTAATCACGATTGAGGATTCGGCGGAGCTGCAGATTCGGCAGATTCCGAATCTGGTTCGCCTGGAAACCAGGAATGCCAATGGAGAGGGGGAGGGAGCCATTGAAATCAGCGATTTGATTCGAGCGGCTTTGAGAATGAGGCCGGATCGGATTATTGTAGGTGAAGTGAGGGGAAAGGAATGTCTGGATATGCTTCAGGCGTTGAATACAGGACATGCGGGCAGTTTGTCTACCGGTCATGGAAACAGTCCCAGAGATATGCTTTCCAGACTGGAAACCATGACGCTTATGGGGGCGGATTTGCCGCTGGCGGCAGTGCGGAGCCAGATTTCCTCGGCGATTGATATTCTGGTTCATTTAGGACGCCTGCGGGATAAAAGCCGGCGGGTTCTGGAGATTGCTGAGGTAGGAGCTGTGGAGAATGGCATCATCCAGCTGAATTCTCTGTTTCGTTTTCAGGAAGAGGAGGGAAGTGCCGATGAGGAAAGGAAAACAGGAAGGGTCAGGGGGAAGCTTGTCAAAACAGGAACCCTGCAGTCAGTGGAAAAACTCAAAGCAGCAGGTTATCCGGTATGAGGAATACAGGATGACAGGGGCAGAACGGCTTCGGGCGGCAGGAAAGGGGATGGCTGTGTGCGGCCTGTTTGCAGCAGTTTTTTACAGAAGCATGAAAGTATTCTGGATGATGGTTCCTGTTGGCGTGACTGTGGCGCTTGTCTCGGAAAAAAAGAGACTGAAAAACAGAAGAATGGATCTTCTGGCAGCTCAGTTTAAGGAGAGTATGGTGATTCTGGCATCTGCTTTAAGTTCCGGCTATGCGATGGAAAATGCTCTGGCAGTGAGCAGGGAGGAATTGTCCATGCTTTACGGGGAAAACGGACTGATTACAGGAGAATTTTCCTATATGATGGCTCAGCTGAAAACAAACAGGACCATTGAGGAGGTGTTGAATGATTTTGCAGAGAGAAGCGGTTTGGAGGATGTGAAAAATTTTTCTGAGGTATTTTCTGTAGCCAAGCGCAGCGGCGGAGATTTAAGCGGGATTATGCGGCATACAGCAGAGGTGATCCGGGATAAAATGCAGGTGAGGGAGGAAATCCGGACAATGACGGCATCACGGCAGTTTGAACAGAGAATCATGGGGATGATACCATTTCTGATTGTGTTTTATGTAGAAGGCTCCTCTCCCGGTTTTTTCTCACAGATGTATGAAACAGGTCTGGGGAGAATTTTAATGACCGGGTGTATGACAGGATATTTGATTTCAGTGGTTTTATCCAGAAGAATCCTTGATATCCGCATATAGGCTGCCTGAAAAAGGAGGAAGGAAAGCTTTGGTGGACAGAAAAAAGCAGTGGATTCTGCCGACTGCCTGCATTGCAGGAAGTATTGTACTTTATGGAGTTCTGGTAATTTCCGGCAGCAGAGCATCAGAAAGCCTGCCGGGAAACAGGATTCTCAGGGATGGATATGCGGGACTTGAGGAACAGTATGAGCTGCTGGTAGACGGAATGGCTCAGAAGGCTGTTCCTGTTACAGTTCAGGTCAGCCCCAGAGCGTATACACAGGAGGAAGCGATGGAGGCCTTTTATCACCTGATGGATGATATTGAGGACAGAATCCGGGGAGAAAATCGATCGTTGACAGAGGTGGAATCCGATCTGGATTTGATTTCCAGGGATAAAACGACAGGAATTGCTGTCCGATGGCAGTCCCTGGAACCGGAACTGCTTTCCTCCATGGGAAAAATTATGAAACCGACGGAAAGTCCCAGACAGGTGATTCTTTCTGCCAGGCTGTCTGTGGACGGTTATCATGCAGATTTTCAGGTTCCTGTCCGTTTGGTTCCAAAAACCCTGTCTCCGGATGAGCAGATTCTGGCAGGACTCCAGCGGGAGATAGAGAGAAGGAATGAAGAACAGAAGACAGACGAATATCTGGTTCTTCCGGAGCGGGTAGAAGGCAGGGAGATTTCCTATCGCAGGGAAAAGAAAGAGAATTATATAGCGCTGCCTTTTTTGGGGATTTTTCTTGCATTTTTGCTGGTAATCCGGGAAAGAGAGGCTGAAAAGGAGGCGGAGAAACTCCGGGAGAAGGAGCTGCTTCTGGATTATGCCGAACTTGTATCAAAGCTGATGATTCTGGTCGGGGCAGGAATGACGATCCGCAGTGCATGGGAAAGGATGGTGAAGGATTATGAACACGCAAGAGAAACGGGAAAGCAGAAACGTCAGGCGGCAGGAGAGGAAATGTGCCGCACATATTACCAGCTGGTGAACGGAATGCCGGAGGGGACTGCCTACAGAGAATTTGGCCGCAGATGCAAGCTTCAGCCTTACTTGAAACTGAGCAGTGTTTTGGAGCAGAACAGAAAGGCTGGAACAAAAAACTTGAGAACCATACTCAGGACCGAAATGGAGGATGCTTTTGAAATGAGAAAAAACCTGGCCCGCCGTATGGGAGAGGAGGCAGGAACAAAGCTGCTTGCACCGTTATTTTTGATGCTTGGTATTGTAATGGTAATGATCATGGCTCCGGCTATGATGACAATGGGATAAGGAGGATACCAATATGTTGAGAAATGAAATCTGTGAATTTTTCTATCAGGAGGATGGGGTTGGCGTAATTGAAATCGTTTTGATTCTGGTGGTTCTGATTGGACTGGTGATTATTTTCAAATCCCAGATTACGGAGCTGTTAAATAATATTTTTAACGAAATAGACAAGCAGTCAAAAGAAGTTTACTGATAAAAACACAGCGGGAAGAGCAGGGACAGAATGAGAAGAACGGCGGACGGGCAGATAACGGTATTTTTCAGCCTGATTATGATGTGTATGTTTGCTTTTTTCTGTGTGCTTCTGGAGTCTGCAAGGACAGCAGGAGCCCGCTGGTATCTGCAGACGGCAGCTTCATCAGCGATGGATTCAGTATTCAGTCAGTATCATCGGAAGCTTTGGGATACTTACCGGGTTCTGTTTGCAGAATATGATACTCCGGAAGATGTGACAGATGCTTTTGGGGGATTTATTCTTCCGTATCTGGAAATGGAAAACTGGTATCCGATTCAGTATACAGGGGCACAGGCAGAGGAAATTATAAGGGCGACGGAAGGACAGGGCGTTTATTTTGAAAAAGAGGTTCTGGACTATATGAAGTTTGGAATCTGGCATATGGATTTTGATGCAGATACGGTACAGGGGTTGTGGAACAGTGCAAAGGAAGCGGCATCTGTGAAAAATATGGCGGAGAGCTATCGGGGACATGCCCGGGAGGCTCTGAAGCTGGAAAAATCCCTGGAGGCAATCAGTGAAAATCTGGAAGAACAGCAGAAACTGAAAAACAGCGGAATGTCTGCATTAAACAGCTATGACGGCTCGGACTTTCGGAGAGCGGCAGAAAAAATGATCAGAAAGCTGGAACAGATACCGGGGCTGGTAAGGAGCTACCGGAGGAAGGCGGATGATCTGGCAAAGGGGATGGAAATCAGCAGAGCAAAATATGAAAAGGAAAGCGGAGACTGCGGGGAGGAGATCCAGGGACTTCTGGAAGAGGAAATTCAGCAGTATGAATCTTATGTAAATGCAGACGGGGAACGAAGACAGGAGATAGAAGCACTGGAGCCCTGGTCAAAGCAGATGATTGTGGAGCTGAACCATCTGATTGAGGAATCTTACGAAGTAGAAGAAATCATTGACGAGTGGGAAGATGACGAGGAAGAGGGGGGCGAAGGCCCGGATCTGGATGCTTTGTGGTCGCCGGTGGAACACGGGTTCGGTTCTCTTTCCATACAGAAGCTTTCTTTTGTTCATGGGGTAAAGGACAAGGAAAAGGAAGGCTGGCTGGAACAGGTATCATCCATGTATCAGGATGGATTTTTGAAACTGGTGGTACCAGAAGGAAAGGAGATTTCTAATCGGGCTTCTGAGCTGGAGGAGGTGCCGTCTCACCGGGATATGAAACCGGAGACTGTCAGAACAGTGAATTTTTTAGATCATCTTCTGATCGACGAATACTGCGGAATGCATTTTAAAAATTTTTTAGAAGAAGAGGAACAGCAGGAGGCCGGGCAGCAGGAGACGGAAACGGTTCTTGCCTATGAAATGGAGTATTTTCTGGGAGGAAAGGAATCGGATCGTGAAAATCTTTCTGATGCGGTTCACAGACTTCTGGCTATCCGGGAAGGAATGAATCTGGTGCATATTCTGACAGATCCTCAGAAAAGAGCGGAGGCAAGAGGACTGGCAATGACCATTACAGGAGTGGGGGCTCTGACACCGCTTCTTATGATTACGACATTTTTTGTAATGTCTGTGTGGGCCCTGGGAGAATCCCTTATGGATGTCAGAGGACTTTTGGCTGGAAAGAAAATTCCTCTGCTAAAAGTGAAAACAGACTGGCAGCTGGAACTGGAACAGCTTTTGTCAATGGGGAAGGAGCATGTTGTCGGGACGGGGGAATGTGATACAGGGCTTTCTTATTTATCCTGGCTGAAAATACTTTTATTTATGAGTAATATCGTACTCCAGGAGTTTAGGATGATGGATTTGATTCAGATGAATCTGAGACAGGGGCAGGACAGCTTCCGTATGCGCCGCTGTGTCTATCAGATACGGATTCAGGGAGATTTTTATGGAAAGCATGTATTTTTTTCTCCCGGCTTTGTAGGAAATCTGACAGGCGGTTCTGATTTGGTATATCCCATGACAGTTACTGCAGAGAGGCGGTACTAAGGAAGAAGCGTCAGACTGAAAATTATAGGTAATTGCGAAACAAAAAAATGAAAATAACGAGAGTTATCCACAATTAGAGGAAAAAGGGAGAAAAATAAAAAAATTTGGCTGCAGAGAGATCAGGCTCTATATGAAGTGAGATGAAATTCTACCGAAAAAGCTAACGATCCCAGCCATAGCCAGGATGTAAAACGAAAAAAGGGCGCACTGGTAACAGGAAAG
>ENA-ORTP01000158-ORTP01000158.1-human-gut-metagenome-genome-assembly--contig:-NODE-158-length-86383-cov-31.107879_pt1 | contig 86383 bp, 84 predicted proteins | sample MGYA00241913_ERZ509190 | MGnify/ENA primary metagenome ERZ509190 (study PRJEB26280, sample SAMEA2338839) | human gut metagenome | biome: human gut; feature: human-associated habitat; material: faeces...
GGAAGGGATAAACGCTGAAGGCATCTAAGCGTGAAGCCCCCCTCAAGATGAGATATCCCATTCGAAAGAAGTAAGACCCCTTGAAGACGACGAGGTAGATAGGGCAGAGGTGGAAGTGCGGTAACGTATGGAGCTGACTGCTACTAATCGGTCGAGGGCTTGACCAAAAAGCGAGAAAGCGGTCAGGACAGGAAAGAAACAGGACGGAACAAGCTTGCTTGTGAAGGAGTGGTTCTTAACTGGACTGGACATTTGCGAAGCAAAAGGCACCGAATGACGGAGTCATGAGGTGACCGCATTCGAGCGAAAGCTTGGTCACACGATTCCAAATGTCAACATGTATGTAGTTTTGAATGTGCAACTTAACCAGTACTGAACAGAAGTACTGGTTTTTTCTATTTAAAAATATATTTAACTTATTTAAGCTGCCTGTAAGCTGGATTAATACGAAAAGTTATCTGAACCTAGAAGAAGTCCTATTATCAGATATGTGTTTGCGGATATTTTTCTTTTGGTCATTACAAAAAACTTGAATATATTCTCTTTCTATAGTATTCTTAGTTTCAGTGCGTTTATGCGGAAGAAAGTCCATTGATAGAAACAGGAGAGGAGGAAATTCATGGAAATGACACAGAAAAAAACAGGATTCTGGAGAAAATTTATAGGAGATAAAGCGTTTTATAAGATGGTACTTGCCATTGCTATTCCTATTATGATCCAAAATGGTATTACAAATTTTGTAAGTCTTCTTGACAATATTATGATTGGCCGGATCGGAACTGAGCAGATGTCAGGAGCTGCTATAGTAAATCAGCTGATTTTTGTATACAATTTATGTATGTTTGGCGGACTGGCAGGCGCAGGGATATTTACTGCACAGTATTTTGGACAAAAGGATCACGAAGGTGTACGCCAGACTTTTCGTTATAAATTCTGGCTGGCAGTTATTCTGACCGTGGTAACTGCTCTTGTATTTCTGGTATCAGGGGATGCTCTGATTCGTATTTATCTTCATGGGGAAGGAAGCGCAGAGGAGATAACATCTACACTGATGTATGGAAAGCAATATCTTTATATTATGCTGCTTGGTCTGCCGCCCTTTATGTTAGGGCAGGTATATTCCAGTACTCTGAGAGAATGCGGAGAAACAGTTCTGCCTATGAAGGCAGGAGTTACGGCCGTTTGTGTAAATCTTGTTTTTAACTATCTTTTGATTTATGGAAAATTCGGATTTCCTGAATTGGGAGTTCAGGGTGCGGCAATTGCAACCGTGCTTTCCCGCTATGTGGAGGTTCTTATTATTCTGATCTGGACATCCAGAAACACAGAAAAGCTTCCTTTTATCAAAGGTCTGTACCGTACGCTGATGGTGCCGCGAAATCTGGTCTGGAAGATTTTTGTAAAAGGTACGCCGCTGCTTTTAAATGAAGCTTTATGGGCATGCGGAGTGGCTGTGCTTGCTCAGTGCTATTCCATTCGTGGACTAAACGTTGTGGCAGCCCAGAATATTTCCAACACCATAAGCAATGTCTTTAACATCGTATTTATTGCATTGGGCGATTCTGTTGCCATTGTGGTAGGACAGCTTCTGGGAGCCGGAGACATGAAAAAGGCAAGAGACACAGACAATAAAATGATTGCTTTTTCTATATTCTGCTGTATGGGAGTGGCTCTGATACTTCTTATAATGGCGCCTGTTTTCCCTGAGCTTTATAATACTAACCCACAGGCAAAGGAGCTGGCCTGCAGGTTTATCATAATCTCAGCAATCTTTATGCCAAACAGCGCATTTCTTCACGCTGCGTATTTTACTTTGCGGTCAGGAGGAAAAACAGTTGTTACATTTTTATTTGACAGCGTATTTATGTGGTGCGTCAGTGTAAGCCTTGCGTTTGTTTTAAGCAGATATACAAATCTGTCAGTGGTAGCTATTTTTGCTCTGGTTCAGTCTGCAGATATTATTAAATCACTGATAGGATTTATTCTTGTAAAAAGAGGAGTATGGCTGCAAAATTTTGTAGCAGAGTAATCAGAATGATGAAAACCTGTATAAGATGAGAATTTGTCTTATATGGGTTTTCTGAATTATTGGTCAATCTTGGTTAATCCTGGTCAATTTCCCCCGGTCAATTATTGAAAGATTTTGCAAAAAATTGTATTCATCTATTGACAATTGTTTCTTTTGAATGTATAATTCATAAAGTAATCGCAAAGGGGATTGGTCAAATGGTATGATAGGGGTCTCCAAAACCTTTGGTGGGAGTTCGATTCTCTCATCCCCTGCTAATAAAAACCAGAATTACCTGGAAATGGTAATTCTGGTTTTTCGTTTTATCAGCGATAAACTACATATCGGTAATGAGGCATATCAACTCCTTTATAGTGCTTGATCCATTGATCTTTCATGACCATGCCGTTTCTCATTGCCACATTTTGAGAGGCTGTGTTGCTATCTCTGATAATGGAGCATACTTCACTGGCATTTAATTTTTCAAATGCGTATTGTTTACATGCTTTTGCCGCTTCAGTGGCATATCCCTGATGCCAGTGTGATCTTTCGAACAGATAGCCGATTTCAAGAACTTCCTGATCTTTCCACTGCTGCATTGTAAGTCCGCATTGTCCTATCATTTTATCTGTTTCTTTCAGAATAGCGGCCCATAAACCAAAGTTCCATTTTTGATAGCGGTAAATTTGTCTGTCAAGCCATTCCTGAACTTCTTGATCACTGAATGCTCCTTCATATGCGTACATTGCTTTTTCATCCTGCAAAATCCTGCATAAAGAATTAAAATCTGACGGATTCATTTCGCGCAGATATAATCGTTTTGTTTCCAATATCATCTTTGTTTTCCCCTTTATTTTAAATTTTATCGTAAGCGTCAAATATTCCTGTGGACTTCCCTGTCTTTAAACTTCACCTGTAATTGCAGTCTGTTTTTTGTTCCTGTATTTTCCCATATAAACTGTGAGTACGCAAAATATAATGGGACAGAACCGGATTGTGATAGCAGGCTCCTTGGAGCTGTTTGATTTATTTCATGCACAGCAGCTAACAGTAAACAGAAAGGGAAGCTGCTGCTTTTTTTGCAAGACGCATAAAATAAAACACTCCTTAAATAAAATCAATCTAAGTATAATATAGGAAGTAACAGAATACCATACAAATTCAATTTTTTTGATGCTTTTTCGATATTTTTCCTGTATTATCTTTTTCCTGTATTTAGAAAAAATATAGTTTCCGGGCTGACCTGTGTTGACTTTTTTGTACAGAATATCTTATAATTTTATCCATATCAGTGGTGAAAGGTTATAAACACGGTAATGAAAACAGCAGTAAAAATGGAAAAAAATCTGACAGAAGGCAGTATTTTAAAGACCATGCTGATTTTTGCGGTTCCCATGATTCTGGGAAATCTGCTCCAGCAGGTCTATAATATTGCAGATACTATGGTGGTTGGAAGATTTCTGGGAGCAGAAGCCCTGGCGGCAGTAGGATCGGCCTATACGCTGATGACTTTTCTGACTTCAGTGACCATCGGTCTCTGTATGGGAAGCGGCGCTGTATTTTCCATTGCCTATGGGGCAGGAAATGAGCAGGAACTGAAAAAAAGTATGTGGGTATCTTTTCTGTTTGTAGGTGCTGTGACAGTTCTTATGAATGTGGCAGTATTTATATGGACAGAACCGGTTCTTCACCTGCTGCGGATTCCAAAAGAGGTTTATCCTCTTATGTATACATATATCAGAATTATTTTTGCAGGAATTATGTTTACTTTTCTGTATAATTATTTTTCCTGTCTGCTTCGGGCAATCGGAAATTCTGTGGTGCCTCTGTGGTTTCTGGCAGTTTCATCTGTCTTAAACATTATTCTTGATATCTGGTTTGTGGCAGGAATGAACAGGGGAGTGGGAGGCGCAGCTGAGGCAACGGTTATTGCTCAGGCAGTATCCGGAATCGGGATAGCTGGCTATACAATCTGGAAAGTTCCTTTTCTGAGGCTGAAAAAAGAGCATATGCACATGGAACGGGAAACACTGAACAGAGTAGTTCAGTATTCTATGCTGACCTGTGCCCAGCAGTCTGTGATGAATTTCGGCATATTGATGATCCAGGGGCTGGTAAACAGCTTTGGCACAGTGATCATGGCTGCCTTTGCTGTGGCAGTAAAGATTGATACTCTGGCATACATGCCTGCCCAGGAATTTGGAAATGCGTTTTCTCTTTTTATTTCTCAGAATTACGGAGCAAAAAGATACGACAGGATTCGGAAGGCTTCCGGGCTTGCTGTGAAAGTATCTGCAGGCTTTTGTGTGGCTGTTTCGGTTCTGGTGTGGATCTTTGCAGCGCCTCTCATCAGAATTTTTCTGTCAGGAGCAGAACCGGAGATCGTCTGTGCAGGCGTTCATTATCTTCATATAGAAGGCGCTTTTTACTGGGGAATCGGGTGCCTGTTTTTATTGTACGGACTGTACAGGGGAATTGAACGTCCGGTGATGTCGCTGATTCTGACAGTCCTTTCTCTTGGAACAAGAGTAGCTCTGGCTTATTTATTTGCGCCAATGCCGCAGTTCGGGGTGTCCGCTATCTGGTGGGCAATCCCTGTTGGCTGGATCCTGGCAGATCTGGCAGGATTTCTTTATTATAAAAGGATACGGAACCGGCTTGGGGCACAGCATGACTGATACAAAAACAAGATCAATGGAATGGGGAGAAAAATGAAATTATGCAGGAAATCATTACTTTTATTATGGAAATTATTGGAACCATAGCGTTTGCAGCTTCCGGCGCCATGGTAGGAGTGGGCAGAAGAATGGATATTTTTGGTGTCTGTGTTCTTGGAGTAGTCACTTCCGTAGGCGGAGGTATGATCCGCGATATTGTTCTGGGAATCATTCCTCCGGGAATGTTTCAGAAGCCGGTTTATACGATTGTGGCAACTGCAACCTCCTGTGTGGTGTTCTGGGTGCTTTATCTGAAAAAAGAGCTTGTGGAAGGCCATTTCAGGGAAATCTATGACCGTTTTATGCTGATCATGGACACCATAGGACTTGGGATCTTTACTGTGGTAGGTGTAAATACAGGAATCCGTCACGGGTATATGGACAATACGTTTCTCCTGGTATTTGTGGGAACTATTACGGGTGTAGGAGGAGGACTTCTGAGAGATATGATGGCAGGAGTTCCACCTTATATCTTTGTCAAGCATATTTATGCCTGCGCTTCGATTGTGGGAGCAGTAGTATGTGTGTATATGTACAGAAGCTTCGGGACGGTGGCAGCCATGGTAGGGGCTTCTGCGGTGGTATTTCTGATCCGTTATCTGGCGGCTCATTACAGATGGAATCTTCCAAGGCTGAAAAGAGAGGACTAGGCCTGTCGGAAAACGGGAGCATAAGCAGAATCAGGCGAAAAAGACCGGAGTTTTTTTGTATACAATGCATATTTGTGATGAAAAATATATAATTAAAATGGAAAATATGGCTAATGTGTGTTATACTAAAGTGTACTAACTGCAAAGCTGAGTGATCTGCCTGTTATTTTTCTAAATGCAGAGGGAAAAAATAGCGAAACAGAGAAGCAGAAAGCTTGTATATCAATTTGACAAGGAAGGTGAGCAATTGGAAAACTACACCAAGTATAAGTTAAAAAGTAACGATGAACTGGCAGAATTATTGGCCGATAAGGATCATTTGTTCGTTGTTGCCTGTAACAAGTGTTTCAAGGAATTTGAAACCATTGAAGAACCGGAATGTGGTGAGTTTGAGAAATTTGCTGCTGAACAGGGAAAAACAGTTACGGGCAGTGTAAAGGTTGATTTCCTGTGCAACAAAACTCAGACTGAGAAAAAATTACAGGATATCATTCCGGAGGGAACAAAAAATGTTATTGTGATCTCCTGCGGACTGGGTATTCAGACAGTTGCAGACCTTGCAGGCAAGCCTGTATATGCTGCCAGCAACTCTCTGAACTATACCGGACATCACGGAATGGCTCTGACCAAAAAGAGCTGTGATGCCTGTGCACAGTGCTATCTGAATCTTACAGGAGGAATCTGTCCTATCGTTGACTGTTCCAAGAGTCTTGTCAACGGACAGTGCGGCGGTGCAAAGGACGGTAAATGTGAGGTAGACGGAAACAAAGACTGCGCATGGGAAAAAATTTACAGAAGACTTGAAAAACAGGGTCGTCTTGAGGAATTTTTAAACCAGCCGGTGCAGCTTCGTGATTATTCCAAAACCAATTTCAAGGTGATCAATGATTATGTAAAAGCTGTCCGCGAAGAACGATTCGCAGGCTACTATGGCGGTGTTCATCCATCAGAGCGTAAAGAATTCAGTGAGCATCTTTCTCTTAAGAGATTTCCGGAGCCGAAGACAGTTGTTATTTCCATGTCACAGCATCTTGGCGCTCCTGCAAATCCGATTGTGCAGGTGGGCGATACCGTTAAGGTAGGTCAGAAGATCGGTGAAGCATCAGCCTTTATCAGTGCGCCTGTACATTCCAGTGTCAGCGGAACTGTAGTTGCAGTAGAACCGCGCCTCCATGCCACCAGAGGCGGTGAGGTTATGGCTGTTGTCATTGAATCTGATGGAAAAAATACTCTGCATGAATCTGTAAAACCACATAAAGGATACGAGGATCTGACACCGGATGAGATCATTGAAATTGTCCGTGAAGCAGGAATCGTAGGTATGGGAGGCGCCGGTTTCCCGACTGCTGTTAAATTAAAACCAAACAAACCGATTGAAGCAGTTCTTCTGAACGGATGCGAATGTGAGCCTCTTCTGACTGCAGACCACAGAGTGCTTCTGGAATTTGCAGATGACATTATCTATGGTCTGAAGGCAGTGCTTAAGACTGTTGACGCTCAGAAGGGTATCATTGTGATCGAGGACAACAAGCCGGATGCCATTGCGCTGATGGAAGAGAAGCTTGCTGACTGCGACAATATTGAAGTGGTGACTGCTAAGACCAAATATCCGCAGGGAGCAGAAAAAACTCTGATCAAGCGTGTAATGGGAAGAACCGTGCCAAGAGGCGGGCTGCCGGCAGATGTAGGAGTGGTTGTCAGCAATATCAGTACCGTTAAAGCGATTTCTGACGCGATCCGTACAGGAATGCCGCTGATCGAGCGTGTGGCTACCGTAACCGGAGAGAAGATCAAAAATCCTGGAAACTATATTGTCAAGATCGGTACCAGTGTGAAGGAAATGATCGACTACTGCGGCGGAACGACAGATGACGATGTTATGATCAAAATGGGCGGACCAATGATGGGATTTGAGCTTACCGATCTCAATGTTCCTATGATGAAGGGCTCCAATGGAATCATTGCCATTGATACTGACCAGACTCAGCCAATGGAGTGTATTAAATGCGGACGCTGCGTAGACGTCTGTCCAATGGAACTTTCACCGCTGTATTTTGCAAAATTTGCGGATGAGCAGAACTGGCAGGGTATGAAAGACATGAACGTAATGGATTGCGTGGAGTGCCGTTCCTGTGAATTTATCTGTTCCTCCAAGATTCCGTTGGTAAGCAAGATCAAAGCCGGAAAAAATGCGATAAGGGAGATGAAGTGATATGCTGATTACTGAACTGAAATCAAAAGAGACTATCGCATCACTGGTGGACGGAAAAAAAGTTTTTATGATCAACTGCCAGGGATGTAAGGAAGTACATTTCCCGGAAAAAGAATCCATGGAACTCCGCAAGGAGCTGGCTGCTGACGGGAAGTTGACAGGTTTTATTACAACCGACTATATCTGTAATCCGGAAAACATGAAGCTGCGTCTTGAAAAACATATGAGCGAAATTCAGGAGGCTGATGCTGTTCTGGTACTTTCCTGCGGAGTAGGAGTACAGACAGTTGCAGAATATCTTGAAGACAAGCCGGTATATGCAGCCTGTGATACATATCCGCTGCCGGGTTTTCAGGGTGTGACTCCTCTGGAATATAAATGCGACCAGTGCGGAGAATGTTATTTGAACTTAACCGGAGGAATCTGTCCTATCACTGCCTGCTCCAAGAGCCTTGTCAATGGACAGTGCGGTGGCTGCAAGGATGGAAAATGTGAAGTGGACAGCGAAATGGAATGCGGCTGGGAGCGCATTTACAGACGTCTGGCACAGATCGGACGCCTGGATGTGTTGAAATGCCCCACACAGATCCGTAATTTCGCAACGGATGATGAAGTGTCCAAATAAGACAACGGTTAAAATTTATAGAGTAGGAGCAATGTACGATGAAAATTACTGAAGCATTTGAACGTGGTGAATTTGCAGTAACAGCAGAAGTAGGACCGCCGAAAGGGATTCATATTGAGGGATTGCTGGAGGAAGCAAAAACATATTTAAGCGATATTACAGCGGTAAACGTAACAGATAATCAGTCTTCTGTTATGCGTCTTGGTTCTCTGGGCGTATGTAAGGCTCTGAAGGATGAAGGCCTTACCCCTATTTTCCAGCTTACCTGCCGTGACAGAAACCGTATTGCGCTGCAGTCTGATCTTTTAAGCGCAGCAATGCTGGGAATCGAAAACCTTCTGCTTCTCACAGGCGATCATACAAAAATGGGTGATCACCCGCAGGCAAAACCGGTATTTGACTTGGATTCCGTATCTCTGATCCATGCGGTAAAACAGCTGGAATCAGGTGTTGATCTGGGTGGAAACCAGCTGGTAGGCGAGCCACCCAAATTTGCAAAAGGCGCTGTTGTATCTCCGTGCAGCGACTCTGTTGATGCGCAGCTTGCAAAAATGGAACGTAAAGTAGCTGCCGGAGCAGACTATTTCCAGACTCAGGCTGTTTTTGAGCCGGAAAAATTTATTAAATTTATGGAAAAAGCAAAACAGTTCGGAAAACCTGTTCAGATCGGTATCATCATTCCGAAATCAGTGGGAATGGCAAGATTCATGAATGCCAATGTTGCAGGCGTTCATGTTCCGGAAGATATGATCAATGAACTGAAAGCAGATAAAGAAAAAACAAAAGCCGGTATTACCGGAGTTGAGATCGCTGCCCGTATTATCAGAGAATGTAAGCCATACTGCCAGGGTGTACATATCATGGCATTAGGCTGGGAATCCAAAGTTCCGGAAGTTCTGAAACTGGCCGGAATCTGATCAGTCCCGGAGCTGCAAAAACAATAGATTTCCCAAATTGAAGGAGACTGTGGTTGTTTGAAAACCACAGTCTCTTTGTCTTATCCTGAGAAAGAAACGGATAATTATTCGATTGGCTGTGTATCCTGAAGTGCCAGATATCCTTCTTCTCCGGTACGGATCTTGACAACATTTTCGATGTCATAGATAAATACCTTGCCGTCTCCGTACTGTCCGGTATGAAGCACTTCTTTGGCTGCTTTCAGAACTGTCTGAACCGGAACCAGACTGACAACAATTTCAATTTTAATTTTTGGAAGAAGATTCATATCCATTTCAATACCACGGTAATAGGTTCGAGCTCCTTTTTGTGCCCCACATCCCATCACATTAGTGATAGTGATTCCGGTGACCCCGATTTCATTCATGGCATGCATGAAATCTTCCAGCTTATTCTGACGGGTGATAATAACAATTTTAGTCAGTTTGTGAACTCCCTCTGCGGGAATTTCCGGAATGGCTTCTGCAGGAGCAGAGGCGGCAGAATAATTCGGGACAGAAGCTTCTTTTGTTACGCCCATAGGTGTAGGAACCGGTGACATGGTATCATGAACAACAAATCCATCATAAGCACTGGCAAGACCATGCTCTTTTCCGTCAAGACCTGCAATTTCCTCTTCCGGAGAAACACGAAGTCCCATAGTATGCTTCAGTGCCTGGAAGATGATAGTCATAGTAACTGCTACCCAGCCAATGGTGATGCACATACCAAGAAGCTGTATGCCGAAACCATGGAAGCCGCCTCCGGTAAGAAGTCCTTTCCAGCCTGTTCCTGTTCCGTCAGAAAACAGACCAACGGCAAGTGTACCAAAGGCTCCGTTTAAGGCATGGACACCAACTGCGCCTACCGGATCGTCAATTTTCAGAACCTTATCAATAAATTCAATACCAAATACAACTACAAAACCGGAAATGATGCCGATGATCGCTGCAGAAGCCGGAGAAACGGTATCACAGGCTGCTGTAATTGCCACAAGACCTGCAAGAGAGCCGTTCAGAGACATGGAAACATCAGGCTTTTTGTAACGGAACCAGGTGATAAACATAACGGCTACTGTGGCAACTGCCGCAGAAAGGTTGGTATTTACAAAGATTTTGCCGGCACTTACAATAGCATCGCCTTCCATACTGACAGTGGAAGCACCGTTAAAGCCAAACCAGCAGAACCAGAGAATGAAAACGCCAAGTGCGCCGACGGTCAGGTTGTGGCCGGGAATAGCTTTGGATTTTCCGCTTTTTGAATATTTTCCGATACGGGGTCCGAGAATGGCTGCACCGATCAGTGCTGCGATACCGCCTACCATGTGTACTGCACAGGAGCCGGCAAAATCATGGAAGCCCATCTGGCTGATAAAGCCGCCGCCCCAGATCCAGTGTCCTGATACCGGATATACAATAAGGCTGATCAGAAAACTGTAGACACAGTATGCGGAAAATTTGGTACGTTCTGCCATTGCGCCGGAAACTATCGTGGCGGAAGTGGCACAGAAAACAGTCTGAAAAATAAGAAATGCCCAGAAAGGTACACCATCCGGAAGCATTGCATTACCATAGTTCGCTTCAGATGCAATTCCGTGGATGGAACCAAAGAATCCGTTTCCTGTACCAAACATGATACCGAATCCGATAATCCAGAAAGTCGGTGTACCAATACAGAAATCCATCAGATTTTTCATAATGATATTTCCTGCATTTTTGGCACGGGTAAAACCTGTTTCTACCATTGCAAAACCAGCCTGCATAAAGAAGACAAGCGCGGCACCTATCAGCACCCAGATCGTGTTTACTGCTGAAAATTCCATAATAAATCTCCCCTTTTCCTTTTTATATCGAAAAAGCGCGGGAAAATCAGATTTTCTCGCGCCTTTACGAAGCTTTATAATATGTAAAACAGAGGATATCCGTTATGATATATGACGAATGGATGAGGAAATCGATAATCAAATTGAGCAAGTCTGACTTGCAGGATATCCTCTGTATTTACCTGAATATGAAATTGGTAATGCTTACCTCTGTTTATACAGAAAAAAGAAGTTTGCCATAGGCAGGATATGGAAGAACAGTTTCAGGAAGCAGTGTTTCTGCTTCATCCGCAAAGCTGCGGAGTTTATCCATATCTGTGAGGACTGTTTTCTGGTACATTCTGGCACTTTCCAGAAGATCAGGAGTCTCCTGAGCCCGTGCAGTATCTGTTTTCAGGGCAGAAAGCTGTGCTGTCATTCCTTCAGAAAGTGCAGTCAGTTTTTTCAGAAGTTCGGCTTCTCCGGAAACAGAAATATCCGGTACTACTGTTTTTTTCAGACTGGCTGTATGAGCGATCTGCTCCATATAGGTGAATACAGCCGGGATCAGATCCTTCTGAATGATCTCTGCCATAGTGCAGGATTCAATATGAAGTGTTTTTACATAGTTTTCAAGTTTGATCTCATAACGGGAATAAAGCTCGGATTCTGTAAAAATGTTGTGTGAGATCAGAAGTTCTTTATTCTTCCTGTCTGTAAAATGGGGCAGGGCATCCGGTGTGGAAACCAGATTATAAAGTCCGCGGTCTGCGGCTTCCTTAAGCCATTCATCTGTATATCCGTTTCCGTTAAAGATAATTCTTTTGTGCTCAGTCACCGTTTCTTTCAGAAGATTGTGAACAGCTGTTTCCATTCTATCAGCAGGGACCTCCTTAAGCTGTTCTGAAAACTGATGAAGTGCTTCTGCAACTGCCGTATTCAGGATGATGTTGGGGTTTGCCACAGAGGATGAGGAACCCAGCATACGGAACTCAAATTTATTTCCTGTGAAAGCAAAAGGAGAAGTACGGTTTCGGTCAGTTGTATCTTTAATGAAATGCGGAAGTACCTTGGCACCGATATCCATCTGCACAGAATCATGACTGCTGAAATATTCATCATTTTCAATTGCCCTGAGAACGTCGGTCAGCTCATCCCCAAGAAAAATGGAAACTACAGCAGGCGGTGCCTCGTTGGCGCCAAGACGATGGTCATTTCCCGCGCTGGCAACTGAGATACGGAGGAGATCCGCATAGTCGTCCACGGCCTTGATAACAGCTACCAGAAATACCAGAAACTGTGTGTTTTCGGCAGGTGTTTTGCCGGGATCCAGAAGATTTACGCCGGTGTCGGTGATCATGGACCAGTTGTTGTGCTTACCGCTTCCGTTGATTCCCTCAAAAGGCTTTTCGTGAAGGAGACATACCAGATCGTGGCGGTCAGCAACCTTTTTCATGATTTCCATGGTAAGCTGATTGTGGTCTACGGCAACATTGGTGGTATCAAAAACCGGAGCAAGTTCATGCTGTGCCGGAGCAACTTCGTTATGTTTGGTTTTTGCAGGTATTCCCAGTTTCCACAGCTCTTCATCCAGATCGTGCATATAGGCAGATACACGGGGTTTCAGAGTTCCGAAGTAGTGATCCTCCATTTCCTGGCCTTTTGGCGCCGGAGCGCCGATCAGTGTACGGCCGCAGAAAATCAGGTCTTTTCGCTGATTGTAAAGATTCTTATCTACCAGAAAGTATTCCTGCTCCGGACCTACGGTGGTATTGATATGCTTTATCTCGTTATTTCCAAGAAGATGAAGAATCTTCACGGCTTCTCTGTTCAGCGTATCCATGGAACGGAGAAGAGGAGTTTTTTTGTCCAGAGCCTCTCCGCTGTAGGAACAGAAAGCCGTCGGAATATAAAGAGTACGGTCTTTGATAAAAGCCGGAGAAGTCGGATCCCATGCAGTGTAGCCTCTGGCTTCAAAAGTTGCACGAAGTCCTCCGGATGGAAAGCTGGAGGCATCCGGCTCTCCTTTTACCAGTTCCTTTCCGGAAAAATCCATAATGATCTGTCCGTCTCCTGCAGGAGAAATAAAACTGTCATGTTTTTCGGCTGTAAAATTGGTCATTGGCTGGAACCAGTGAGTATAATGGGTTGCACCGTTTTCAATGGCCCATTCTTTCATTGCAACAGCTACAGAATTGGCAACATCCAGTTCCAGATGCGTGCCGTTCTGGATGGTTTTGCGCAGAGCCTTGTACATATCCTTAGGTAATTTGTTCCTCATGATCCTGTCGTTAAAAACAAGGCTTCCATACAGTTCGGGAATATTTTTTTCCATAAAGAGTTTCTCCTTTCAGGTATAGGTTTCAGAAAATAAAAAAGACGCCTCGGATCCTGATGGTCAAGATCCAAAGCGTCTTTGCTTATGTGAAGTAGTATACACAAAAAATTACGGTTGTCAATAACTTTTTACAAAAAACTTGACAAAAATTTTTATCACACTATAATGGCAGTGTGAAAAAGAGAGGAGGACATAAGATGGCAGAATTAAAAGAAGCCTGTGGTGTGTTTGGAATTTATGACCTGGATGGAGGGAATGTGGTACCGGCTGTTTATTATGGTCTTACGGCACTGCAGCACAGAGGACAGGAGTCCTGCGGACTTGCAGTTTCCAATACAAAGGGAGAAGCTGGAAATATTCAGTTTCATAAGGATCTGGGGCTGGTAAGTGAGGTGCTCCGCCGGGAAACACTGGAAAAAATGTCAGGAGATCTGGGGATCGGACATGTGCGGTATTCTACTACCGGAGCTTCTGTGGCAGAAAACGCGCAGCCTCTTGTACTGTCTTATATTAAGGGAACACTTGCCCTTGCCCATAATGGAAATCTGATCAACACAAAAGAACTGAAATGGGAACTGATCCAGAATGGGGCCGTTTTTCATACGACAACAGATTCTGAGGTAATCGCTTTTCATATTGCAAGAGAAAGAGTTCATTCCGATTCCGTAGAGGAAGCAGTTTTAAAAACAGCACGAAAATTAAAGGGGGCTTACGGTCTGGTGATCATGAGTCCAAGAAAGCTTATCGGTGTCCGCGATCCTTATGGACTGAAGCCTCTTTGTATTGGAAAAAGAGATCACACGTATGTGCTTGCTTCCGAAAGCTGCGCACTGAATTCTGTAGGTGCTGAGTTTGTCCGTGATGTGGAGCCGGGAGAGATGGTGATCATTTCCCGGGAGGGGATACGATCCAACCGTGAGCTTGCCGGAGAAAAAACTGCACATTGTGTATTTGAATATATTTACTTTGCCCGGCTTGACAGCGTTCTGGACGGAGTTGGAATTTATGATGCCCGTATCCGGGGTGGAAAATCTCTTGCAAGGTCCTATCCGGTGGAGGCGGATCTGGTTACCGGCGTTCCGGATTCCGGCATTCCGGCGGCAAAAGGCTACTCAGAGGAATCTGGAATTCCCTTTGGTCTTGCCTTTTATAAAAACAGCTATATAGGAAGAACCTTTATTAAACCTACGCAAAAGGAAAGAGAATCCAGTGTACATATGAAACTCAGCGTACTGGAATCAGCAGTAAAAGGGAAAAGGATCGTTCTGGTAGATGATTCCATAGTAAGAGGAACCACCATTGCCAATCTGATCCATATGCTGAAGAAGGCAGGAGCCAGAGAAGTTCATGTAAGGATCTCGTCTCCGCCTTTTCTTCATCCCTGTTATTTTGGGACGGACGTTCCTTCCAACGATCAGCTGATCGCATCCATCCACAGTACAGAGGAGATCTGCCGTATGATCGGCGCCGATTCTCTGGGCTATATGAAGCTGGAATATCTGGAAGGGATGGCAGGGGGACTGCCTTTATGCAGAGCCTGCTTTGACGGAAATTATCCCATGGAGATCCGATAAGAGCGGATCGGAGCTTTTGAAATTTGCTGACTTGAAATTTTGTTAAAAATATCTTTACAAACGAAAAAAAATAGGTTATAGTAGGGAACATATTTTAAACAGATCAGTAATATCTGACAAAGGCGTCAGAAGCTTTGGGGCTTACCCTCCCCTTTCAGGCTTCCGACGCTTTTTTATGATCTGGAGGAGGAAATCGAAGATGGTAAAATATGTATTTGTTACCGGAGGAGTGGTATCCGGTCTTGGAAAGGGAATCACAGCAGCGTCCCTTGGAAGGCTTCTGAAAGCCAGAGGATATCAGGTGACCATGCAGAAATTTGATCCCTATATTAATATGGATCCGGGAACTATGAACCCTATCCAGCATGGAGAAGTATTTGTTACAGAAGACGGAACAGAAACAGATCTGGATCTTGGTCACTACGAACGTTTTATCGATGAAAATCTGGACAAAAATTCCAATGTGACAACCGGAAAAATATACTGGTCTGTTCTTCAGAAGGAAAGGCACGGAGATTTTGGAGGAGGAACCGTTCAGGTGATACCTCATATTACAAATGAGATTAAAAGCCGCTTTTACCGTGCAAAAAAACAGGATGAGGACCGAATCGCCATCATTGAGGTGGGAGGAACTGTAGGGGATATAGAAAGCCAGCCTTTTCTGGAGGCAATCCGCCAGTTTCAGCAGGAGACAGGACACGAAAATGCTGTCCTGCTCCATGTTACTCTGATCCCATATCTGAAAGCATCTGGAGAAATGAAAACAAAACCTACCCAGGCAAGTGTAAAGGAACTTCAGGGAATGGGGATCCAGCCGGATGTTCTCATATGCAGAAGCGAATATCCTCTTACCGAAGAAATCCGGCAGAAAATTGCCCTGTTCTGTAATGTTCCGGTCAGTCATGTACTGCAGAATCTGGATGTGGAATATCTTTATGAAGCGCCTCTGGCAATGGAAAGAGAGAAACTGGCAGATGTAGTGCTGGAAAGCCTTCGTATGGAAAACAGAAAGCCGGATCTTCGTGACTGGGAAGCGATGGTGGCAGATCTCCGGGCTCCGGAAACAACGGTGAACATTGCCATCGTTGGAAAATATACGCAGCTCCACGACGCATATTTAAGTGTAGTGGAGGCATTGAAGCACGGCGGGATATCCTGCAGGGCAAAGACAGAGCTTATATGGATTGATTCCGAGGAATTAAATGAAAAAAATATGGATCAGCTGCTCCATACAGCGGACGGGATCCTTGTTCCCGGCGGCTTCGGAAACCGGGGAACCGAGGGTATGATTCTGGCAGCACAGTATGCAAGGGTTCACAGGATCCCCTACCTGGGAATCTGTCTGGGAATGCAGATGGCTATTGTAGAATTTGTCCGTCATGTACTGGGCTATGAGGATGCAAACAGTATAGAACTGGCTCCTTCAACAGGTCATCCGGTAATCGCGCTTATGCCGGATCAGGAAAAAGTGGAGGATCTGGGAGGAACTCTGCGGCTGGGAAGTTATCCCTGTATTCTTGCAGAGGGCTCCAGAGCAGAGGCGCTTTTTGGAACAAGGGAGATCAGGGAACGCCACAGACACCGCTATGAGGTCAGCAATGCGTATCGGCAGGAACTGTCAGAGAACGGAATGGTGATCGCCGGAACATCTCCGGACGGAAGAATCGTGGAAATGATTGAACTGGAAGATCATCCGTTTTTTCAGGGAACGCAGGGACATCCTGAATTTAAGTCACGACCAAATCATGCGCATCCTCTTTTCCGGGGATTTGTGGAGGCGGCCAGTGCACACAGGAAGGAAATGAGGATATCTGATTAAAGATACAGGAGGATGAGGATTATGAAAGAAGTGAGAAAGGAAGAACAACAGGGGCTTTATCGCCGGGAGTTTGAACATGATAACTGCGGTATCGGTGCAGTAGTAAATATTAAAGGCAAAAAAACACATGAAACAGTTGCCAATGCCCTGAGGATTGTAGAGCATCTGGAACATCGTGCAGGAAAGGATGCAGAAGGCGAGACTGGTGACGGAGTAGGGATCCTTCTGCAGATTTCCCATAAATTTTTTAAAAAAGTATGCAAAAAAGAGGGATTTGATATTGGCGGAGAAAGGGAATATGGAATTGCCCAGCTGTTTTTTCCGCAGCATGAGATCCGCCGTGCACAGGCGAAAAAAATGTTTGAGATTATTCTTGAAAAGGAAGATCTGAAGCTTCTGGGCTGGAGGACGGTTCCGGTATTTCCGGAGGTTCTGGGAAGTAAGGCAAGAGAATGTATGCCCTGTATCATGCAGGCATTTATACGGAAACCCCAGGATGTGGAAGCCGGAATCAGTTTTGACCGGAGGCTTTATATTGCCCGTCGGGAATTTGAACAGAGCAATGATAATACCTATGTGGTGTCCATGAGCAGCAGGACCATTGTGTATAAAGGAATGTTTCTGGTGGGGCAGCTTCGGACTTTCTTTGCGGATCTTCAGAATAAGGATTATGAATCCGCCATTGCAATGGTCCATTCACGGTTCAGTACCAATACCAATCCCAGCTGGGAAAGAGCACATCCAAACCGCTTTATTGTTCATAACGGAGAGATCAATACCATCCGTGGAAATGCAGACAAGATGCTGGCAAGAGAGGAAAACATGGAATCTCCCTATCTGAAAGGAGAACTTCACAAGGTACTTCCGGTGGTGAACCGAAACGGTTCTGATTCCGCCATGCTTGACAACACACTGGAATTTCTTGTTATGAGCGGTATGGAGCTTCCTCTTGCGGTTATGATCACGATTCCGGAACCCTGGGCATACAATGATACAATTTCCCAGGAAAAAAGGGATTTCTATCAGTACTATGCGACAATGATGGAACCCTGGGACGGCCCGGCTTCTATTCTGTTTTCGGATGGAGATGTAATGGGCGCAGTTCTTGACAGAAACGGTCTTCGTCCTTCCAGATATTATATTACTTCTGACGGATATATGATCCTTTCTTCTGAGGTAGGTGTGCTTCCGGTACCGGAAGAAAATATTGTTCTGAAGGAGCGCCTCCATCCGGGAAAAATCCTTCTGGTAGATACGGTTCAGGGCAAGGTGATCGACGATAATGAGCTGAAAGAAAAATATGCCAAAGCGCAGCCGTACGGAGAGTGGCTGAACAGCAATCTGGTACGTCTGAAAGATATCAAAATCCCCAATGTCCGTGTGGAGGAATATACAGAGGAGCAGAGGGCGAGGCTTCAGAAGGCTTTCGGCTATACCTATGAGCAGTACCGGACTTCCATCAGAAATATGGCGTTAAATGGAGCGGAAAGCATCGGAGCCATGGGAGCTGATACCCCTCTTGCGGTTCTGTCCAGAGAACACCGCCCTTTGTTTGATTATTTTAAACAGCTTTTTGCACAGGTGACAAATCCTCCCATTGATGCTATCCGTGAGGAAATTGTTACATCTACCAGTGTTTATGCAGGAAAGGACGGAAATCTTCTGGTGCAGCAGCCGGAAAACTGTCGTGTCCTGAAAATCCTGCACCCGATCCTGACCAATACGGATATGCTGAAGATCAAAAATCTGAAGCAGGAAGGCCTGCGGTCCGCCGTTGTATCGACTCTCTATTATAAGAGCACCAGACTGGAGCGGGCAATGGATCGTCTTTTTGTGGAGGTGGACAAGGTATTCCGGGAAGGCGCCAATATTCTGGTGCTTTCAGACCGGGGAGTAGATGAGAACCATATGGCGATCCCGTCTCTTCTGGCAGTTTCCGCGGTGCATCAGCATCTGGTAAAAACCAAGAAAAGTACTTCTCTGGCTATTATCGTAGAATCCGGAGAGCCCAGAGAGGTTCATCATTTTGCTGCTCTTCTGGGATATGGTGCAAGTGCAGTCAATCCGTATCTTGCCCAGGAAACCATCCGGGAGCTGATTGATAATCACATGCTGGACAAGGACTATTATGCGGCAGTAGAAGACTATAATCATGCAGTACTGAGTGGAATCGTAAAGATTGCGTCTAAAATGGGAATCTCCACGATCCAGTCCTACCAGGGATCCCAGATCTTTGAGGCGGTAGGTATCTCCAAAGAGGTGATCGATAAGTATTTTACCGGAACCGTAAGCCGGATCGGTGGTATTACTCTGGAGGATATTGAGGAAAATGTGGAAAAACTCCATTCGGAAGCCTTTGACCCTCTGGGGCTGAATACGGATCTGACTCTTGACAGTGTGGGTGCGCACAAAATGCGCAGTCAGGGAGAAGAGCATCGCTATAATCCAAGAACCATTCATTTACTCCAACAGTCTGCAAAATGCGGAAGCTATGAGATGTTTAAAGAGTATACAAAACTGGTAGATAAGGAGAATCACGGATCTTTAAGGGGACTGATGGATTTTGTTTATTCAGAAAATCCAGTCCCTCTGGATGAGGTGGAAAGCGTTGAGGAGATTGTGAAGCGCTTCAAGACAGGCGCCATGTCTTATGGTTCCATTTCACAGGAAGCCCATGAGACCCTTGCTATTGCAATGAATCATCTTCATGGAAAGTCCAACACAGGTGAAGGCGGGGAAAGTGAGGAGAGGATTGCTTCCTCCGGATCGGCGGATGACCGCTGTTCTGCCATCAAACAGGTTGCCAGCGGACGATTTGGCGTGACCAGCCGTTATCTTGTATCGGCAAAAGAAATCCAGATCAAGATGGCGCAGGGGGCAAAACCGGGCGAGGGCGGACACCTTCCGGCAAAGAAGGTTTATCCATGGGTTGCAAAAACCCGCCATTCCACTCCCGGAGTAAGTCTGATCTCCCCTCCGCCGCATCATGACATTTACTCCATTGAAGATCTGGCCCAGCTGATCTATGATCTGAAAAATGCAAATAAATTTGCGGATATTTCGGTAAAACTTGTATCAGAGGCGGGAGTAGGAACAGTAGCTGCCGGAGTGGCCAAGGCAGGAGCCCAGACTATTCTGATCTCCGGATACGATGGAGGAACTGGAGCTGCCCCCAGAAGCTCCATACACAATGCGGGACTTCCATGGGAACTGGGACTTAGTGAAACTCACCAGACACTTCTGAAAAACGGACTTCGCAGTCGGGTGCGTATTGAAACAGACGGAAAGCTCATGAGCGGACGTGACGTTGCCATTGCGGCGCTTTTAGGAGCAGAGGAATTTGGATTTGCCACAGCGCCTCTTGTAACCATGGGTTGTGTGATGATGCGAGTCTGCAATCTGGATACCTGTCCTGTAGGTGTAGCTACACAGAATCCGGAGCTTCGGAAGCGTTTCCGGGGAAAACCTGAATATGTGGAAAATTTCATGAAATTTATTGCAGAAGAGCTGCGGGAATATATGGCCAGACTGGGCGTGCGTACCGTTGACGAGATGGTAGGAAGAAGTGATCTTCTCAAGGCGGCGGACAGGGCTGACGAACCGCATATCGGAAAAGTAGACCTGAGCGCTATCCTGGATAATCCTTACACAGGCAAAACACAGAAGGTGACCTTTGATTCCAGGGCTGTTTATAATTTTGAACTGGAAAAAACGTTAGATGAAAAAATTCTTCTGAAAAAATGTATTCGGGCTGTCTCCGGCGGAACAAAGGCGGAATTAAACGTGGAAGTGACCAATACAGATCGTACATTTGGAACAATCCTGGGAGCAGAAATTACCAGACAGAACCCAGCAGGTCTTCCGGATGATTCCATTGTAATCAACTGCAAAGGTGCCGGCGGACAAAGTTTTGGAGCGTTTATCCCAAAAGGTCTGACGCTTTGTCTTACCGGTGACAGCAATGATTATTTTGGCAAGGGGCTGTCCGGCGGCAGGCTGATCGTAAAAGTTCCGGAAAAGGCCGGATATAAGGCAGAAGAAAATATTATTGTGGGAAATGTGGCTCTTTACGGCGCCACAAGCGGAACCGCCTTTATCAACGGCGTGGCCGGAGAACGGTTTGCAGTGAGAAATTCCGGGGCCTGCGCTGTGGTAGAGGGTGTAGGCGAGCACGGCTGCGAATACATGACCGGAGGCCGGGTTGTGGTTCTTGGAAAGACCGGCAAAAACTTTGCGGCGGGTATGAGCGGCGGCATCGCTTATGTACTGGATACAGAGAACATGCTTTACCGGAATATCAATAAAGCGATGATCTCTATCGAACAGGTGGAAAATAAATATGACAGACAGGAGCTGAGGAATCTGATCGAGGCCCATGTGAAGGCGACTGGGTCAGAGCTTGGTAAAAAAATTCTGGATAACTTTGCATATTATCTTCCTCATTTTAAAAAGCTGATTCCGGATGAATATAAAAGGATGCTTACTTTAAGCGCCAAGCTTGAAGAAAAAGGTCTTACCGGTGAACAGGCACAAATGGAAGCTTTTTATGAAAGTATCGGAGTAAAACATTAAGGAGGAAGCTATGGGAAAACCAACAGGATTTTTGGAATATAAAAGAGAAAATGCAAAGGTACTGGCTCCTAAGGTGAGAATTGCGGACTTTCATGAATTTCGTTTCCCTTTAAGCCTCGAAAAACAAAGACTGCAGGGAGCACGCTGTATGGCCTGCGGCGTTCCCTTCTGCCAGTCAGGCGCAATGATCGCAGGAATGACTTCCGGTTGTCCTCTGCACAATCTGGTGCCAGAGATAAATGATCTGGTATACACAGGGAACTGGAAACAGGCTTATTTAAGGCTGACCAAGACACACAGCTTTCCGGAATTTACGTCCAGAGTGTGTCCGGCTCTCTGTGAGGCTGCCTGTACCTGCAATCTGGACGGAGAGCCGGTGGCAACCAAAGAAAACGAAAGAGCCATTATTGAAACCGCATTTGCAGAAGGCTGGGTGAAGCCTCAGAAACCAAAGGTTCGTACCGGAAAAACAGTTGCAATCGTAGGAAGCGGACCAGCCGGTCTTGCAGCGGCGCAGGAGCTGAACCGGAGAGGACATACGGTGGTTGTTTATGAAAGAAGCGATCGTCCCGGAGGTCTGCTGCGGTATGGAATTCCAAATATGAAGCTGGAAAAATCTGTAGTAGACCGCAGAATCCGTCTGATGGAAGAAGAAGGTGTAATCTTTAAAGTAAAGACAGACGTGGGAAAAGATGTCAAAGCAGAGGAGCTTCTGAAAACGTATGACAGAGTACTTCTGACCTGCGGAGCTTCGTCTCCCAGAGATATCAGAGTGCCGGGAAGAGACGCAAAGGGAATATGGTTTGCCGTAGATTTCCTGGGAACAGTAACCAGAGCTCTTCTGGACAGTGATTTTACAAAGATACCATATGAGATGGCCAGAGACAGGCATGTTCTTGTGATAGGCGGAGGCGATACCGGAAACGACTGTGTGGGAACAGTGATCCGTCTGGGAGCCAAATCTGTTACACAGCTGGAAATGATGCCGAAGCCTCCGGCTGAAAGAGCTGCTGATAATCCGTGGCCACAGTGGCCGAGAGTTCTGAAAACCGACTATGGACAGGAAGAGGCCATTGCTGTCTTTGGAAAGGATCCAAGAGTATACCAGACAACGGTTACAGAGTTTATTGCCGACAAAAAAGGGAATATTTGCAAGGCAAAGACAGTTGGACTGCAAAGTAAAAGGGATGAAAAAACAGGAAGGATGATCATGATTCCGGCCGAGGGAACGGAGAAAGTGATCACTGCCGATCTGGTTCTGATCGCAGCCGGATTTCTGGGAAGCCAGAAATATGTGACAGATGCTTTTCAGGTAGCGGTAAATGAAAGAACCAATGTGGAGACGGCTCCGGACGGCTATGCTACGACGGTTCCCCGTGTATTTGCAGCAGGAGATATGCGCAGAGGACAGTCTCTTGTTGTCTGGGCAATCCGGGAAGGAAGAGAGGCTGCCAGAGCTGTGGATGAATCTCTGATGGGATATACCAATCTCTGATTCTGTGAAGAATTTTGTCGAAAGTTTATAGGAGATCTTCTTCAGGAATTTGTTGACAAAGGAAAAACACATTGCTATAATACCTGCATGAACAAAGGCGTTCTTTCAATGGGGATACTGTTGGAAGTGCGCCTTTTTTAATTTAGCGATTAAGGAGAGAATAACATGGGGAATTATTCCAGAAAGGAAATATTACAGCTGGTTGAAGAAGAGGATGTGGAATTTATCCGCCTTCAGTTTACAGATATGTTTGGTGTTATTAAAAATATCGCAGTGACATCCAGAGAACTTCCGCGGGTACTGGATAACAGATGCAGAGTAGACTGGACACTGATAACAGGTGAATGTATGGAGAATGAGGCAGAAATGTTTCTTTACCCGGATCTTGATACGTTTGCAATCCTTCCCTGGCGGCCTCAGCAGGGAAAGGTGGCCAGATTTCTGTGTGACCTCTACTGTGCAGACGGTACACCGTATAAGAACAGTTCACGATATATCCTGAAGCAGAATCTGGAAAAAGCAGGAGAAGAAGGATATACGTTTTTTGCAGATCCGGAATGTGAGTTTTTTCTGTTTCATACAGACGATAATGGAATTCCCACTACTGTCAGTCATGAGCAGGCAGGATATTTGGATGTGAGTCCTCTGGATCTTGGAGAAAACGCACGGAGAGACATGGTTCTTACTTTGGAAGATATGGGGGTGGAGGTAGAATCCTCCCACCATGAAAAAGCACCGGCACAGCATGAAATTGATTTCAGATACGGGGAAGCGGGCAGGATCGCCGACTGTGTCATGACTTTTAAGATGGCAGTCCGTACAGTTGCCAGACGCCATGGACTCCATGCAACTTTTATGCCAAAGCCCAGATCAGAGTTTAATGGTTCCGGTATGCATCTGAAATTTTCTCTTGTAAAAGACGGACAGAATATTTTTGAGTGTAAGGAGACACCGGGGAAAATCAGTGATGCGGCATTTTATTTTGCAGGAGGTCTTCTTGCACACAGCAGAGAAATGGCGCTGATCACCAATCCGCTGGTGAATTCTTACAAGCGCCTGGTTCCCGGATACGGGGCGCCTACTGAACTTACCTGGACAGATTCAGATCAGAAATCTCTTGTAAGGATCCCGTTTTTCAGAGGACAGGAGTCCATGGTAGAACTGAGGAGCCCGGATGCTGCGGCAAATCCTTATCTTGTGCTGGCGGTATGCCTGGCAGCAGGGATGGACGGTATTCGAAAACGGCTGGTTCCTCTGAAAGCGGGGGAAACGGAGAATCCGGACTGTCTTCCGGAGACTTTGAAAGAAGCAATCGATATTTTTGAAAACAGTTCCTGGATCAGAGAAATCCTGGGAGAGGATTTCTGCAGGATTTATGTGGAGTCTAAGAAAAAAGAATGGCTGAGATATACGCGGCAGGTAACAGACTGGGAGGTTGAGGAGTATTTGTACCGTCTGTAGCCCGTAAAAAGGAATCCGGGTTTTGGAAGGATTAAGGAGAGGAACATATGGACAGCATTGTGATCGCATTACCGAAAATTGAAGACGCAAAGAAGCTGCGTGCGGTTCTGGAACGGCATGGTTTTTCGGTGGCGGCAGTGAGCAGTTCCGGATCAGGCGCTCTTTCTTATTTATCGGAGCTTGGAAATGGTGTGCTGATATGTGGACGCCGGCTTTCTGATACAGGATATCTGGAGATTAAGGAATGTATGCCGGAGGGATTTGAAATGCTCCTGCTGGCATCGGCAGGGTTTATATGCCAGGTACCGGATTCTGTCCTCTGTGTGGAAATGCCTGTCAAGACCTGCGATCTGATTAATACTGTTCATATGATGCTGACTCAGCAGGAACGACGCAGAAGGAAAGAAAAGAAAAAAAACAAGAACAGAAGCTGGAAAGAGCAGAATTATATTTCCAATGCAAAACTGATCCTGATGCAGAGAAACCACCTCAGTGAGGAGGAAGCATATCGCTATATACAGAAATGCAGTATGGATTCAGGAACGAACATGGTGGAAACAGCCCAGATGATCCTGATGCTGTTTTTTGAGGAATAACGAGGAGTAACATGAAAAAATAATAAGCCACTGACGTAATGGAGGATGAGGATATGGAATATACGGATGGGAAATGGAAAAAAAACAGTATGGACTGGGATGAGCTTATGAGTACTTCCCTGCTGGACCGGGAAGCAGTGATTGAAGGAGCCGTTCACAGCATCCGAAATATGGGCGATGTGGCTTTTATAATATTGAGAAAAAGAGAGGGGCTGTTTCAGACTGTTCTGGAAAATAAAATTCCGGACTGTTCAGTTCATCAGCTGAAAGAAGCAATGACTGTACAGGTGAAAGGAATTCTGAAAAAAGAGGAGCGGGCTCCTCATGGACGGGAACTGAGGATCACAGGTGTGAAGATATTGTCTTTCCCGGTAGAATCTATGCCTCTTGCCATAGACAAATGGAAACTGAATACTTCGCTTGAGTCAAAGCTGAATATGCGTTCCGTTGCGCTTCGAAATATCAGGGAACGTTCCAAATTCAGGATTCAGGAGGCTCTTGTGAGAGCTTTTCGGGATTATCTTTATGAACATGGTTTTACAGAGATCCATACCCCAAAATTAGGAGCCAGAGGAGCAGAGGGCGGAGCAAATGTTTTTAAACTGAGTTATTTTCATAAGCCGGCTGTTCTGGCGCAAAGTCCGCAGTTTTATAAACAGATGATGGTGGGAGTATTTGACAGAGTGTTTGAAACAGGTCCTGTATTCCGGGCGGAAAAGCACAATACCAAACGTCACTTAAACGAATATACCAGTCTGGATCTGGAAATGGGATATATAGACAGCTTTCAGGAAATCATGTCCATGGAAACCGGATATCTTCAATATGCCATGGCTCTTTTAAAAAAAAGTTATGATAAAGAACTGTCTTTATTGAAACTGGAGCTTCCAAATGTAGACAGGATTCCGGCAGTACAGTTTGAGAAGGCAAAAGAACTTGTTTCAGAAAAATATAACAGGCCCGTCCGCAATCCTTACGATCTGGAACCGGAGGAGGAAGCTCTGATCGGAAGGTATTTTAAGGAAGAATATAATTCTGATTTTGTATTTGTCACTCATTACCCGTCAAAAAAGCGGCCGTTTTATGCAATGGATGATCCGGCAGATCCGCGTTTTACGCTGAGCTTTGATCTTTTGTTCCGTGGTCTTGAGGTTACAACTGGAGGACAGCGCATTCATGATTATCAGCAGCTTACCGCCAAGATTGCAGACAGAGGGATGGAAGAAGAAGGCATGGAACAGTATCTGGATGCTTTTAAACATGGTATGCCGCCTCATGGCGGATTGGGGATTGGCCTGGAACGGCTGACGATGCAGCTTCTGGGAGAGGAAAATGTCCGTGAAGCCTGTTTGTTTCCAAGAGACATGAACCGTCTGGAACCCTGATCCGGATACAGGAAAAATATTTCAGGTTAACAGGGAATCAAAAAGCAGAAAAGAGGAATATCCATGGCAAAGATCATAGATGATGAAACAATGGAAAATGTCTGCCTTCTTGCAAAGCTTTCTCTGGAAGAGGAAGAACGGGAGGCCGCACGGGCGGAAATGCAGAAAATGCTTACCTATGTAGAGAAGCTGGATCAGCTGGATACAGAAGGTACAGAGCCTATGTCCCATATTTTTGGCAGTGAGAATGTGTTCCGTGAGGATGAAATCGTAAATGAAAACCAGAAAACTGCCATGCTGTTTAATGCGCCAAGAACAAAAGACGGCCAGTATCATGTGCCGAAGACAATAGGATAGGAAGTGACATAAATGGAATTAAGCCAGATGACTGCACTGGAACTGTCCCGTAATATCAGGGGAAAAAAGATCTGCGTTTCAGACAGTGTAGAAAGTGTGTTTCACCAGATCAGAAAAAAAGAAAAGAAAATTCATGCATACTTGGATCTTTATGAAGAGGACGCATATAAGAGGGCAGAGCAGGTTCAGAAAGGAATTGAGCAGGGAATCTATACAGGTCCTTTGGCAGGAGTACCGATCGCGGTAAAGGATAATATCTGTATCAGAGGTAAAAAGACAACCTGTGCATCCGGAATACTGGAAAATTTTATTCCTACATATCAGGCTGAGGTGATCGACCGTCTGGAACAGGCAGGAATGATCCTCATAGGAAAAACGAATATGGACGAATTTGCCATGGGAAGTACAACAGAAACATCTGCTTTTGGTGTTACGGCAAATCCGTGGAATACAGAGCATGTACCGGGCGGTTCATCAGGGGGTTCCTGTGCGGCAGTTGCGGCCGGAGAGGCATATATGGCTCTTGGATCCGACACAGGCGGTTCCATTCGTCAGCCCAGCGCTTTTTGCGGAGTGACCGGAATCAAGCCAACCTATGGAACCGTATCCCGATATGGTCTGGTGGCATATGCGTCTTCTCTTGATCAGATTGGTCCTGTGGGAAAAAATACAGAAGACTGTGCTGCTCTCCTTCAGGTAATTGCCGGATATGATCCAAAGGACAGCACTTCTCTCAGGAGAGAACTTCCGAAACCTGGGCTGACTTCAGGGAAAGATCTGAAGGGAATGCGGTTTGGCGTTCCTGAAGAATATATGGCAGAGGGAATGGAAGAAGGAGTCCGCAAGGTTTTTCTTGCTTCTCTGAAGCTTTTGGAGGAACTGGGAGCTGAAGTGGAATTTTTTTCAATGAAAACCACGGAATATGTAATTCCGGCATATTATATCATTGCCTGTGCAGAAGCAAGCTCCAATCTGGAAAGATTTGACGGTGTAAAGTATGGATTTCGTGCGGCAGAATATCAGGGACTTCATGATATGTACAGAAAAACAAGAACGCAGGGGTTCGGAAAAGAGGTAAAAAACAGAATCATGCTGGGCTCATTTGTTTTGAGCTCCGGTTATTATGACGCTTATTATCTGAAAGCATTAAAGGCAAAAGCTCTGATCAAAAAAGAATTTGACCAGGCCTTTGAGAAGTATGATGTGATTCTTGCTCCGGCGGCTCCCCATACGGCTCCAAAGCTGGGAGAAAGCCTGAAAGATCCTCTTACCATGTATCTGGGTGATATTTATACAGTAGCAGTAAATCTCTGCGCCCTTCCTGCCATTTCCCTTCCGGGTGGCTTTGACAGAAAAGGGCTGCCCGTAGGATTTCAGATGATTGGCCCTTGTTTTGGAGAAAATACGCTGATCCGGTCAGCGGCTGTATTTGAAAATGCACGGGGGAAATTTCCATCAGCAGAAAAAGGAGGCACAGAGGTATGAGACAGTATAAGACCGTGATCGGACTGGAGGTTCATATAGAGCTTGCCACAAAAACCAAAATTTTCTGCGGCTGTTCTACGGAATTTGGCGGAGAGCCAAATACCCATACCTGTCCGGTATGTGCCGGGATGCCCGGTTCTCTTCCGGTTCTGAACCGTCAGGTGGTGGAATTTGCACTGAAAGCCGGAATTGCGGCAAATTGTCAGATCAATCAACTATGCAAATTTGACCGGAAAAATTATTTTTATCCTGACAATCCGCAGAATTATCAGATATCACAGCTCTATCTGCCGTTGTGTCATGATGGATGGATAGAGATTGAAACCTCAGCCGGAAAGAAAAAGATCAGGATCCATGAAATACATATGGAAGAAGATGCTGGTAAACTGATCCATGACGAATGGGAAGACTGTTCACTGGTAGATTATAATAGAAGCGGAGTACCTCTGATCGAGATTGTTTCCGAACCGGATATGAGAAGCGCTGAGGAGGTTATTGCATATCTGGATAAACTTCGCTGTATGATGCAGTATCTTGGAATTTCGGACTGTAAGCTTCAGGAAGGTTCCATGCGTGCAGATGTCAACCTTTCTGTCTGTGAGTCAGGAAGCGATGTCTGGGGAACCAGAACAGAGATGAAGAACCTGAATTCTTTCAAAGCCATCACAAGAGCGATTGAAGCTGAACGGGAGAGACAGATCGAGCTTCTTGAAATGGGAAGGCCGGTAATTCAGGAGACAAGGCGGTGGGACGACAATAAAGAAAGCTCTCGTGCCATGAGATCAAAGGAAGACGCTAAGGATTATCGATATTTTCCGGATCCGGATCTGCCGCCGGTTCATATTTCAGATGAATGGATTCAGAGAATCCGTAATACGCAGCCACAGCTGCGGGAAGAAAAGCAGCAGATATATCAGGATGAGATGGGACTTTCCGATTATGATGCCAGAGTTTTGACGGAATCGGCACATCTGGCTGATCTTTTTGAAAAAACAGCAGAACTCAGTCAGAATCCCAAAAGGACAGCAGCATGGTTTATGGGGGAAGTTCTTCGCCTGATAAAAGAATACGGTACAGAACCGGAAAAGGTTTGTTTTTCGCCGAAACACCTTGCACGGCTGATTTGTATGGTAGAGGAAAAGAAGGTCAGCCCTGCCAATGCAAAAAAGGTATTTGAGCATATCTTTAACGAAGATACAGAACCGGAAGTTTTTGTCCGGGAGCATGGTCTGGGGATCGTGCAGAATGACGATCTTATGCAGCGTGTGGTTCAGAAGGTTCTTGCAGAGAATCCGGGTCCTTTTTCAGAGCTTCTGGGAGGTAAGGATAAAGTATTCGGTTTTTTTGTAGGTCAGATGATGAGAGAATTGAAGGGTACAGCAAGCCCTGAGGCGGTAAGGGACGCCCTTACGGAAGAAATAAACAAGAACAGGAGATAGAATATGGTAACAGTAAATAGAAACTATCTGAAACTGCCGGGCAGTTATCTGTTTTCCACAATTGCCGGAAAAGTGTCCACTTTTCAAAAGGAAAATCCGGAAGCCAGAATCCTTCGCCTTGGAATTGGAGATGTGACACAGCCTCTTGCCCCGGCAATTATTGAAAGTCTTCACAGATCAGTGGATGAAATGGCACATCAGGAAACTTTCCGGGGGTATGCACCGGATCTGGGCTATGAATTTTTGAGAGATGCCATTGCAAAGAATGACTACAAAGACAGAGGATGTAACATTTCAGCAGATGAGATATTTATTTCTGACGGAGCAAAAAGCGATTCCGGAAATATCCAGGAGATCTTTGGGGCAGATAATAAGGTGGCTGTCTGTGATCCGGTTTATCCGGTTTACGTGGACACCAATGTGATGGCGGGAAGGACCGGGGCTTATAACAAAGAAAAGGAAAATTTTGACGGAGTGATCTATATGCCCTGTCTGGAATCCAATGGATTCCTTCCCGAGATTCCGGAAGAAGTGCCGGATCTGATCTATCTTTGTTTTCCGAACAATCCAAGCGGCGCTGCCATTACCAAGGAAAAGCTTCAGGAATGGGTGGACTATGCCAATCGTACAGGTGCAGTGATTATTTATGATGCAGCTTATGAGGCGTATATTACGGAAACAGATATCCCTCACAGTATTTATGAATGCAACGGGGCAAGAACCTGTGCGATTGAGCTGCGCAGCTTTTCAAAAAATGCCGGATTTACCGGTGTGCGTCTTGGATTTACGGTGATACCCCGGGAACTGGTTCGCGATGGAGTGTCGCTTCACAGGTTATGGGCACGACGTCATGGAACCAAGTTTAATGGAGCTCCTTACATTGTTCAGAGAGCCGGAGAGGCGGTGTATTCTCAGGAAGGAAAAAAACAGCTTCGGGAACAGGTGGCATATTATATGAGAAATGCCCATTATATCTACAGTGAACTGAAAAAAGCCGGATATTCCGTCTCCGGAGGAGTGAATGCTCCTTATATCTGGCTGAAAACACCGGATCAGATGTCCTCCTGGGAGTTTTTTGATCATCTTCTGAGAAATGCGCATGTAGTGGGTACTCCAGGATCCGGATTCGGCGCTCATGGAGAAGGCTTTTTTCGTTTGACAGCATTTGGTTCCTACGAAACCACACAGGAAGCAATCCATCGTATAACACAGATTTAAAGAAACAGAAGGCTGCTGGTCTGTATATGACCTGCAGCTTTTTGTTTGCGCGCCATGGGCGCGCTCTAATGGGTGAAAGTCCCGAACACGCCTAGGCAACGAGGAAGTGTATAGCCGAACAGCAAGGGTGTCCATCGTGAGGTGGAAGCTGTAGGCAAACTCTTGGTCCGACGGACAGAAATCACATATGAGGCTCGGAAATAAGGATAAGTCTGCAAAAGAAGATGAAGTCCAAAGGTTGCTGGAAGTACGAGTAAATGTGGCGGATAGATGAGAGGAAAGAGCGTGTGTTATTCAGCAAATTTGTATTCTTGTGTTTCCACGAGTACTTCCTTTGAGTTTTTCAGGAAAGGATTGAATTCCAATCCGTTCCGTATCTTGCAGTGTAATCCATGATCATTCGTCTCCTTTGCATAAGCGTACTTTTTTCTTTTTATCAATGCGTTTTCCGTTTTGTTGAGAAGCCGGATCGGAGTCAGCATCCCGTCAGTTTCCACAATGAAGATCTCTTTCATATCCGGGGAATAGCGAAGGCGGATACGCTGCCGTGCAAAACGGTAATCCACTTCGTATTCGATCTGGTCGATGACGATCACACTGTCAGCAGATACCCGGCGTTCAATCTCCAGAAGGAAATCCTGCCGGAGGCTTTCCTCTGAAAGTCTCCGGATCTGTTCCGGCTCTGAAAAGAAACGGTCCAGTGGGGACAGCCCGCGAAGGGATGAATGTGGGGCTTGGTTGTATCTCTGGACAAAAGCATGCAGGCTTCCCCTCAGTTCTTCCAGTGAATGGAAATCCCGCATATCAAGGGAGGCCATCCACTGATCCTTCATGGTCCGGAACCAGCGCTCAATCTTGGCTTTTCCGGTTGGCGTGTATGGCTGGCAGTAACTGAGTGTGGTGCCGATCCTTGCGGCAAGGAGTTCCATTTGTTTGTTCTTATAAGATTTTCCATTATCAAAGTTGAAAATCTTGGGGCGCCCATACTTTGCTATGGCTGATCTCATGACCGACATCAGGTTGATAAAGTTATCATTGTAGAACACATCGATCCCGGTAATGAACCGGCTGGCATCATCGATCAGTGCAATGATATAGATCCGGTGTTTTTTGCCATCAGGCGTCGTAAGACGGGGACCGACACTGCTATCCCCACACCAGACTTCGTTGATATGGGGGCGTTCGTAGCGGCGCATATCCCTGTTTGGTGTCTGCCGCAGTTCCATCTGGCCCCATAAGTCCTTTTGCAGAGATTTCTGCGAAAAAAGCGGTTTTGCTTGGATAACGTTCATCAAGTCCCGCAATGATAGGTGCGATGGCACCATAGCGCATCAGGGCGACTTCCTGTTGTTTTTCCTGCTTCATAAGTTTTATATACCTCCTTTTTCTTAAGGATAAGGGATAAAACAGGACCTGTCGTGTAAGGTTATGTTGGCAGGAAAAAAAGTTTATTGGAGGTTGATTTAATCTGCATGAACTGTCTGGAAAAGAGGGAAAAACATGCTGAGACCAGGCTGGGGATATCAGGGAAAGGAAGCCTCATGGAGAGCAGCCGCTGTTTCCAATGTAAGCGGTAGTTCCGGATGATGGATTTCAGGTTGTTTTCATCCACGAGGTACTGCTCTGCCAGTATGTTCCGGAATCCGATTTCATGCTCATAAGCATGAATCAGACGGACGTGCAGAATCAGAGGGATCAGTGAATAAGGGATCATGGATGAAAGTAACAGCGCATGGGTATGCCCGCAGACCTTGCAGTACACACGAACGACAGAAAGTGAGAGGACACGGTCAGTAAGCTGGACGTTGCGTTTGTAAGAACCATAACGGATGAGACAGCCGGAGTGGCCACAGGTACATGAAATAAGGTTCAGATCAAGAGAATCAATAGTTTTATTGTAAAATTCCTGAGAAATAAGGTTGTAGTTTTCTGTATAAACTGTTATCATAGGTATGCATAAATGTAGCGTAAGCTATGTTTGGGTAAAAGCAGGAATCGAACTTTGGTCGGGGAGGTTTCTGCTTTTTATTTCGTGGTTACAAAACCATATGATAATACAAGAGGTCTCAGGATAAAACAATCTGATGAAAAATACGTCAGATTCCTTTATATCAGGACCTCTTTTATTTTGCATGAAAATTGAAAGATCGGTTTGTTATAAAGTGACTGATAACAAACAGCTGCAAGGTTGAGAAACTTAATCAGCTTATCAGAGGTTGGATTAACTACTTCAAGATAGGTAGTATGAAGAAACTCTGCCAGAAACTTGACGGTAACATCAGATACAGACTTCGTATGTGCATTTGGAAACATTGGAAAACTCCACAAAACAGAGCAAAGAATCTGATTAAGCTAGGTGTGCCACAATGGAGCGCATGGAAAACAGCATATATACATGGCTATGCGAGACCCGCCCGATGCGGAGACCTACAGATTGCAATAAGCAATAAAAGACTAGCCTCATTTGGACTAGTCTCAATGTTAGATTACTACACCGAAAGGTGTGTTACTTGTGAAGTTGATTGAACCGCCGTGTACCGAACGGTACGCACGGTGGTGTGAGAGGTCGGGGAAATAATATTTCCCCTCCTACTCGATTGAAGAAACCAGGTTTTCATTGCGTTACTGTGAATTTTACCGTATAATAGAAAGGAGTCAAAAGATAAAGGGGTAAGTAGAAATGTATTACGAAACAGCAGAGAAATTACTTGAATTTATCAGAAAAAGTCCAACTGCTTTTCATGCAGTGGATACAATGAAAAAAACACTGGCCGGCAATGGCTTTCAGGAGCTTTCCGAAAAAGAACTGTGGAGCCTGACCCCCGGCGGAAATTATATGGTTACAAGAAACAATTCAGCGCTGATCGCTTTTTCCATTCCGGAAAAAGCGCCGTACAGCTTTCACATTATGGCAAGTCACAGCGATTCTCCGACTTTTAAGATTAAAGAAAATCCTGAGATCACAGTGGAAAAGGCTTATGTAAAGCTGAATGTGGAAAAATACGGAGGAATGCTTATGTCTCCGTGGTTTGACCGTCCTCTTTCCGTGGCAGGAAGAGTGGTTGTCCGGGAAAACGGAGAGCTGAAAGAAAAACTGGTAGACATTGACAGAAATCTTCTTATGATCCCCAGCCTTGCCATTCATATGAACAGGGAAGTAAATTCCGGATATGCCTATAATCCGCAGAAGAATCTTCTTCCTCTGTATGGAACAGCAGGAACCAAAGAGCCATTTGGAAAACTGATCGCAGAGGCAGCAGGAACCAGTGAGGAAAATATTTTAGGGCATGACCTGTTTCTGTACAACCGGGTTCAGGGAACCGTATGGGGGGCTGAACGGGAATTTGTTTCAGCAGGAAGACTGGATGATCTTCAGTGCGCTTTTGCATCTCTGGAAGGCTTTCTTTCAGGCGGCAAAAAAGAGAGCATTGCTGTACATTGTGTTCTTGACAATGAGGAAGTGGGAAGCGGAACCAGACAGGGGGCAGCTTCTGCATTTCTGAAGGATACACTGCTGCGCATCAATTCCGGCCTGGGAAGGACCTATGAAGAATATTTGATGTGCCTGGCAGACAGCTTTATGATCTCAGCAGACAATGCTCATGCTCTTCATCCGAATTATACAGATCAGTCTGACCCGGTGAACCATCCGGTTCTGAACGGCGGAATTGTCATTAAATATAATGCAAACCAGAAATATTGTACAGATGCTGTATCAGCAGCAGTATTTAAAGAAATTTGCGCGAGAGCAGAGGTTCCGTACCAGACATTTGTAAACCGTTCCGACATGGCAGGCGGTTCTACTCTGGGAAATATTTCCAATACTCAGGTGCCGGTAAGCACGGTAGATATCGGACTTCCTCAGCTTGCTATGCATTCTCCTTATGAGACAGCCGGAGTGATGGACACCTACAGTCTGGTAAAAGCAGCAGAACTGTTTTTTGCGTAAAAGAATACAGGCTGATTTTGAAAATAACAGCATAAAAGAAAGACAGACGAGGAAAAATGAATAAAAAAGCGGTATTTTTTGATGCGGATGGTACTGTCTGCGATATAGAGAAGGGAGTTCCGGACAGCGCGGTAAGAGCCATTACACAGCTTGTGAGAAACGGACATGAGGCATGGCTGTGTACAGGAAGAAGCAGGGCGTTTGTTCCGGGATATCTGGAACAGATCCCTTTTACCGGAATGATCAGCGCCTGTGGCGCTACCATAGAAAAAAACGGCCAGCGGCTGTTTAACAAGGAGATGTCTTCTGAAGTTGCAGAGCTTTCTGTAAAAATCCTGCGCAGATACGGTCTGGTCCCGGTAATGGAAGGGGCGGATTTTATGTATTATGACAAGGATGAGTATACACTGGAAGTAAACTGGTACCGGGATCTTATCACGGAAGCTCTTGGACCAAAGTGGCGTCCCATTAAAGGCAATGAAAAGTCTATGAGGATCAATAAGATCAGTGCAAAAATGAAAGAAGGCTGTAATGCAGAGCAGGCTCTGAAAGAGCTGTCCGCCTACTACGATGTGATCCGTCATGAAAATAATTCTTTTGTGGGGACAACAGTGGAATTGATACCAAAGGGCTGCAGCAAAGCTGCGGGAATAGCTGCGGTGTGCAGAATCTACAATATTCCATGGGAGGATACGGTTGTCTTTGGAGACAGCAATAATGACCTTTCCATGTTTGAATATGCGGCAACAAAGGTGGCAATGGGAAATGCCTCACAGAAGATCAAAGAGCTGGCAGATCATATTACCACGGATATGTTCCATTATGGAATAAAAAACGGGCTGGAAAAGCTGGGACTGATCGGAACAGGAAGCAGATTCTGACAGACAGAGAGTATGCTTTTCGTCTGAAAGAGAGAAACAGAATAATTTACAGGAAAGTGAGGGAATTTGGATGAAAACGCTTGAATTACGCGATGGTTTTTACTGGGCAGGAATTGTGGATGATAATCTTCGGGTATTTGATATTATCATGTATACGGAATTTGGAACTACCTATAATTCCTATGTATGGAAAGCCGGAGACAAGGTCGTCCTTTTTGAGACAGCCAAAGAGAAATTTTTTGACGAATATCTTGACAAGCTGAAAGAAATTATTGATGTAACAAAAATTGATTATCTGATCGTGGATCATACAGAGCCGGATCATGCAGGAAGTATTGGAAGACTTCTGGAGTACAGCCCTCAGATGAAAATCGTAGCTACAGGCTGCGCCATTGGATTTCTGAAAGAAATTGTAAATCATGATTTTACTTCCATTGCTGTAAAAGATAATCAGACTATGGAAATCGGCGGAAAAACTCTCCGCTTCCTTGTAGTTCCCAATCTTCACTGGCCGGATACCATGTATACTTATATTGAAGAAGAACAGCTTCTTGTAACCTGCGACTCTTTTGGTTCTCATTATGGTTTCCATGATGTTCTTGCCAGCAAGGTCACAGATCAGGAAGGCTATATGCGTGCTACAAAATATTATTTTGACTGTATTATCGGACCCTTTAAGCCGTTTATGCTAAAGGCTCTGGACAAGGTACGTCAGCTTGATGTATCCATGATCTGCCCGGGACACGGACCGGTGATCGATGAAAATATCGACCGTATGTATAACATTTATGAGGACTGGTGTACGGTTGTAAATCCCAACCGGAAAAAAACAGTCATTATTCCTTATGTAAGCGCATATGGTTATACGAAGCAGCTTGCCGAAGAAATTTCAAGAGGTATTCAGGACAGCGGCGATATTGATGTCAGAAGCTATGACCTTGTGGAAGCTGACCAGGACAAGGTGCTGGAGGAACTGGGCTTTGCAGACGGTATTCTGTTCGGTACTCCCACAATCGTAGGAGAGGCCTTAAAACCAATCTGGGATCTGACTACCTCCATATTTGCCGGAACACACGGCGGAAAGCTGGCAAGCGCCTTTGGAAGCTACGGATGGAGCGGCGAGGGAGTTCCTCATATTATCGAGAGACTGAAACAGCTTCGCATGAAGGTTGTAGATGGTCTGAAGATTCGTTTTAAACCAGGCGAAAACAATCTTCTGGATGCCTATGAATACGGATATAATTTCGGATGCATTCTTCAGAAAAAAGAGAATCCGAAGAAAAAAGGTTCACGCACACTGGTAAAATGTCTTGTCTGCGGTGAGATCTTTGATTCATCCATGGAAATCTGCCCGGTCTGCGGTGTGGGAAAAGAGAATTTTGTGCCGGTAGATGCAGAAGAAAGCAGCTTCCGTAAAGATACAGATCATTTTTATGTGATCCTCGGAAACGGTGCGGCAGGATTAAGCGCGGCAAAAGCAATTCGTGAAAGGGATAAAACAGGCTCTGTGATCATGATCTCAAATGAGGCTTATCCTACGTACAACCGTCCTATGCTGACAAAATCCATGGTAGCGGAGCTGGATGCAAAAGAAATCCTGGTTGAGCCGGAAGCCTGGTATCAGGAGAACAATATCCACCTTCTCCTTGAAAAAGAAGTAACAGGTATTCATACAGATAAAAAAGAGATAACACTTTCGGACGGAACAGCATTGAAATATACAAAGCTTATTTACGCTCTGGGGTCCGAATGCTTTGTGCCTCCGATTCCGGGAACGGACAAGCCTGAGGTTGTTGCCATCCGCCGTATGAGCGATATCGAAAAGATCGAGGCAATGCTGGACAGAGTACAGAATGTGGTTGTGATCGGCGGAGGCGTTCTGGGTCTGGAAGCCGCCTGGGAGCTGAAAAAAAACCGCAAACAGGTGGTTGTTCTGGAGGCTGCGCCGCAGATCATGGGACGCCAGCTTGATGAGGGCGCAAGCCAGATGCTTACAGACATCAGCAGGAGTAATGGAATTGACATTCACGCAGGAGTTCAGATTGCGTCAATCGAGGGCGAAAGCTCTGTAACGGGTGTAAAACTGGCTGACGGAAGAGAATTTCCCGCAGAGCTGGTGATCGTTTCTGCAGGAGTACGCGCAAATGTGGGAGCTGCAAAAAATGCAGGACTTGACATTAACAGAGGCATTGTGGTAAATGCAGATATGAGTACCAGTGACGAGAATATTTTTGCCTGCGGAGACTGCGCGGAATATGAAGGAATCAATTATGCCATCTGGCCTCAGGCTCTGGAACAGGGAAAGGTTGCAGGAGCCAATGCGGCAGGAGATGCGCTGACATATACTACGGTTTCAGCAGGACTTTCTTTCCACGGAATGAACACAGGTCTTTATGCCATCGGAGATAATGGAAAAAATCCGAATCTTATTTACAGAACTGTGGAATTTAAAGACATGGGACGGAAGCAGTATGAGAAATATTATTTCCTGAACAACCGTCTCTGCGGAGCTATTCTTATTGGCGATACTTCAAAAATGGCTTTTGTTACAGAGGCAGTGGAACAGAAAAAAACATTTAAAGAGATGTTCAGTTAATGAAAGAGGCGGAAAACTATAAAGAAGAGCTTCTCCGGCACAGGCATTACTTTCATATGCATCCGGAGCTGGGTCTTGAGGAAAAGGAAACATCGGCATATATAAAAAGCTATCTGGAGAAACTGGGGTATGAAATTACCCCGGTTTTTCCTACAGGAATGATCGCGGAACTGCCTGAGCTGAAAAAAAGGAAAAAAACTGTGGTGGTAAGGGCAGAAATGGACGGCCTTCCTATGGAAGAAAAGACAGGGCTTCCATATGCCTCTGTGAATCCGGGGCGTATGCATGCCTGCGGACATGACGGTATTCTGGCAGTGGCGCTGACTTTATGCGGTATTCTTTCTGAGGAAAAAGAAGAATTTCCGGTAAATGTAAGATTTTTGTTTGAGCCGGCAGAAGAAATCGGAGAAGGGGCAAAAAGGATGATAAAAGCAGGAGCCCTGGACGGTCCGGCAGATGCTTTTCTGATGTTTCATTTTGCTGTGGATATGCCCTTTGGAATGGCGGTTCACGAAGGCCAGGCTTCTGCTATGATTGCAGGAATCGGAATTGAGGTAAAAGGAAAATCCAGCCACTGGAGTGAAGCTCATAAAGGAATTGACAGTATTTATGCAGGCGCCAGAGTGATACAGGAGGTGCATGACCTTAACGAAAGCTATCAGGGACATGCGCCCTGTCTTGTGGGAATCGGAACGGCTCACGGAGGTGAATACGGAAATATTATTGCAGATTCCATGACGCTTACCGGAAATATAAGGGCCTGCAGAGAAGAAGATTTTCAGGCACTGTATTGTCTGCTGGAGGAACGTCTGAAAAATACAGAAAAAGAAACCGGAACAAAGATCACTCTGAGTCTTTTAAAGGAACCTGTGCTTTCTTTTGCAAACGATTCTGAGTTTACAGAGCTTGCAGCAGGAATCGGTCAGGAGGTATTCGGGGAGCGTTTTATTCTTGAGGGAGAGGATGAACTGTTTCTGGCAGGAGACAATGCCTATCGCTACTTCCAGAGGACAAGGGGAGTCTTTTTGATTTTTCTGGCAGCAGTTCCGGGAAAAGAATATCCGCTTCATCATCCGAAGATGGAGCTGGATGAAAATATTTTTCCGTACAGTCTGGAAACGGTTTATCAGATGATAAAAAAAATGGGAAAAGTCTGCTGAACCTGCGACAGATCACAGGGAATAAGAGAAAGAGAGAAAAAGCCAATGGAAAAACATGGCGGAAATCTGCAATGGGGGGATCATTATGAAATATGGGAAAATAAGGATTGAAGATGGAAACCTGGTCTTTGCCAGACATATGATGATGAACTATCTTCCATGCAGGGATATCCTGTGGGTTTATAAAAGACAGGAAGGAGTGGAAGGCGGCGCTCAGAAACAGATCAGCACCAGTTATCTGGTGGTTGTGACCAGAAGACGCAAACGCTATAAATTTGATATGACAGACAGGGAAGTAAGAGACTGTGTACAGCTTCTGAAAGCGCTGAATCCTGACATTGTGGTGGGCTTTCCGAAAGGAGGCAGGATCCACCTGCAGAGTCTTCCGAATACCAGAGACCTGGGAGCGCTGATGACAGAGGACGGAAGACATATTCTTCCCAGACGTCTTTTAAGAAGCGGCAGTCTTTATCATATTTCTCTGACAGACCAGGATGTCCTCACAGAAGAATATCATCTTACGGAAGTGATTGATTTCAGAACCCAGAAAGAGATCCTGGAAAAACCGGATACTGTGATCGAGGGAGTGCGTTATCATGAGATTCCTATTGTGGATGAAGAGACGGCCGGGATTTCCCAGACAGGAAGTTTCCTGGAGCTGATTACAGAAGCCGGTCAGCTTCCCGATGATTTTTTACATAATCAGTACCGCAGCTTTGTCAGGGACGAGTATTCAGTGAAGCAGTATGCTCGTTTTATGGATATCCTTCTGAACCATGAGAAGGGCGCTGTTCTGTGGCACTGCAGTGCAGGAAAAGACCGGGCGGGGATTGGTACCGCCCTGCTTCTCTGCGCTCTTGGGGTTCCCAGAAAAACCATCCGTGAGGATTTTATGAAAACAAATCTTTATCTGGAAGAGGAGATGCAGCATATGGTCCGTTATCTGGAAACAAAAACCATTGTAGACAGTAAGGTAATGGACAAAGTGCGGATTCTTTATAAGGTCAAAGGGGAATATCTGGACACAGTTTTTGACACAATTGAAAAGGATTTCGGTTCTGTGGAACATTTTCTGAAAAAAGCGCTTTATCTGACTCCTAAGGCAATTGAAACCCTGAAAAATAAATATCTTGTATAAACATACATTTTTACATTGACAAATGATTGAATCTTGTTATAATGATATCCATGCAGAGTTTTTATGAAGTAAAGGTTTACAGGACTAAAGTGGTGAAAGCAGGTGTGTTATGCAAAAGAGAATTTTGTCCCTGTTAGTAGATAATACCGCAGGTGTGCTCAGTCGTATTTCAGGACTTTTCAGCCGGAGAGGTTATAACATTGACAGTCTTTCCGTTGGTGTTACGGCAGATGAGCGTTTTTCCAGAATGACAGTTGTATGCAGTGGAGATGCGCTGATTTTGGAGCAGATTACAAAACAGCTTGCAAAGCTGGTAGATGTAAGAGATATCAAGGTACTGGAGCCGGATAACAGTGTCAGCAGAGAGCTGGTTCTGGTAAAGGTTGCAGCGAAACCGGAGCAGAGAGAAGGAATTATATCTATTGCCAATATTTTTCGCGCCAATGTGATCGATGTGGGAAAAGATTCCCTTGTGATCGAGCTTACCGGAAGTAAAAGTAAGCTGGGGGCGTTCGTGGATCTTCTGGAAGACTATGAGATTCTGGAACTTGCCAGAACAGGGATCACAGGACTTTCCAGAGGAGCGGCAGATGTAAGATTTTTCTGATTTTTCAGCCGGATTGCTGAGGGGAATCCCTTGACGATATATTATGAAAAAATTTATAAAAACTTAGGAGGAAATAAAAATGGCAAACAGGATTTTTTATCAGGAAGACTGTAATTTAAGTTTACTGGATGGTAAGACGATTGCGATTATCGGTTACGGAAGCCAGGGACATGCTCATGCGCTGAATTTAAAGGAGTCAGGATGCCATGTTATCATTGGTCTGTATGAAGGCAGCAGATCCTGGAAAAAGGCTGAGGAGCAGGGATTTGAAGTATATACAGCGGCAGAGGCAGCAAAACAGGCAGATATTATTATGATCCTCATCAACGATGAGAAGCAGGCTGCTCTTTACAAAAACGATATTGAGCCGAATCTTGAGGAAGGCAATATGCTGATGTTTGCTCATGGATTCAATATCCATTATGGATGTATTGTGCCTCCGAAGAATGTAGACGTTACGATGATCGCTCCAAAAGGACCGGGTCATACGGTAAGAAGCGAGTATCAGGCCGGCAAGGGTGTTCCGTGTCTGGTAGCTGTTCAGCAGGATGCCACAGGAAAAGCTCTTGATATGGCGCTTGCCTATGCTCTCGGAATCGGCGGAGCAAGAGCCGGTGTTCTGGAAACAACTTTCCGTACAGAAACAGAAACAGACCTTTTTGGCGAGCAGGCAGTTCTCTGCGGCGGTGTATGCGCGCTGATGCAGGCAGGCTTTGAAACTCTCTGCGAGGCAGGTTATGATCCGAGAAACGCATACTTTGAGTGTATCCATGAAATGAAGCTGATCGTTGACCTGATCTATCAGTCCGGATTTGCAGGAATGAGATATTCTATTTCCAACACTGCAGAATACGGCGATTATATTACAGGACCGAAGATCATCACAGAAGATACCAAGAAGGCTATGAAGAAGATCCTTGCGGACATCCAGGACGGCACTTTTGCAAAAGATTTCCTTCTGGATATGTCTTCAGCAGGCGGTCAGGTTCACTTTAAGGCAATGAGAAAGCTTGCTGCAGAGCATGAATCTGAAAAAGTCGGTGAAGAGATCCGTAAGCTGTACAGCTGGAACGGCGAAGACAAGCTGATCAACAACTAAAATCAGTACATCAGTGGACAGGAAACGAGAAGTTTCCTGTCCTTTTTAAATATCCGGGAAAAAGTATTGGAGCAGGGGAAGTCCTCTGTCTTTTTTTTTGCACACAAATCCGATTTCCCGATCCGGAAAATCAAAATCCAGAGGGATCTCGCAAAGAACGCCGTTTTTCAGCTCCGGTTCCACAAACTGACGGACAACGCCTGCAATTCCCAGTCCTGTTTCCGCAAACTGTATCAGAAGATCCATAGTGGAAACCTCCAGAATATGGGCCGGTTCCATATGGTGCTCCCTCATTCTTGCATTTATGGTCTGACGGGAAATATTTTCTTCGTCAAGCATCATAAATACTGCATTGTGAAAAAGAGGCTCCCCAGGATAGAGTTCCTGCAGGTTTTTTAAATACTGTGTGGTAGAAACGAAGGTATCGCTGACTGTCATAACCGGGCGGAAATAATATCCCTGAAGATTATGGGGTCTGCCAATCAGCCCTATGTCAATTTTTTCTTCATCAAGAAGTTCCAGAGTCTGATAAGTGGACTGGCAGGAAATGCTGATCCGCACCTGGGGATGAGACAGGATATAGGGCTTCAGCCGGGGAAGAAGAACATATCGGCAGAGCGTGGTACTGGTTCCGATACGGAGCTGCGGAACGTTTCTGGAACCGTTATGAAGGATGGCACGTTCTCCTTCATCGACAAGCTCAAAGGCTGCCTGTATTTTTTCAAAAAGAATTTTTCCGTCAGGGGTAAGGGCAACTCCTCTGGAGTTTCTTTTAAAAAGCAAGGTGTTAAGGTTGTGTTCAAGCTTCTGTACAGCACGGCTTACAGCGGGCTGGCTGATGTACAGTTCTTTTGCGGCTCTGGAAATACTGCCTGTTTTTCCTGTAACATAGAAAATATGATAAAGGGATAAATTTTCCTGCATAATTAGCCTCCTTAATATAACTGTAAAACATAATAAGTATGAATAATATGTATTAGTATTATATCAGAGCCTGTGATAAAATAACATCATAAAAAGAAAATTATCTGCAGTTTTTATAAAACGGCTGTATGAATTTACAGGGAGGACATAGATTATGGGAATGACAATGACACAGAAGATTCTGGCTGCCCATGCAGGGCTGGATCATGTGGAGGCCGGACAGCTGATAGAGGCGGAACTGGATCTGGTTCTTGGAAATGATATCACATCTCCGGTGGCGATTCATGAAATGGATAAAATGAAAGCGGATACCGTGTTCCACAAAGATAAAATCGCCCTTGTTATGGATCATTTTATCCCAAACAAGGATATTAAATCAGCAGAGCACTGTAAATGTGTAAGAGAGTTTGCCTGCAGGCATGAGATCAGCAATTATTTTGACGTAGGAGAAATGGGAATTGAACATGCGCTTCTTCCGGAAAAAGGGCTGACAGTAGCTGGTGATGTGATTATAGGCGCAGATTCCCATACCTGTACCTACGGAGCTCTCGGGGCATTTTCCACAGGTGTGGGAAGTACGGATATGGCAGCAGGAATGGTCACAGGCAAAGCCTGGTTTAAGGTTCCGTCAGCCATTCGATTCAATCTGACAGGAAAACCGAAAAAGTGGGTCAGCGGAAAAGATGTGATCCTGCATATTATCGGAATGATCGGCGTGGACGGAGCTTTATATAAGTCCATGGAGTTTACAGGAGACGGAATTAAGAATCTCAGCATGGATGACCGTTTTACCATTGCAAACATGGCAATTGAGGCAGGTGGAAAAAACGGTATCTTCCCTGTGGATGACCAGACGGAAGCTTATATGAAAGAACATTCCATGAGATCTTATAAAGTGTATGAGGCGGATGAGGATGCCGTGTATGAGGCAGAGTATACCATTGATCTCAGTAAGCTGGAACCTACGGTTGCCTTTCCGCATCTTCCGGAAAATACAAAAACAATGAATGAGATCAGCCAGGAGATCGTGATCGACCAGGCTGTGATCGGATCATGTACCAATGGAAGGATCGAGGATCTCAGAACAGCAGCAGAGATTCTTAAAGGACGCAAAGTGAAAAAGGGCGTGCGCTGCATTATCATTCCGGCAACACAGTCTGTTTATCTTCAGGCAATGGAAGAGGGACTTCTGAAGATCTTTATTGAGGCAGGTGCAGTGGTCAGCACTCCGACCTGCGGTCCCTGTCTTGGAGGATACATGGGTATTCTGGCAGCAGGAGAAAGATGCATTTCTACTACAAACCGAAATTTTGTAGGACGTATGGGTCATGTGGAGTCTGAAATTTATCTGGCAAGTCCGGCTGTGGCTGCTGCAAGCGCAGTCATGGGAAAAATTGCAGCGCCGGAAGAACTGGGATTATAAGGAGGAAGAAGAATGCAGGCAAAAGGCAGAGTTTTTAAATATGGAGATAATGTAGATACAGATGTGATCATTCCTGCACGCTATCTGAATTCCTCAGATCCGGCAGAACTGGCAACACATTGTATGGAGGATATAGATAAGGAATTTGTAAATAAGGTAAACAGGGGAGACATTATTGTAGCGGACAAAAACTTTGGCTGCGGTTCTTCCAGGGAACACGCACCCATTGCCATTAAGGCGGCAGGAGTCAGCTGTGTGATCGCAGAGACTTTTGCGAGGATTTTTTACCGTAATGCCATTAATATCGGGCTTCCTATTATTGAATGTCCTGAGGCCAGCAGAGGGATTGAGGATGGCGATCAGGTTGAAGTGGACTTTGACTCAGGCGTTATTTATAACCGTACCAGAGGAACAGAGTTCCAGGGTCAGGCATTTCCTGAATTTATGCAGAATATTATTCAGGCAGGCGGTTTGATCAATTATATTAATGCAAAAACCGAAAAATAAACATATATCAGCTTCCGGATCCGGGACAGGTTTCGGAAGCTGATTTTTTGGCTTTATCACTTTTATCTATATCCTTTGTTTTCTGTAAACGGAGAAAGACTGAATATGGCACAATGAAGCCTGGCATATGCACACAAAAATGATCAGGCTTTTTATGGGTACACACAGGCAAATACAAAAGAATCGGACACATTTTTACAGGCATTTCAATTAAAAAAACATGTGGTTTTTACAGACAGAACAAAATAAGAAAAATGTCATAATTTACAGGCGTAATTTGGCGAACGAATTTCGTTGACTTTTTGTATTGGCAGGACTAGAATAAAATCATCTTAACAAGCAGGAGCTTCTTCCTGCACCACCTTCTTCTGAAGGAATATCGGGGAAATTCCATAAACGGATTATTTGGATATACACAGAACGGGACGCCTTTGTTCTTCCCGTACAGCAGTTTTATTTATTGCGAAGGTTAAGGAAAATATATTTCCTTGGTCTTATATAAAAGAATACGCCGCCTTCTCCTTACAGGGGATCTTCAGAGCAGAGCATATGATCTGTTTATCGTCAGGTGTCATTCAATTCTTTTTTATTCTTAAATTTCAATTCAGAACATTTCATTTCATCAAACCTCTTTTAAAGAAGGAGAAAGCGGGCGTGATCTATGAAAAAATATCTGCGGGGTAGAGCTCCGCCAAAAGAAAGCGGAGCTGTTTTTATTTGATCAGACAGGAAAGGATGAGCATATGAAAAAGAGAGAGTATGCGGGAAGAATCCTGCTTGCAGCTATTGCCGGAGTATTTTTGATTCTTGCTGCTTTTAAAAGATTTTCTGTGAACGTAGTATTATCCGGTTCCATGGAACCGGCGCTGAAAACCGGTGGAATTATTTTTACAGACACAAAAAAGACCATGCCGGGGATCGGAGATATTATTACGTATCGTATGGATGATATGCTGGTCACACACAGGGTTACTGATAAGAGGGATTCTGCTTATATTACCAGAGGCGATGCCAATGAAGGTGAGGATGCGGCTCCTGTTATGCAGGAACAGATTGTTGGAACTGTGGTATTTTTTATTCCGGTTTTGGGATATGTGGCAGCATTTTTGAAGAGCAAACCCGTATTTGGTCTTATCAGTCTTATGCTCATACAGGAATTGTTTTTTCTTGGAATGCAATGGAAAGGAGTGTGCAGGCAGTTCTGCACAGACAGAAAATATGAAAAAATCAGTAAGAAATAAAAGTAAAGCGATATTTTTAACAGGTGCTTTGTGTCTGGCTGTTCTTGGGGGTGTTTCTGCGTATCTGACAGATTATGACAAAGCTGATAATCAGTTTACAGTAGGAAAAGTAGAAATTGAACTGGAAGAGCCGGGATGGAAACAGGAAGAACATACGAAGATCGAACCGGGAAAAGAAATAGAAAAGGATCCTCAAATCCAAAACACGGGAGTCAATGATGCATTTGTGTATATGGAAGTAACAGTTCCTATGGCAGATGTGATGGCAGCGGATGAGGAGGGCAACCGGCTGAATAAAAAAATGCAGGAACTGTTTACCTTTACAGCAAAGGAAAACTGGTCCCTGATCGACAAAAAGAAAAAAGAAACGGCAGCTGTTTATGTATATGCATACGATAAAATATTGAAACCGGAGCAGACCACGGAGCCGTTGTTTGACATGGTGAAATTCCTGAATATTATTGAAGGACAGCTGGACACACAGCAGATCAGTATTCCTGTAAGAGCCTATGCCATTCAGAGCTCCTATACAGGAGGAGATAAAGACAGTATTCCGGAACAGGCAAAAGAAGCCTATAAAAAATATGTAAATCAGAATAAAGAGCAGGAAGGTCAGGTGACAACATGACCGTTATGACAAAAAGGAGGCCAGATGTGAGAAATGACCGGAAGAAAAAAGATTACAGGGGTGACACTGATACTGGCAGCAGCGTTGGGAATCGGGGGAACTGCAGCATATCTGACGTCTTTTGACAAAGCTGAGAATACAGTGGCAGCAGGACATAATACAACAGATATAGAGGAAGAGTTTCCCAATATAACACCCACTCCCATTGATAAAAATCCGGAATATAAGAAAAAGGTATGGGTATCTAATACAGCGTCAGGGGAAGAGGGCTTTAATGTAGACTGTTTTGTACGGATTTCGCTGGGATATTCCAATAATGATATCGGAAAGGCAGTGGTTCTGAAGAATCTGGATACGGATAACTGGGTGCATAGAGATGACGGGTATTATTATTATCGCCATATTTTAAAAGAGGGAGAGACCACTGCTCCTTTGTTTACAGGAGTATCTATAGACTCTTCCAGGCTGGATGATACTTATCTGGATCTTTTGCCTGAATTTAAAATACAGGTATACGAGGAGTCTGTTCAGTCTGCCGGATTTTCTGACTATGAAAAGGCCTGGGAATATTATGGCTCTCCGGTCTGAAAGGAAGGTGGTGCAGATGAAAAAGCTGATTAAAGCAGCGGCGGTTTTAACAGCGGCTGCTTTTCTGGGAGGAACCGGTACTTATGGATATTTTTCAGATACTTTAAAGGTAAAAAATCATATTTCCACAGGAGACATTAATATCGGACTGAAGGAATATGAAAAAAAAGGAAGTACAGAGGTATCTTTTGCAGGAACCAAGGCAGTAGTTCCGGGAGATGTTATATCCAAAATTCCCAGAATCACCAATTATGCAAGCCCCTGCTGGGTGCGGGCACGGATCACTTACAAAAATGACAGGGAGAATATGGAGGGATTCAGTGACAAAAATATATCCGGAATGTCAAAAAAGTGGGTGCAGAGAGGTGAGTATTATTACTATACAAGTATTCTGAAACGGAAGGACAGTACAGATCTTTTTAAAGAGGTAACAGTTCCGGAAACATGGACGGAGGAGCATACCGGGCAGCAGCTTGGAATTACCGTTCAGGCAGAGGCAATCCAGGCGGCAAATTTTAATCCGGATTTTAAAGCAATGTCGCCATGGGGAAATCAGGAGATACAGCTTTGTGTTCATGAAGAGAATGGTACAACTGTATGCAGAAAGAAAAAAACAAAATTGTCAGTGGAGTTTAACGGACAGGCTCATAAACTTTTGTCTGTTCCGGGTGACTTTTTTGTGAATATGGGAACTGCCATGCCGGGAGATAAATTTCAGGATACAGTCACAGTTTCCAATACAACGGATCAGGAAGCGGAAATATTATTCCGTACAGCAGTGGAAGGACAGAACAAAAGCCAGACAGAGCTTTTGAAGGGAGTAAAACTTACAGTAGATATGGATGATACGAGACTGTACGAGGGAACTCTGGATTCTCCCGGACTTAGTAAAAATCACTCCCTTGGGAAATTTTCTCCTGATGAAAAAGGAAAACTGAGGTTTTCCCTTTCAATACCTTCAGAATGGGATAATTCCTACGCATTGAGGGATGCAGAAGTGCGGTGGATATTTACGGTAAATGAAAATTCTGAAAAGAAAACTGGTTCAGGAAAAAGTGAAGCTTCAGGTCATAAAAAAGCGCAAAAAGTCTCCTCTGTAAAAACAGGAGATTTCTCACAACCGGAGGCAGTATTCATGATTCTTTTAAGTTCCGGAGCTGTGATCCTGACAGTGTTTATCTGCAGGAAAGGAGGGCGGAGGAAATGAAAAAAACAGTAGTCAGTTTTTTGCTGGCAGCAGTGATGGGACTGTCTTCGCCGGCAGGGAGCCTGTGTATTCCGGAAGAAGAACACAATGGGACAATGGAACAGGAACAAAATGAAGAAGGGGAGTTTGAAGGGCTGGAATTAGAGGAAGAACCTGAAATTAAGGTTGAGGAAGATACTGAAGAAGAGATGCAGGGAGACGCGTCTTCGGAAGAAGCGCCAGAAAATCCGGAAGATTTCGATGGGGAAAAGCCACATGCAGAGCCGGAAGAGATTACGGAAGAATTTACAGGAACCATTCTTACTCCGGATAATGCAGACAGTCTTTTTGGAGATACACCGGAAGATGAACAGCTGATCAGGGAAATTGAAGAAGGAGAGATTGTAGGATTTGCCCCTGCCTCTCTTACAGATATTGGTGAAACAGAGCTGATGTCAGAAGAGGATGCGTCAGTTCTGCTTGCTCCGGACAGGTACAGACTTATTTCCACTTCGACAATTGTAAACTGTGATGAAGTGTGGACTGCAAATTCTCCTATTCATGCCCGACTGCGTTATATAGAGTATGTAGATTCAGATGGAGCGGTAACAAGATCGCCTCTTTATTGTATGAAGGCGTCTAAAATGGGAATTGACGGAAACGTGGATCTGAAGCCGGACGCAGTAAAATTTTTTTCCAATTCGACTCTGAGAAAGATTCTTTATTTTGGATATGGAGGACCGGGAGATATCTGCGACAGTTATAATCCGAGCTGTTCCCATGTGAACTGGTCAAAATGGCAGAACAGATATGTATTTACTCACCAGGCGCTTTCCAAAGTATATGCCAATGATGTAAATGGAGCGACGGAAGCTCAGATCAAGCATGTGGGGCTGCTTCGTTTTATTGACAAACTGAAAAGTCTCACCATTCCCAGCCGAAGTGCAGTAAAACTTAAATCAGTCAATACCAGCGGCAATACCGTTACAGCCAATCCTCTGAATATTGGTATGACCCTGTATCGGATCAAACCGTCCTCCGGATTTGGGTGGCTGGAGTCAACATTTAAAAACGGATTTCAGATTTCACCTTTGTGTACAGTAATAGATACAGGAAAAGCCGGAAACGGACTGACAATCTCCAGAGGAACTAACGATGCGTGGCAGCTTGCTTACTGGACCAGTGAAAGCGCGGCAAAAGAAAAACCGGATAGCCCTAATCGTTTGGCAAAGGGAAAAAGTGTAAAGATGAAAAACGGATACTGTTTTAAACTGGTATTTCCGGAAAATTCAAAAGGTACGAAACAGTTTTCCTGGAAAATGACACTGAGACCTGTAAAATATATTATTGTAGATGGTTCTGTTCAGACTGGACAGGATATTCAGGATTTTGGAGCCTGCGTATACCAGGGAGACAGGGGGATTCTTAAATTAAATCTTTCGTTTCAGCCTTCCGGAAGTATTCTTCTCCAAAAAACAAGTTCTCTGACAGGCCAGCCGGTTGCTGGTGCAGTATATTCTCTATATGCAGGACAGGATCTGTACAGTGGAGGCATACGCATTTACGCAAAGGATGAAAAGGTTGCAGAGGGAACTACAAATGAGAAAGGAGAGATTCTTTTTGACAGCCTTGTTCCGGGAAAGTACTATGTGAAAGAAAGAACGGCGGCTCCCGGCTATCTGATCACAGTTTCTGCTTCATCCTGTACTGTTTCTTCCGGGAAACGCGTTACACTGGAGGTAAAAGATGATCCGGATATGAAGGGAAAAGTATCTGTTGAAAAGGTTGCTGGCGGAACAGGAATTTTTCTTGAGGGAGCAGAATTTACTTTGTTTACCTGGAATAAAAATTCAGGAAACTATGAAAACGGAAAACTTTTGAAGTACGATAAAGAACAGAAAAAATATATTTCAGATGTTTTTGTGTATACGGAAATAAATCAGGGAAAGTTTAAAGTAGAGGAGACAAAAAATCCTCCGGGATACACAGGAAGCTGGAGCCAGGAACTGATACTTACAGAACCGGGAACTGATAAAACATTTACTTATCGTGTAACCAATGCTCCTCTTAAAGAACACATGGTGGAAATCCGTAAGCTGGATTCTGAGACAGGAGGTTTGCTGAAAGGTGCGGAATTTGTTATTTATGAGTGGAATGAGGAACAAAAGGAGTATCAAAAAGAGGGAACAGCACTGATATACGATGAGCAGAGGGAGATTTATAAAAGTCAGATCCTGAAGCTCACAGACAGTAATCAGGGAAAATTTCGAATAGAGGAAACAAAGAACCCGCAGGGGTATCAGGGAGAATGGAGTCAGGAAATTGATCTGATGAAACAGGACGTACAACTGCAGTTCTCTGTGAAAAATGATCCAATCCCCAAAAAGTACGGAACTGTGCATATCAGAAAAAAGGATGCCATTACAGGAGAGAAGCTGAAAGGTGCGGAATTTCAGGCTTATGCATGGAATGAAGCAGCAGGAAGCTATGAAGAAAAAGCAGTTCTTTTTAGCTATGAGGAAAAAGAACAGTGTTACACATGTTCTGAGCTGGAACTTACGGATGAAAATCAGGGGAAATTTATGATAAAGGAAACCAGAGTTCCACAGGGGTATCAGGGAAAATGGGAAAAGGAAATCCATCTGACAGAAGACGGGCAGATCCTGGAACTGGAGGCGGAAAATGAACCTGTTCAGCTTCCCACAGGACAGATCACAATTATTAAAAAGATCCTTGAATCAGAAATTACCTGGGCGCATGGAAATCCTACGTTTTCTTTTGTGATCGAGGGCACGGATATTCGCGGAAATAAACGGAAATATGAAGATTCTGTTGTTTTTATGCAGGATGCATATCAGGTGGACGGAAATGGTTATGCGCTTTTGGAGGTGACAGTTTCCAATATTCCCCTGGGAACTTATCAGGTATATGAAAAGCCGGTGCTCCGTTACTATCTGAAAAAAGCTCAGGCAAACACCTCCAACGTGGAGATTATAAAGGGCAGGGAACCTGCATATGGGGTGGTTCCGGTAGATATTGCATATGGAACTGTCAGCCTTGATCAAGATCATCAGAAAGCTTCTATAACCTTTTATAATCGGAAAAAACGCTATGACGGATATTCTCATAACAGTCTGGCAGAGAATACACTTCCCGTTATAAAATCACAAAGCTAAAATAATTTTTACTCTCATACAGAAGGGCGGGGCTGAGGTACTGTTCCGATGTCCTGTCCTGCAGAAAGGAAAAGACGAAAACCAGACAAAGAACCGGGAGCTGCTTTTTCGTTTTTCTGCATCTGCTTGCATATTCGCGGAGTGTTTTTATTTACTGGAAAGACTTGTATAAAATGTACTACTTTCCTGTTTCCTGATAAACAAAAAAGATTTCCGAAATCTCGGAAATCTTTCATTCTTAAATATAAATCGGGGCAACAGGATTTGAACCTGCGACCTCGCGGCCCCCAGCCGCGCGCGCTACCAAGCTACGCCATACCCCGGTGATGATTATTATATCAAAGTGTGTATAGTTTTGCAACAATTTTTTGAAGAAAAAATTTCTTGACAGAATTGTATCATGTGTGTTAGTCTATATCCATCGAAACAATTTAATACGTAAATGCGTTGATAAGGAATAGTACATGAAAACTGGAGCACAGAGAGCTGTCGGCTGGTGGAAGACAGTAGAAGGGAATCATGGAACTCACCTTGGAGTATCTGCCCCAAAGCCAGTGGTTAGTAGGCGCAGACGGAATCCACCGTTATATGGAAGGGATATAAGGATTTTCAGCAGACAGATGCAAGAGGAAGATTCCGTATCCTGTGAGTGTATGAAACTGTTCATAAAGAAGAGTGGTACCGCGGAAGTATAATCTTTCGTCTCTTACAGAAATGTAGAGATGGGAGATTTTTTTGTATACCGGAAAAGCAGCATATTCTGTATTGATTTTTCTGGTATATAAAAATGCTCCAGGAGGATGGAAAGAGTTCGAAGCTGTCTTGTCTGTTCTGTTCTTTTGCAGAGAAATCTATTATATATTTTTTCTGTAAAAAGGTACTGTTCTGCATACTGGCAGAAATATCTGGAAAATATGAATGGAACAGTCTGTGAAAATGGTTTTTCGCTATGCTTTTGTTCTTTTTATAAAGAGAAATCTCACATTGAAAACGCATGATACGAAAATGGAGGGAAAAAGAATGGAAAATGTAAAAAAATATCAGAGGCAGTATCATATGCCGCCTGAAAAGTGTACAAAGTGGGCGCAAAAAGAATATGTAGAAAAAGCTCCGTCCTGGTGCAGCGTGGATCTTCGCGACGGAAATCAGGCCCTTGTGATTCCCATGAGCCTGGAGCAGAAAATAGAGTTTTTCAAGCTTCTTGTAAAAATTGGCTTTAAAGAAATTGAGGTTGGTTTTCCGGCCGCTTCTGAGACGGAATATACATTCCTCAGAACTTTGATCGAGCAGGACCTGATCCCGGAGGATGTAACTATCCAGGTTCTGACTCAGGCAAGAGAACACATTATCAGAAAAACCTTTGAGGCGGTCAAAGGCGCTCCAAAAGCGATCATCCATGTGTACAATTCCACTTCTGTAGCACAGAGAGAGCAGGTATTTAAAAAGTCAAAAGAAGAAATTATCCGTATTGCCGTAGAAGGTGCACAGCTTTTAAAAGAACTGGCAGAGGAGACGGAAGGCAATTTCCAGTTTGAGTACAGTCCGGAAAGCTTTACAGGAACAGAGCCGGAATATGCTCTTGAAGTCTGCAATGCGGTGCTGGACGTATGGAAACCAACAGCGGAAAATAAATGCATTATCAATCTTCCGGTAACTGTTCAGCTTTCCATGCCTCATGTGTACGCAAGCCAGATTGAATACATGAGCACTCATATGAAGTATCGGGAACATGTGATTCTTTCTCAGCATCCTCATAATGACAGAGGCTGCGGTGTGGCTGACGCAGAGATGGGACTTCTGGCAGGTGCAGACAGAGTGGAGGGAACTCTTTTTGGAAACGGAGAGCGTACCGGAAATGTGGATATTGTAACTCTTGCAATGAATATGTATTCTCAGGGAGTCGATCCGGGGCTTGATTTTTCAGATATGCCGGGCATCTGTGAGGTTTATGAAAAATGTACGGGCATGAAGGTAGATGAAAGAAGCCCCTACAGCGGAGCGCTTGTGTTTGCTGCTTTTTCCGGATCACACCAGGATGCTATTGCCAAGGGAATGCACTGGAGAGAGGAAAAAGATCCGGGTCACTGGACAGTTCCTTATCTTCCTATTGATCCTACAGATGTGGGAAGAAATTATGATGCAGATGTGATCCGTATTAACAGCCAGTCCGGAAAAGGCGGCGTAGGTTATATTCTGGAAACACAGTATGGTCTGAATCTTCCGGCAAAAATGCGGGAGGCAATGGGGTATGCTGCCAAGGCTGTTTCTGACCACAGTCATAAAGAGCTGCATCCGGAAGAAATTTTCAGCCTGTTTAAAAAGACCTTTGAAAATGTGGTGGAGCCATATCGTGTGGATGAGGTTCATTTCCGGCAGAAAGACGGAGGCTTTGTTGCTCAGGTAACATCCAGCTTTAACGGAAAAACAACTACCACAGAAGCTGCCGGAAACGGACGTCTTAACGCAGTCAGCAATGCTCTGAAAAAGGCATATGAACTTAAGTTTAATCTTGTAACCTATCAGGAGCATGCGCTGGAGCAGAGCTCCAGTTCCAAGGCTATTGCATATGTGGGTATCCAGAAGCCGGACGGCAGTCTTTCCTGGGGCGCCGGTGTAAACTCGGATATTATCCATGCCTCTGTTGACGCGCTTGTGACAGCTATTAACAACCGATAGAAATACTCAGGGATCATAGATCAATGATCATAAGAGAGGATGGTCTGAAAAAAATATAAATTTTCAGCTGTCTGGCCCTGTACGGGGAGATATAGGATTTCCGGCTCCTGCAGAGTGTATGCTGTAAGGGTTAAACGAAAATTTTAATCTGTATATGTATGTTATGTAATTATGTAAGCGGCAGTTCAGTGACAGAACTGCCGTTTTTGCACACAAAGCAGGATTTCATTGTGGCAGATACCACGCTTTTCCGGGTAGTGCTTCACTTGCTGGTCGTATTCACAGAACAGTTTTTCGCCGTTCTGGTAAGTAGCGGGTATTTAGTTGTATAAGGTTTATATCCGATCAGACGAATATAATTATCATTTCATTAAAAGTGTTGCTAATAGATACAAGGCAATAATATGGGTTGGATAGAAAATATAGAAAAAATTTTTAAATCCTTTTCCTTTCTGCCCATTATACAGAACCATAGGAATCAGAGCTAACAAGATAGCCCATTGTACACCTCCAAATCTAAAATACGCAATAGCCCCAACTACAATAACAACAGCAATTTGGATACGACGGTTTTTCCTAAAAATATAAAGCAGAATCCCCATCAAAACATACAGTAAGCCGCCTTCAACAGAAACGGGATTCGGAAGCAGCATAGAAATAAATGCCAATGTTTGGAGTAATCCACCGGATGTAGACCCAGATGAAATGAGATAGCTCATGAGAACCATCGGCAGCATAAACAGGATTGGTAAAAGCATAAACAAAGCAGCTTTTCCAATATCTTTCTTATTCTTTTTCCTTATACCTGCTTTTATATAGTCCCAGCTTAGCATATATATTGCTACGACAAAAAATGTGCTGAACGCATTGTTCGCCAGCATAATCGTATCGTTAGGAACGAGCCGTTGCACAATAAAGGTTAAAATCGTCATACCCCAACTTGCAAACAACAGTCTTTTAATATATCCCTTTTTGCTGTGGGTATAGTAAAAACTATCTGCGGCAAGAAACAGGAATAACGGAAATACAGGGCGCCCAAATAAATCAATCCAATGAGGGACGCCCATAGAATTCTTGTTGGAGTTCACATCCATAATGGAATATCAGAGCAATACTTCGCAAAACCAAAGCTACAAGGATTCCTTCTATAAATAACAATACACTGAGGTGATAATATGGATATATCGGACATATCACAGATAAAAATGCAAAAATAGAGATTTTTTCAATGCATTTTGTTGTGTTGCTAGTAAAAGGCGATTCAGCTTTTGAAATGCAACTAAATAGTTTTTTTTGAGTATCTAACCATACAAAACATGCAGCTGCATTTTATGATGAAACAAATTAATAATATAATCCATTCACTAAAACTCAACCCCATGTCTGCTTGTATCATCTGTGTTACCAAGTATTCCGGACTAATAATCTGACTTAATAATGTTCCACTTAAAAGAAGTATGGCGCCAATATTTGCTATCATTGTAATTGCAACAATAATGGTGCAGACAACTGATAATAAATGTGTTGATTTTTTTAAATTTAACTGATTCATAAAATTAAGCTCCTTTCATTTCACAACTCACATCATATCATAATTTATATCTTTATCAACTATATTTTAATGATAAACATAAATTAAAATGCGTTTATCATTAAAATATGGCAAATCGTAAACAGAGGAAAATTTTTCTCTGGAATTTTTCTTATCTCTGAAATCTTAATTTTTTACTGGATTTTTTGAAATGTTCCTGTTAAACTTAAATTAAGTATGCCCGCTCACAGAAAGAAGGGCATGGACACCTTCTGTTTTTGCAGCAGATATATTTTATATAAGAAAGGAAATTCATATGCTAAAGATTAAAAGCTATGAAAGAGTAAACAGTATTGCAGAAGCTTACGAGCTGAATCAGAAAAAATCAGCCTGCGTGCTTGGCGGTATGGTATGGCTGAAAATGGGAAACCGAAATATTTCCACAGCAATTGATCTGTCTGGTCTGGGACTGGACACTGTTCAGGAGCTGGAAGATGAATTTGTGATCGGATGTATGACAACACTTCATGATCTGGAAACAAATGCAGCTCTGAATGAATTTACAGGAGGAGCAGTCAGGGAGAGTCTGCGTCACATTGTAGGGGTGCAGTTTCGGAACTGCGCTACAGTTGGAGGCAGTATTTTCGGAAGATATGGATTTTCTGATGTTTTGACCATGTTTCTTGCAATGGATACCTGGGTGGATATGTATCAGGCAGGAAGAATCCCGCTTACAGAATTTGTAACACAGAAAAAAGACAGGGATATTCTCCAGTCTGTGATCGTAAAAAAGACACCGCTTAAAGTCACATATTTAAGCCAGAGAAATTCTGAGACGGATTTTCCGGTTCTTACCTGTGCGGCTTCTCTGATTGGAGACATGCCGAGAACCGTGATCGGGGCGAGACCCGGACGGGCTATGATTGTTGAGGATTCGGAAGGGATTCTGAAAGGCTTTGGTGAAATGACTAAAAAACAGAAGCCGCAGGCAGCGCAGGATTTTGCCCGCTATGCCGCAGAACATGTGCCGGTGGGATCTAATATGAGGGCTTCTGAAGACTACAGAAAGCTTCTCACACAGGTACTCACAAGGCGAGCATGGGAAACAGTAGGAGGGATGAAAAAATGAAGCTGAGTTTTTGGCTGAATGGAGTTTACCGTCACGATGATGTTGAGCCGGATACATTGCTGCTGGATTTTCTGAGAGACAAAGGCTGCTACAGTGTAAAGAGGGGCTGCGAGACAGCGAACTGTGGATTATGCACTGTACTGATGGACGGAAAGCCTGTACTTTCCTGCAGCACGCTTGCGCTGAGAGCAGAAGGCAAAAAAATTGTGACCATGGAGGGAATGCAGAAAGAGGCAGAGGAGTTCGGTGCTTTCCTTGCAGATGAAGGCGCAGAACAGTGCGGTTTCTGCAATCCGGGATTTATCATGAATGTTTTTGCAATGGAAAAGGAACTTGAGAATCCTTCAGAAGAGGATGTGAAGGAGTATCTTGCCGGAAATCTCTGCAGATGTTCCGGGTTTGTGGGACAGACAAGAAGTATCCTGAAGTATCTTGAACATAAAAAATCACAGAAAAAGGAGGAGGCAGAAGAATGAGCTATGTCAGCAGGCCGGTAAGAAAAAAAGACGCCATGGCGCTTGTAACCGGAAAGCCGGTATATACAGATGATCTGGCGCCGAAAGATTGTCTGATTGTCAAAGTTTTGCGAAGCCCTCATGCCAATGCCTGGATCGAGGAGATTAAAACAGGAACTGCCCGTCAGGTAAACGGAATTGCCGCTGTTTATACATATAAAGATGTTCCCAAAAAGCGTTTTACTCTTGCAGGACAGACTTATCCGGAGCTGAGTCCGTACGATCATTATATTCTTGACCGCAGACTGAGATTTGTGGGCGATGCTGTGGCGATTGTGGCAGGCGAAACAGAGGAGGCAGTAGACAAGGCGCTGAAACGGATCAAGGTAAAATATCAGGTTGACCAGCCTGTTCTTGATATGCATAAAGCAAAAGATGCTGATATCCTGGTACATCCGGAGGAAGACTGGGAGGCAAAAATACCAGTAGGGGCAGATAATAAGAGAAATCTCTGTGCTTCAGGGCTGGAGGAATCCGGTGATGTGGATAAAATTCTTGGCGAATGTAAGTATACTGTGGACCGGACCTATCACACCAAAGCAAACCAGCAGGCAATGATGGAGACTTTCCGGACCTATTGTTATATGGATCATTTCGGACGTCTGAATGTGGTATCATCCACGCAGATTCCTTTCCATGTAAGAAGAATCCTGGGAAATGCTCTGGACATTCCCTCTTCGAAGGTTCGTGTGATCAAGCCAAGGATCGGAGGCGGATTTGGCGCAAAGCAGACTTCTGTCTGTGAGATTTATCCTGCATTTGTCACCTGGATGACAGGCCGTCCGTCAAAAATCATTTACTCCCGTTACGAATCCCAGATCTGCGCATCTCCCCGTCATGAGATGGAGATCCGTGTAAGAGCAGGCGCAGATGAAAACGGAATCGTTCGCGCCATTGATGTTTATACTCTTTCCAACGCAGGCGCGTACGGAGAACACAGTCCTACGACAGTTGGATTAAGCGGGCATAAATCCATTGCCCTTTATCGTCATACGGAAGCTTATCGTTTTGCCTATGATGTTGTTTATACCAATGTACAGGCAGCAGGAGCGTACCGTGGATACGGAGCAACACAGGGAATCTATGCAGTTGAATCAGCAGTGAACGAGCTGGCTGAGATCATGGGAATGGATCCGGTAAAGATCCGGGAGCTGAACATGCCTCTTCAGGGAGAGCCTCTTCCTGCATACGGAGATTGTGATACAGCAGAAAGCTGTACCATGGATCAGTGTATGGAACGGGCAAAGGAAATGATGAACTGGGATGAAAAATATCCCTGTAAGGATCTTGGAAATGGAAAAGTCCGCGGAGTAGGTGTTGCCATGGCCATGCAGGGTTCCTCGATTGCAGGAATTGACGTGGGCGGCGCAGATATGAAGCTGAATGAAGACGGTTCCTATACACTGGGACTTGGATGTGCGGATATGGGTACCGGCTGTGATACCATTCTTGCCCAGATGGCAGCTGACTGTATGGAAACTTCAATAGATAATATTGTTGTGTTTGGGGTAGATACAGATATTTCTCCATATGATTCCGGCTCTTATGCCTCAGCCACAACTTACACCACCGGAATGGCAGTAGTTCAGTCCTGTCAGGAGCTTCGCGGCAAAATCTGCGCTCTTGGTGCAAAAATTCTGCAGGCGGATCCGGAGGAAGTAAATTTTGACGGAGAATTTGTATTTACAGATGAAGAACATAAGGTTTCTCTGAAAGATATTGCCATTCAGGGAACCTGCGGAAATTCTCAGGAGCTTCAGGTTACAAGAACCTATTCTTCACCGGTATCTCCGCCGCCTTTTATGGTAGGAATGGCAGAAGTAGAAGTGGATAAAGAAACCGGAAGCACAAAGGTGATCGATTATGTGGCAGTGGTGGACTGCGGAACACCCATTAACCCGAATCTGGTACGGGTGCAGACAGAAGGAGGAATTGCACAGGGAATTGGAATGGCTCTCTATGAGGATATTCAGTATAATGAAAAAGGCGCTGTCCGCAACAATTCCTTTATGCAGTATAAGATTCCGTCCCGTCTTGATATCGGAGATATCCGGGTAGAAATCCGGGGAAGCTATGAGCCTACCGGTCCTTTTGGGGCAAAATCTGTAGGTGAGCTGGTAATTGACACTCCTTGTCCGGCAATTGCCGCAGCAGTATATAATGCCACAGGCGTCAGGGTTCGTGAACTTCCGATCACACCGGAAAAAATAGCAATGGGAATTCTTCAAAAAGAATCGGAGAAATAGTATGGGAATGGTGGTTAAACTGATTCTGGCAGGATTCTGGCTGGTTCTTGTACCGGCCGCTGCCGGAATCCCGTTTACAGGAAAAAAACAGTCCGGTTTTCCAGAAACATTTCTGAACGGATATCTGGTGCTTTTTACTGTAATGGAAATCCTTACTTTGCCTATGACAGTTATGAAAATGCCTCTCCATGTGCTGACTGCTGCCTGGGGAGGCATTGGAATAGTACTGGCCGTTTTTGGACTTTTTGCGTTTGGAAAAAGGAAAGCTTCTTTTCTGTCTGCCTGGAAAGAAAAAAAACGTCCGTCCTTTTATTTCTGTATTGCCATATTACTTATTCTCCTTCAGATAGCAGTGTGTTCACTGATGGCTCATATGGATGCTGACGACTGTTTTTATGTGGCAACGGCTACAACAGACGTTTACACAGATACGATCTTTGAGGTGGATCCCTATACAGGAACTGCATACAGGGCGCTGCCCAGACGATATGTGCTTTCGCCGTTTCCGGTATTTCTGGCAGTGGTAAGTCAGCTGAGCGGAAGGCTCCATCCTGCAGTTATGGCACATATGGTATTTCCGGTAGTTTTTCTTTCAATGGCGTACATGGTGCAGGCTGTGCTGGCAAAAAAATGGTTTCCCGGAGAAAAAAAGGCCCAGGGGATCTATCTTCTTCTGGCAGCTTGTATCTGCAGTTTTTCCGGCTATTCTGTTTACAATGCGGGAAACTTTCAGATGGTTCGTATCTGGCAGGGAAAAGCTGTTTTGGCTTCCGTACTTTTGCCGTATCTGCTTTGTTTGTGTATATCGTTTTTCCTCGAAAAAAAGCAGGAGATATCTTGGGTTCCACTGGTGCTTGCCAATATAAGCTGCTGCCTTCTGTCCTCTATGGGAGTGATACTTGCACCTCTTTTGACAGGCTGCTTTTTTATCATTTCCCTGATTGTCAGGAGAGACTGGAAACGGGTATTGGTAGGATTTTTATGCTGCCTGCCTTCCATTGCCCTGGGGATCGTGTATATTTTAATGGGCTGACAGGAGGATGGAAATGAAAGAAGTATTAAAACAGTCAGTAAATTTCTGGCAGAGCTACTGGGGCGACAGCCTGATGCCGTGGCTGCTTCTGGCAGCTGTTTTCTTTCTTGTGATCTTCAGAAGAAAGAAAAAAAGCACAAAATATCTGTTGTTTTATCTTTTTCTGGTTCTGGCTCTGTTTTTCTGCCCGCCTGCAGCCAGGATCATACAGAAGTGTATAGGCTCCAGTGTATACTGGCGTGTTCTTTGGCTTCTTCCGGTGGTTCCTGTTATTGCTGTGGCTATGACAGAATTTCTGAAGGAGAGAAAAGGCATTTTGCAGTTTCTCCTGGTCATAGCGGCGGCAGGAGCGGTAGCTGTGTGCGGAAAGGGCATTTGTCAGGCAGGAAATTATAAGCTGGTTCATAATTACCAGCAGGTGCCGGATGAGGTGGCTGCCATCTGCGAGATGGTAAAGCAGGATGCCAAAGATTCAGAGTTCCTTCTGGCGGCAGATAATTATATCGGACCTTATGTCCGTGTGTATGATCCATCTATTTATATGCTGTTTAACAGAGAGGGACGGGGCGGCGCTGGCGAAGGAGTACGGCAGCTTTATCTGGAGATCAATGCGCCGGTGTTTAATTACAGCAACATTGCGTCTGCCGGAAAAAGACTTTTCTGCAATTATCTGGTTGTAAAAATCCCGGATAAGCAGCAGAAAAGTGAACTTGAACTATATGGATACCAGGAGGTGGGAACAGCCGGAAGCTATGCCCTGTACCGGCTGGGAGATTCAGCAGATGCTGTAAGAAATCCCATTCTTGACCGTTGGGACTGGAGATGAGAAAACGGATGAGACCGCTTCGGACTTTCATAATCCCTTGATTATTGAGGGAATTGTATCATTTTATACACCAGATGCAGACTAGCCGCGGCAGTCTGCATCTGGTGCTTTTTGCTTTTATATACTTTTAAAATCCGGCGTCCCCATAAGGTCGTAGGGGGTGCTTTGATACACGTAATAATTCAGCCAGTTTGTGTACAGGTTGTTTGCATGGGCGCGCCACATAAGGAGAGGTTTGTTGGCGGGATCGTTATCTTTGTAATAATTCCGGGGAAGTTCAATGGGAAGTCCCTTATCGGTATCCCGCTTATATTCTCCGTCCAGGGTAATGCGGTCGTATTCCGGATGACCCATAACAAAGATTCGGCGGCCACCCTCTGCCATTGCAAGAAACAGTCCGGCCTCCTCGGATTCAGCCAGAATTGTAATTTCTTTACATGCGCGGATATCCTCAATGGGAACTTCTGTATGCCTGGAATGTGGAGCCAGAAACATATCGTCAAAGCCCCTCACAAGAGGAATCTTGCGGTTCAGAACCCTGTGCCAGAAAAGGCCAAACATTTTCTGGTCAAGTTTTTTCTTCTGAAGACCGTAAAAATGATAAAGGCCTGCCTGAGCAGCCCAGCAGAGAAAAATGGTGGAAGTGACGTGGGTTTCTGTCCAGTCCATGATCTCTGTAAGCTCGTTCCAGTAATCCACTTCTTCAAAAGCCATCTGTTCCACGGGCGCGCCGGTGATGATCATACCGTCAAAGCGCAGGTCTTTCAGCTCGGAAAAGGTCTGATAGAACTTATTCAGATGACTGAGAGAGGTGTTTTTTGCCACATGGCTTTCCACAGCCATAAATGTGACGTCTACCTGAAGGGGAGTGTTGGAAAGAGAGCGGAGAAGCTGGAGCTCTGTTTCTTCTTTTAAGGGCATCAGATTCAGAATCAGAATCTGAATGGGACGGATATCCTGATGGACTGCCCGTGTTTCATCCATAACAAAAATATTTTCTTTTTCCAGAATTTCTTTTACGGGAAGTTCTCCCTGTATTTTAATCGGCATTTTATGATCCTCCTTGCCTTTTACTTATTCTGCCTGAAAATCTCCCTTTGTAAGACTCAGGAAATCCTCTTCGGACAGAATGGGGATTCCAAGCTCTTTTGCCTTTTTATTTTTTGATGAGCCGGATGTTTTGTCATTGTTGATCAGATAGTTTGTCTTTTTTGTAACAGAACCGGTTACTTTTCCTCCAAGAGATTCAATGAGAGCTTTTGCCTCGTTTCTGTTGGAAAAATGCTCCAGGCTGCCAGTGATCACGAAGGTCATTCCTTCAAAGGTCTGATCTTTGGGCGCCTCTTCTTTTTCAATAGTAAGGTGGCTGATCAGATGATCCAGTTTTTTGTTGTTCTCTTCAATCTGGAAATAGGAAACAAGATTTCCTGCAATCACAGGGCCGATGCCGTCAATGGCGCTGACTTCATCCGAATCTGCATGGCGGATGGCTTCCAGGTCATAATCAAAATGGCGGCAGATCACTTTTGCATTGGCAAGGCCGATATTGGCGATTCCAAGACTGTAAATGACTTTTGCCAGAGTGGTGGTTTTTGCTTTTTCCAGACTTTCTGTAAGATTGTTAAAGGACTTTTCTCCGAAACCATCCATGGCTACAATTTCATCTCTGTATTTTTCTATTTCAAAAATATCTCCGAAATCATGGATAAATCCTCTGGCAATAAACTTTTCCAGGGTCGCCTCGGAAAGACCGTCAATATTCATGGCGTCTCTGCTTACAAAAAGAGTAAATGCTTTGATCTTTTTTGCGGTACAGTCGGGATTCATACAGTACAGCGCCTCTACATCGTTTTCTTTCATGATCTGCGCTTTTTTGCCGCACACCGGACAGATGTCTGGAATTTCCAGATGGCTGCTTCTGGTAAGATTTTCTGCAATCTGAGGGATGATCATATTGGCCTTATATACCTGGATCGTATCTCCGATGCCAAGTTCCAGTTCCCGGAGAATACTTACGTTGTGCACACTGGCGCGGCTTACCGTAGTTCCTTCCAGTTCTACAGGGTCAAATACTGCAATAGGATTGATAAGACCGGTTCTGGAAGGACTCCATTCAATTTCCCTTAAGGTTGTTTCCCGGATCTCGTCTGCCCATTTAAAAGCAAAAGCGTTTCTCGGGAACTTTGACGTTGAACCCAGAGAATCTCCGTAGGAGATATTATCATAAAGCGCTACCAGACCGTCGGAAGGGAAATCGTTTTGTGCAACTGCGGATGAAAAATAATCCATTGCCTCATCCAGCGTTTCGCCTGTGACAACCCGATATTCTACGGTTTCAAAGCCCTGACTTTTCAGCCATTCCATCTGGTATTCTCTTGAATTGTGCATATCAACATCCTGAGCAGATACAAGTGAAAATGCATAAAAGCGTACGTTGCGCCGGGCAGTGATCTGATTATTCAGCTGCCGGACAGAACCGCTGCAGAGATTTCTGGGATTTTTATATTTTGCGTCAACATCTTCGATAGAGTCATTAATACGTTCAAAATCAGAGTAAGTGATAATTGCTTCTCCCCGAAGCACCATACGGCCCTGAAAGGCAATTTTCAGAGGAATGTTGCGGAATACTTTTGCATTGTTTGTAATGACCTCGCCAACTACTCCGTTTCCTCTGGTGACGGCTTTCTGAAGAGCACCGTTTTCATAGGTGAGCACAATAGTCAGTCCGTCCATTTTCCAGGACAGAAGGGTTTTATGGCTTCCGATAAATTCACGGAGCGCTTCTCTGTCTTTTGTTTTATCCAGAGAGAGCATGGGGGTTTCATGAGTTTCTTTTGGAAGAAAATCTACTGCTTCATACCCTACGTTTACGGTGGGGCTGTCGGCCAGAACAATTCCGGTTTCCTGCTCCATTTTTACCAGCTGGTCGTACAGAGCGTCGTACTCCCTGTTGTCCATGATCTCCCTGTCTTCCTGATAATAGGCTTTTGCCGCCTTGTTTAATTTTTTTACCAGCTCTTTCATCTGCTGCAGGGCTGTTTCCATAATGACCTCCTGTAATTGTTTCATTTGATGAATTTTTTAGCATTTGCGTCAGTTCCTGCCATTCTTCAGGCCGGATCTCTCTGAATTCGCCCGGTTTCAGTCCGTCCAGAGTAAGATTCATAATCCTTACCCGCTTCAGAGTCCGGACTTTATAGCCGAAATAAGAGCACATTCTCCGGATCTGCCTGTTAAGACCCTGGGTGAGAACAATGCGGAAACTGTATTTTCCTGTTTTTTCAACTACGCATTTCCGGGTAACGGTATCCAGGATGTGAACGCCCTCTGACATATGTCGGATAAACGGAGCAGTAACCTCCCGGTCTACAGTAACCAGATATTCTTTTTCGTGAAAATTTCCTGCCCGCATAATGCGGTTGACAAGATCGCCCTGATTGGTCAGGAGAAGAAGCCCCTGGGAATCTTTGTCCAGCCTGCCTACAGGGTAGATCCTTATGGGATACTGAAGATACTCAGTTACCGTTGTTTCCTGGCGCTGTTTTTTTGTGCTGCACACAATTCCCTCTGGTTTATAAAAAAGAAGAAGAACCTGTTTGTTTTCTGCTGAAACAGGTTTTCCGTCCAGACAGACCCGGGCATCGGCAGGAATTTTTTCTCCTGTAGCTATCACTTTTCCGTTGACCGTGATCCTTCCGGCATCTGTGTACTGGTCTGCTTCCCGTCTGGAGCAGATTCCTGCGCTGCTCAGGTATTTATTGATTCTGATGTTTTCTGTAATTGTTTTTTTATCCATTGTTTCATTATATTATTTTTCTGATTTATTGGCAACAATCAAATAGAGGCCAGGGTTGTATTTTTTTGTCGCATATTGTATGATAGGAACTGACAGCATAAAAAGAAGGAGGAAATCATATGCCGGATCGCAACAGGCGGACAAATCTTTTGCTGCTTCTGGTTATGGTTCTTATCTGTACAGGCTGCGCCCTTCTGTTTCGTCAGTCAACAGCGTACCCTTCGAAGGTAGAAGGAGGAACTGTTCGGCTGTTTGCTTCCGAAGATACCGAAAAGCCGGAAGCAGATAACGGCAGCAGTAAAACAGACGTTTCTGAATCTGAGGAAAAGGTTTCACCTGCAGCCACTCCAACAGCTACACCAGTGCCGTTTGAAGTTTCGCCGGAAGCAGAAAAAGGGGTGTGGACTTCCAGCGGAAGCAACTGGATGTTTATGGTAGACGGACAGGCGTATACAGGCTGGCTTACAGATACAGATGGAAAGCGTTATTTTTTTGACAGCAGTGGGATTATGAAAACCGGATGGGTGGATGACGGCGGTAAACGGTATTTTATGGATCTGGACGGTATTATGCAGACCGGATTTATTACCACAGAAGGAAAAAGCTATGAGCTTCTGTCTGACGGTTCCCTGAAGGGCTACAAAGCCGCTGAAAAGAAAGCAGATAATAAAAAAACGCCGGAGCAGACAAAAGCGCCGGAAAAAGAAGCCTCCCGCAAAGAGGCTTCTGATTCGCAGAAGAAGAAATCGCAAAAGAAAAAATATATAGCCCTGACCTTTGATGACGGGCCCAGTTCGTTTACCGACCGGCTTCTGGACTGTCTGGAGGCTAATAATGCCAAAGCCACTTTTTTTATGGTTGGGAAGGAAATTGAATATTTTTCCGACCAGGTAAAGAGGATGGAAACTCTGGGATGCGAACTGGGAAATCATACCTATTCTCATACAGATCTTGCCACACTGGCGCCGGAAGATATGTCGGCTGAGATCGCAGGAGTGGATGAGCTTTTGACAGAGCTTACCGGTCATGGGGCTACTGTGGTGCGCCCGCCCTATGGCTCTGTGAATTCATCTGTAAAAGAAACGGTGGGAACTCCTATGATCCTGTGGTCCATTGACACACTGGACTGGGAGAGCCAGGATCCTCAGAAGATTGTAGATACCACGCTTTCTCAGGTGGAGGACGGATCCATTATTCTTATGCATGATATTTTCAGCACCACTGTGGATGCGGCAGAGATCCTGATCCCCCAGTTAAAAAAGCAGGGATATGAAATGGTAACGGTTCATGAGCTGGCAAAAAGAAACGGGATCCAGCTGGGGACAGGGACTACATACAGTGATCTGAAAAAGCTGGATTCAAATCTGGTCTGACATTCAGAAATATTACAGGGATGAGTATAATTTATTCCTGAGCATGGAGAAATATCTGCAGAACCATCTGTGGTTCCTGCACAGTTCCAGAGGATCTGGCACGAATACCAAAGCCCAACAGTTTATGAGAAGCTATAAGAGAAAACAGGTGCAGGCCATAATGTTTAGGATTTTTGAAAGCATTGAATATTTCTGCCAATGCATGAGCAGATCTGTTTTGATGCGTCTGGAAAAAACGGCGAATATATTTGACAGAGTGTCCGGAATATTTTGATAAAGAAAACCGGAATACAAGGAGAATGATCTTATGAAAATACGTTTTATCCGACATGGAGATCCGGATTATGGAAATGATACACTGACAGAAAAAGGAAGAAAAGAGGCATAGCTTCTGGCAAAAACAGCGCACAGCCCTGCGCTTGTTCCCACCTCAGCTACAAAGGTTGTTACTGAAGAAAGGGAACAGGGGATTGCATATTTTCGGGGGATTCGCCTGGGAGACAGTTCTTATCTGTATGCGGGAAACCAGGAGCCATCCTTTGCATGCAGATTTGCGAGCTGTTTGGAAATAAAGAACAGAGACATTAATGAAAAAACTTCATAATAAAATAACATAGAACCCTGTGAGGATTTTGAGATTACACAAAATTTTCACAGGTTTTTTTAAGTTTAATTAAGGTAAGTCCCCTATACTTGGAAATTGTTACAGGAAACAGAGATGATTTTCGGTGAGAAGAATCTCTAAAATGAAGGGAGTTTTATTATGAAAAACAGACAGGCAGCAATATTGACAGGAATGTTTTTGTGTATGGCAGCAGTTACCGGCTGCGGAAGTAATACAGAGACGCAGGCGGCAAAACAGCAGGGAAGCGAAATCGAAGACACAGCAGCAGAAGACACAGCAGCAGAAAATACAGCAGCAGAAAATACAGCAGCAGAAGGCGATGATGAGAAAACGGACGGGAAAACAGGAAAAACGGAAGAACAAAATAAAGAAAATCAGATTTTCGGTAAGATTGTTTCGGTATCTGAGGACTCCATTACAATTTCTGTAGAATCTGCTCCGGTAAATGGAACAGAAGATGGAAAAGAAAATTCCGGCACAGAAGAGACAGGAGAAGAACAGACTATTGCTCTTACAGAAAATACGGTGATCCGAAAACAGACTATGGGACAGCCTGGCGGAGAAGCGCCGGAGATGCCTGAAGGGGAAGCACCGGAAAATGGCGGGGCTTCGGAACAGCCGGAAGAAGTATCGGAAAACGGTGGAACATCGGAACAGCCGGAAAAACCGGAGGGAGAAGCTCCGGCTCAGGAAGCAGGAGAAGAAATCGTCTGGTCAGATCTAAAAGAAGGCGACATGGCAGTTATTATTTTGGATGAGGATGGAAATGCAGAATCAGTCAGCATCATGGAAGGAGATATGGGGCAGCCGGGAGATGACCAGTCACAGCGGTCGGAAGAATATCAGGCAGAGACCGCATATACTGATGGCACTGAGACAGCCGACACTGAAACAGCCGATACTGAGACGGACAACGCTGAAACAGATGACAATGAGGCGGACGATGCTGAGACAGAAGGCGAAGTCTAGATCTCTGAAAGGATAATCACAGGTGAAGAAGGCAAAGCAGTGATCATTCAGAGAACAGATGGAGCTGTTTATGCAGAGGACGACAGTGACCATGTAGTGACTACAGTGGTTTATGAAGATAGTGCAGACTGTTCCGGAGCATCCTCCACAGTGGAATGGAGAGCCTGTGAAACAAAAAATCCGGAAAAACTGTAAAAGTAAAAAAATCAGCAGGAGGACAATGATGAAACTCAGAAAGGAAAGAAGTGAAAACGGAAGCTTTTTCAGAAAAAGAAAGGTTTCCGGAAAAAAGAAGATTGTCATAGGCACAGCAGTTGTCCTTACTGTATCTGTGGCAGCCGGTGGGGTATACTGGAGATATCAGTCCGGAAAGAGACCGTCTGCACCTGAAAAAACAGTACAGGCAACAAAGGCGACGGCAGAAATCAGCTCCATATCAAATACAATCGTGGGAACGGGAAATCTGGAAGCAGACACTCCGGTTTCCCTGAAGATTCCCTCAGGAATCACTATTTCAGAGGTAAAGGTAGAAAGCGGCGATCACGTTTCCAGCGGGGATGTGCTGGCAGAAGTAGATTCTTCTTCTGTTTATGAGGCAATGGAAGAGGTACAGGAAAAAATCGAAGCGCTGGACGAACAGATTGCAGACTTACAGGAGGATACAGATGAGGAGACCATTTCTGCTTCTATAGACGGTCGTGTGAAAAAAATATATATAGGCCAGGGAGAAGATATAACCTCCTGTATGCTGGAGCATGGAGCACTTCTTGTTCTTTCTGCAGACGGAAAAATGGCTGTGGATCTGGCAGATCCTGCTACCGTTCCATCAGAAGAAGATACGGTGACTGTAACTCTGTCTTCCGGAACGCAGATAGAAGGAACAGTAGAAAAGGTATCTGATGATGGATGTACCATTACTATGACGGACAGCGGAGTGGGCCTTGGAGATACTGCCACAGTAACAGATGAGAAAGGAAACAGTATTGGCACAGGAACCATCTATATCCACCAGCCGCTGCAGGTAACAGGAACTGCAGGAAGTATTTCTGAGGTAAATGTATCTGAGGATGAGGCGGTAGACAGCGGAGACACGCTTCTGACGCTGGACGAAGACAGTATCACAGCAAGTTATGAAGCACTTTACGGACAGAGAGAGGCACTGGCAGAGACTTTGACAGAGCTTCTGAATCTTGCAAAAAAAGGAACCATTACTGCAGATATGGATGGTACTATCGAAGAGATTTATGTTTCTGATGAGGAAACTTCTGATTCCTCATCAGTATCAGCCGGCAGCGGAGTTCAGCTGTCAAATATGTCTTATACAAAAGGGACTGGCATCCAGGCGCTAAATATGTCCTATACGAAAAGCTATGGAGTTCAGGCATCAAACATGTATTACACAAATGAATCCGTTGTTCGTATCGTTAATGTGTCCGATACAGATGAAACAGCAGAAATATTTTCTGATGATACAGGAAGTATGGAAGAAACACCTTCTCAGCCAGAGAAGCAGACTCTTTATCTGAGCATGGCAGACACATCGGCGGGAAACGCGCAGACGCTGGGGATTGTTGTTCCAAGAACAGGAGGCAGTCCTCAGACGCAGATTGTTTCCTCAGACAACAGCTATACAGGAACTATATCCTGGAATCCGGGAGACAGTACCTTCCAGCCGGCAGCAACCTATCAGGCAGCAGTTATGCTTTATGCAGGGGAGGGCTATCAGTTTGCAGCCGACAGTGTGACTCAGGCGGTATCCGGAGTGCTGTCCGGAGTATCACTTTCCGCTGATGGAAGCACGCTGAGCTTTACCATTACTTTTCCGGAAACAGAGGGAAGTACAGAGGAGCCTGGGGATACCTCAGGTGATTCCGGAAGCACGGAAGGAAATCAAGGCGGCTCTGCTCCTTCTGAAGACGCCCAGAACAATACGGAAAATTCGGGATCAGATACACAGACGGGCGAGGAAAATGGAATTACAGACGGAGAAAGTCAGGTGTCGCCAGAAACTCAGAATAATAATACGGGAACGACACAGAATACAGGCAGTTCTCAGGGGGCAGGGAGTACATCCTCCGGAATAACCGGAAGTGTAAATGCTGCCGGAGGAACCAGTTCCGGAACACAGACCTCAGATGGCCAGCAGTCAGGGGAAGAGGAAACCCAGACAGATACAGCCTCCCAGTACAGCACAGACACTACAGCCTTTACGATTTCCGGCGATACTTCTATGCTGCTTTCGGTAAGCGTAGATGAGCTGGACATCAATTCCGTAGAACAGGGACAGACGGCGCAGGTGACTTTTGATGCCATAGAGGATAAAACATTTGAAGGGACTGTGACAAAGGTAGGAAATACGGCTTCTGCAAGCGGCGGTGTGGCCAAGTATACAGTGGAGATCACCATTCCAAAAGATGAAGAAATGAAAGCAGGAATGAACGCATCCGCAACGATTACAATCGAGGAAAAAGAAAATATTGTAACCATTCCGGTTAATGCCCTGCAGGAACGGGGAGAGGAAGTTTTTGTTTATACAGAGCAGGATGACGAAGGAAATCTTTCCGGTGAACAGCAGGTAACCACGGGGCTTTCCGATGGAGAAAACGTAGAGATCACAGAGGGGCTTTCCGAAGGCGATGTGGTTTATTACCAGAAGACTGGCGGCGGAAATACCTCTTCTGATACAGGCTTCAGCATGCCGGGCGGAGATATGGGAGATATGCCGGGCGGAGATATGGGAAATATGTCCGGAGGCGGTAATATGGGAAATATGCCCGGAGGCGGAGATATGGGCGGCGGAATGGGAAATCCGTCGGGAAAGTAGGTGAAAGTACATTGATAGAACTGAAAGAGATTTCAAAAATATATACCATTGGAGATGAAACGGTATACGCTCTGGATCATGCCAGCATGAGCATCCAGGAGGGAGAATTTGTCAGTATCATCGGTCCCTCCGGAAGCGGAAAATCCACAATGATGAATATTATCGGCTGTCTGGATGTGGCAGACGAGGGGGAATATATTCTGGACGGGATTTCCATTGAGCAGTATTCGGAACGGGAGCTGGCCAGGATACGCAATCATAAGCTGGGGTTTATCTTTCAGAATTTTAATCTCCTGCCCAGGCTTACTGCAGAGGAAAATGTTGAACTGCCTCTTTTGTACCAGGGAGTCAAAGCAGCAGAAAGAAAGGAGAGAGTCCGTAAAGCTCTGGAAAAGGTAGAGCTGTCTCATAGAATGCACCACCGTCCTACAGAGCTTTCCGGAGGCCAGCAGCAAAGAGTTGCCATTGCAAGAGCGCTGGTGACGAAGCCTTCTCTGTTTCTTGCAGACGAACCTACAGGTTATGTATGATTAGTACAACACAGATTAAAAAAATGAGATGCCTGTAATTTCATTGGCATTATTCACCCGGATCTCTTTTAAGGTGTTCTTCCAGAGGGTACGTTTTTCCTCCCTGGTCAGGGAATCATAGATCTCACGGAAGTCGTGGGAGATGATTCGGCGCACACCAGACAGATCTATATGCTTTTCTTCTTCTGGTTCTTCGAGAGCAGACAGGGCAGCAGTATAGGTTTCGTAATCTTTTTTGTATTCATCAATATCAATCAGATCATTCATATACAAATCTTTTAGCTTAGTAAGCTTCCGGCGCAGGACAGAGCGGTCTATGCTGGCAGCAGTTCTTTTTCTTTCAGCAGCCTGTACATTCCAGGCAACTTCATATTTTTCAATTTCTTCTCCCAGGTGATCAAATAACCATGCTTCAATTACATCCTCGCGTGCGGAATGGTTGTGGGTACAACGACCGCGTTGGAAATGCTGGCTGCAGCGGTAGTAAATATAGCCGCGCGAATAGTAGCCAACAAGATTATGACGACATTCTTCGCAAACTAAAATACCTGTAAAGATATATACCCTTCCGGCAGGGTTATGTCGGGAATTACGCCTAAGCAGCTCCTGGACGTGTTCAAACTGCTCTTTGCTGATAACCGGAGGGCAAAAATCATCGTTGTAGCGGCCGTTCTTGTCGTAGACACCTATCGTCAGTTTGTCTCTCAGCATCCGGCGGAAAGTGGCTTCACACCAGTTTACATCATAGGTTTCGCGGATGTAGCGGATTGTGGCACGCTGAGAAGTAGTACTCTCGAAGTGATTAAAGGCATCCTGTATAATCGCAGCGTTTTCCGGAATCAGTTCGTAGCGTCTCTCGTTGTTGATGCGGAGCCAGAAAGGACACTTGCCGGACAGAACGGTACCGTGCTGGATCTTGCTATCAAAAACAACATGGATTCTTTCTCCGCATATATCAGCTTCATTCTGAGCAATGGACAGTTTGACGTTAATATAAAGCCGGCCATTGGCTGTAGTGGTATCGTATTCCTCATCAGTAGTTTTCCACTGACAGCTATGAGTTTCCAAAACCTCCATAACTTTATAGTAATCCCGGACCGATCGGAACCAGCGATCAAGACGGCAGAACAAAAGCATATCCACTCCATCCGCACGGACCAGATCAAGCATCTTCTGGAACTCAGATCTTTTGTGCATATTCTTTCGGGCGGTTTTTGCAGCATCCACAAAAAGACCTGCGATGATCCATCCTCGCTCCTTTGCATATGCAACAAGTCTTTCTTTTTGAGCCTCTATGGACAATCCTTTTATTTTCTGCTCTTCGCCGGAAACACGGACATAAAGAGCTGCCCGTATTGGAACTTCGGAAGTGTTTTGGTTTCTCATATGATCATCTCCTTAAAAATGGGTATAAAAATAACAGCCAGAGGAATATAGAGATTCCACTTGCCATGGCTGCCCGAAGATGATACAATATTCTTGTACGTAAAATATGTATGCATCTCCGGATGTATAGGCCGTCTCAGTGTTGGTAGCACAGGGGCGGTTTTTTTATTTTATTTATTATGTGTAATAACATCAAGTGCAGATAAAATACGGTGTGCTTCGTCAAAAGCTTGTTTGTATTCATTGCTATTGGTTTTAGTTGGTTTGGAAAGAAGCGGTATTAAAACACAAGGGCAATCAAAACTATTTAAAGTTGCTTTAATACATAAAGATTCTACTCTCTTTTTTTGAACTCGCTTGCCTGTAATTCCTCCTGCGACTGCACCGAAACCACCGAAAAGTGCACCACCAATCAATGCTTGACCAACGCCTCCGCTGGTTACAACACTGTCATCTTCTATAAGTTCATAGCTGATCAAATCGGAAAAATCAAACCAGACATTATTGCCGATTTTACTTCCGGATTTAATCATTTTTTCTACAACAAGAGACAAGCCTAATGTGTAAAAAGCCATTATACCCTTCACAGATTTTTTTACAAAACTATTCTTTTTGACTGCAACGGCTCCGCTGATCTGAAACTTGCGGTTAACTTCGTCTATTTTAACAACGCTTATTTTTTGAGTTGCTTTATATTTGACGGGAGCAGAGGACTGTGTTGAAGAGATGGATGACTTTGAAGGAACTGTGCTCCAGATAGAAGACAGAGAAACCTCAGGATCTTCTCCTTTTTTTGTATCGGGTTCAGGTATAACTATTTCTTGAATGGGACAGCCGCAGTTGGGACAAGCAGCGGCTTTATCCGAAAATTCTTTTCCACACTCTGTACATTTGATTAATGCCATGATATGTATCTCCCCTATCCTTTGTTTATGGAAATAATTACCAGTAGAATAAACCAACCAATTCCCGTATAATGGGGAACAGGTGAGCGTTTTGAAAATACTACTGGATGAAATTATGTACTTGAAAAATTTATCTGTTCGCCAAGTATCTATTATGACAGGGATTCCTAAATCAACGGTTTATGATATTATGACCGGAAGAAAAATCCCTCGAATAGATACCATGGAAGTGATTGCAGCAGGGCTGAAAATAAGAATTTCTGACCTGTATGAATCACCTTATAAATAAGTGTCCGAGATCTCGGACAATGTCTCTTGTTTACGTGATATTGCTTATGATATATCGTATAAAATATATACACGTAAAGGAGGAATTACATATGAACAAGAAAGAAAAACAAAATTACCTCTGTAATCTGATTAGAAAGCTGAGCGAAAAACAGCTCGACCATCTGATCAGCCTGATACGCGGCATGTTGGGGAAGACTTCTTAGTCTTCCTCTTTTTTTATATCTTTCAAGGCAAGTTCATATTGTTTCATGATATTTGCCCATACATCATCCGGAACCGCATACACCAGCTCCAGAAGAGCGGTAAGGACTGCGCGTTTGGATGGCGAAGCGTTTTCCATTATATATCCGAAGCGGTTGTAAGCCTTTTCGTATGAAGTGGATGAAACAAACATTTCTCCACATTCGTCTCTTAGCCAGGATTCATTAACATTAAACTCCCGACAAATAGATTTAAACATTTGATCCGTAAGATTTCGCTCCCCGTTTTCAATTCGTGAAATAGCTGTTTTAGTAACTCCGAGCTGTTTTCCGAATTCCTCAAGAGTCAAGTTCATTTCTTTACGGATATACTTTATACGTTCGCCCTGATTCATCATTTCCCTCCTTTCTGTAAAAATAGGATATCACTTATAAAAAAGAAAGTCAATAAGAAAAGTTACCAAAGGAAACAAAAAGTAGTTGACAATATGACCGAAGGAAACTATAATGTTGTCAAAGGAAACAATAAAGCGAGGTGAGAGAGTGACAGAAATTTTAAAAACTGTAGAAATTGACACAGAAAAAGGCGTTTATAAGATAAATGGCGAAGATGTTTCAAAGACATGTTCGAAGTTTTCATTGTCTTTTGAAAATGGAAGATGGACGCTGGAAACGGAAGAAACTAAGAGATATCTATTTCCAGCGCCACAAAAAGCTATGGTATAAATTTGCTGATAAAATCAGATATTTCAGAAAGATTATTTTTAAAGCGATTTTCCATATAAATTATAGACGAATCAGTGAGATCAAAATCACCGCCTATATATACTTTAAGAAATCCTTTTTGTCCTAATTCCAAGATAGTATCTGAAATATCACTTTTATGCCAAGTTGCCAAAATAGGGTCATTGGAAGGGTATTCATCAGAAAAACGTCGGGAACTTCTTTTGGGATTTCCTAGTTTACGGCGTTCAAGATACTCTTTGTAGAGACAACAAAGCATTTTATCGGCATCTTTTGTGAGTTCATCATTCATGCGATATCTCCTTTCTGTTTACTCGGTGCGGCAACACCTGTAATTCAAGAATAGGAGAAAGAACAATAGAAGTCAATAGTCTACTGGAAGACAAGGGGGAGGTGAGAGAGATGAAACGGTTAAGAAGTAAAAAGCCAGGAAAAAACCACATTGTCATAGTTGTCAAGGCAACCAAAGAAGATAGGGAGAAAATACAAAAAGAACTCCGAAAAACAATTAGAAAGATAAAATCTATTTCGGAATCTGAGATAAGCTATGAAATTTTCAGTTGATTCAGAGGGAAAACCAGAAGAGAAAGGAGAGTTATCATGGTAAAAATCAATGAAAACATTTGTGAAATCAGCAAAGAGGATGAAGAAAAGCGCCTGAATGATGTTGAGAAAATCGTTCAGAACTGGGAAAAAATCCCGGAATATGCCAGAGGGAAATTTGATGGAATTGTATCCACATACGTTTCGTTCTTCCTTCCGGGAGATACAAAAAAAGCCGGCTAAAGAAAGGAGAGCCACTATGGAGCAGACAGGAACATTTAATCCAAAGAAATTTTATGAAATCCTGGCCGGGATCTTATCACGGAAGTACGGTGTAAAGATTACCGTCCAGGAAATAAAAAAAGCAGCATGAGAGATCGGGAGGACAAGCCATGCAGAGAAAACACTTAGTAGCGGCGTATATTGCTGCATTTGAAATGATACTGTCCTGGGATGAGTGGGATGGAATAATCGAGATGATTATGGCAGCGTTGATGTTTTGGGGTCTGAACTGGCTCATGCTGATCAACATGGAAGGAGATAAAAATGAGGAAATATAACCCGGAAATTCATACCCCCCGCACCGGATGGGATGCAATCTCTCTTGAAATGGCACGAGAGGAAGGGAAAGAGCTTTTTGTAGATGAAAACGGAGAGGTCTGGACGGCAGATAAAAAGCACTTTGCCGGGAAGATCCGGAAAGAGGAACCGGTATGCTGAAGATCATCAAAGAAAACAGACGTCTCCGGAAAGAAAACACAGAACTGCGTAAGGCTATTGAGGAAGCCTTACAGGATTTACAGGATTTAGAGTGCCCTCCGGGTGTCCGGAACTTATCAACCAGTATCCGGTTAGAGAGGGCATTGGAAAAGGATCCTGAAGAGCGGCCACTCAACGGGATCCAAAAAAAGTAATAGTTTATCACAGCCTTATTGTAAGGCAGAATGAGAGGAAAAGCAATCATGAAATTAAATAAGTTGGTGTCTACATTGAATATGGACCATGAAACATGGCTGCAGTACAGAAAAAAGGGAATTGGCGGATCTGATGCAGGAAGCATCTGTGGACTGAATCCTTATTCTACAGCGATATCTGTATTCCAGGACAAGACGCAGCTGCAGGCAGATAAAAAGGCAGATAATGAAGCAATGCGCCAGGGCCGTGATCTGGAGGAATATGTGGCCAGACGGTTTATGGAGGAGACTGGTAAAAAGGTCCGCCGGGCGAATGCAATCTTTTATAAAGAGGAGCAGCCATTTATGCTGGCCAACGTAGACCGTTTGATCGTGGGTGAGAATGCAGGGCTGGAATGTAAGACTGCATCCGCGTATTCCGCAGATAAATGGAAGGACGGACATATTCCGGAATCTTATGAGATCCAGTGCCACCACTATATGGCAGTGACCGGAGCAGATGCCTGGTATATTGCCTGTGTGATCCTGGGGAAAGAATTTATCTGGCACAAGATCGAACGGGATGAAGAGATCATTCAGATGCTGATCCGCCTGGAGTCGGATTTTTGGAATGATCATGTTCTGGCCGAAAAGATGCCGGCGCCGGATGGAAGCAAGGCTGCAGAGGAGCTTCTGGCAAAATATTATGGATCTTCGGATCCGGAGAAAACTGTTTCCCTGGTTGGGTTTGATGAAAAACTGAAAAGAAGAGCGGAAATAGCTGCTCTTCAGGACAAACTGGATCAGGAAAAGAAACAGATCGAGCAGGAAGTCAAGGTTTATATGGAAGATGCGGAACGGGCAGATTCAGACAGCTTCTCCGTATCATGGAAGTCTGTTGTGTCCAACCGGGTTGATTCCAAGAAGCTGAAAGCGGATTATCCGGATGTTTATCAGAAGTGTGTGAAATCTTCAGAAAGCAGAAGATTTGTTGTAAAAGAAATTGCATAGGAGGACAGAGGAAATGGGAGTAAAAGATGCATTAGCAGAAAAAGTAGAAGGGAAAGGGGCAGTAAAGCTGACAAAATCCATGAGCATTGCAGATATGATCAAGGCTATGGAGCCGGAGATCAAAAAAGCGCTGCCTCAGGTGATCACTCCGGAGCGTTTTACCCGTATGGCATTGTCAGCACTGAATACTACCCCGAAGCTTGCAGAATGCAGTCAGATGTCTTTTCTTGGGGCTCTGATGAATGCAGCACAGCTGGGACTGGAACCAAATACCCCATTGGGACAGGCTTATCTGATTCCTTACCGAAATAAGGGGAAACTGGAGTGCCAGTTCCAGATCGGCTACAAAGGCCTGATCGACATGGTTTACCGAAATGACAATATCCAGACGGTCCAGGCACAGTGCGTATATGAAAATGATGTGTTTGAATATGAACTTGGCCTGGAGCCGAAATTGGTACATAAACCGGCGGTAAAGGACAGAGGAGAACTGATTCTTGTCTACGCTCTCTGGAAGGCTAAAAACGGCGGTTACGGGTTTGAGGTGATGAGTAAAGAAGATGTTGATCTTCATGCCCGGAAGTTCAGCCAGAGCTTTGGCAGCAGCTTCAGTCCGTGGAAGACTAATTATGAAGAAATGGCAAAGAAAACTGTGATCAAGAAGTGCCTGAAGTATGCGCCTCTGAAATCTGACTTTGTGATGCAGTTATCCAATGATGAAAGTGTAAAATCAGAGATCAGTGTGGACATGTCAGAAGTAGCAAACGAGCAGGAAACAGCCATTGAAGCTGATTACAAGGAAGTGACAGAGGACCGGGCGAAGGATTCCGGTCAGGCAGTCTGAGTAAATTTGTGTGCTTTCTAAATTTCAAATATATCACACGCAAAAAAAGTAGTCCCCGGCTTGTCCGGGGACGGAAAGGAGCAAGGATGAAGCACATTGATATGGAAAAGTTTGCAGGAGGAGCATTTACCACACAGATTAACAGGGAGTTAAAGAAGGTGACAGAAAATATCCAGGATCCGAATACAGATGTCACTGCAAAGAGACGGATTACAGTTGTAATCGAATTCAAGCCAAATGAAGCCCGGAATTTTGTTACAACAGGCGTTCAGGCGAAATCCACACTTGCGCCGGCTCTGGGTGCTGTTACAGCTTTAAGTATGGGCAAAAACCTGAAAACGAATGAGGTAGAAGCTGTGGAGATCGGAAATCAGATCCCGGGGCAGATCACAATGGAAGAAAGTTTTCCAGAACCTCAGGAAGAAGAAAGACCAGTAGACCCGGAGACCGGAGAAATTTTTGAAGCCACAAGGAATGTTGTTGATTTAAGAGCCGTGCGTCAGGCCTGATATAAGGAGGAAAATATTATGATTAAAGAAGCGATGGAATTTTTGACAAATTTAAAAGCAGAATCTATGGATCCTAAAGTTGTAGATATTAATGGAAAGACCTATTGTAATAAGAATCTTACCAGGTATGATGAGGAGCCTAAAGCAAAGGAGATCACAGCATCTACATTAACCGCCATGATTGATTACATTCGAAATAGAAGAGAAGAACTCCGTTCTTCAATGATTATTCATGTGGTGGATCCTGTTACTGTAAAATTGTACTCCGGTCTTGATAAAGAGAGAGAACGAGAACATCTTTTCCGTGTATCTGCAGAGGTTCCGCATTTCAGTTTTGGAAGATACTATGACCAGGAACAATTTTTAATTGAGCTGCAGGCAAACTTCCAGGTGACACCGGATCTTGAAACCATCCTGAAGGTGGCGGGAAATGTAGAGGCCAAGACTACTGCTAATTATGGGGATGATGGGGTAAGCCAGAAAACTACGATCAAGCAGGGCATTGCATCAAAAACAGATGTATTAGTGCCGAATCCGGTTACTCTTATTCCTTATCGTACATTTTTGGAAGTAGAGCAGCCGGGAAGTGAATTTGTATTCCGTATCAAGGATTCAGGCGGAGCCCCGGCATTTATGCTTGTAGAAGCAGAGGGCGGATTGTGGAAGCATGAAGCGATGCAGAATGTAAAAGATTTCCTTGTAAATGCTCTGGCAGACGAAACGGAGCTGATGAAGAATATAACCATTATTGCTTAAAAGAGATCCCTCCTGCCGATATGGTAGGGGGGGGAGAAAGGATAATCTAATGAATGCAATATGCTTTACGGTTCCGGGGAAACCTCAGGGAAAAGCCAGAGCCCGGACATTTTATAATCCAAAGACCAAAGGAATGAGCAGCATTACACCGGAAAAGACAGTTCTTTACGAAAACCTGATCGCAACCTGTTATATGGATAAGGCAGGAAATGATCGTTTTCCGGATGATTCTTATCTTCTGGTACGAATCCAGGCATTTTACGAACCACCCAAGAGTGTTTCCAAGAAAAAGAGAACAGAAATGCTGGATGGAAAGATCTTACCGGCAAAGAAACCGGACATTGATAATGTAGTAAAAGCAGTATTGGACGCACTGAATGGAGTGGCTTACCGGGATGATACACAGGTGGTAGAGCTGCATGTCAGAAAGTCCTATAGCGAGAAACCGAGAGTTGAGGTTTCCATAGAAAAGATTTAAGGAGAGAGAACATGGCAAGGCGAAGACAGGAAGGGAATCTGTTTTTTCGCCTGGATGTGGATTTTTTCTCGGACAAGAAAATAAAGATCCTGAAAGCCCGGTATGGGACGGATGGGATCACCCTGTATCTTTATCTTTTATGTGAGATATATAAGACAGGCTATTATTTAAAGGTTGATGAAGATTTTGAGTTCATAATATCAGATGATCTGAATATGGACTGCAATAAGGTGAAGCAGGTCTTGAACTTCTTATTGGAACGGTCACTGTTCGATAACAAACTTTTTCAGTCGGACAAGGTCTTGACCTCTGCCGGGATACAGAGGAGGTACCAGGGCATGGTGAAAGCCCGGGCAATAAAGACTCCGATTCAAGTAGAAGGGTTTTGGCTTTTGCCAGAAGATGAAACGGAACCCTTTATTAAAGTGAACCCTTATTTAAATAATTCCGAGAATAATCCTGATAATTCCAGGAAAAATGACGATAATTCCGAGAAAAAAGAGACAAAAGGAAAGAAAAGGAAAGGAGAGTATATATATACGGCTCCGCCGGGGAAATACTTTGATGATCCTTCTTTGAATGATGCTTTTGTCCTGTATCTGAATGTACTAAGGAAGAATGGAAAACAGCTGCAGCAGGAACAGATCAGTCTTTTGCAGGAAGAACTTTTGTCTCTGTCAGATGATACAGAAGAGCAGCACGCCTTAGTGAAGAAGTCAACCATGAAGGGATGGGTGGGATTCTTTCCTCAGAAGAACCAGAAGAAGGGAAAGCAGTCGGTAACAGATAAGAACCGTTTTAATAACTTTCCACAGAGGGATAACCAGGAACTGATTCGCCAGCTGGAATCAATGGAGGGAAAAACCTATGAACAAAATGCGTGAATACGAACGTGGCCGTGAAGATGGTCTAACCCTTGCCCTGCGGATTGCGAGGCAGGGGGGGATAGAAGCTCTGGAGCGTGAGATCAGCTTCCGGGGAATCACTGGGATCCATACCTCACTGGCCGCCAAAGATCTGGACAAAGCCAGTGAGAAGATAAAACAAATGACACTGGACACTTTTACGATCCTGAGTATTGCTGCTTTGCATGACGCCTTTGGTTTTGGGCAGACGCGCTGCCAGAGATTCATGGACAAGGTGGCAGAAGGAGCTGATCTTCTGATGGATGATCTGGCAACCTGGCCGGACTACATAGGGAGCATCAAGGAGCAGCTGGGGATGGAACTGGAAATCAGATGGAATGATTAAGGAGGCAGCAGAATGGAGCTGAAAGAACTTACAAATAACCAGAAGCGTAAGGAATTTTTGGAAGATTATACCGGTTGGGATATCTGGCTTGATGTGCCGGACGTGAGCGAACGTTATTACGAATATCCTCTTCCGGACGGATCAATGATCGTGATCAAAGAAACTGAACACACCAAGGGAGACGATTGGTGGAAAAAGGAAGAACGCGGAGGATATTACGTTACAACGGAATATTATCTGCTGAAAGGCAACTGGAAGTGTTTTGCGGACTGTAAGCAGAGCAAGACGCAGATTATCGAATATTTAAGAGGGGTAAAAGAATGATGGAAAATAAAACCTGTGCAACCTGCGTCGACAACGACAACGACCTTTGTGACCGCAAAGGAATTCTGATCCACGAGGACGATACCTGTAATCAGCACAAAGAGGACTGGCGGCAGAGGATGCTGGAGAAGTTTGATAGGAGGGGATGATGGTAAATGTAGAGGAAACCAAAAGATACAAAGCGAAACAGATGCGATACAAAAAACCAATCGCAAAAGATCTTAATTTGGACAAGATAAAAGAAGACCTGTGGGATATACAAGAGGCCTGCGAGGAAATTCGTTGGTACACTGATTCTGAGGACGGAGAAGATTCTCTTGTCAATGCACTGGCCGGAGATGAAGATGAAACTTATGAATTCAAAATGGCATTTGCTGATCTTTGCGCGGAATGTGAAAGAATGCAGGAGGATCTGCAAGAAGAATGGGTTCCAGAGTGCTTCGATATTTTCTTTGTTGCGGCAGGAGCTGGAGATCTGTTTGGTTGGGATTCTTATGAGCAAGATTATTTTGGTATTGATTGCGCGGAACCTTGGGCGGAAGACGAAGCTAAAAAGAAATTGAAGCAAATGACAAAGGATGAACTTATAGCTTCTGTTCGTCAATGCTTCAAGGTATACCAGGCATACATAAGCTTGAAAAATAGGTACGATTCGCTGAAAGCTGCTATTGATATTCTTCGGGATCAGAACACAGGGTATTTGCAGGTGATAAAAGAAATCGAAAAGCTATATGAATTAGCAAGCAAGGACGAGTGGACAATGAACGAGTACAGTAAAGAATCCAGAGAATGGAAAAGATATACAGATGCTCTGCCGCAGGAAGCATGGATTGTTTGAATAATTTAGTATTCAATGAGGAGGGATAAACCATGAATAAAGACTGTAACGGTTGCTTTGGGGCAGCAGGAGACGACTGCCAGAGATGCCAGGAAGCCGACGAGCGGCCACTAAAGCTGGATATCGCACCAGAATTGGCGATAGCGGCATACAATATATTAATTCAATTCTGCAGACAGCAGGAAGTAACAGAAGATGGTACATGCTGCAGATGTATTTTGTATGATCATTGTCCAGCAAAAAGCGATACTGTACCGGAAGAATGGGAAGAAATGCCCCTTCTTTTTCTGGATGGAAACACAGTGACCTACATGAAAGATGGCCAGATCAAGCGGATCACCTGCAGTCGGAAGGAAGAAGCACAGAAGTTATTCGAGGAGGTAAGGAATGTACAAAAATAGTGAAGGATACCCTGATCAGGTACAGGGAGAAGCCCTAAACGGCGTCAGAAGAGAGGAACGACAGCGAGCTTTGGAACGTAAACACGGGTACAGCCGTGGTCAGAAAATCGTAGTCGAAGCAAAAGTACGGGAAGAGAAAGGCGGCAGACGTATTTTTGTGAAAAAGAAGGTTACATACACAGTAAAACAGCTTTTCCCGTACTGTATTCTTTTGGAGGACAAGCATGGACTTCGAATCTGCCCAAGCTATGCCAGATTGGAAGCAATGCAGCGGGGAGAGGAAGAGGAATAAAAAAGTGGGAGGAAAGACCGATGGATATCATAACTGCTCTTTCGCAATATTGTGAACTCCGGGGAGAAATAAAGGACCTTAACCAGAGAATAGAAGCGGATCAGAGGAAACTTGAAAAAATTGAACGGGAAGGAATGGTATCGGATTCTGTTAAGGGCACAAGAGCTGATGGTACGATTGGTTCTATACGAATCACCGGCTTTCCTGTTCCAGAATACGAAAAAGTAAAATCTATGATTAAGAAACGGTTGGCAAAATTGCAAATTATGGAAGAAGAGTTGCAGGAGGCTTTAAATGCAGCGGATGATTTTATTAATAAGATTCCAAAAAGTGATTTAAGAACAATCTTCCGGTTTTATTACATAGACGATATGACATGGCCTAAGGTAGCACTGAATATGAATAGCTGTTTTCCAAAGCGTCGAATTAAGTATACGGAAGATAATTGCAGGAAAAGACACGACAGGTATTTAGAGAAAAACAGAGAAATTTTATAAATGTCCGGTCGTGTCCGCTTAATCTGTGGTAGTATTTAAACTGGATTTAGTGATTTGACAGCATCATTAATTCCTCCATCATGGCAGCCAGGTATCACAGCTTGGCTGCTGAATCAGGTTCAGACGGTAATGTCTTTGCAGGAAAAAAGCATAGAGACCGTCACCCCCAAAAACATTTTTTTGACAACACCCTGTAGAAATACGGGGTGTTTTGTTGTATGATAAAAGAAAATGTATTGGGGAGGTATATAGTATGAGTTTGGTAGTTTGTGTCGCAACGAATGGAAAAATAATTATGGCAGGTGACACACAGACAAATGATGATAATGGTCCAACATCAATAACAGCTACAAAAGTTTTTCCGTTAGGAAAAGATGTTTTAGTAGGGATTACTGGAAAATACGCAACATATATAGATGTTGTAAATGCGAGGAATCAAGAGGAAGAGATTTTTGATGCATCATTTGAAAGAAAAGTAAATTTTGTTAGAAATATAGTACAGAAAGCAGGGAGAGATAACAATGTAGTTATAGCAGGATTGGATAATGGCATTGCGAAATTGGTTACCATGGGAAAAGAATATGGATACTATAACAAAATAGAGGAAGTTAGAGATGATGCGAGTGTAAAAGTTTTGATGCCTCCAGGAGTTACTATTGAAATGTGTCAAAGGTACATTAATTCATTAAATAACTTAAGGAAACAGGTAATTGACTGTATTGAGCAAGTGTCAAAAACATCTGATACAGTAAATGATAAAGTGTGTGGTTTAGAAACAGATGGAAATGATATTGTTTTATTCACGTCCCAAATTAATTATCAGGATATAGACATTAGGATTGAATATTAAAATAAACTAGGAGGTGGTCGAACTGCCTCCTTTTTCTTTGTTTAATAGGGGAGTAATCAATATGACTAAAAAAATAGAAAAGATTGATAAAATTGTTTGCGATGCAAATATATGCGAACTAGCTATTATTAATGCTGACGATAGAACATCTATTGGTGAATTTAAAATAAAACATACAGAAGATGATACAGGAGATCCGGAGAAGTTACAATGGATGTTTTGAAAAATTTTTATAAATGACAGAGCATTCGGTCCGAGGTTCGCTCCCAAGAAGATTCAGTACAGCACTCAGAAATAATCCAGGGTGCTTTTATTATGCAACAAAACCATACCCTTGTACATGGATACTGGAAACCGCTGCTCAGCCAAAAGGAGGTGAACCTGAGTGACAAAGAAACAGAAAAGATTTGTGGAAGAATACCTGATTGACCTGAATGCCACTCAGGCTGCCATCAGAGCCGGCTACAGCCCGGATACAGCAAAATCTATTGGGAGTGAAAACCTGACAAAACCTGACATTCAGGCGCGTATTGCAAAAGCCATGGCAGAACGCAGCAAGCGCACCGGTGTCAATGCTGACCGGGTGGTAACAGAGCTGGCAAAGATTGCTTTTGTAAATGCCAGCGACGTGATAGATGCCGATACGGCAACGCTGAAGCCGGATGCAGCTCCTGAGGACACGGCTGCTATACAGTCGGTGAAGGTAAAAACCTTTGGTGAGGACGGGCTGGAACGTGAAATCAAGATGGCTGACAAATTGAAAGCCCTGGAATTGCTGGGCAAACATCTTGGTATGTTTAAAGACAAAGTAGAGCTGTCTGGCATTAATGAAGAAAAGAATAAACTTGACGATCTGCTTCAACAGATGCGGGGAGGTGGTTAAGCTTCATGAGTTCTGAGAGATTGATATTATCAGAGAAATACAAAGCCTTCCTGAGATGTGACGCCCCTGTAGAATATCTTGAAGGTACCTGACCACGGCAGCAGGAAAAACTACAGTAGGTCTCTTTAAGTTTATGCTGAAGGTAGCCGAAAGCCCGAAGAAACTTCATATCCTTGCGGCAGACGATACCGGAGCGGCAGAAAAGAACATCATCAACAAAGATCTGGGTATACTGGATGATTTTGGAGTTCTTGCAGAGTACAAAGGCAACGGATCTGGTGAATATAAGATGCCACATATTCTGTTCCACACATCCTCCGGAGACAAGATTATATTTGTAATCGGCTACGGAAACAAACGAAAGTGGAAGGATGCTCTTGGCGGTCAGTATGGATGTCTGTACATTGATGAGATCAATACAGCGGATATAGATTTCGTCCGGGAATCTGCCATGCGTTGTGATTATCTGATGGCAACTCTGAATCCGGATGATCCGAATCTGGATGTTTACAAAGAGTATATCAACTGTTCCAGGCCTCTTCCGGAATGGGAAGAAGAAACTCCGAAAGAAATTAAAGATGAGCTGAAAGAAGAACCAAAACCCGGCTGGGTCCATTGGTTCT
>ENA-ORTP01000171-ORTP01000171.1-human-gut-metagenome-genome-assembly--contig:-NODE-171-length-83757-cov-3.290136_pt1 | contig 83757 bp, 66 predicted proteins | sample MGYA00241913_ERZ509190 | MGnify/ENA primary metagenome ERZ509190 (study PRJEB26280, sample SAMEA2338839) | human gut metagenome | biome: human gut; feature: human-associated habitat; material: faeces...
ATCCGGCCGCCAACCTTCGTTAAGGGCTTCGGCAATGGTCTTTAACTTGCGGTAGCAATTGAAAATGATGACTACTGTTCGAATGGACGTTGGGGAGATTGGAAAGGAGCTCCGGTCGATTGGAGTATTTACCATCCTGATTTTTATGATTGGAGAAAAATAGGAGGTTGTAATAGGTTGATATCCAGAGTTATGAACTTAAAAACCAGATTCCGGAATATCACGGTTTATGAGATAGAAAAAGCATTTGAAAAAGCCAGAAAACAAAAAATAGATGTTTATTTAGGTGTGACAGATCACGATTTCAGGGAAATATCGGTAGAAATTGAAGAATTTTATTCAGATTTGTTACAAGTTCATCAAAATTATCAGGATGTCGATTTTAAATTCTCAAAATCTGTAGAAGCATTTCGTGCTGTGGCAGGTTTGACAGAAAAATCTTTAGATTTTGACTGTGAGCTTGTAGGAAACGTGTTACATATTAAGGTGAATGAAGGAGAAATATTCGGTCCTCAGCCCTACTTGGCCTTGAAAACTAAATCAGGCGATTATCTTCACGACAATTTGGATTTTGGAAATTTCAAGAAAGAATATTTTTATACATTCGATATTCATACAGTACCTCTTGACCAGGTTGCAATAATCAAATTGGCAGCTAATAGTCGTTCCGGAAATCAAAAAATTAAAACAATAGATTTGTCTCATAATTAGATTTTATGGAAACTGTCTCTGAATTCTTGAATAGATTAATACAAATTGAAAGTCATTCAGAATTATTTGATTTTAAGTTTAACTTTAAAGATTTTCATTTTTGGCCATTGGTACGGGAAAAGGTTTTACGGAAGGCTATGAATGATCATTTTGGATTTTTAGACCCTTGGGAATGTATTCGTCTGCCAAAGAGATCTTATCTTAAATTTTTTTATTTGAGTTGGAAATATTCCGCCCTGAGAATGCCCAAAGTTAAATTACTGATTTTTGGGTCTGATGTTACAAATATAAAAGTTGGAAACGCTTATTTCAATCGTGTTTCCGATCATTTTGCAGATGTATTTAAAACTGATACTATTCAGCTGGAACGTGCTTGCTTGAATTCTTATAAAAGACCAAGATATTATAAACAGGTCTATTCTTGGGATAGTATTGCATTAACGTCTTTAGCATTCAATAAAATATGCCGGCATTCGAAACGAATTGTTCCTGAAGTTCAAAAATTTGTCGATTATGTGAAAGAGAATTTGGGTTACACTTTTCAGGATGACTATTATGAAAAATTGAAATTGACACTTTCACGTTATGAATATAGACTACCGATCATCTATCGTGCTTATTCTACTTTCTTTAAAAAGAAAAGACCGCAATTGATTATTCTGGAACAAGGGTGTTATGGGATAGATAGTGCCATTATAATAAAAGCGGCAAAAGATTTAGGAATACGTGTAGCTGAGATGCAACATGGATATATAGGTATGGATCATCCGGCCTATGTATTTTCGGAGAATATACATAAAGATTATTTATCTTATTTACCTGACGATTTTTTGAGTTATGGTACATATTGGGAGAATAATTCTTGTTTACCTGTTTCTATTGTTAATATAGGTAATCCATATCTTACTGAATATGTGAAGAATACGACACAGCAGAAATATTCGGATTTGATTTTATATATTTCTTCCGCTATAAACCCATCGAAGATCGTGCAAGAAGTTTTGTATATCAATGATGTGATTAAAAAATATGGTTTTCAATTGATTTTCAGACCACACCCCAGTGAAACCCATCGTTTGGCAAATGAATATTTACCTCTTTTTCAGGCAGGAATTACAATCGATAGTCAAAATTTGTATGAATCTCTGGCAAAAGTTCAGTTTACGGTAAGCAATTATGGCAATATCTCAACTGCCATGTATGAAGCACTGGCTTTTGGATGTAAAGTTATTTTTATAGACGAAAGGAAAGACGATATGATCGAACAGAGGCCTGATTGTTTTACATATGTCCGAAATATCAGTGAGTTACCTTCTGAATTGGTCGTAGGTAGTGATATCATGATCCGATGTGAAAGGATTTGGAAATCTGATTGGAAAAATAATTATATCTGTTACGTTTCCCAATATTTGAAATAAAAATGGCTATACCTCGGATTCTCCGAAATTCCGGTTTGTACAGTTTTGTCTCTTTTTTACAAAAGGGAGCTGCCTTTTTTTTACTTCCGGTTTATACGGCATATCTTACTCCTGAAGACTATGGTACATTAAGTGTAATTCAGGCATTGGTATCTTTTTTTTCTATTTTTCTTCTTTTATCGCTTGACGGTGCTGCTGCCCGGTTTCATTTTTTTTCTGTAGATCAGTATTTCAGAGCAAGGATCTGGGGTACAATTTTATTGTTGGTACTAGGAAATTCTGTTGTATTAGGTTTGATCTTGATTATTTTTAATCATTGGTTGGTTGAGCCATTTGCTAAAGGGATTCCTTTTTATCCATTGATTTTTTTAGCTTTGTTGGCAACCATATTAAGTCCGCTTTATCTTTTTTTTCAACGTTGGTTGCAGGTAACTCAGCAAGGAGGGAAATATGTGATAAACATGTTACTGAATTTTGTGATTCTGACAACTTTGAATATTGTGGCCTTGGTTGTTTTTAAATTGGGCGTTTTGGGGTGGATGTATGCAACGTTAATTACTTCTTTGTTGTTTTTTTTGTATTCCTTGATTGTATTTGTTCCTCATGTACGGTTTAAACCTGATAAGTCAATTATTGTTGATGCTTATAAATATTCATTACCCTTGTTGCCCCATACGGTATCCAGTTGGTTCATGTCAATGGTGGACAGGGTATTTATCAATAATTTTCTGGGAACAGCTAAAACAGGATTGTATAGTGTCGGATATCAGTTTGGGAATGTAGTAGGAATCATTGCGAGTAGTGTTAATCAGGCTTTTTCGCCTTGGTTTATGGAACGTGTCCAGAGAGACAGACAAAAGCTGGCAGAAGTATATATCTTTGCAGAATGTGCTGTAACAGGATATTGTTTTTTAGCCTTTGTCATCTCATTTTTTTCCCCTGAAGTAATCCGGATAATGACCTCAGAAACTTATCATTTAGCTTGGAAACCCGTTGTTTTCCTGAGTTTTGGACAAGTATTTTCAGGCCTTTATTATTTTCTGAGTATGCCGTTATGGCTGAAACGGACAAAGTACGTTTTTCTCATTACCTTGATTTCGGCATTAACTAGTGTTACCTTGAATTATCTGTTTATACCAATATGGGGAATTATAGGTGCTGCTATAGCATTGTGTATCTCGTTATTTGTATGCTCTGTCTGGGGGTTGTATTTATCCTTGAAAGCAGAACCTGATATTGTTTTTTTCTGGCGTAAAATGTATATCGAAATTTTCTTATTTCTACTTCTGTCCGTTTCTATTTTTGGAATTGAAGCATTTTTTGAGTCTGTAAGTGTGAAATTCTTTATAAAACTTCTTATTGCACTGAGTGTACTGACAGGACTGATAATTTGTAACAAACAACGCCTGATCCTTGTCTATAAGATTATACAAAAAAAATATTGATCGTATTTTGATGACAGAAATTAAAACGAAGGCGGCTGTATATATGTATATTGGCAGGCATCTGGGAGGGGCTGAGCGAAGATTGATCCGGATATTTTCTAATATGCCTGATCCTGTACACGCAGAGATTTTTATTCTAGAGGGAAAAGAAAAAAAAGCGCAAGAACTGATAGAGCCTTTTATTACAGAAAAGGCTAAAATCAAAATATTTTCTAATATTTGGTTCTTGATTGCTTATTTAGTTCAAAATAGATTTACTTGGGTGGTTGGTTTTACACCCGGAGGTCGTTTTATACTAATCTCTTTGTTTGCTTGGTTATTTCGTATAAAACGTTTGTTTCTTTCTGTGCAAACTTCAAGTTCTAACTTGATTTTTGGTCAAACTTTTTCTCAGCGGTCTTATAAGTTTAAGTTTCTTATGTGTGTAAGACTGGCAACCGTATTAGATTGCTTGTATCCTTCTGCTTTAGAAAAATTGCAGAGAAGATTTCCATCTAAACGAATTAAAGTTACCGCGAACTCTTTTACAGATTTAGAAAAATTTAATCCAGGTAGCCATAAGGATAAGTATATTGTTTTTGCGTCGACATTGATTCCAATTAAAAATGTTGATTTATTTATCCGGGCACTAAGTATAATTCAGGATAGTATCCGGGAATTGCAGTATAAATGTTTTATTTGCGGAGATGGTCCGCTATTGCCGTCCTTGAAGAAGATGGTTACCGATACGCATTGTTCTGACATTATCGAATTCACGGGACGGATCAGAATGGAGCAAATTCTTCCGCAAACAGAAATATTTTGTTCATTACAGTCGGTCAATAACTATCCATCACAATCTTTAATAGAGGCTATTGCTTGTGGTTGTTATTGTGTTGCTACGGATTGCGGGGATACCTCTAAATTGGTAAAGGAAGATTTCGGGAAATTGGTGGAATTCGATCCTCGCTCGATTGCTGGAGCCCTTTTGGAAGCTATGCGGTTTGACTGTACTCAATGGGATGAAATAAAAAAGAAAGCCCGTGAGTTTGCTGAAAAAAATTGCGATATCAAGACGTCTGTGGATTACTACACTAAAATATTGTTGAAGTAATTATACAATTAAAATAATATGGAAAAAGAATATAGAATTTGTTCCCATTGTATAATGGATAATCGTTCGGACGATACAATTGTGTTTGATTCCAATGGACAGTGTAATTACTGTAAAAGAGCTTATTATTGGAAAGATAAGCTTTATTTTCCCAATCAGGAGGGGGAATTGAAATTACAGCAGATGTTAGCTATCATAAAAAAAGAGGGAAAAGGGAAAAAATTTGATTGTATTATGGGAATTTCGGGAGGTTTGGATTCGTCTTATTTGGCTTATCTGGCATCTAACTGGAATTTAAGAGTACTTGCAGTTCATATCGATGATGGATATGATGAATCTGTTACTGTAGAAAATATCAGAAAATTATGCGAAGCTGGGAATATTGAATTACATACAATCAAGCCGGATGATGAACAATTTAATGCACTGACCCGTGCGTATATTGTAGCAGGGGTTCCGAATTTAGCTATTCCTCAGGACAGTGTTTTATTCGCCTATCTTTATAAGATGGCATTTAAATACAGAATTAAATATTTTTTATCCGGTAGTAATTTCGCTCTTGAAAATACGATACAGAAGGGAAATACCTGGTCTGCATTTGATTGTGTTAATATCAGAGATATAAATAAACGTTTCGGGACAATGTCCATAGATAAATTGCCCTTGTTGTCTACCTGGAAAATGTTGTTTTATAAGTATGTCTATGGGATGAAAACCGTGCAGTTACTGAATTATATTGATTATAACCGGGAAAGAGCCATTAGGGAATTAAATAGTTATTGCGGTTATGAATATTATGGAAATAAGCATTTGGAGAATACGCTGACAAAATTTATCCAATTGTATTATTTCCCTAATAAGTTTCAGGTGGATAAAAGACGTTCCCATTTTTCTAGTATGATTGTATCCGGACAAATGAGCAGAGAAGAGGCATTGAAAGAAATAGAGAAGCCCTTATATGATCCGGTGGAAATAGAACGTGATATTGATCTGATTTTAAGAAAATTGAAGATGAGCCGGAAAGAGTTCGAATATTATATGTCGTTACCTCCGGTACAGCATACTGCTTATAAAGTATCTTTATTAAATAAAGCCATCCGAAAAATCAGTGCTTATAGGGTTAAGCAGAGAAATAAAAAATGAAGATTTGCCTACCATTAAAAATTTCAATTGCTACTATTACTACATTTCTGTGTAGTCTCCTTTTTTTCTTGTATCTGCAAATTAATTTTTGGAGATGCTTTGGATTATGGGATACATTGCAAGTGGATATATTCAGGATGCTTTTGGCTATAGGTTGTTTTGGGCTTGCATTTAAAGAAGGCTGGAAATTAGAAATACCTAAAAAATGTATTAATTATCTGGTAATCATTGTTGGGTGCGGGCTATTGATTCAGCTTGTAAATTGGCGTAATGCAATAGGAGTTACACTTTCTGCTATTATTACTGTTTTATGGGCTTTTGTATTTGCAACCAAGAGAATCTATCTTGTTTTTCTTTACCTTCATATATTTGTATTATCGTTAGTAATAGGGTATAAATTTTATATAGGAGAGGATCCCAATTTAATGTTTCAGGGAACGAGTAGAAATCATATTTCTATTTTGTTTATGATGGCTGCAGCCGTTATAAATATAGAGGAATTTAAAAACAATAAAAATATAACTCTTTGGCCATCTATACTTTTTTTGGTTTTTTCGGTTGCTGCTGCGGGACGGGGCGGGGTTATTTGCGCATTGTTATATATGTTGTCCATTTCTATTTATAAAATAAATGGTTTGAAGCGGAAACAACGGATACGTGTTGTGGGAATAATTTTATGTTCCGGGATATTAATCTTTGTTTTTTATGCTCCTGTAATCTTTGAATATATTGTTAATCTTGAAATTTTTATGCGAATGAATGGGCAGAGGATTTCGGGAAATGGAAGGGAATTAATGAATGTTGCCTATTTGAAGAATATAAATTTTTTGACTTTTTTTTATGGATATGAGTTCTCTGCTAATCCGATATTTCAGATAGAAGGAAATTTGAATCCTCATAATTCATTTATAACACTCCATCGCTTATATGGCTTTACCGGAATTATTTTTTTGGGGATATTGGTTGATGCTATGATAAGATTGTGGAAAAACCATATGAAGCCGTATGCTTTTATTTTGCTTGTTATTTTAATGAGAGGTGCTTCTGAACAGTTTTTGTTTCCCGGTGAATATGATTTTATCATTGTATCCGTTTTGTTGTTTTCAAGGTTATATTTATACGGAGAGAGAGATGTCAAAGCTTAATGATAGGCAGGAATTTACAAAAGCCCAGGGGACTGGCTGAACGATAAAAGTTTTCAACGGGGGAGCTAAATGTGTAACAAATATGAATTTTTGTAAAAAGAAAATATTGATCCTGGGGAAAAAACCATTACCGATTGGTGGGGTTACTATCCATGTAAATCGATTAACAGCTTTATTGGATAAAGTGGGGCAAGAATATAGTTTTTATGATCTTAAAGGATTCCGGATTTTAAGTTTTTTACGTGTAATTGGAACGGTCGATTATGCACATTTACATAGTTCGTCTCCTCTTCTAAGATTATTGTTTGCTGTTATATGCCGGTTTTGTAATACAAAATCAATGATAACCTATCACGGAGATTTAGGACGTTTTTCTTCTTTTTATAACTTTATAGATTATATGTCTGTAAAAGTGGTTAATATACCTATCCTTATAAATAAGCAGAGTTTTAATAAAGCTATTCGGTATAATAAGAACTCTGTTTGTATAAGTGCTTATATACCTGAGGTATGCCAGGAGAAATTAGATGTTTCGGTTGAAAATAAGATAAATGAATTAAGACAACGGGTAAGTTTCATCGTATGTACAAATGCTTCTAATTTTACTCTGGATAAAGATGGCAATGAGATTTATGGTATTAAGTTACTGGTAGATTTGTTCAGGAAATATCCGGATTGGGGATTTATCATTTCCGATCCTTCCGGTTCTTATTCAAAACTATTGGGAGAGTTGGAGCCGAATATTTGTGTAATTAGAGGAACCCATAGTTTTATTCCGGTTTTAGAAACATCTGATTGTTTTATTCGATATACCTCGACAGATGGAGATAGCCTTTCAATACATGAAGCTCTAGATTGTGGAATATATGTGATAGCTACAGATGTTGTAACCAGACCTGAAAATGTTAGTTTGGTTACGAGAGAAAATACAGATCAATTAATTTCGCTCTTGTATCACTTTCAACAAGAGCGTTTGAAACAAAAACGGAGTGTTCGTAATATATATGATACTGATATTTTAAAATTATATCGCAAGCTCTTTTCTTAGAATACACCGATTTGCTTGAGGTATTGTTTGCTTGTATTACAAGTCTGAAAGAAAAGCGGCGGGTAGAAATTAACTGAGTAGAACCAGTATTGCGTTAAGATTTGTTGCTAATGAATTTTAGCAGACTTTATCATACCCTGCGTTTCTTGAAATATCGTCAGATCCGTTATCAAATATGGTACCGGATTCGGAGATTGATCCGGAAAACTATAGGATTTACTTATTCTGTTTCTTATTCCAGGAAAGGTGAACCATTTTCGTTACAACCATTTGTAAATAAGAACAGTTGTCTGGAAGAAGGAAATGTTTTTACATTTCTAAATCAGACAGTAGTTTTTAACTCTTGGAACGAAACATGTTACGGAAAGCTTTGGGCTTATAATCTGAATTATATGGATTATCTTCATCAGTGTGGTGTTTCGTTTGAAGAAGGTAAGAAATGGATAGAGATTTTTATTGACGATATAGCTGAAAATAAAGTTGGTCTGGAACCTTATCCGATTGCATTACGTGGAATAAACTGGATAAAATTTATTTCAAAGTATCAGGCTCAGATTACTGAAAAGGAAAAACAGAGATGGGATGCAACGTTGTATGCCCAATATAAAATATTACTGGATAATCTGGAATATCATTTATTAGGCAATCATTTACTGGAAGATGCTTTCTCATTATTGTGGGCTGGATTGTATTACCGGGATGAATTTTTTTATCTCAAAGCTTCCGGACTTTTAAAGAAGGAATTGGAGGAGCAGATATTATCTGACGGGGGACATTATGAATTGAGCCCTATGTATCATGAGATCTTGCTGGATCGTCTTCTCGATTGTGTTAATGTTGCAAAGAATAATCTGCGGTTTTCAGGGCAGGAAACGCTGGTTCATTTTTTAGAGCGAAAGGCAGAAGCGATGCTGGGGTGGCTCCAGGTGATGGTCTATCGGGATGGAAGTATTCCTTTGCTCAACGATGCAGCTCTGAATGTAGCTCCTGGAGCAAGGGAGCTTTTTGCTTATGCTCAACGGTTGGGGTTGTCTTGGAAATGTACGGTGTTAAAAGAGTCTGGTTATAGGAAATTTGAATCACAGAATTTTGAATGGATAATAGATGTCGGACAGATAGGTCCCGATTATATTCCCGGACATGCACATGCTGATACCTTTAATTATGAGCTTCGTATCCAGGGGTGTCCTTTTATAATAGATACAGGAATTTCTACATATAATCCTGATGCAACAAGATTTTACGAAAGAAGTACATGTGCACACAATACTGTTACTGTTGATAATATGAATTCGAGTAAGGTTTGGGGGGCTTTTAGGGTCGCTGAACGTGCTCATGTTGTGAAATTGTTTGAAAAAAAATCCAGAGTAATGGGTGTACATGATGGTTTTTGGAAATTGGGAATCATGCATGAACGTATTTTTTCATTCAGTAATCACGCTATTAGCATTGTAGACCAAATTTTGGGAAAACCTTCTGGTGAAATAATCAGTCGGATTATTTTTCATCCGGATGTTCGGTTTTTGTCGGTGACCAACGATAGAATATTGACTGATATGGCGGACATTCGTGTTGTCGGAGCTTCGGGTGTAGAATTGGAGGAGGTTGATGTCTGTTTTGAATATAATAAACGATGCAGAACTAAGTCTGTGAAACTGATGATGAACGATGTTTTGGAGTATTCCGTTTTAATTTATTCCTGATGAAAGTTTTAATTGTTTCATTTTATTATTCTCCGGAATTAGGTGCAGCACCTTCCAGAATAACTAATCTGGCTAAAGGATTACAGGAAAAAGGGATAGAGGTAGAGTTACTGACCTGTATGCCGAATTACCCGAAAGGAAAAATATTTGAAGGCTATCGGCGGAAGTTTTCAATGAAAGAGGAGTTGGACGGGGTGGTAGTCCATCGTTATTGGACTTATGCTACAACTTCGAAAAATACTTTCCGGCGACTTTGGAGTATGACTTCATTTGCGTTAGCCATTTGGATTTTTGCTTTGAAAGTCCGGTTGATAAAAGGATATGATCGGGTGATCATTCAAAGTCCGCCTATATTGGTGGCTTATTCGGCAATGGTTATATTCAGATGTTTGTATAGGCGTATTACTGTTTTAAATGTATCTGATTTGTGGCCGGCTTCTGCGGTCGAGCTGGGAGTCGTACGGGAAGGTGGAGTTTTTTATCAGGTATTGGCATTTATAGAAAAGTTCCTCTACAAAAACGCGAGTGCTGTGATGGGGCAATCCTCTGTTATACTGAAGCATGTATTGTCTTATCGGCCTTTAAAAAAGACTTTTTTGTACCGGAATCTTCAACATGCAGTACGGGTGGATAGAAAATCTGTTTCTAAAAGAGGAAAGTTTAAAATTGTATATGCCGGATTAATGGGTGTGGCTCAGGATATTTTGGGGTTGATCAAAGCTGTTGATTTTGCCGGATTGAATGTTGAATTTCATTTGTATGGGGGAGGCAATCAGTTGGAGAGCATTAAGGAATATATTTCCGGAAATGACAAGGAAGTGTATTATCATGGTTTTTTGAACAAGGAACAGATGGTTCAGGAGTTAATGAATTATGATGCTTCTATCGTGCCGCTTGTGGTTAGTATTAAAGGAGCGGTTCCTTCTAAGATCTTTGATTTATTACCGGTTGGAGTCCCCGTTTTATTTTGTGGTGGGGGTGAAGGTGCAGAAATTGTTCGTGACTATAAGATCGGTCTGGTTTCGGATTCGGGAGATTATGCAGGTTTGGTGGATAATATCAGGATTTTCGCTGAAATGGAGAAAACGGAATACCGGAACTATATTGATAATTGTATAAAAGCTTCTGAGAATGATTTTTGTTTCGCAAATCAGATGTCTGATTTTGTGGATTTTATAAAAAAATTGAAATAATGAAAATTACACTTATAGGTGGATCCGGTTTTGTCGGAACACGATTGATCGATTTATTGAGCCAAAGTACTTTTGAATTGTCGAATATTGATAAACGACAGAGTCATTTTTTCCCGGAAATAACAGTGATTGGCGATGTAGAGAATCTTGAGGATTTGAAAGGGAATCTGAAAGGTACAGATGTGGTTGTATTATTAGCTGCTGAGCATCGGGATGATGTAACGCCAATTACTAAATATTATGATGTGAATGTGACGGGGATACAGAATACATTGGCTGCAATGGAAATGAATGGGGTGAAACGGATTGTCTTTACCTCTTCGGTTGCGGTATATGGGTTAAATAAGAAAAATCCGAATGAGGATTATCCGAAAGATCCTTTCAATCATTACGGAAAAAGTAAATGGTTGGCAGAAATGGAATTGGAAAAATGGTATCAGATGCATCCGGACTGGAATGTGAATATATTACGGCCAACTGTGATATTCGGAGAGCGAAACCGGGGGAATGTTTATAATCTTTTGAAGCAGATTGCCGGAGGAAAATTTGTAATGGTAGGGAAAGGGGAAAATAAGAAGTCGATGGCTTATGTCGGAAATATTGTAGCCTTTATTCAATTTTTGATTGAGAATAAAAGAGAAGGATATAATGTTTTTAATTACATAGATAAGCCTGATTTTACAATGAATGAATTAGTCTCTCAGGTAAGTAAAGTATTGAATAAACATATTCCGGCAAGACATTTTCCTTATTGGCTGGGGATGTCGGGGGGCTATTGTTTTGATTTGTTGGCTTGGATCTCCAGGAAAAAGTTGACGGTTAGCTCCGTTCGGGTAAAGAAGTTTTGTGCAACGACACAATTTGATGCCTCGAAAGTTGCTGCTTCCGGTTTTAAAGCTCCTTATAGATTGGGAGAAGGACTTACCCGGACTTTGGAGTTTGAATTTGTACATCCGCAAAAAGACAATATTGTTTTTAAAAGTGAGTGATATTGTTAAGAGGAGTGTTGTTGTGGAAATTATATAGATGACTAAAGATAATTTAGACCAGGAAAAACATTGGCATGCCGTCTTCACCGCCTCCCGTGCGGAGAAAAAGGTGCGTGACCGGTTGGAGGAGCTGGGGGTGGAGTGTTTTTTGCCGGTACAGACGGTGTTGAGGCAGTGGACGTACCGGAAGTCGCGGGTAGTGGTGCCGGTGATTGCGGGGCTGGTTTTTGTGCGGGTAGGCCGTCAGGAACAAGTGAAGGTACTGCAGACGAAGGGGGTGGTGGCTTTTCTGAGGCTGAAGGGAGAGGCGGGGGCTGCGGGGATTCCGGATAAGCAGATGGAGGATTTCCGTTTTTTGCTGGATTTCTCTGAGGAAGCGGTGGAAATGACCAATGAAAATATAAAGGCCGGGGATTTGGTCAGGGTAGTGAAAGGTTCGCTGAGGGGGATGGAAGGGGAACTGATCAGACACAAGGGAGTGACGAAGGTATTGGTGCGTATCGATATGCTGGGGTGTGCCATGGTTAATATTCCGGCGAGCTTTGTAGAAAAATTAAATAAGTAATGATGGGTGATGAAAGAGTTTTCGGTTTGTTATGATCGTTTTTGCCTGGGGAATTATACCCTGGTTTGTGATGGCTCGGATACCGTTCAAGCGACCGCGGATCTGGGGGCTTTCGAGATGTATGTCCTGGGTATGTGGAACGATGGGCTGGTGGTGACGATGAAGGCATACGATGAGGTTTGTGATGAAAATCAGTTTGTTCTGCTTGTACCGGACGGCAGTGAGCAGTTGATGAGTTTTTCCCCTGAGAGAGGTTTTGTGGTCCGGCCATACCGTGCGGCACGACAAGGCCGTTTTGCCTATTTGCTTGATTTCTTATGCGGCTTGAAATACAAAGGTTATCAGGGTTATGAGGAGTATGACGAGGAAGAAAAGATGATTTTCGGTATTGTGCGGGTCGGTGAAAAATCCCTGACCTATGGAGGAAAAAATTTGCGGGAAGTGAAAGCTGATTTCATTCAAAAGATCGAGCAAGAAACTAGTCCCGAACCACTTTCATAATATCCGCCAACGGATTCCCTTTATATACTCCTGTACTTTCGGTTAGTGGTAAATTTTAGGCAGTTATATATGAGTCAGATTTTGTAATTTTTCCACCTGATTTAATTTAAACACGTAAGCGTTAATTAACTCATTTTGTTTGGTGTTTTCTTGTATGACAACAAATAAGTACCTATATTTGTACTTATAGAAGTACATAAATATGAGAATAACTAATTTTACTGATTTAAGAACTAACCTGAAACATCATTTGGATAGTGTTGTTCAGGATAATATACCTTTAATAGTTCAACGTCCTAATGGCGAAAGCGTTGTTGTTATTTCTTTGGAAGATTATAACTCAATAATTGAAACAGCATATCTGTTATCTAATCCTGCCAATGTTGAGCATTTGAGAGAGGGAATCGCCCAAGCCAATAGTGGAGAAGCTACTAAGGTTGATATTAAAGACTTATGGAAATAAGATTTACTAAAACAGCCTTAGATGATTTAGCCTATTGGAAAAAAAATGGCAACAAGCAAATACAGTTAAAAATAGAAGCTCTATTGGCTGACATTGCAGAGCATCCTTTTACTGGCATAGGCAAGCCAGAGCCTTTACGTTTTGAGTTGGCAGGTCACTGGTCAAGACGTATTAATTCAGAACATCGTATTGTCTATCGTGTAGAGGGTGAACAGATTGTAGTTGTGATTATCTCTATGCGCTATCATTATAAAAGCTAATGTGTAGTAAAGGAATGTTTTGTTTATAACCGGAAACCGGTTCCGTAAACCGTTTTTATCCACAAAGCAAAAAGACGGTCTGTGAGAGAATACGTCTTATTGATTTCTGTGATAAAATCTTTATCCAGCAACTTCTTTATAGCCGATTGTACAGCGCTGGCCGAAGCCAGCCGATGACGTTTAATAAAAGCAGAAGAAGTGACTTGACGGGCTTCTCCATCTTTTGCAATGGCGTACAACACTTCTTTCTGACGTTCCGGTATATGGGAAAGGATCTCCCGGAATATGGTGTCGTTGTCACTTAGTAGCCTATCGATACTTTGTTGAAGAATACTAATCGTACACTCCTTATTGTTTTCAGTATCTGCAAAACCTTCATTAAAAGTTTTTTGAATATAATAAGTATGCCCCTGAAACAAGGCGTATACCCGTTTGGCCGTGTCTTCGGAAATAGATTTTCCGAATTTATTGAAATTACCGACAATGAAGGGAATGTATTTTTCGTCGGGGATAGCACTTAGTTCGAGTATATCCGCACTATGGTAAAATGGACGTGAGGCAGATACGAACATATTTTGCATCATATGCCGTTCACTTCCTGCGAAAATGAAATGGCAATTGCTTATTTTTTGAATATGTGTCCGCAACAGAGCCTCGATATTCTTTTCCGGATATTTAGCGATCTGCTGAAATTCGTCGATGGCAATAATACAGGGTTTATCGGCTTTGGCAAGATAAACGAAAATTTCATCCAACGTATATTCGGGTCGGTCGATATCCCCTAACTCCAAACTAAAAGTCGGGGTATTCGACAGTGGATCGAAACCGAATTTCCCGCTAATCGATTTCAGCGTCTGCATAAAAAGTTGAGTCATTCTTTTACTCCGGGGCAGCAACGTTTCATAAATTTCTTTCCCCAGCGTATAAGTAAACTCCCTCAGACTGGAAGTATGTAAGATGTCGATGAAAAAAGTGTAATACGTTTTTTTCCATTCCGGTTTTTCATAACAAAACTGAATTAATCCCGTCTTTCCCATCCTTCTCGGGGAAATAATCACCAAATTATTTCCGTTATCCAACGACCGGATCAAACGGGCCGATTCTTCTTCCCGATCACAAAAATAGGCCGGATCGATTTTCCCCGTCACAATAAAAGGGTTCACTATTTTCTTCATAACTCCATTTTTATACAAATATAATTATATTATTTGAATTATGCAAATCGCATAATATTCCTTGGTGTCTGTATGTCGTGGAAATTGGTTTATTTGACGGTGTTCGTACAGGACTGGTGCGGGTGGTGACGGATAAGGGAATTTTTTGTTGATGATTTTCCAAACCTTATTGATAAAAAATGCGAATACTAGTGAAAAAACGAATCTTTCTAACCTGGAAAATTTATGAGACAAGAAATGGAGAAAACGGTTTTGAAAGGAAGACACGGAGGTTGGTCGATATGGCTATCTGTAGCTTTCGGAATGGTATGGCTTTTATTGCTTCCCGGACAGTCGGTGGCTAGGGTTCCGGGCAGTAGGGACAAACAACAAACTGCGGAAACGTTGCGGGTTGTTCACGGTAAGGTAACGGATGAGAACGGAGCTCCGATTGTGGGGGCGAATGTTTGGATAAAGGGGACTATGGTAGGAGTGGCTACCGATGTCAACGGAGATTATACCTTGCGGATAAACCCTGAGGCGAAGACGTTGAGTGCTTCATTTATCGGTTATTCAGAGGCGGAGAAGACGATTATGCCGGGAATCGGGGTTTATAATTTTACTTTAAAGCCGGAAGCCAGGAAGCTGGACGAGGTCGTGGTGGTCGGGTACGGTACTACCCGGCTCAGGGATTTAACCGGTTCGGTATCTTCTGTCGGGGCTGCTGATCTGGAAAAGGAACCGGTGATGAATGTCGCTTCTGCCTTGCAGGGGAAAGCGCCGGGGGTTCAGGTGTCTATGGCTTCGGCGAAACCCGGTGAACCGGTGAAGATCCGGGTGAGGGGATCCACTTCGTTGGAAGGTACCAATGAACCTTTGTATGTGATCGACGGTATTCCGGCCGAACAAGCCGATATGATCGCCATAAACCCGGACGATATTCAGTCGATCGATATATTGAAGGATGCTTCGGCAGCGGCTATTTATGGGTCGAGGGCCGCTAATGGCGTGGTATTGATTACAACCAAACGGGGGATACAGAATGAAAAGCCTCAGCTGAATCTGAAGTATTTTACCAATTTCGATACCCAGATAGAGAATTTCAGCATATTGAATGCGAATGAATTCCGGAATGTCATGATGGATGCTGCAATCAATACGTTAAAAGTGGATCCGACCAATGAGACGGCTTTGAGTATTAAAGAAGGGACTATCCTGAAGGATGCCGATACAGATTGGTATAAACTATTGTCACAGAAAGCTTCAACGAACAGTGTGGAGCTTTCGGTGAGGGGAGGAAGTTCAAGACTGAAATATTTTACTTCCTTCGGGATGAGTTTCCAAAATGGAGTATTGAAAGGGGATGACCTGAAACGGTATACCGGGCGGATCAACCTGGACTGGGATGTGACTTCGGTATTGAAATTCGGTACCAATGTAAGTTTGGCGTATACCGATCAATCCCAGGAAGGACAAGGGTTGTGGCAGATCAAACAGTTTCGTCCGGATGTCCCGGTTTATGCAGAGGACGGTAGTTATTATAAGATCGGTACGACAGATAATCCGGTGGCCAAAACGAAGATTACCAACCGGAACGATGTTTATCGGTTTAATGGGACGGTATTCGGGGAGGCCCAGATTATTCCGGGACTTCGTTTTCGTTCAACTTTCTCTGTAGCTAAGAACTTTAATTTCACCCACCAATATTATCCCAGTTTTTTACAGGAAGGTAATTATTATAACAATTATACCGGTAAAGCTGTACGGGGAAGTAGCGAATCGGTACGTACCCTTTGGGATAATACATTGAAATATGAGGGGACATTTAAGGAGATACATGCTTTGGATGCTTTGTTCGGAGTCTCGTTCGAGCGTTACAAGGCAGGTGATTTCAGTGCTACCGGTGTCGATTTTCCGATGGACAAAATCTTGAATAACCTGAGTAGTGCTACAACTCCTTACGATGTAAGCGGGAATTCGTCCGGAAACGGACTGATTTCGGTCTTCGGACGGTTTAACTACCAATTGATGGAAAAATATCTTTTCACTTTTACGGCTCGTTTCGACGGTTCGTCGAAATTCGGTTCGCACAATAAATACGGTTTTTTCCCCTCGGGGGCTTTTGCCTGGAAAATCGATCAGGAACCTTTCATGAAGGATATTGAAGAAGTGAACGAATTGAAATTAAGGCTTTCGGCCGGAGTGACGGGAACACAGAATATCGGTAATTATAACAATAAGGATCTTTATGGCCCGAACGATTTTCTGGGAAAACCGGGAATTATCCCGACAACCCTGGGAAATAACGATCTGCGCTGGGAACGGACCAAGCAATTCGATATCGCTGTCGATTATGCTTTGCTGGATTACCGGTTGAGCGGATCTATCGGCTGGTATTATAAGAACACCAACGACCTGTTGTGGTATATCGATTTTCCGACTTCACTGCAACCCTTCAGCGGGATGTATAAAAATGTCGGACGGGTACAGAATAAGGGATTCGAGTGGATCGTCGATGCAAAGATTTTCAGGGAGACGGAGGTGAAATGGGACGTTACTTTTAATCTGGCCGTTAACCGCAATAAGGTGAAATCTTTGGTATCCGAAGGGGCACAGGATTGGGCCGGTAAAGGTGTGGTACAGGGAAGCGGTACCGAAGTACTGGCCGAAGGACATCCGGTGGGAGCTGTTCTGGGGTACCAGACCGACGGTATTTTCCAGTCCTGGACACAGATCGAGGAATATAATAAAAAGGCACAGGAGCTGAGTAACGGGACTGCCACTTATTATTATAGCAGCGAGACCAAACCGGGACAGATTATTTACCGGGATGTGAATGGAGACGGGCATATCAGCGTGAAAGACCGGGTGATCATTGCTAATCCGGAACCGAAATTTCAGGGGGGATTTTCTTCCAATGTGTCCTGGAAAGATTTATCCCTGTATCTGATGTTCAATTATTCGGTAGGTGCAGAACGCTTGTATAACAATACTTTGCAAAATATTTCCGGTTCGTTGAACAACCTGATCGATTATAACCTTTACAACCGTTGGTCCGAACAGAATACGTCTTCCCGTTTACCGGCTTTGTATGTCGACGATCCGGTTCCGGCGACGAATAATCTGGAAGTACACAAAGCTTCTTATTTGAAGCTGTCGCATTTGCGGATCCAGTACAATTTGCCGGTATTGTGGGATGCCAGGTATTACAAAGGGGGACAGGTATATTTCGCTATCGCCAATCTTTTCACTATCACCCGCTATCCGGGAATCGATCCGGCAACGGTAGGTAGTGCTACGGCTAACTACGGAGGAAATTACGATAGTGATATTTATCCGGGTGTCCGTTCTTATACAATCGGGTTACGACTTAATTTTTAATTATTAGCACGAATGCTTATGAAAAAGATATTTATCCTTTTGATGGTCGGTAGTCTGCTGTTTTCCTGCCAGATTACGGACGTCCTGAACCAGGAGCCTCCGCATAATCTGACTCCTGATAATGCGATTACGGATGAAAAGTCGGCAGAAACCGCTTTGACCGGTATTTATGGTGAACAGATCGGGTATGAGTCTTATATGTCGATCGGAAATCATGCAATGACTGCCGGTATTTTGCAAAGAAACGACAATCCCGGCGTGGTTGTGAGTATTTATTATATCGAAAACCGTTTGCCGGAACTGAATCTGGTGGGGGCGGCATATACTCCTTTTTGGGATGCTTTTAATACGATTATCAATTCGTCGACGAAATTACTGGCTGTTTTGGAAGGAATGAGCGATAATCTGTTTACCGATGGACGGAAAACCACCATGATGGGAGAGATCCGGTTTCTGCGGGGGTGGTATATGTTCGATTTGTTGAGGATGTTCGGGGAATATGATAAATTGGACAGTAAATATGGGATGATCATCCGGGAGACTCCCCCTACTTCCGATGATGTTTATAAAGCCCGTTCGACGGTTCAGCAGACGTATGATTTTATCCTGAAGGATATCGAGTATGCTATATCGAACGCCCCGGATTTTACTTCTTCGGATTTTGCGTCGAAAATGGCTGCCAAGGCTCTTAAAGTGAAAGTACTTTTCTATATGGGGAAATACAGTGAGGCTTTAGAGGCTGCCAATACGTTTATCGGTGACGGAGAACGGGCATTGGTGGCCCCCTATTCGGCTGTTTTTACCGATTTTTCTAATCAGGAGCTGATCTATACCCGGGGATTTGCAGGGACAGATGAAGTGAAATATCAGGCCACGCGGGTACAGGCGTATTATAATGAGGGGAAATGGGGACCTACGGAGTCTTTTATGGAACTGGTCGGGGACGATCCCCGGAAAACGGTTATCCTGAAAAATGGAGTCGGGGATGTTTTCGGACCTCAGCAGACGATTCGGAAAGCTTCGAATGCAGAAGGAACAATGCCCACTTACCTGATGCGTTATTCAGAGATTTATATGATGAAAGCCGAATGTGAAGCCCGTACCGGGAAAGGAGATCCTTTGGCTACCCTGAATGCTTTACGTTCCGGTCATGGATTACCGGCTATTACGGGAGTGACCGATATATTACAGACGATCTATCAGGAATGGATACTGGAAATGGGGTTCGAGAATGGGCATGAATGGTACGCTACCTGGCGGATGGGAGTGGATCAACTTCTGGAAACCAATCGGGCTGTGGCTGAAAAAATGGCTACTGCCGCCGATCCCGAATTGTATAAAGCCAATTTGCCTTATAAACGGATTTATCCGATCCCTTCGAGCGAAATCAATGCCAATAAGTTGATGGAACAAAATCCGGGGAATAATTGATGGCCTGATTCAGGACTGGGTTTTTGTGGTTGAAGAGAGAATCGTGATAAAGTGGATTTTATTGCGATTCTCTTTTTTGTCGGAAAATAGCCCGGTACCCCCGTCTCCGTCCTTTATTGTTAAATATTATACAGTTGTTGGAAGGAAAGTTTACTCAAACGTTTCCCTTTAAAATTTTCACGTTTCTTTAACAAACCGGCCGGTTTTCGTATATTAATTCTTAATATTGTACCTGAAAATATGAAAGACAGAAACCTATGATGACTGTAATGATGAAGTTGACGGACAATAATTTTAAACGTAAAGTTACGTTGCGGGCTTCTGTTGGCATAGGGGAAAATATAATAGAATAAAGAAGCTCGCTGAAAGGCGGGCTTTTTTTTGCGATAAAAGTGAAGAGGTTCGAACTGACCGGTTTTGTCATGAAAAAAAGAGTAGAAATTAAAACCATACAATGAAAATCAAAGGAGAACCGAGGGCATTTCTGAGTAATGAGGCCCGACAATTACTGAATCTTTACGAATCGTTAGGGGAACGGGCAGAGATTTTTTTGCCGCGTCATATTTATGACAATCTGACCAGTTTTGTGAAGCTTTGTTTTGAAGAACCCGATGACCCGGCTGTCCAGCAGTCGGAGATCAACCGTTATTTGTTGAAGTTCCGGGAAGATATTCCGGGATATACGGATGTTGCTTTGATGCTTTGTCCGCATCATCCTTCCAAAGCTTTCGAATTGAGTGGAAGGCGGGGAGAGTTTATGAAGAAGATCGATGAGTTCCTGGATACCGAAGCAGTAAGTCCTGATTCCAGAGTTCTCTTGAAAAATATTAAAGACACTCATGATTTTTCGGTAGGAACTCCTCCTGTGCGCAGTAGCCATATCGAGTTTATCTCCCAGGTACAATTGGGCGGGCAGGTACGCGATTTGCGGAAATACCGGGATGTGATCGGGGTGACCGGTGACCTGAACGAAGCGCATTGGAATTATTTGATGGATACTTTGGAGCAGATGATCGGCCAGAGTACCCATTATACAACCGGGGCTGAGAAGGCCGACTTTCTCAACCGGATGCGTTGGGCGGTGAATTTCAAGGGACTGAACGGTATGATTACGACGGTGGTTTCGGGAAATGCCGATAAAGCGGTCAGTCTGCTCCGGGGAGAAGTATTCGGTAAGAATAGTGTACAAGTGTTGGAGAATCCTTCTACCGAAGAATTGTTCGAACAGATGAGGGTGGATACAACCTCGGTCTTTGTGGTGAAAGCCCGGCATATGCGGGTGAATCCTTTCTCCGGTGAAAAATGGTTTCCTCTGCTGACCCGTCTGGTGATTGTCGACGATTCGCGGGAATCGAGGAGTTCCAATACCTCTCTGGTGTTCTGTTTTCATAACGGGATTATCCATACACTGAATAAGGTACATACCAGGAAATTGGGTTCTCCGGCCAATACGCAATTGAACTTGCGGTTGATTCTGGAAAATGTGAATCCCTCTTTCCTGTCAGAATTCCGGGAAAAAATCGAGCTGCAAATCAAAGCCTACGAGAAAGAGATCAATCAGATTCTGACCGAACAGATCGGGACTACCGGGGATGCGGTGAAACGGTTGAATGTGTTTAAACTGGATATGTTCTCCAGGAAGATCGTTCAGGATAAATATTCCCTGGAAAAATTACGGGATTTTATTTATTTTCTGGAGAATTGCCATAAAGAAGAAAAACGGCAGGCACAAACCCGTGAATTGATCGATGAATTCGAAAGCCGGATCCGGCAATACTTTTATTCGGATTGCCCCCAGATTCAGGTGTTGAGTGTATTGGAAGGCGGCGGACGCAACCAGATCCGTACTTATGGACGTTATCTGTTGCAAAAGCCTTTGCACCGACTGGAAGATAAGGTGTATAAAGCTTGCCGGTTGATCCTGAATATTATCCCCAGCAATTATGAACGTACCCTGAAGAATCACTTTCATAAGAATTTCGGCATCAACCTGTTTTTAGAGAAATATCAGGCTTATATCACGAAGATAGATAATGATGCTAACAATAAAGGCCGTTACGATAATTTCCTCAATGACCTGGGGATCCGGGAAAAATACCGGGCCTTGCCTGTGGAGGATCAGCAAATCGTGAAAGAATTCTTATCGGCTTTAGGCAATCTGGAACAGACTTCGGTTTCCGATTCGGTACAGATGATTATCCGGGATCTGTTGTTTCATCCCAACGGAAAGCCGAAACCTTATATTATTTACAATGCGATGCAGGCTTGGGAATATAAGGATTTGCTGCCTGACGATACTTTCGATATCAATCCTTTCGATATCGAAATCGAGAATTTGCCTGACGGGCGTTTAGCTTATGAACGGCTGACGGATAAATTACTCCGTATCAAATCGACGCTGGCTTTATTCGACGATAGTGGCAGCCTTTGGGATTTGTTTTGTGAGAATACGACGATTCTGATCAACGATCCGAATAATCCGACCGGTTATACGGATTTCGATACCGAAGCTTTGAATGCGTTCCTGAAACTGATGAATACTTGTAAGATTACTCTTTTTCTCGACGAAGCTTATGCCGACAGTGTGAAGGTTACGGATAAACATATGCCGAAATGGCGTACGATCTCGCGGTATATCATCAATAATATCAATGCCCAGGCCAATATCCGGGCGGTATCATCGTTATCGACCACCAAGAATTTGTCGGCTACGGGCGATCGGTTAGGGGCTTTGGCGGTGACCCCTCAGGCTGCTGCGGTCGCTGCTTTTGTGCGTCAGCTGAATTCCTGTTCGCACGGCAATAACAACTCTTTACTGATGTTGAATAATTTGCTGGAGACGGCACAGGTAGCTAAAAAAATAAAAGATACGCTGGAAAGCGAGTTACCGAAAAATGCTTCCCGCTTTAAGATCAAAGAGACACTGATCCGGTTTATCAATGAACAGATCGGACGGATTGAAAAATCGAACGCCAATAGTGTTGCAAACCGTCAGTTGCATAAGACCGCCGGATTTGAAGGTAGCCCGTTGTACCTGTTCCTGCTGGATGAGCTGGTAGCTTTGGATAAACTGGATATATTGGCCCTGCCGGACGATTTTAAATACCATAACGAACCTTTCTTCGTTTATTACCAGAGACGGTTGGTGGAAAATCTGAACCGTTTCCGGGTGAATAAGAATTTCCGTTCAGAATCGATGTTACGGATGAGTTGGGCAAAAGAGGTGGCTCAACGGGTTGTAGCTGAATTCGAAGGGACGGAAGTCAGTTGGTTGCCTTCGGATGGTTCTTATTTGTTTAACTTCCGGGTGGGGGAAGGGTTTTCTTATGCCGATCTGCTTTGTTTCTGCCAATATCTGGCGTTACACCGGGGGATTGCTGCTGTGCCCTATCCTACCGGTTTGGTCCGCTTTGCTATCGGAGGTTTTCTTGCCGATACCGAGGAGAGTAAGCAAGTGTTTAAATATGAACTGGAAGACGGTTTTACCATTTTTATGAAATATTGGACACTGTTTGCGGCTAAGCGGTTGGATGCGGCTTATAAGGAGGTGGAAAGCCATACGATTTTGGATGAGATTTTCGCTTATACTAAAATTCAGGAATTGATCGATACGATTATCGGCGATTATCCTTTATCCGCTAAATACCGGAAAGACAAAGCGCCTTCTTTGCAGATCCGTGATATCCGGACCTTGTACCATGCCTCTCCCGAGCGTAGCGGGGTGAGCATTACGACGATCGACCGGTCGGTAAATTCGGTCATCGAATTACATGGCGACAAGATCGGTTCTTGCCGGGATGTATTCGAGTTTATCCGGAGTGCTGCTTTTACGAAGGTATATGAAAATTTACTGGCACAGATTTATAAGCAAGTGCCGGCCATTGCCGACCTGGATTTCAATACGGTAAGTTCGAAATACAGTAAGGCGGTGATCCTGAAATATATCACTAATAAGAAGACGTTCCAGCCCAACTATAATGTACTGGACGATCCGATGGAGAAAAATGTGATGCGGGAAATTCTGATTGAAATGGAGCATCTTCTGTTCTCGGATAGTAAAGTGAAGATTTTAGCTATCGATGCAACCGGAAATCCGGAGTTGGATAAATCGAAATTGGAAGGAATCAATGTGATTATCAAGAAATATATCCGGGAAATTTTATTGCATTTCAATCTGCCGTTTGAAAAAGACAGCCTCGAACCCAGCCGCAAGGAGATTGTCCGGGTAGCCGGAGAAACATTCGAGGAAATCACCGGTATTCGGTTGAGTGACCTGAACCTGCAAATCTGGGTAGATGAATTTATCAACCGTCTCCGCGCTCTGCCCGAATTTAAAGAGACGTTGCTGGCTCAGAAGTGTATGGGGTATATGATGGATTCGATCGCTTCGGGGATGAACAAAGAAAATTTGCCGGTAACCGATAAGATCCTGTTTCTGTATTTATTACATAACGATCATTCTTTCTATCGGCTGGTATCGGCCAAATTGAAGTATTTCAGCGATAAGATCGGAGCTTGTGCGGACAGGGAGGTGAAGATGTTTACAGAGGAGTTTATCACCGAGATATTACCCACCCAATTGAAGGAAATCAACGATTATATCATGCGGCGCCGGGATATTAAGGTGGCTGAGAAAGAGATCCACCGGGTGAGCCGGAAAGTGGTGTTGTTCTATATCAGCATGATCAAGCGGACAAAAGGAACCGATTATTACAAGCGCTATACCCATACGATGGTCCGGCTGGTGGAGACGGCTTTTATGAAACAAAATTCCAGTGTCAACGAGATGGTACAGCACGGTATTTCTATTTATAAAGATTTTGAAATGGAGAATAAGGTGCTGGAGACTTTCGAAGATGGACGGATCGCCTGGATCAACGAACTGATGCAGAAATGCGGTGTCATTTCTTCCGAGCAGCCGGTGCAGGAGCATACCCGTATCGTTACGGATGCTAAGAAACGGGAATATCCGTTCCACAAAGTGGATCGTCCGGGGACTATTTCGAAAAAGTGGCTTGGGGAGGCAGGACCGAACGATTATTTGAAGCTATTGGATTTGCGGCCCGATTCGTCTTTTTTTATCGGTCGTTTGGCCCGGTTTATCGCCAATATGGATTCGGACGATTATCGCTGTAAGGTGGTGAAACATGGCATGGTGAAGGAGCTGGTGATTTTCCAGAAGGGATATATGAAATACCTGACCGATAACTACCGGCTGAATTATACCGAAGACATTCCGATCGAAGATATCACCCGGTTCGTCCCGGATGTGATCAGTTTCCTGGGGGCTCCCGAAAAGCTGATTTCTTTCCCGCAGATCGGGTATTTCGATATACCGGGGCCGAACGGGAACATCAAGACGATCGTTACGCCGTTGAAACAGAAGGTAGATTATTTCGGGGATGTCAAGAAACCACGTCTGACGGTGATCAATGAGAAAATTAAAGAGATCGGCGGTAATCCGCGTCACGGTTCTTTGTTTGCCGTGGAAGAAAACGACGGTAGTATCTTTGTTATCGAGATCAATGGGGATAGTGGGGTAGGGAAGTCGGAAATGATCGCCGCTTTTATCCTGAAATGGTTGCGGAATAACCTCGAGGGGGTCCGTTCGGTAAAACTGATTGCGGGCGATATGTTCCATGAGTTTCAGGATGCCGAAGGTAATCTGTATGGGATCGGTACAGAGGTCGGTGATTTCTCGCGGACGACGGATTTCGACCCGGATTATATCAAGTATTATAAGTATCTGTTCGAAAGTAGTGCCGACAGTAATGTCGAAGATCTCAATTCCCGGAGCACGGTGAGCGGTATGTGTGATATCACGATGCCTTATAAGATCGATATCATGCTGAGTGCCGGAAACTATTCGAAGGAGGAAGCAGGTATAACCCGGGTGGACAATCCTGAAAATTTCCTGTTGTATATGGATGCCCATGGGGAGAGGAAAGAGAAAGCGACCAGTCAGGATGGTCCTAATTTCCAGCGTACCTTGAAGCGTTATACGGCAGATAAGAATATTGTAGATGTGATTGCCCGTCATGGTAATTATCTGGATGATATTTTAGATTGGGATTATGTAGAAAATGAAAAGCAATATTATCTGGCTTCTTCGTTCAAATTATTGGATAAGATCGATATTACGGAAGTAGTCGGTCAGATTTTCGGCGGTAAGCAGTTTAAACGGGACGGGGTTGGGTATACCATCCAAACGGTCTCTTTCGATATGATACAGAACCGGTTTATTGCTACCGTATCGTATGGGGAAAGAGAAAGCCGGGAAATGATGATCGACCGGAAGATGTTCAGTGCGATTTTCGATTCTCTGGCCAGTACTCCGGGAGGGCAACCGTTTATTGCTGAGGAAGGACAGTTGGAATCGGTGATGAACCTGGTGAAAATCATGCGCGGAGGGAGCGACGGTAAGGGGAAAGCCCGGAATATTCAATGTGGTATGCTTTCAACGGAGATCGGCAAGAAAGGCCGGGAGATTACCGGACCTCAGAAAGCCGCTATGGAGCTGAAACGGATGATTCAAGAGGTACGGATTACCCGCCCGGAAATCAATGAAGGGAAAATTTGCGTGAAACGCCTGCTGAACGAGAAATATCGTCCTATTTTCAAAGGAGAAATGAATAGTTCGGAATTGTGGCGATATAATTTCTTTATCTATCAGCTGGAGAACATGAAGAAAGCCGACTATCGCCGGATGGACGATATCGACCGTAAGGTAGATATGAGTAATCTGGTGGATTTTGTACCTGTAGACCCGAAGAAAGAATTCAGTCCTTTGTTGGTGAATCCCAATCTGAATATCGAACTGAGTAGTTTCAGCGAGACGTTCGAGGAATTGATGAGTTTGCCGAATTATCCGGAATTTGCGTGTGAATTCGCCGAACATATGGAACAGTTGTATGTCGCAGAGGGATATAGTGAAGAAACGAATATCAATAATATGATCGTACAGTTATTGCTTCTGGAGGGATATTGTACGACCGAGGACGTGGCTCGTGGTAGTGTCATTGAAAAAGTGAACCGGGAGACGATTGCCGCTGCCAAGTATGCGGTGGTTCGGTATTTGGAAGGCGAACGGGTGAAACGCGCTTCATCCGGTAAACCTGTCGAAAAGATCGCGGCTACCGGTACAGGTAAAAAGGTTGCTACGAAGGGGATACGTAAAAAGTAAAGTATCGGGATTTTGATTTGGGAAGCCGCTTCTTTCCGGGGAGCGGCTTTTTTTTTTGTTGTTATTTGTTGAAACCTGAAAACATTTTTTATCTTTGTATTATAATGAAGAATGTTTTGTTTTGTATATTAATGATTTATGTGGTTTGTGGCTGTCGGTCACAGCAACCGCAAGAGATTGTTCGGCTTGCTGTGAAAAGCTTGGATGAACTACAGTCTGTGTCGGCTGTCCTGGTCAGTAATGCTGCTTTTGACGGTGCGGAGTTGTCGGATGAGCTGGCCAGTCGGATACCTTTTCTCTTTAAACAGGTAGTACGGGATTCGGGTACTTATTTTTTTACCTTCGAACAAATCGATAACCGGGTTTTCTACCGGAACGATCAGCCTTATATGGCTTGTGTATATCTGGATATGTTGCTTGGTACGCGTATTCCTGTTGAACCCGGTGCGAAAAGGTATGATTATTTTGCCCGGATCCAGGAGGAGCTCGATTTGATGCAGCAAATCCTGGATGGTAAGAAACTGCGTGAAGTTGCTTCCGATTCTTCCCGGATCGTCGATGTATGGGTGGAGCGGGCGCCGGATACGCTTTTTAACGGGCAGGATTGTTATGTACTCAAACGGCATAATGATGTCACGCTTATTCCCTCGAAAAGTAATAATGAGTCATGGAAAGCCAATGTAAGATATAAAGTGATGCATAGTTATAATACGTATGCTTTATTTATAGAAAAACATACAGGTTTGCCTGTTTACTGGTCTTATACCAATTCGGGAGATCAGGACGGCAGGAAAATTCCGGGAAACCGGAATACGGAATTTTTGGAAAATATGGAGCTGAAGGATATTCCGGACAGTTGTTTTTATCCTGCTCAGGCAGATAAAATTCGCTATGTCGCTTCTTTCGACGAGTTCGTGCAGGAGGTGAAGGTGGGTGATGAGGCTCCTGCTTATGAATTGACGGATGTCATGACCGGGAAAGTGTATTCCAACGCATCGCTGCAAGGCAAGATCGTGGTGATGCAATTTACTTCTACCGGGTGTGTCGGATGTGTATTGGCCCAGCCGTGGATGAATAAATTATATGATCGCTGGAAAGAGCAGCCGGAGCTGGTTTTTCTGTGTGCCGGTCTGCTCAGTGAAAAGGATGCTAAGGTTCAGGTTGAAAAATATGAGTTCGCTTATCCGATGACCACTTGTAATCAGGCTTTTTTTTGGTCGTTCGGAGTACAGGCCATACCTTCTTATTATGTGATCGGCAAAGATAATCAGGTGCTTGCCAGACCACAGTCACACATCGGTTTGAAGAATTTTTTAGACAGTTATTTTAATAAATAATTGCGGGGAGCCGGGTTTGTTATCAGGAAGAATGGTATGCCACAGGAAATAGAACGGAAATTTTGGTCAAGGGAAACTTCGAGTCACAGGCTTTTCAATCGGTACGGCTTACGATTTTGAAATGGAGAATAGGGTACTGGAGATTTTCGAAGATGGACAGGTCGCCTGGATCAACGAACTGATGCAGAAATGCGGTGTCATTTCCTCCGAACAGCCGGTGCAGGAACATACCTGTATCGTTACGGATGCTAAGAAACGGGAATATCCGGATCGTTCGGGAACTATTCCGGAAAAGCTGCTTGAAGAGACTGTTTCTGGAGGGATATGGCACAACCGAAGATGTGGCCTGTGGTAGTGTCATTGAAAAAGTGAATATCGTCATTATTTCGTCATATTTTTTTTAATGTCGGCGTAACATTGGGTTCATAGCTTTGTCCCAGTTAAAGACAAGGCTATGAATTTTTCTTTTATCCGGGATCGTAGATCATTTTCAGATTTTATTTTTATTCTGTGGGCAGGAGGAGCGGCCCTGCTTTCTTATTCGTTAGTATATGCATTGCGTAAACCTTTTACGGCTGCTACATTTGATGGGCTGAGTATTTGGGGAATGGATTATAAGGTTGTAGTGACTATTACTCAGATTTTAGGTTATTTGTTGGCCAAGTTTATCGGCATTAAATTGATTTCTGAGTTAAAGGGACAACATCGTTTAAAATTTATTTTGGGGGCGATTGTTTTAGCTGAGTTGGCTTTAGTCGGTTTTGCTATCCTGCCGTCTCCGGGTAATATCTTTGCTATGTTTTTTAATGGGCTGGCTTTGGGATGTATGTGGGGAGTGATTTTCAGTTTTATAGAAGGGCGGCGGGTAACGGATATGCTAGCCAGTTTATTGGGGATTAGCATGGTGATTAGTTCAGGTGCAGCGAAATCCCTGGGATTGTTTGTGATGGACCATTGGCAGGTCAGTGAGTTTTGGATGCCTGCCCTGATCGGTGGTTGTGCTTTGCCATGCCTGGCTTTATTGGGATATGTGTTGCAATCTCTGCCAAAACCTTCCGAAGAAGACAGGGCTTTGAAAGCAGAGCGGATGACTTTGGATGGAAGGCAACGCTGGGCTTTATTCAAAAATTATATGCCTTTTCTCTCTATTATTTTAGTCGCTAATTTTTTGTTGGTGGCTTTACGGGATATAAAGGAAGATTTTCTGGTGAAAATATTTGATGTTGCGGGGAGTGGTTATTCTTCATGGATATTCGCTCAATTGGACAGTATCGTTACTTTGATTATCCTGATCATCTTCGGATTAATGGTTTTTGTCCGTAATAATATGCGGGTTTTATTGATTTTGTTGAGTTTGGTGATTTTGGGCATGCTGACCATGTCTTTTATTTCGTTGAGATATGAGGCATTGCAACTAAGTCCGGTAGTTTGGTTATTTATTCAAAGTCTCTGTTTGTATCTGGCTTATTTGTGTTTTCAGACTATTTTCTTTGATCGTTTTATAGCTTGTTTCCGTATCCGGGGGAATGTCGGTTTTTTTATTGTATTGATTGATTTCATCGGTTATTTAGGAACGGTGATTGTCTTAGCCGTAAAGGAATTTTTAAATCCGGATATCAATTGGTTATCGTTTTATAACCAATTGGCGGGTTATGTGGGTTTGGGATGCAGTGTATTGTTTGTCGGTGCTTGGGTTTATCTGTACCGGCAGGCAAAACGAAGAGCGTCTGAAAAGGTGATGCCTCTGGAAGCTGCTCATGCTTATTGATTGGTTTTATTCTAATTACAGTAATATTTGATTTAAGGACATGAAAAAAGTTAGTTGTGTCATTATGGATTGGGCCGGAACGGCTGTCGATTTTGGGTGTTTTGCTCCATTGAATGCTTTTTTGAGGGTGTTTCAGGAGCAGGGAGTGACGATCACTTACCGGCAAGCCCGTGAACCGATGGGATTATTAAAGATTGAACATATAAAGGCTATTTTGAAAATGCCTGAAGTGAGTGAAAGATTTCGTATAGCACATGGACGGGAATGGAATCAGAATGATGTCGCAATCATGTATCAGAGTTTTGAGAAACATTTGTTTGCTTCACTTCAGGATTTTACGACTCCTGTTCCGGGAGTTGTAGAGACAATGGAACAATTACGTCGTGAAGGGATCCGTATTGGTTCAACGACTGGGTATACCGACGCTATGATGAAAATTGTACAACCCGGAGCTGCTGCTCAGGGATATACTGTAGATTGTCTGGTAACTCCGGATCATTTGCCTGCCGGACGCCCGGCTCCTTATATGATTTACCGGAACATGACAGAGCTGGCGATTCCTTCTGTTGACGAGGTGGTTAAAGTTGGAGATACTATCGCCGATATCCGGGAAGGATTGAATGCAAAAGTATGTTCTGTCGGAGTAATTACAGGTAGTAATGAGTTGGGGTTGACCGAGGAGGAATACAAAACTATGCCTGAACCGGAGTTATATACTTTGAAACAAGAGGTCAGAGAGCGGATGATGGCAGCCGGTGCACATTATGTGCTGGATAATATCCGTGAATTGCCGGACCTGATACATAATTTAATGAATAAAAAATAATAGGTGTATGAGAAATTATTTACTGTTGACTCCTGGACCGTTGAGTACTTCTGAGATGGTGAAAGAAGCCATGTTACAGGATTGGTGTACCTGGGATAAAGATTACAATGAAGGAATAGTTACTGTGATCCGGAAAGAATTGCTGGAGGTGGCAGGACTGGATGAGAAGGAATATACAACTGTGTTGCTACAAGGAAGTGGGACTTATGGCGTAGAGGCAACTTTGGGAGCTGTCGTGAAACCTACCGACAGGTTACTGATTATAGCGAATGGTGCTTATGGCAAACGGATGGCGGCCATTGCTGATTATTATAAACTGGATTATGTCATGGTGGCTTTGAAAGAAACGGAGCTGATTACCCCCGCAATCGTGGAGGAGGCTTTGAAAAATCATCCTGGAATCAGCCATTTGTCTTTGGTCCATAGTGAAACAACGACGGGTTTATTGAATCCGATTGAGGAAATTGCAGAGGTGTTGCGTGGACGCGGGATCACCTGGATCGTTGATGCCATGAGTAGTTTTGGAGGGATTCCTATCGATATGAAAAAACTGGGTATTGATTTTCTGGTTAGTAGTGCCAATAAGTGTATACAGGGAGTTCCGGGCTTTACCTTTGTTCTCGCTTCACGGGAAAAATTGCTGAAATGCAAAGGAGTTGCCCGTTCTTTGTCCCTGGATATTTATGCCCAATGGGAAGAAATGGAAAAAGGGCATGGAAAATGGCGGTTTACCTCACCGACTCACGTTGTACGGGCATTTTTTCAAGCTTTGAAAGAGTTGAAAGCAGAGGGAGGTATAGAAGCCCGTTACCGCCGTTATTGCCGGAATCATGAGGTATTAGTGGAAGGAATGCGGGCTATTGGTTTTTCCACCTTGCTGGAACCGGAAAAGCAGTCTCCGGTTATTACTTCTTTTCTTTATCCGGAGCCGGGTTTTTCGTTTACAGAGTTTTATGGGTTGCTGAAACAACAGGGTTTTGTCATTTATCCCGGAAAGGTTTCGGATGCTGATACATTCCGGATTGGTACTATTGGAGATGTATTCCCGGAGGATTTTGAAAGATTGACACAAGCTGTTGCGGCTATCAGACAGGTAAATTAAACAGGGCTGCCCGGACAAGTTTGACTTTTTTTAGTTTTTTGGCTGTTTAAGTGTTTCTTTTGCTTTAATTTTGTTGTAAAAGAAATCAATATGCCACAAGAGATAGAAAGAAAGTTTTTGGTCCGGGGAGACTTTAAAGCATATGCTTGCCAATCCTTTCGGATTGTACAGGGCTATTTGTCCTCCGTACCGGAAAGGACGGTCAGGATACGGGTGAAAGGTGAACAGGGCTATCTTACTGTAAAAGGTAAAAGTGATGTTCATGGAGTTACCCGCTATGAATGGGAAAAAGAGATTGCCAGGGAAGATGCAGAAGAACTCCTGAAATTGTGCGAGCCTGGGGTGGTTGACAAAATTCGTTATTTAGTGAAAGTAGGGGGGCATATTTTCGAGGTAGACGAGTTTCTGGGGGAGAATAAAGGGTTATTGCTGGCTGAAGTTGAATTAAAGCAGGAGGATGAACTTTTTGAAAAGCCGGAATGGTTGGGAGAAGAAGTGACCGGAGATCTGCGTTATTATAATGCAATGCTGGCACACCGCCCCTATCGAAGTTGGAAGTAATTCCGGATTTATGCATGCTTAACAGTTTGAGAGTTCGGTTATTCCATTGTCTGAAACTCTGATTGAAACAATAGAGTAACCGAACGATTCGAATCTGTATTTATTTCATTTTTTCTTCTAATTCGGTACTGAGGGGCAGGTGGTCCTGGAAGTGGACCGTGACATGGGTACCGTCGCAATAGGGTTTATTAGCGGATGCTCCGCAACGGCATAGGGTGACCCGGTTACGTTGTTCGTATTCGGTGCCGTTAGGTCCATTCACAGGAATACCTCCTTTGACCCAGAGCGGACCACTACATTCTTCCTGTGGGTCTTCGATCAGGCCTAAAGCCGGTTTTAAGGGGGGCTCATAAAATTTTTCCTCTTCTTTGTCCCAAAGTTTTAACCGGCCGGAGGGGCAGTACATGCTTTCGTGTACGGCCAGATCATGGGCTTCGGTGTTGTCGGAATCTTCCGTCAACTGCCAAACCGTTCCTCTGGCCATACAAAAACGGGCATGTACACAATATTCGGTGTTGTCGGCCAACTGAACTCCAGGACCGTCATACAGATCGGCATTCTCTAAAAGAGGGATATTGCCGGCGGTTAGCGTCGGATCCCAATCGGCATGGTGATGGGAACCGTCGCAATACGGATGATTTTTGGACTGACCACAGCGGCATAAAGCAGTGGGTTCGTTGTCGGTCGGGTATTTATGCCCTTTGGCATATTCCCAGGGGATTTGTTCTTTATTTAAAACGAAGATCTCTTGTTGAAGAGGGGGATTTCCATATACCAGATAGGGGCCGTCTGCTGTAATTTCAAGGTGATATTTCGGGTCAGGAGTAGGTGTACCCGGTTCGATTTTACGAGTGTTTTTTTCCATAATTAAACGTTTTAATGATACTTGTTATACTTAAATTCGGATGGAAAGTTCCGGGTTGACTGGGAGAATTTTCACCGGTATAAGTTTTGGAATAGAATTTGTTATAAATGTATTGTTTGGTTTATTGAAATATTTTACTTAATTTTACATAAAATATTGGATTCCTTTTGAAGGAATAAGTTATGAAAGTTTTGAAAATATTTAAATCGTTGTTATACAGGATTCTAATTCTTGTTTTGATAGGTCCTTTGGGAGCTTGTTCGGAGGAGTGTGGCTATGATTCTCATGCAGGTTATCAGTTAGGTAAACAAAATTTCGATTATTTGGAAGGTAATATGGCTTCTATTTTGTCGTTTTGGGATCTTGCTTTGAGAATGAACACGTATTTGACGGCCTTGGATGAGGAAGGAGAAGACCGGGTAGAAGAACTTTTCCCGGACTATCGTCTTCAACAAGTGAATGAACACGAATGGATCGGATGGAAGGGACAGGATTCGGTTTTTAAGGTTGTAACAGACGATCTGGCATTGACCACTGAGACAGCTCATTGGGAAATTGTGGGCTGCCGGGCTCCGTATGAGGGACAGCTCACCGTTTTGTGTTCCGGTTTAAGGACCTGGGTGTTTCATGTTTCCGCTTTGCAAAACCGGAAATGGATATCCGATGCCAGTCTGAAAATTAATTATAACGGAGAACAAACGCCCCGGAATTTTAACGATGGGGATTGGATTGTTTCCGGTGTGGGGAAGAGTATGACCGATGAGGAAGAAATACTGAATTTTGAAATTGCAGAATCGCTGATCCGTTATGCGGAGAGTCATTATCTTTTCGATAAAGGACTATTGTATCTGCGGTTGAAAAATAGGTTTTCTCCGAAAGAAGAGATTGTTAAGGCTGAGATGAAGACACTTCCGGGAAGTGACCGCTCTTTGCAAATCACCTATAAAGGAGAGGTTTATTCTTATTGATGGTTACAGAGGTTTCCCCCGGCAACATCGGTGGCCGGGGGAATAGGTAAAATCAGTATAGTTCCTGTAAAACAGCATCCAGGGCGGCTCCCCGCATTTCGGTTTTAAAGATACGGCCTTCTTTATCGAGAAGGATACAAGTGGGGACTCCTGTGATATTGTATTTTTGGGCGACAGGTCCGTTAAAACCGTTGGGATCACACAGTTGCTTCCAAACCATTTTTTCTTCTTTCATCGCCTTGTCCCAGTCGGTTTTCTTTTCGTCGATAGAAATACTGATGATTTCAAAGCCTTTGTCTTTATACTCCTGATATACATGACGAAGGTGTGGAATCTCGCCCCGGCAGGGACCACACCAGGATGCCCAGAATTCAAGCATCACATATTTTCCTTCGGGTACACAGGAAGAAAGCTTGACCATTTTCCCTTCCGGATTCATCAGTTCGATATCCTGATATTTTTCGCCGATAGCCATCGTTTTGGCTTTGTCAGCTATGGTTTTGAAGTTTTCGGCCATTGGGGGAATATTCGCCCAGGCTTTGGTGATGAGTGTAGTCAATTGTTCGAGCTGAGGGACGGTTAAATTGACGTACATGCCTTGTAGGAATTGAAGGGCTAAATCATATCCTACTATGCTTTCGGGATGTTCTTCGATAAATTTCCATTGGGCGATGTTTAATTTCTTGTTGATCTCGTTTTCTTGTTTGATTAACGCGATTCCCTCTTCTGTATTGAATATGCCGTCCATTGCCGGCCGATGATATACTTCCAGATACTTTTCATTTATGGTTCCGGATTGTTTTCTGAGATCGGCGATACTTTTCAAATACCGGTCGTACAGATCCTGGGAGGCGGAGCCCTTTACTACCGGATCTTTCCGGAAGGTTTCATCGCTCCAATAATAAGTACGCAGGCTGTCGACGTGACCGGAATAACTGATAACCGAATTTTCCAGGTAAAACCGGCTGGCTAACATTTGGGACGGGTCATCCTGGCCGGTTTTGTCGATGATTAATTGATACATACCGGGACGGTCGACTTTACCTTTCAATTGGAACCTGCCGTTTTTAATAACCGTGCTGTCGATGGTGACCGGAGGGTAGACGGCTTCGTTTACTAACTGTACTTTCATGCCTTCACTGTTTCCCCCGATGTTACCGTTGAGGATATAACCGTCATATTTAGTTTGGCAAGCGACTAAACTACTGCTGCATAAAAAAGCTAAAAATATTTTTTTCATCGTATTAAGGAATTAATTGTTCTAATGCGGCATCCAGGTATGCGCCCCGCATATTGGTTTTGAATATTTTACCTTCTTTGTCCAACAGAATACAATGGGGTACTCCGGTCACATTATATACTTGTATGGCCGGTCCGTTTTCTCCTTGCGGATCATTTAATTGTATCCAGGGCATCTTTTCTTCTTTCATGGCTTTTTGCCAATCTTTATTCTTTTGATCGATCGAGACACTGATGATCTCGAATCCTTTGTCTTTGTAATTCTGGTAGACGTGTTTCAGATGAGGAATTTCACCCCGGCAGGGGCCGCACCAGGATGCCCAGAATTCGAGCATCACATATTTTCCGGTTGGAAGGCATTCGGATAATTTTACTTTTTTCCCTTCCGGATCGGTGAGTTCGATGTCTTGAAACGGGGCTCCTATAGCGATTTTTTTGGCCATCTTGAATTCGGTCATACGGGGACAATTTCCCCAAACCCCGGAAAGTGTATTTTGCAGATCTTCGATCTGACCGGAGGTTAAGTCGATCTCTCCGAGCAGGAAATAACCGGCTTGATCGAGAGCCACTACAGAAGCCGGATTTTGTTTGATAAATCGGATCGTGGCCTGAATGATCTGCCGATCCAGTTCGGAGATCCGGCGGGCCAGGCGAATGCCCTCCTCGGTATTGAAGATGTTGTCTAATGCCGGACGGTGATATTGCTCGAGGTATTCGCCGTCTGCCTGATTTCTGGCTTTACTCAGTTCTTGGATAGAAGTTTTGAATGACTGATACAGATCTTCTGTCTCCGAACCCTGGATTATCATCTTACCTTTACGTTCCGGATTCCAGTAATAAGTGGGTAAAGTATGGATATCTCCCTGGAAAGTGATATCCGAATTTTCCAAATAGAAATTGCCGGCCAACCAGTTGGCTTCCGAGGATTTTTTCCCTACGGGAGTCGTATCGATGATCCAACGATAAAAGCCGGGTGCCGGAATTTCCCCGGTCAATTCGAAACAATGATCTTTAATGACCGTTGTTGCAATTGTTTGAGGAGGATAGCTATTATCCAACAGTTTGAAAACCATCCCTTCACATGGGCCTTGGATAGAGCCGGTGATGTGAAAAGATTTATTTTGTGCCTGGCAATACTGAATTGCCAGAACAAGGAATAGCACAGTTAACAGATTTTTCATTTTTGGGGATTTAAGGGTTTTCGATGAGTAAGTTGTTACCTGCTTTGGCCGATTGCGGGATGGGTAGGATCAATTGTTTATCCGACTTTATATTCGGGCGTATGGTGGTGATGTCTAAATCGCCGTGTTTATAATACCTGATCATATCGTACCACTCTTCCTGGTTTTCAAAAAGCAGGTCGATCCATTTGTGCTGGCGGATCATTTCTAAAAGCTGGTTGTCAGGAATAGTACTCACGTCATATACTCCCGGGACATGGGCATCCAAAACGGTTTGCAGACTGGTACGGGCTGCCGCAAGATGATTGCCTCCCTGCCGGGCTTCCGCTTCTGCATGGATATAATATACTTCTCCCAAACGCAGGAAGTAGTAGGTATTGCTCTTGCCGTCATCATTGGTACTGTGAGGATATTTCCCGTTTTTGAAAGAAGTTGTGATGACGTCCGGTGTAAGAAACGGGGCGGCAAAACGGGGATCGTAACCTTCTCCTGTTTCTTTGTTCCCTGGAGTGGGATCCATCGCATCGGCTATTTTTTGAGAATAAGAACTATAAGTTGTCCGGTCTAAAATGAAACTACATTGTTCTTCATAGTTGGAGACATAAGGAGCGAACAGCACTTCAGGAGAATCGAACATATCGCTGAAGATACTCATAAAGTCAACCAGCCCGTATCCGTAGTTGCCGGCTGTTTGAATCACTTCATCGGCCAGTAGGGCTGCATTTACGTAATCTCCTTTACTTAGTAATACTTTTGCTTTCAGGGCTTGTGCGGTTGTTTTTCCGGCCTGCGCATGAGTGGGCGTATAATTACTCATAGGCATGTCCGGAGCATATAATATAGCTGAATCGAGATCCGATTCGATAAATTTATAGCTTTCAGCTACAGTCGAGCGGGCCTTTGCTAACGGTTCCCGGTAAGGTTTGTCGGACAGGACGATACCATATGGAGAATCGGTATCGTAAAATTGCCCGAAATAGCGTAACAACATAAAGTGAGCCATGGCCCGGTTGAAATAGCCTTCGCCTAATATTTCCATACGTCTCGCAGGGTCCAGGTCTTTTACCGTATTGTTTTCCAAAAATTCGATCATAAAGTTGGCCGCGTTGATTACATCATATAAATTATTATAGACATTTCCGATGATACTATTGTCTTCCAGTACATTGTTGTCGGTGAAACCGGTTTCTCCTGCCAATCCACCACTACCCGAGAGTGCTAATGAACCGGCGAGCAGGCCGATATGGCTTCGGAAGTTACAAAGACTCATGGCCCTCCATTGGGTATATACCCCGCGTAACACCTGTTCTGCACTCTGGGCATTCCGTATTGCGGTTTGGTCTTCCAGTTTATAATAAGGTTTTACTTTATCTACGTCTCCCATCAGGTCACATGCCCAAATCAATACAGAGAGAAATAAGGTAGAAATAATATATGTTGTTTTCATAGTATGAGATTTTATCGTTAAAATTCAACTTTAACACCTAAGGTAAATGTTTTACTCAATGGATAGGGATCTTCATTCAGGGTCATCTGTGAAGTAGTGAAACTACTGATCAGTTCCGGATCGATACCCGGCCATTGGGTCACGGTCCAGATATTAGAGCCGCTGACAAATAACATGGCCGATTGTACATTGATTTTCTTCAGGAAATTCTGTGGTAAATTATAAGAGAAAGTAATATTCTTTAAGCGTAAATACGATGTTTCGTAAATGTAACGATCGGAGAAACGAGAGTTTTTGGAAGGATCGGTATAAACCAGACGTGCATAACGAGCATCGGGATTTTCGGGACTCCAGGTTTTCCCATAGAGTTCGGGATAGATGTTATTTCCAATATACCCATACATATCGCTCATCATATTATAAACAGCAGCTTTAGCTCCTTGGGAGAATTGGAAAACGAACGACAAATTGAAATTTTTGTAATTGACCGAATTGAAAAATCCTCCGAAGAATTTAGGCTGAGGAGTAGCAATAACTTCCCGGTCTTTACTGTCGATATAACCGTTCCCATCCAGGTCCTTGTATTTGAAGTCACCCATACCGGTCGACTTTTCCTGGTAATAATTCGCTCCACGAGCTACGGCTGTTTTATTTAGAGTAACTACTTCATCGTCGTTTTGGAATATTTTTTCGACGATATATCCTTTTAAAACGCCGGCAGGCTGACCTTCTATATAGGTATCGACATCGTTACTGGAAAGCTCGGCTCCATTGAGTTTTTCGATTTTGTTCCGGTTCAGGGCTATATTGAATTTCGAGGTCCAGGTCCAGTCGGCTGTACGGATAATATCCCCGCCGATTTCAATCTCAACGCCTTTGTTGGAGAGGTCGATTAAGTTGGACGTATAGGAAGTGGAACCTGATTCGAGCGGATAGGGGGAAGGAGCCAATGCACCTTTGGTGTAACGATAGTATCCGTCGATGCTACCGAACAGGCGGTGGTTGAAGAAAGCGTAATCTAATCCACCGTTGAATTCGGATGTTCTTTCCCATTTGATATCCGGATTAGGTAATAAACCGGGAGTCAGAGTCGATTGTCCTATATAAGGATTGCCTTTTTCATAAAATTGTCTGTAGACGAAATCGTCGATGTTGGTAGAACCGGTTTGTCCCCAACTGAAACGTAATTTCAGATCGTCGACTTTTTCTGTATCGGCCATGAAATTTTCGCTGCTCATCCGCCATCCCAGGGATATAGAAGGGAAATAACCTCTTTGATTACCGGGGCCGAATTTGGAAGAGGCATCGGAACGGAAATTGATTTCTGCCAGATATTTGTCGAGATAATTATAGCTGGCACGGGCATAAATGGAATTGAGGGCACTTTTGGACTTTGCGTCTCCGATGCAGTGTGTTTCTGTTGCAGACCCCGCATTATTCAGGACTTCATCATCCGGGAAGCCCATGTAGTAATGCGAAGTATATTCACTAAAAGAACGGTCCCAACCATAGCCGACCATAAAGCTGAAATAATGGTCTTCTATCTGGAAATTATAGTCGGCCCTGAAGTTGATCGAAGTATTGGCGGCTTTGCTGCGGTCGTCCTGAAGGGTGGACATGCCTCCGCCTCCCCGATCGTCTTGGGCGACCAGCGGGTTGTAATTACTATACTGATCCTGAAACATAGAGATATTGATATCTCCTCTGATTTTCAAACCGTTGAAGATTTTGTATTCCAGATAACTGTTTCCCAGGAATTGATAAGATTCTTTTTTGTTTTTATTTTGCCGGTTTGCGACTGGATTGGCTAAACCTACGGGGAAACCCCAGGTCGGAGTTCCGTCGATGCGGTATAATTCTCCCGTTTCATCGTATACGGGTACATCGGGTCTGACATTCCATTCTCGGGTAATACCCATTTCTTCGCCTGCAGCTCCGCTATGGCGTTTGGTCATTGTATAACCCAGGGCTGCTCCTACTTTGAAGCGTTTCGAGACATCCGAGTCAAAGGACAGACGACTGTTGTAACGTTGCATATCGTCGTTGATAAACAAACCTTCCTGGTCGATTGCATTGAAAGAAAAGGAGTAATTGGATAATTTTCCACCTCCGCGGATAGCCAGATTATACATGTGAGTCAGTGCATTCTTATTATTGGTCTCATCTACCCAATTGGTATTTTCTTCACCGAAAGCCTCGTCTTTTAATCCGTCGAATATCATATTTCCGTAATTATCATAGGAAGTATTGGCCATATAATCGATTGCAGGATAGATTTGGCCGTATATGATATTATCGTCTGTGATTTGTGCTTTGTTGATGGCTCCGAGTGTATTTTTAATGATTAATTCCTGGAGATTTTTAAATTTAGTTGTGTTTAATGGTTTGAATTTTTTAATTTGGTTACCGACACTCAAGGTATATCCCAGACTGATTTTCATTTGTTCGTTGCGGTGACCGTCCTTGGTTTTGATGATGACTACTCCGTTGGCTCCTCTGGAACCATAAATGGCTGTTGCGGCAGCGTCTTTCAATACGTCGATACTTTCGATGTCGTTGGGGGAAAGAGTTGAAAGCGGATTCAGCATATTCAGGCTGCGCTCGACAAAGAAAGGTACACCGTCGACGACATACAAGGGTTCATTATTGTTTTGCGATTTTAACGGGGAAGTGATTCCCCGGATGTTTAAAGTTGCTTTGGCACCTGGTTCTCCTGAGTTTTGATTGACCAATACCCCCTTCACTGCTCCACCTGGCATGTTGTCGAAAGTCGTGGCTCCGTTGGCATATTTTTCCAGGTCTTTCGCTTTGACCGACGATACGGAACTGGTCAGGTTTCTTGCCGACTTGCTTCCGTAACCGATAACTACAACGTCTTGCAATTCAACCTGATCTTCTTCCATGACGACATTATGACGGACATCTTCCGTTGCCGGAAAGTTATAGGTGACTTTTTTCATTCCGATAAAAGAATAGACGATTTCCACCGCATTACCTTTGAGGATGGCAAGCTGATAGTTACCATTGATATCGGAAGAAGTACCAATGTCCGAGTTACCGATGAAGACCGTTACTCCCGGTAAAACATTTCCGTTTTTGTCCTTGATATTACCGGAAAGTTTCACTCTTTCCTGTTTGACTTGAGGAAGATCGCCTACCGGACGAGGGGTGATATAAATAACGTCGCTTTCATAAGCACACTGATAAGGCGTGTTTTTGAAGATATGGTCTAAAATTTCGTCTACTTGCTTCTGTTGGGCGTTAACGTCAAAGCGTTTTAGTCGGGCGACATCCTGTTCGTTATAAACGAACCGCAACCCGGTTTGTTTCCAGATTTCCTGTAATAGCGTATTGACGTCACATTGCTTTAAATTCAAAGTGACGACTTGCTTTTGAGAGTATCCGGAAGCAAAACCTCCCAAGGTGAATACCAGCATAAAAATTGAGAATAACTTCATAATCCTGACAATTTTTAATCTTTTTAAGTCCGAAAGGACAAAGATTCGTTTACATTCCATAAATTTGTATTTTAAGGTAAAACAATCCGACAGCCTACAGTTAGCTTTGTCCGCTGTCTTTTTATCTGATTGCAGCTGGGAATGGTGGTACATTCCCGGCTGTTTATTTTGAATAAACGAACATTTATTTTACCGTCACGGTCCGGCCTTTGATGATGAAACGGGCGGTGGAAATTTTTTCAAAATAGTGGAAAAGTTCCGATACCTCTTTATATCTGGTCATCATACCTGACAGGTGAATATTTTTAGTTTGCTCGTTGAGGTAGAATACGTCCAGATCGTACCATCTGGCTAATTTATTCATGACCGATTCCAAGGACTCGTTTTGGAACATGAAATTTCCGTCTTTCCAGGTGATATAAGGTAAAACATCCACTTCTTCAATCGTTAGTTTCCCGGAGGAGGTATAGGCTGCCTTTTGGGAAGGGTTTAGGTGAGTCTCCTGGTCGTGGTGGCGGATACTGACGCTACCGCTGACCAGAACGGTTTCGATGTTGTCTTTATTTTGAGTACTGATATTGAATTGGGTACCATATACTTTGACTTCAATATCGCCGACTTCGACAATAAAAGGCTGTTTTTCATTTTTAGCAACTTTAAAATAGCCTTCTCCCTGAAGTTTTACTCTTCTTTCCAGGCTTGAGAAAACCGTTGGGTATCGGAGTTCTGTCTCTGCATTCAACCATACTTCGGTCCCGTCTGCCAGTTTGATTTTGAATTCTCCACCTCTGGGGATTTCGAGTCGGTTTATCAGGTTTGCAGTCGAAATGTTGGCTGATTCTGCGTAATTCAAGACTCCTTCATTGGAAATACGGATTAGTGTTCCATCTTTTTCCTTTAACTCCTGCGAAGTGGTGTTTACGGGAATCGCAGTTCCGGAAGAAAGATGCAGAATCGCCTTTGACGAACCCGGATGAATCGGAACTTCGGCTAAAGTCGGAATCAGTGAAGGGGTATGGATCAGGTAAAAGGAAAGTCCGCCTCCGAGCAGAATCAGGGCGATGGCTGCAACTCGGATAAAAAGACGGCGGATATGACGCCGTTTCAGACGGGATGCAAATTCAATATATTGACCTTGAATACGGCCGGATTGGATAGCAGCCTGAAGGTGAATGTGATGCCGACGGAATCTTTCGAAGTACCTTTGATGTTCAGGATCGTGTCCCAACCATTCTTTCAGAAGCTGTTCTTCCTCTACGGCGTTTTCCTGTAAGAGATGCTTTAAAAGTAATTGATCGATGTTGTCTTTATTTAGCATATCGGTTGCATTTGTCCATAGTACGGGAAAATATTAATTTTCATTGAATGGAAAAGACAACTTTTTTTGAAATAGTTGAAAAAATAATTATAATGAATTGGAATTTAATCTTTTGTGTTTTTGGTTTTTTATCTTTTTTTGTCGGATAAAAGCAAAAACAGGATGATATTTTGGGTTATATCGGGATAGGCCTGACGAATTTTTTTGAGGGCGTTGACTAAAAGCGTATTCACCGTAGCGATAGAAATGCCTAGTTTAGCTGCAGTTTCTTTATAATGTAATCCTTGTAAATAGATACATTGCATGATTTGACGGCTTCTTTCGGGAAGCTTATCGATTTCGTTTTTGACCCGGGCCAATACTTCTTCTTCCAGGGTATCGTATTCTTCCCAGGCTTTGTCGGAAGACTTCAGATCGGTAGCATGGCGCAGGGGATCTTTTTTTTCCATCCGGTCGAATGCCAGATTGCGTACAGAAGTGTAAAGAAAAGATTTAAAGGTGGTTGCTTGTAGTGAGGTTTGGGTCCTTTTTTCCCATAAACGGATAAAAAAGTCCTGTACCAGATCTTCCGACTGGGGAATGTTGTTCAGGAAAGAAGCCGCCCATAGTACCAAAGGCTTGTAATATCTGGTAAACAAATATTCCATGCCTTTCTCCTCGCCTTGATTGAGGAGTGAACATATGGTACTGTCCGGTATTTGCATTATCTGTATTTATCGTTTTACCAGCTTCCACTGGCCCCGCCACCGCCGAAACTCCCTCCGCCGAAACCTCCGAAGCTTCCGCTACCTCCGCTGAAAGAACCGAAATTGCTGCCGCCACCGCCGAAACCTCCGAAAAATATGGGAGGGATTCCTCCACTTCCATGGCTACCTGTGGTATACCCTTTTTTTCTTCGGAAAAACAGAGGCAGGAGAAATAGGATCAAGATAGGAATGATGATCACTTCGGCACTGCCATTTCCGTTTTTGCGGGCATATTGTTCGGCTGTAAATTCCCCACCGGCAAGCTGCATGAGTACATCTGTCGCTTTGTTAATTCCCCGGTAATAATTGTTTTGTTGAAATTCAGGTATAATTTCGTTCCGGATGATTCTCGAAGCGATGGCATCCGGAATGACTCCTTCCAATCCATATCCGACGGCAATGGCTACTTGTCCTTTTTCTGTCCTGCTCTTGGGCTTGATCAGAAGTAAGACTCCGTTGTCTTTTCCTTTTTGGCCGACTCCCCATTTTTCAGCTAAACGCTGGGCATAATCGCTGGGGGCGTAGCCTTGTAGGGTGGGTACGGTTACTATTGCGATCTGGGTGGAAGAAGTGTCGTTAAAATTTCTCAACTTTTGCTCCAATGCTTGTTGTTGCTGTGGACTGAACAGCTGAGTGAAATCATTGACTATCCGTTTGGGGCGCATCGGTTCGGGTAGATCCTGAGCCTGTAAAAAGGAAGTAATGCATATAAAGAAAATAAGGACTGATCGTTTCATGTTTAATTTTTAAATGAGATATCGTCCGACAGTTCGTTGACATCGTCTGCCTGATAGGGAAAAAAAGCTTTTAGCTGCTGTCCTGCAGTCAGGACAGCTTCGCAAACTCCCTCGCAAATCTGTCCTGATTTGAATTTTTCTATCATATTGTTTTTTATGTCATCCCAAAAATGGTCCGGCACTTTCGCATTGATCCCTGCATCTCCCAATATCGCCAATTGTTTATCTTCTAATGCGACGTAAATCAGTACACCGTTCCGCAAGGCTGTCTTATGCATTTTCAAGTCGGCAAAGACCTGGGCTGCACGGTCGAGTACATTCTTCCGGCAATGATTTTCGAAATGGATCCGGATTTCGCCGGAAGTATCTTTTTCTGCTTGCCGGATGGCGGCAACCATAGCGGTCTTCTGAGCCGGGGTGAAAAAATCGGATGGTTTCATTGCTCAAAATTCTACTTTAGGAGCATTTTCAGCTCCTGCATTGGCTTCAAAATAGGGTTTGGAGGTGAATCCGAACATTCCGGCTACCAGGTTTCTGGGGAATTGCAGGATGAAAGCATTGTAGCTGCGGGCGACATCGTTGAATTTCCGGCGTTCTACTGCTATCCGGTTTTCCGTTCCTTCGAGCTGGGCTTGCAAATCAAGAAAGTTTTGGTTAGCCTTCAGATCCGGATAATTTTCAGAAATAGCCATCAATCGGGATAAAGCGGAGGATAATTCCCCTTGTATGTTACTTAATTTTTTTAGGGCCGCTTCGTCGAGCTGGTCGATATTCAGCTGCATCTGAGTGGCTTTTGCCCGGGCATTGACTACTTCGGTCAGTGTATTTTCTTCGTGTGAAGCATACCCTTTCACTGTATTGACCAGATTGGGGATCAGATCCAGGCGCCGTTGATATTGGTTTTCCACATTCGACCATTGGGCCGATACGGCTTCGCGCATATTGACCATGCCGTTGTAAGCTCCTTTAAACCAAAAGAAAATACTCAATACAACTACAGCGATAACGATTAAAACAATGTATCCCTTTTTCATATGTTTATAAATTTTGTCAAAAAAATTTGTGTTTTTTTTAAAACAATTATTTCTCACAGATACAAAGTTAATGATTTCTGTGATTCGCCTGTGAAGATAGGACGAGAAATATTTCTATTGTTTTATAAAGAGGAGGATTTTAGATTTAAAACGACGATTACCGGATTAGCATCTTCGGTCAGGTTACGAAGGGCGGGGATAGCTGCAAGTTGTTCCGGTTGGATAAAATGAAAGAAAACCGGGGCCGGTAAAACCATCAAACCTTGATTTTGTACCATCTCCCGGGGAATGTAGGGAATCGTGTGATCGATATCGTTGACGAGGGTATCGCATACCGTGGCGGTCCGATGGGTTAAGTCCAGTTGAATCATGTATTGTTTCTGGCCGATAACGATGAGGTCCAGGACGGTTTTACCTAAGGAAATGAAATTGTGAAAATAAGGGAAGGTGATCGGTTTCGAAAGCGATTTTTTGAATTGTTCCGGGCTTTGATTATGACCGTAATCCAGGGATATTTTACGGGTAATACCGCTTTTACCCAAAAAATAGAGGGTGTCACTACCGGGACAACTGAATATAACCTCCTGGCTGGAGAAATCGGATAAATAATTGCTCGTACCGAAAGAGATAGAATCGAAAGGACTGATCCGAATTTCGTTTTCCAATTTCCCTTGTTTGTCATATAGGGAGACGGTTCGCCCATCCGAAATGATGATACCATTTTCCAGTACGTTAAATTCCATATTGAAGGATCGGTTTTGTATCAATGTTTTCAGGTAGTTTCCGTTCTTGTCGTAAGCCATGACGATGTGGCCTTTACCGTTATCGCCCGATACATAGATCACAGAATCACCGATGGAACTTTTTACTTTGAAGATACTGCTGTATTCGTTTGCTCCCCGTCCCCGGTTGTTATGCTGGGAGAGGTATTGCCCGTGGCGGTTGAAAACATAAAGGGTGTTTTCGGCGATAAGATAATAACGGCCGTTATGATAAGTGACCGATTGTACGTTGGCTATCAAAGCGGTATCTGGAGTTTCCAAAGGAATATAACGGATCCTGTCGAATAGTTCGGATAATTGTAATATCTTGTTATTGCTGAGATCGGTGTGAATATCGGCCGGGCTTTGGGGACGAGGTGAGCAAGACAGATACAGAACGATCATGAATAGGAGATATACGATAGGGGTTTTCATAACGGTATAAAAAAACATGCCGGTCTTTTATGATACGATCAATAAAGTCAGATAGGTGATATACAGGGTTAAAAATAAGGCACCCTCCCAGCGGTTGATCTGTCTTCCCTTGCCGGTGAAAACAAAAATAAACAGCAGGACGGAAACTCCGATATTGACCCATAAATCGGTTACACTATCCGTTGTTACCTTCAGAGGGGATATGCCGGCCGAAGCTCCCAGGATCAGGAAGGTATTGAAGATATTCGAACCCACGACATTTCCGATGGCTATATCTGCGTTTTTCTTGCGGGCAGCGATCAAGGAAGTGGCTAATTCCGGCAGGGAGGTTCCGATAGAGATAATGGTCAATCCGATGATTCGTTCCGAAATACCTGCCATCTGAGCCAGACTGACTGCTCCGTCAACCAATAAGCGTCCTCCTCCGACGAGGCCGGCTAGACCTAACAAAATAAAAAGTACGGATTTCTTCAGGCTGTAGGGTTTTATATTTACTTCTTCGGTTTCCTGACCACCCCGTTTGGCAATAAATAAGGTGTAGGCGATAAAAACGGCAAAAAAGCAAAGTAAACAAAATCCTTCTGCCCGGGTGATGATACCTGCCGGCTCACCGTTCGCCAATATCAGGATAAGAACTGCTGCCAGTACAGCCAGCGGAATTTCAATCCATGTTGTGGATCTTTTGATTCCGATAGGGACGAATAAGGCGGTTACTCCCAGGATTGCCATGATGTTGAATATGTTGCTTCCCAGAACATTACCTAATGCCAGCGCGGAACTTCCTTCGATCGATGAAATGATATTCACTACAAGTTCCGGAGTCGAGGTACCGAAGGCTACCACCGTCAGACCGATAACGATATTCGGTACTTTCAGCCGATGGGCCAGTGCTGCACCACCATCGACCAGCAAATTGGCTCCATACACTAAAATAATAAACCCTGCTAATAAGTAAATGATATTTAGTAACATAAATCAATAAAAAGTTAATCTTTGGTCCAAATACGCAGATTCAGGTTTAAATCATGAATAATTTGAAATAGATTGACCAAGGTCCCGAATTCCCGTTTCAGTTTATCCGTATTCAACTGGCATTCCCAAATGTTGGTTTCAAAATGATTCGTTTGATCGGGAATGGCGATAATGACAGAAGAATCCCTGAAACTTACCGTTATTTTCCCCGGAAACCTGGAATCGAGTTCGAGTAATCTTTCCATTAAATTAGGAGTGAGGATGTATCGGGCTTCTACCTGATCTGTAGAGAATACGTCGAACTGCTTTTCAAAGTTCGGATTTTCCAGTTTTACTCTCTGTTTGCCCAGGTTGAGTTTGAACCAGGAGTTACGGAAAACGACCGTTTGGCCCTGAAAGTTTTTGTTGAAGTCGGCTATAAAAAAGAAACCTCTGAAAATATCTATCCAGTGTTCCTGCCTGCGGCCTTTGGAATCGGTCGTGACCCGTTTTTCTTCGGCTATAATTTCCGAACAGATAAAACTGGTTTTATCGATTTTTCCGCAAATCAGATCTTCACTGCGATAACGGTCGGGAGAGGTGCTGAATAACCGGCTGTTCATAAAGACCGATTCTGCGATTCCGCTTTCCGGCCGGTAACTTGCTTCCTGGCAAAGATAGGAAATAATGGACGAGATGATATTTTCTTTATAATAAGCACATAATTCTCCCGACTTGGACTGAATACAAGAAAATAGTACGATCAAGCCGAGCATACATGCTATAAGGATACCCGGCCATCCCCCTCCGATAATCAGGCTGACGACAACTCCTGCCACAAGGGTAATACCCCCCGCTATCAGCCCGTTTTTCGTTCCTTTCGCTTTTAATTGCAGTCTCTTATCTTCTGCTTGTCGGATTCGGGATTGCAATTGTCCATAAATATCCTGAAAGTTTTGTTCCATAACTGTGGATTAAGATCGGAACAATTTTTTTACATCCGGATTCACTTTTTCCTCCTCCGGAATAGCGAATACTTCTTTTTTGGTAAAACTGAACAGGTTGGCAATGATGTTGGATGGAAAGGTCATCACCGAATTGTTGTAATCCGTAACAGCTGCATTATAGGTCCGGCGGGAAGCCGAAAGTTGTTCTTCTGTCTCGTTCAGTGTTTTTTGAAGTTGCATGAAATTTTCCGAAGACCGTAAGGCCGGATAGTTTTCAGCTACCATAAAGAAATTATTTTTAGCAGCAGTGAATGTTTTGTCAAAATCTGCTTTTTCTTCAGCTGTGAGGGAGTCGTAACTCTTCGTCCGTAAATTTGTGATTTTAGTAAATGTCTCTTCTTCGTGTTTCGCGTATTGCTGTACAGTAGCGACTAAATTGGGAATAAGGTCGAATCTTTTTTTCAGCATGACATCGATCGAACCGAAAGCGTTGTCGACATTGTTTCTTTTTCGGGTCAGCGTATTGTAAGATATAATGGCATACAGGAAAATAATACCCAGGATAATCAGTGAAATCATGATCGATGGATTTTAATGGTTATTGATTAAATTATTCTCACAAAATTAATTTTTTTTGATTATTAGCATTAATTTTAGCTGAAAATAATTAGAATCTGATTTATAGTTATGAACCTTTGGGGATTTATTAGTGCGGCAGTGCTGCTGACTTTGATGCCGGGACCGGATATACTTTTTGTGATTACACAGAGTATCACCCGGGGACGAAAGGCCGGGATGGTCTTTGCCGCCGGATTGTGTACCGGCTTGATCGCTCATGTAACGGCTGTCAGTCTGGGTGTTTCGATTTTGCTGATGAGTTCTCCTGTAGCTTTTACGATGTTGAAGTTTGCCGGTGCTGCTTATTTGTTGTATCTTGGAGTAAAAGCTTTTCTGGCCCGTCGGGAGAATCATTTCGAGTTGTCGGGAGACGCTGCTGTCAGTGGAAAACTATACCGGAAAGGGATACTGATGAATATATTGAATCCTAAGGTAATCTTGTTTTTTCTGGCTTTTTTTCCGCAATTTATAGATAAAGGGATAGAAAATCCCATTCCTCAGATGTTATTGTTAGGGCTTGTTTTTATGGTTCAGGCTTTCCTGATTTTTTCAATGGTAGCTGCTGTGGCGGATCGGTTAGCTCGTCGCTTGATGCAAAACCCTAAGGTGGCTTTGGCGGTGAATGTGGCAGAATCTTTGATTTATTGTGTCATCGGAGTCAGCATATTGTTTGTAAGATAAAAGGTTTTATTTTACATCGTGTCCGAAAGGAGTGAGTGCCAGTCCGGCTAATTTGAAATGTTGCATTCCGAATGGGATACCGATAATCGTGATGCAAAACAGGACTCCCCAAAAAATGTGCGATAGGAAAATCCAGATTCCGCCTATAAAAAACCAGATGATGTTCATCAGGGTAGAGAGGCATCCGTGGGGCGATTGTTTATGTACGATCTCGCTTCCGAAGGGCCATAATGCCAATATACCGAGTTTGACTGTCTGGAGCCCGAAGGGAATACCGATGATTGTGATAAATAATCCGATACTGGCGATGAAATATTCGACGGCGACGAAGATTCCTCCGAATAGTAACCAAATGATATTTCCTAAAATTTTCATGTTCCAAAGATAAGCATTGTTTTTTTTAATTTCAATCGGAAAAAAGTATAGCGATTGATCAAAACTATGAAAAATTTGTATATTTGAAGTGGTTAAATTTTAAATATGCACTAAAATGATGATCGTATCTCAATTTCGTCAGTTAAATCTTTCTGTTGTGAATGTCCGGACTTATTTGTTTGCGGTCCTTTTTGTCGGAGGAAATATGCTGCTTCCCCAATTGTGCCATTTAATGCCGGATGGAGGTAAAATATTTTTACCGATCTATTTTTTTACTTTGATCGCTTCTTATAAATTCGGTTTGAAAGTGGGTATACTGACTGCTGTATTGTCACCTTTGTGTAATCACCTCTTATTCGGGATGCCGCCGGCAGGGATGTTACCTGTTTTGTTGGTAAAATCTACGTTACTGGCTTTGGTGGGAGCTATTGTAGCCGACAGAAGTCAACGGGTTTCTTTATTGCATGTCGCTGCGGTGGTGGTGGCCTATCAGGTGCTCGGTGGTATAGCCGAATGGTTGATCGCTTCGGATTTGTCTGCTGCATTGCAAGATTTTAAAATCGGATTCCCGGGAATGTTGTTGCAAGTGGTGCTTGGCTGGGTAATCCTGAAAGGGTTGGCTAAATATGAATGTTAAGACTTTTGAGGAAGTAAGACAGCGTTTTCTGGAGATTACTTTCGAAGAACGATTCGATTTGATTGTTGCTGCTGCGAATGGAGGTATTATTCCGGCAGCGATGCTGAATCAGCGTTTGAATCTGGATATGCAGTTGCTGAAATTGCATTTAAGGGATGCCGATCAAAAACAATTGTACGACCGGCCCCGGTTGTTAGAGGAAATCCGGTTCGAGGTAAAAGGGAAAAAAATATTATTGGTAGAGGACCGGGTAAAAACTGGAACAACCTTGAATTATGCCCGACAGTTGTTGCTCGGTGCGGGGGCTGCTGTAGTGAAGACTTTTGCTGTCAATGGGAATGCCGACTATTGCCTGTATAATGAAATGTGTTTTCGTTTTCCATGGCGGACGGATTAAGGAGTTGTTCGTGCGTATGATGGGCCTTATAACTTTACGAACTTTATAAACAGACTTTATGGATCGTCGAGAATTTTTAAAGACACTAGCCTTGACAGGGGCTGCTGTGACAATGAAGTGGGATGGGGTGATGGATATCATGGCACAAAATACTTCTCAGGCCGGGGGATGCGATTTGGTCGCCGTAATGGGTGGTGAACCGGCAGAAATGTTCCGGAAAGCAATCGCTGAATTCGGAGGTATGGGGAAATTTGTCAAAGCCGGACAAAAAGTGGTTGTCAAACCGAATATCGGTTGGGATAAAGTGCCCGAATTGGCAGGAAATACCAATCCTGAATTGGTATCTGAAATTATTAAGCAATGTTTCGATGCCGGTGCAAAGGAGGTGGTTGTGTTCGATCATACTTGCGATGACTGGCGGAAATGTTATAAAAACAGCGGAATCGAAGAGGCTGCCAAAGCGGCCGGTGCTAAGGTGATGCCGGCACATGAGGAATCTTATTACCGGGAAGTGGAACTACCTAAGGCCAAAAGCCTGAAAACAGCTAAAATACATTCGGCTATTTTGGATTGTGATGTGTGGATCAATGTTCCTATTTTGAAAAATCACGGTGGGGCTAAAATGACCATTTCGATGAAAAATCATATGGGGATTGTCTGGGATCGCGGATTTTTCCATCGCAATGATTTGCAGCAATGTATCGCTGATATTTGCACAATCAGTAAGCCGGCGGTATTGAATGTCGTGGATGCTTACCGTCTGATGAAAACCAATGGACCGCGCGGAAAATCAGAAGCCGACGTGGTGCTGGCCAAGGGGTTGTTTATGTCGCCGGATATTGTCGCTGTAGATACGGCAGCTACTAAGTTTTTCAATCAGGTGGAAAAGATGCCTCTGGAGGTGGTTGGACATTTGGCTAAAGGAGAGGAGCTTAAAATCGGTACGATGGACATCAATCGCTTGAAAGTGAAGAGGATTAAGATTTGAAAAAAAGGTAAAAAAGCTAAAAGCAAAAAGCTAAAGGCTAAAAGCAAAAGGCTAAAGGCAAAAGGCTAAAGGTGGGGGATGTTATGCTAAAAAAATTACGTGTTTTGTTTGCGGTAGTCATGGGGGCCGTGATTACCTTTTATTTCCTGGATTTTGCCGGTTTAACTACAGGATGGCCTAATCTGGCACGGATACAGTTTGTCCCGGCCTTATTGGCGGGGAGTTTCGGAATTGTATTGATCCTGCTGGTGGCGACACTATTATTCGGGCGTATTTATTGTTCGGTGATTTGCCCGATGGGTATTTTTCAGGATGTCGTAGCTTGGATAGCGAAGAGAATAAATCGTAAAAAGCATTATCATTATACCCGTGAAAAACGCGTTTTGCGTTATGGGGTGTTGGGAATAGTGGTGTTGGCTTTTTTACTCGGTGCTACTGTTTTGTTAAGCCTGCTCGATCCATATAGTGCATTTGGACGGATGGGGGTAAATGTTTTCCGGCCTGTTTATTTGGCTGTAAATAATTTGCTGGCCTGGGTATTCAATAGTTTCGGTAATTATACATTTTATCATACCGATATTTATGTATTGAGTATGGCCTCTCTTTTCATCGGGCTCCTGACTTTCTGCGGGATTGGCTGGTTGGCCTGGAAGTATGGCCGTACCTGGTGTAATACTGTCTGTCCGGTAGGAACATTATTGGGTTTCTTATCGCGTTATTCTTTTGGGCGGATACGGATAGAGGCCGATGCCTGTGTTTCATGTGGGCTTTGTGAGCGGCAATGTAAGGCGGGATGTATCGATAGCAAGGCCAAAAAGGTAGATCAGAGCCGTTGTGTGGACTGCTATAATTGTCTGTCGGTTTGCCATAAGCATAGTATAAAATACGGATTGGGGTGGAAGAAAGGGCGGAAGACGCCGGAAAAGCCGGTGGATACTTCTAAGCGGCAGTTTGTGGCTACCGTAGGGGCTTTGTCTTTACTTCTTCCCAACAAAGTGCTGGCTCAGGGAAAGGCTGTCGTTAAAGCCAATAAATCCTGGCAAAGAGAGCATCCGTTGAGCCCTCCCGGTTCTCAAAGTGCAGAGCATTTATTGAAACATTGTACGGCTTGTCATCTTTGTGTCACCAAATGTCCTTCGCGTGTGTTGAAACCTGCCTTTATGGATTATGGTTTAGGGGGGATGATGCAACCGAAAATGGATTTCGGTCATGGTTTTTGTAACTTCGATTGTACGGTATGTACTGAAGTGTGTCCGAACGGGGCTTTATTGCCGCTTACCAAAGAGGAAAAGCATAAGCTGCAGATGGGACGGGTGGTTTTTGTCCGCGAAAATTGTATCGTCAATACCGACGAGACCAGTTGCGGGGCTTGCTCCGAACATTGTCCTACTCAGGCCGTGACTATGATTCCTTATAAAAATGGCTTGACGATCCCTTCCGTGAATCCCGATATTTGTGTCGGATGCGGGGGATGTGAATATGTCTGCCCGGTACGTCCGTTCCGCGCCATCTATATCGAAGGGAATCCGGTGCATCAGGAAGCTAAACCTTTTCAGGAAGCAGAGAAAAAAGAGGTAATACTCGATGATTTCGGATTCTGATGCAGACCGGGGTGTCTGAAAAGTCAGCGCTTTAACTTTTCAGACATACTTCCGCCCGTTTCAATGCTTCGTGAATGTTACTGCAAATATTTTCTTCGCCGATGATTCGGGCAAAGGAAGATTTGACCAAAGTTGCACGAACCTGTTCGTTTACTCCGGAGAGGATGACCTGTATTTTTTCTTTCGTAGATAAACGGTAAAGGCTTTCCAGGTTGTGCAGCCCTGTCGTATCCATAAACGGTACTTTGCGCATCCGGATGATACGAATGCGGGGTTTGTCGCCGATGGTTTTCATACATTCGTCGAATTTATTGGCGACACCGAAAAAGAACGGGCCGTCGATTTCATATACTTCGACTCCTTGCGGTACGATCAGTTTTTCTTCTTCATGGTAGATTTCGCCCTCGTTCGACAGATCGAGCTGATCTTTGGCAACCGTGATATGCGTTACTTCGCTCATTCGTTTCATAAAGAGTACCAGGGCCAGTAACAGACCGATTTCTATGGCGATGGTCAGATCGAAAATGACGGTCAATAAGAAAGTAGTCAATAATACAGCGACATCCGATCTGGAGTTTTTCATCAATGATTTGAATGTACGCCATTCGCTCATGTTGTAAGAAACGATAACCAAAACGCCGGCCAGGCAAGCCATCGGAATATGTTTGGTCAAGGGGCCGAGGAACAAGAGTATCAATAATAATACAACGGCATGGATCAAACCGGCTACAGGAGTTTTGCCGCCGTTATTGATATTGGTCATGGTCCGGGCAATTGCTCCGGTGGCTGGAATCCCTCCGAAGAAAGGAACTACGATATTGGCTGCTCCCTGGGCTATTAACTCTGTATTGGAATTGTGTTTATGTCCGGTGACTCCATCTGCTACGGTGGCCGATAATAAAGACTCGATGGCTCCCAGAATGGCGATGGTGAAAGCTGCCGGCAGAAGCTGATTGATGGTTTCGATATTAAACGCTAAGCCGTTGGGAGTCGGCAGGCTGGCATTGATCTCAAAACGGTCGCCGATGGTTTCCAGGCCGGTGATATTCAGGTGATGGCGTAACAGATAACTGATAACGGTCATGACAATGATGGCGATCAACGAACCCGGTATTTTTTTAGAAAACCGGGGAGTGACGATAATGAGCAGGATACTTCCGATTCCTACCCCTAGTGCAATCCAGTTCGTTGTGTCGAAACTGTGGAAATAAGCAATCCATTTGGAGATAAAATCGGCGGGCACTTTGTCCATGGTTAATCCGAACAGATCTTTGATCTGAGTCGTGAAAATGGTAAGTGCAATACCACTGGTAAATCCGACGACGATCGGATAAGGGATAAAGCGGATGATTGTGCCTAGTTTAAATACTCCCATCAAGACCAACATGATTCCGGCCATAACGGTAGCGATCGCCAGACCCTCGATACCGAATTGTTGAATAATACCATAAACGATAACGATAAAGGCCCCAGTCGGTCCTCCGATCTGTACGTTACTCCCTCCCAGGAAGGAAACGATAAATCCTGCGATTATGGCTGTGATCAGACCTTGTTCGGGACTTACCCCCGAAGCAATACCGAAAGCGATGGCTAATGGAAGAGCAACGATTCCGACAATAATTCCGGCCATCAGGTCGGTAAAGAATTTTTCTTTCGAATAATTTTTTAGGGTATCGAATAATACCGGTTGAAAATCAATCCGTTTCATGACTAGCACACTTTTTTATAACAAGCTGCAAAATTATAAAATAAACTTTAAATAAAGAATGTCCGGCGCTAACAAAGTTGACTTTATGATGTAAAAGCCGTTTGATCGCCGGTCAAAGTGAATCATATCAGACGCTTCCCCGGTTGTTATGGCGAAATAAAGAAACCCTATCTTCTCTATATGAAGCGAATCGGCTTTCAGCGGGAAGATAGGGGAATGATTCCGATCGATGAAACGATAGAATCAGTTTGCGTCGATGTAGCTGATGGTGTGAATACGTTTACTGCTTACCTGGTGTTGGCCATCGTAAGTTGTAACGGTGATTTCCCGGATATAGCCTTCGTTGTCTGTCCGGTATTCGAAGACATGTTCGTCATTGTTGTACCCGTCTTTTTCTTTGCTCATCAGGTAAGCACTCCGTTTTCCGAAACAGCCGAAGGCTTTTATGCCTGATTCCTCGAATGCCAGGCAATCCAACCATGCCGTAGAATTATTCATAAATGATTTCACATTCCAGTTTTTCTTCTGCATCGGTCTTGCCCTGCGCGGACTCCCATTTGCTGTAGATTTGGACCACATATCCTTTAGAATCGGTTACATAGCGATAAGTAGTCGTGCCATTGTCTTTATTCCACCGGTCTCCCGAAGTAGTTACTTTTTTTATGAACCGGGCAGGAACATTACCGTTATAACCAAATAAAGTCAGATCTTCACCCGCCAGTTCTTCCGGGTAATATTGTAGTTTTATTACCGATGGTAATGGCCGGATTTCATCCAGGTCGTAATATTCGAATTCCGAGGTGATGATATCGTTGGAAACATTGTCTTCCGGATAGTAATGCATGGTTTTCACCACTCCGTTTTGCCAGATATAAGTGGTGACAGTCGAATCGAGAACTTCGACGGTTGCTCCTGTATTTCCTTCCTGACCGACACTTCCCATCGTAATCGTATATCTTTCGATATATTTGGTCATATTGCCTTCTGAGTCGTAGTACCAGGTGTCACAATCGAAATTGTCGGTTTCCGCCCTTGCTTTGCCGATACGGCCTTCGGATAGCGAATAGGTTGTTGTTCCTGTCGTATAACTGTCGTTGTAAGCTTGGGTTTTCTTGACGATCCGGTCTTCTGAGTAAGTCAGAGTCGTCACGTATTCTGTTTTTTTCTGACCGGAGATTTCTTTATACAGTGAGTATTCTTGTACACGTCCTTGTTCATCGTAGGTAAATACGATGTGATTCGGTTCGCCGTCGGTGGAAGTAATGATTTCAGAGATTTTACGTACTCCATCGGCCGGAGAATCTTCATCCGGCACCTCTCCGTTTTCAGTTTCTCCTTTTTGTTCGATGATGACCGTGATCGTCGTACCTCCGCAAATGATGTGGATCGTCGCTTTTCGGTCAGTACCGGTGTAATTGGTGGATAAGGCGAGTTTAATGGTGATTTCGCCTGCTTCGCCACTGGCTGGATCGAGACTTACCCATTTTTCTACGGTTTCCGTTGCTTTTGTTGCTGTGTAGTCGACTTCGGTATGCCAGGCTTCTGTCGCTTCGAACCGGATGGTTTTTTCTGTATCGTCGGCGTAAGCTGTCTGGTTTTGCTGATCTTTGTCGATGACAATAGAAGAGGGACCTCCGTTATCGTCATGGCAAGCTGCCATAAATAATGAGGCCAGCAGAAATAAATGGAATAAAATTTTTTTCATGATGTTTGAGTTACTATCTAACTCCGGGATAGTGATTCGTTAATATAAAGAAAGTGTGGAGTTATCGGTTTATTGTGCTGAAGGTTCTGGTAAACCTGTAAACAAATAAACAATACCCCACACTTGACAGTATTACGTGATTTGACGCAATAACGTGCAAGTGATGAGTGTTTTGTATTGCTTCTCCTTGTTTACTTTAAATTTACCAGATTTTCAGCACAGGATAAAAGCGAAACACTTTCATCGAAATATGTAAGTCCCCGAAGAGACCCTACAAAAATAATGAAAAGTTTGCTAAACAAACACTTCCGGGGTATTGTTTTTATCTGAATGCTCAAGTGCGCGCTTGGCTAAAGCCTGTTTTTCCCGGAATTGTGAGATAAGACAGGTATAACGGTTCGTATTGATGCGGCTACCTGCTTCAAAAATAAATAATTGACCGATGACCTCTTCCAATGAAGCAATCATTTGTTGTAAAACAAGACGGGAGGCTTTAGGGTGATCGAGCGCCTGATCGATTCTGAATGAAGCGTAGCGTCCTTGTTCGACGGTCGCTTCCAGTTTAGAGGTTGCATTTTCTATTCGTTTCCGGTACATTCGGCTAATGGCTGCCAGGGCTGTATTGTCGAGCCATACTTTTCCGCGACATACCGAAGCGGCTAATTCATAACGACTTTTTGAATTCATAACATTTTGGATTTTATAGTTAAACATTTTATTTTGAAAAACACAACATGTCAAAGAACTGTTCGGACATACTTTACCCTCTTTAGCGGATAATCCGAATTAAAATGTTGTTTTTCAAATGTTTAACATCCAAAGATGTTACGTTCGTCGTTTCATAACTCTTTTTTTGAATACACCCGATACAGGCAAAAAAATCTCCAGGCACTCCTTCTGTGCTTAGTAGATCGGCTTTTTACGCATATAGATGTGATTTTCGTTGCAAATGTAAGTATTATTTTGGAATTTTGAAAACAGATCTTGCTTTTTATTTTCTTACCGGATAACTTGCTTTATAAGAACCTGCTCTTGCGGGGAGAATTTGAACGCTTTCTGCTTTCTACTTTTTACTTTTTTTGTAATTTTGTAGCCTTAAATCAATGACTACAATTATATGAGCGGATTTTTTGGTTGCGTATCACGCAAAGAGTGCGTTGCCGATGTTTTCTACGGCACCGATTACCATTCACATCTGGGAACGAAGAAAGCCGGTATGGCTTTTTATAACGGAGAGGATTTTGTCCGGTCGATTCACAGTATAGAAAGTGCTTATTTCCGGAATAAGTTCGAGCCGGAATTGGGACGTTTCATTGGTTCTTACCTGGGGATCGGGGTGATCAGCGATATGGAGTCGCAGCCGATAACGGTAACTTCGCATTTGGGGCGTTTTGCCGTAGTGACGGTAGGGCGAATCGATAATCTGGAAGAGATATCCGCTCAGTTGTTGAAGGAAAAGATTCACTTTGCCGAAATGTCCGGGTCGGCCATCAACCCGACCGAAGTAGTCAGTATTCTGATCAACAAAGGAGAGACATTCAAGGAAGGTATAGAGAACGTTTACCGTATGGTCAAGGGGTCTTGTTCTTTTTTAATTCTGACAGACAGTTGTATTTATGCTGCCCGTGATAAGTTCGGCCGTACTCCCATCATTATCGGTAAGAATGAATTCGGTTATGTTGTGGCCAGTGAAAGCTCTTCGTTTACCAATTTAGGCTATAATATAGTCCGTGATCTGGGACCGCATGAAGCGATACGGGTTTCGAAAGACGGGATTACACCGATTATTGCTGCCGGTTGCAGGAAACAGATATGTTCTTTTTTGTGGGTTTATTATGGCTATCCTTCTGCTTATTACGAAGGGATCAATGTAGAAGATGCCCGTTACCGTTGTGGGGCTGCTATGGCGAAACGTGATGAATTGACTCTTGATTTTGCTGCCGGAATTCCGGACTCGGGTGTGGGACATGCTATCGGATATTCCAACGAGAAGGGGATTCCTTATAAAAGACCTTTTGTGAAATATACACCGACCTGGCCGCGGAGTTTTATGCCGCAAAATCAAAATATGCGTGATTTGGTCGCTAAGATGAAGTTGTTACCGAACGAGGCGTTTACGCGGGATGCCCGGATCGTTTTTTTGGACGATTCTATCGTACGGGGTACCCAGTTGAAAGACAATGTCGTGAAATTGCGTGAATGCGGAGTGAAAGAGGTACATATCCGGATCGCCTGTCCTCCTTTGATCTACCCCTGTTGTTTTCTTAATTTCTCCACTTCCCGTTCGACCTTTGACTTATTTGCCCGCCGTGTCATCCGCGACCTGGAAGGAACTTCCGAACTGACGGACGAAATACTGAAACCTTATTCGGATCCGGATTCAGAGAAATATAAGGAGATGGTGAGGGTGATGTGCCAGCATCTCCAGTTGGATTCTCTGCAATTCCAGCGCTTGGACGATCTCGTGAAAGCGATCGGTTTACCTAAAGAACAGCTCTGTACACATTGCTGGGATAATTCCAGTTATATGGAATAAACTCGTCGTGGAGACGAAAGTTTTTATTATTTGAATAGATATCTATTTTATTTAATCTGTCTACTGAACCCCGAAAGTTTTTCATTTAACTTTCGGGGAAGTTTTTTTTCCTAAATTTTTCGTGATTTTCAGGGTATATTTTTTTTGTTTTCTTATTTTCAATATTTTTGTTTAGGTTAATTAAGGTAAGATGCTAGAAAAACAGGCTGAGGATTTTCGGAAAATGCGTTCCGGTGACATGAAGGCTTTCGAACGTTTGTTTGTGAGTCTGTATCCGGGATTGTGTAATATTGCCAACCATTACCTTAATAATGAAATGTTGAGTAAGGATGTTGCTCAGGATGCTTTTATCAAATGGTGGAATAAACGGGAAGATTTCAGAGATTTTGCAGCTGTGAAATCTTTTTTATATATTACTATCAGAAATCAGTGCCTGAACTATATCCGGGACCATCGGAAAGAGGTGGATCTGGCCGGGAGGTTTTCGGAAGAAACAGATGCCGATTTCGATTTGATGGTGATTGAAGAGGAAGCTATTGAAGCGCTTTATTCGGCTATCGATCGTCTTCCGGCACAATCTGCCCGGATTATGCGTTTGGTTGTAAAAGGAGATAAAAATCAGGAGATCGCCGATCAGTTAGGAATTTCGGTTAATTCCGTAAAAACCCTGAAATACAATGCTTTGAATATCCTGCGGAAAGAGTTGACAGGATCGTTATTGTTATTACTTGCCTGGTTTGAGGTACAAGGATAAACCATTTTTTTTCAAAAAAAATTATTTTTCATTCATCTTTTTTATCAGCTGTGTGTTTTATATACAAATTTGATAAGCGATGAAAGATTTGTCTGCGTATTATGAGATAGCACGTTTGATTACGGCTGAATTGTCAGAAACAATTACGCCGGAGGAAAAGGGGAGACTTAATGTATGGTTGGCGGAGGATGAACGCCACTATATGAGATATTGCCGGATACGTGAGCGTTTGAAAAGAGGTGAGGGAGAGAATGTATTCCGGAATCCGGAACGTGTCCGGGAGGATATGGAAAAACTGAAAAAGAAATTGTCCGGAAATAAACGGCGTTTCCTTTTGTCCGGAAATTATTTTTGGCGGTATGCCGCTGTTGCGGTTTTTACGATCGGGATCGCTATAGGACTGATCGAAAGGCCGTGGGAAGATCGGAGTAGTGAAATGTCGCCGATGGCGCAACAGCCGGCTGTCCTGCCTGGATCGTATAAGGCCGTGTTGACATTGGCTAGTGGCGAACAGGTGAACCTGGAGGAATGGTGCAGGGATTCGCTTTGGAAAGATGGGACATTGATCCGAAAGAGAAAAGGGGAACTGACATATGAACAAAAGGCCGGGGATATGCAGCAGGAGGAAATGCTTTTCAATACGATTACTATTCCGCGGAGTGGAGAATATAAGCTGGTATTATCCGATGGTACGAAAGTGTGGTTGAATTCGGCTTCGAAATTGAAATATCCGGTAGCATTTACAGGCGGACAACGAAAGGTTTTTCTGGAGGGAGAAGCTTATTTTGAAGTAGCTGCCGATACAGTACATCCTTTTCTGGTGGAGACATCGGGAATGAGCGTGACCGTATTGGGAACCGGATTTAATGTGATGGCTTATCCGGAGGAGATGGAGGCGGCAGTAACTTTAGTGCATGGAAAGGTCGGGGTGCAGACGGACCATCGGCAACAGATCTTACAACCTGATGAACAATATGTTTATCAGACGACTACCCGGCGGGGAACGGTTAGAAAGGTAGATGTGTCGCAGTATGTCGACTGGAAAGATGGAATCCTGAATTTTGATTCGATGCCTTTGGAAGAACTCACTCGCAGGCTGGGCCGTTGGTACGATGTGGATTTCTTTTTTGTTGCTGAAGAACTGAAAACTTTGAAATATTCCGGTGCTTTTAAGAAATATAATGATATACGTTATGTTTTGAATATTATAGAAGAGATTACGAATGTTCAATTTGTTTTGAACGAGAGGACTATTGTAGTAAATAGAAAATAAAAAAATCGGTGCGTGTTGGAAGCGCGCACCGACAAATCTTCCCCTTGGGGAAATAAATTTAATAATTAATTTACAAATTTATGAAAAAAGTGCGAATTGGTGGTTTGCTCTGCCAAAAAACAAGCCGCGTAAATTATTTGGGGTGATGAAATTACCCTTTTTGATGTGTGTCTTTTTTGCGACTTCAGTCTCGGCAGAGGTTTGGGCACAGCAACGGTTGACTATGCGGTTGGGTGAAACCGGACTAAAAGAGGTATTTAAAGAAATCCAGCGTCAGACAAATAAGGCGGTCGTGTATAATGACGATCAGTTGACTTTGAGTAAGAAAGTAAAAGCAAATTTTACCGATGTAGAACTGGAAGAGATATTGAAACAAGTGTTGCAAGGCCAGGGGATGTCGTATAAATTCATGGACGATTATATTATACTGGTAAAACAGCCAGCAACACCGCAGCATGTCGAAGAAGTAACGGTAAAAGGCAAGGTGACTGATAAGGAAGGGATGCCTTTACCGGGAGTAACTATCGTATTGAAAGGCACGACGATAGGTACCGCCTCCGATGTCGATGGGAATTTTTCCTTAAATATTCCGAAAGCGGGAATGGTGTTACAATTTTCTTATGTCGGAATGAAAAATAAAGAATTAACTGTTCAGGGGAACGGGGAGTTCAATATAGTTATGGAATATGATCAAAGCGATCTGGATGAGGTGGTGGTGATCGGTTACGGTACGGCTACGAAAAAAGATTTGACCGGAGCAGTAGCCCGTTTTGACTCTAAAATTATCGAGGAGTCTACTGCAACGAATATTGCCCATATGATGCAGGGACAGGTGGCCGGTTTGAGTATCCTGAATGGCGACGGTTCGCCGGGTAGCGCTGCCCGGCTGGAAATTCGGGGTGTACCTTCCCTGACAGGAGCTTTGGCTCCGTTGATTGTCGTGGACAATGTGCCTATGCCTTCGGATTTCGATATTAATGAATTGAATCCCGATGATGTACAGAGTATCGATATTTTGAAGGGGGCTTCTTCAGCAGCGATATATGGGTCCCGGGGAGCTGCCGGAGTCATTATGATTACGATGAAAGCCGGACAAAGAAATCAGAAACCGATTATTAATTATAGTTATGATTACAGTGCTACCCGTCTGGTATCGGATGTAAATACGCTGAATGCTGACGAGTACAAGATGTTGTTTTTGGAGGCGATCACAAATTCCGCTAAAGCCGATGGGTTTGAGGATGTAAATCTGTATCCGATGTATCAGAAGGTCACGGCTCCCGGATATTTCGGTGAAGAAGATACTCCCTGGATGAAACATATCATGCGTAATGGCTCTACTCAGCAACATCGGCTCTCCATCCGGGGTGGAAGCCAGGATTTCGGATATTATGCTTCTTTTGGATATGCTAACGAAGAAGGAATGGTAAAAGCTGCTGATTTTCAGAGATATACTTATGCGTTGGGTTTTGATGCCGATATCAATAAATGGATAAAAGCGAATGCAAAATTCTCCGGTACTACTTCTGACCGGCATGTGAACGGCGCTTCTTTGTCAACAGCAGCTGCAGCACGACCGGATATACCGGCTTATAATGAAGATGGGTCCTTGTATTTGCATCCTTATATTTCCGGAGGGAAGGTGTATTATGTTAAGAATCCGATTATTGAGATGACGGAAAATACGACGACTTATAGTCAGGATAATTTCAGATTGACGGGGAACCTTGAATTTCAGATTCTGCCGGAATTGAAACTTTTGACCCAGTATACGTATCAACGCCGGAAAGGAGAAGAGAGTTCTTATGCTTCCAGTAATACCCAAGAGGGTAGTGGTTATTGGGGAGATCAGAAAGGTGTCGGACGCTGGGCATATTCTGCCGGGCAAACCATGGAGTTCGAAGGCCGGTTGACTTACAACAAGACTTTTAATGAGAAACACAGCCTGAACGCTTTAGGGGCCATCGTATATAATAAGGACCGGCAGAATAATACCTATTTTAAGTTACGGGATTTCCCGGACGATGAGGTACAGAATGGAATCTGGCAAGGCAGTGATTTGGTGGATTATGGAGGGAAAGGTGGTTCAGCTGTCGGTTCGGTGATGTTTTCTTATATTGCCCGTGCCGAGTATAAGTTTATGAACCGTTACTTGTTGACAGGTACTTTCCGTGCCGATGGTTCTTCCCGGTTTGCCCCTAAATATCGTTGGGGTAAATTCCCGTCAGTGGCTGCAGCCTGGATTGTGTCGGAAGAAGATTTTCTGCGGGAATCGAATATTTTCACTTTCCTGAAACTGAGAGGAGGATGGGGTAAAACCGGAAATGCTTATGTCGGTGAGTATGGCTGGAGAACACTTTATGAAAATGCGGACTATGAGAATCAGCCTGCCACCCGGCCTTCACAAATCGGGAATGACCGTTTGAAATGGGAAGCTACCGAACAGGTCGATCTGGCACTTGATTTTGGATTCTTACCCAACCAGCGGATTTCCGGAACTTTAGGTTTTTATAAAAAGAAAACGGATGGTTTGTTGTATGCTTATACTATGGCGTTGAGTACAGGCCTGGAGACTACACAGATTAATTTTGCCAATATCGAGAATAAAGGTATCGAATTTGAAATAAAAGCTAATATTATTGATAATAAGGATTGGAATTGGTTCGTTGGCTTTAATATCGGGAAGAATAAAAATAAAATTACGGATATCGATGCCGAATATGTTTCTTATCCTGGGAGCAGTTATCTGGGAAATACAGTGATTCAGGAAGGCAAGAGCTTGGGTTTGATCTACGGGTATAAGACAGATGGTATTTTTCAGACACAGGAGGAAGTGAACCGTTATGAGGCTTTGAATCCGGATCAACCTTACCAGGAGGCTTACGGACGGAAAACGATGCCCGGCGATTTGAAATATGTAGATTTGTCTGGAGATGGGTATGTAAATAAAGTCTCCGGTTCCACTGAAGATAAAACGGTGATCGGTTGTTCCCGGCCCGATTTTGAGGGAGGATTTGCTACCCGTTTGTCCTGGAAAGGATTGAAATTAAGTGTTCAGGGAACATTTAGCCATGGTGCGCAGAAAATCTGGATGGGAGAAGCCAATATGTTCAATATGGCGGAGAATCAAAATACACAGAGCACAGCGTTGAAAAGGTGGACACCCGAGAATCCTTCGAATAAATATCCGAGCATCAGGTATAATTTTTATTATAATGACTTTGGAGATAATGCGGTATACGATGCTTCTTATGTGAAAATACAGAATATAAATCTTGAATACAGCCTGCCGCGGCACTGGGTGGATAAAACCAGGATTTTCGGTAATGTCAGCATATTTGCCTCTGCAAATAATGTGTATACCTTTACTTCTTATCCGGGTCCTTCTCCGGAGTCTTTCAGTACGGATGCGATCGAAGGCGCTTCTGTCGATAACGATATGTATCCGACAACGCGAACATTTAATTTCGGAGTAAAAGTAACTATTAAATAAGCATGATTATGAATAAGATATATAGCAGTTTGTCGTTGATACTTTTGCTGCTGACATTAGGAAGTTGTGACAGTATGTTCGATAATGAAATTCCGCCTCATGATTTGGTGGGAGATAATGCGATTACCAGTGAATCTTCGGCAAAGGTCGCTTTGAATGGGGTATACTCCTACCTGGAGGGATGGGGAACATGGAGTGCCTATTACATTTGTGATAATGAATTCCGTACAGGATTGTTAGATCCTACAGCTTTTTATCGTTCAAAAACGGAAGGGGAACAATTACCCCGTTTGCAGGTATTGGATGATAATTCTGATGCGGAGAATCCCTGGAAGAGTGGTTATAAGATTGTGAATTCGGCCAATAATTTCATCTATTATACCGATCGTTTACCGGAAAGTGCTTTCGGGCCGAACCGTAAGACGGAAATGTTGGCCGAAGCCCGTTTCCTGAGGGGCTTCGCGCATGCTTTTTTGTTACGGAAATACGGATATTTCTGGGATCTCGACAGCCGGTTAGGGACGATTATACGCCTGGAACCTTCTTCGCTTTCCAACAACAATCAGGCAAGAGCTACAGTCAAAGAATCTTATGAAAAGATTTTTGAAGATTTGGACTATGCCATAAAATATGCTCCGGCATTTTATTCCAGGTACCGTGTGTGTGCTACTTTCGCGAAAGCTTTTAAAGCCGACTTACTGATGAACCGGGGGGCTGATGGCGATTATAGCGAAGCCATCCGTTTGGCAAATGAAGTGATCGGTAGTGCGGAGTTTGGAATGGAGGATACTTATGCTGATATTTTTCAGCATGGATATGACTCGAAAGAGTTATTGTTTACCCGTTTCATGAAGAATCCTCCTGCGATGGATGATAATGTGGGGAGTTTGTTTAAAATGTTCGGTGGCGGGACTTATCAACCGTCGAGTGCGTATCTTGCGGTTTTTCCGGAAGAGGATCCCCGGTATGAAGTGACTTTCGATTCTCTGGAATTTACTAATCTGAACGGGGAAAAATATAAAAGACAAATCTGGAAGAAGCATTATGTATCCACCGGCGACTGTCCGATGTATTATATGCGTGTAGCTCAGATGTACCTGATCAAGGCGGAAGCGATGTTACGGACCGACAGTCCTGTGAAAGACGTGGTGGATGTCCTGAATATTGTCCGTAACCGGGCAGGAGCTACGCCGTTGAAAGCATCGGATTATCCGGACCGGGAAAGTCTGATGAATGAAATCTTCAATGAAAATCTCCGGGAAATCGGTATGGAGAATGGAGCCTTGTACTATCTTGCCGTGCGGATGAGAGTCGGAGGCAAACGGCTGTTGAAAACCTGGAACGATAATTATGAAAAAGACGATCAGCTTTGTTTCCCGATACCGCGTGCTGAGTTTGAGCATAATACCAGTGTAGAACAAAAACCACTTTAATCGATTAAAGTATAGAATTATGAAAAAGATATATTTATTATTGTTACCGGTTTTGTTTTTATGGGGAAGCTGTTCTATGGATGATGTATTGGAATCCAATGGGGAGCTGAACCTTACCGTCATAGAAACCAATAATCCTATTAAAGCCGAACCGGGAGAAACAGTTGTATTTCAGTTTGTCGCTTCAACCAGTAAAGGAGAATTGAGCCGGATCGAGATTACCTCGGAAGATGGAATCCGGCCTGTCGTGGAAGACGTTACTTTTGCTATGGTGGATGAAGATAAAGCATTATCCTTGGATAGTGAAGGCTATTTTTCCCGGGAGATATCTACCGTATTGGTGAAATATCCGTTGATTATGCCGGATGACGAATCGCTGCGTGGTAAAAGTCTGGGCATAAAACTGAAAGTTACCCGGAATGACGGAACCACAAAAGTGTTGGATCAGAAATTTGAGATGATCAGGTACATCAATAACCGCCATGGCATAACAATGACTGGAAAGAACGTGGCATGGCTGTATAATCCGACAGAAGATGTGGTTTATGATATGGCCGATTATAAAGCTCATTTGAGTGAGATCGATGTCATATTGTATGTTGACAACGATTCTAAATATTATTGTTTGAATCCGGCAGCATCAGAGACAGAAGATATTATGCACGGGCTGGGATATACCGATTATAAAGCTTCTGAAATGAATACAACGAAGTTTATGGGAGGAATAACTTTGAACTTTATGTTGATAACGGAAAAAGAGTTATCCGGGCTGGTGATATCGGACGGAGTAGATAAGTTGACTATGGCGAATAATGCTACGTGTGGATTTGTGACAGAAAGTGGCCGTAAAGGTTTTGCCAAACATTTGTATAAAAACCCGAGTCGTGTATTCCTAACGAAAATGCAGATCGGCAATAATGAATGACAAGCATGTTATGAAACCCTCATGTACATTTGTATACCAGAGAAAATGACGCTGGAATGAGGGTTTCATACAACCACTTTCAGACTATTCGTATATTTTTCTTCCTTTTTTAATTCTTTTTCTACCTCGATAGGTGTAATATTGACTATTTTTGAGCAGAATAAATTGGCATTTAATATTATAATTTATGAAAAAACTGTTATTGTGTCTAGGCTTATGCCTTTCTGTGACAACGTTTGCTCAAAAGAAGGAATGGCTCGATCCGGAGTTGAATGCGATCAACCGTGCACCGGCAAGGGCGGATTATTTTGCTTATCCTTCCAGGGAAATGGCTGAGCAAGGAGTAAGAGAAGAATCATCCAATTTTCTATCATTGAACGGGATGTGGAAGTTTAACTGGGTAAAGGATCAAACCGAACGGCCTGTAAACTTTTATCGGTTGGATTTCGAGGATCAATATTGGGTGGACTTCCCGGTGCCCGGAATCTGGGAAATGAATGGATACGGAGATCCCTTATACCGTAATTCGGGTTATGCCTGGTCGAATCAGTTTACACCTGATCCTCCGAAAATAGAAACGGTGAATAATCATGTGGGCTCTTATCGAAAAACCGTTGAAATTCCTGCTTCATGGAAAGGACAGCAGGTGTTTCTGCATGTAGGCTCTGCCACTTCGAACTTATATGTATGGGTGAATGGAAAATTTGTCGGTTATAGCGAAGATAGTAAGCTGGCAGCCGAATTCGATATAACCGGTTATGTACGGCCGGGAAAGAACCTGATCGCGATGCAGGTATATCGTTGGTGTGACGGGAGTTATCTTGAAGATCAGGACTTTTGGCGTTTATCCGGAATTGCCCGGGGAGCTTGGTTGTATGCCCGGAATCCGTTACATCTGAAGGATATTTTTATCACTCCCGATTTGGATGAGGCGTATCGTGACGGGTCTTTGAATGTCGTGGCCCAAGTGTCCCGGAACAGCGGGACAGTGGAACTCGAATTGAAAGATAAAGCAGGAAATATCGTAGAAAAAACGAGTGTCAAGCCCGATGGAAAAGGAATTGTGCGTACCGAAATGGCAGTGAAAAATCCGGCAAAATGGAGTGCTGAAGAGCCTAATCTGTATACTTTGTTGCTGACTTTAAAAAATAATGCCGGAAAAGTGCTGGAAGTTGTTCCGCAACGGGTCGGATTCCGGAAAATCGAACTGAAGAAAGAATTGGGGCAGGTATGGGTCAATGGGCAGCCGGTCTTGTTTAAAGGAGCCGACCGGCATGAATTGGATCCTTTGACCGGATATCAGGTATCCCGGGAGAGAATGATCGAGGATATACGGGTGATGAAGGAGAATAATCTGAATGCCGTGCGGACGTGTCATTATCCGGACGATCCCGAATGGTATAACCTTTGTGACGAATATGGGTTGTATGTCGTGTGTGAAGCCAATATCGAATCTCATGGGATGGGGTATGGCGAACGGACACTGGCCAAGGAACCGGCTTATGCCAAGGCTCACCTCGAAAGAAATCAGCGGATGGTGGAGACTTTTAAAAATCATCCTTCGATTATTTTCTGGTCGTTGGGAAATGAAGCCGGTGACGGACCGAACTTTGTGGCTTGTTACGACTGGATCAAACAGAGAGATGGCAGCCGTCCTGTACAATATGAACAGGCAGGACGCAGAGCTCATACGGATATTGTTTGTCCGATGTATGCCGACCTGAATTGGATGGAAAATTTCGCTAAGAGTGGGGATTCACGACCACTGATTCAGTGTGAATATGCGCATGCCATGGGAAATTCTTTGGGCGGTTTTAAAGAATATTGGGATTTGATCCGGAAATACCCGAATTTGCAGGGCGGTTTTATCTGGGATTTTGTAGATCAGGGACTTCGGAAGTATACGGCAGACGGCGCAATGATTTATGCTTACGGGGGAGATTACAACCGCTACGATGCTTCGGATAAGAATTTTAACTGCAACGGTTTGATCAGTCCGGACCGGGTGCCGAATCCCCATATGTATGAAGTGCGGAAAATGTATCAGTCGATATGGACTACACCGGCAGCTCTTAGGAAAGGAATCGTAAATGTGTATAATGAGAATTTCTTTACCGATCTTTCGGACTATTACCTGGAGTGGCAATTGTTGCAGAATGGAGAGCCGGTGAGACAGGGGGTTGTGATGGATTTGCAGATCGCCCCGCAACAGACACAATCGGTCGTATTGGGGTATAAAGAAACGGATCTTCCTGCTGGAGGTGAAATTCTGCTGAATGTGACCTATCGCCTGAAACAAGCCCGGCAATTACTTCCGGCAGGTTATGCGGTTGCGGAAGAACAATTGGAGATTGCCCCTTATCCTTTGTTTCAGGTTGAATTGGCCGAAACCGGGCAAAAGGCTTCTCTGTATGAAGATTTGGTACATGCTGTCGTGAGTGCCGGAGAAGTACAGGTGACTTTTGGAAAATGGTCCGGTTGGATAGAGGGGATCAGTCTGAATGGGTATGAGATGATCGAATATGGATATGCTTTACGGCCCAATTTCTGGCGGGCTCCGACAGATAATGATTTCGGGGCGAATCTTCACCGCCGCTTTGTGGATTGGAAGAATCCCGGATTGAAATTGAAGAGCTTTAAGGCAGAGGAACAAGGCAATCGGGTTCAGGTGGTGACCACTTATGAATTACCCCGATTGGCAGCTGTATTGACCATGACTTATCTTATCGGTGGAAATGGGGAGATTCGGATCAGTGAACAGCTTGCTGTCGACAAGGAGAAGAAAGATATGCCCCACCTGTTCCGTTTCGGTATGCAACTGGTGATGCCGGGCAGATTCGACCGGATCGATTATTATGGCCGGGGACCTGTTGAGAATTATGACGACCGGAATGAGAGTCAGCGTCTGGGCCGTTACCGTCAGTTGGTGAAAGATCAGTATTATCCTTATATCCGTCCGCAGGAATCCGGTACGAAATCGGATATCCGTTGGTGGAAACTGACCGATATCGATGGACGTGGTTTGGCTATTCGTTCGGATGTTCCTTTCTCAGCCTCTGCTTTGAATTATTTGCCGGAAGACCTGGATGACGGTTGGGACAAAGATCAGCGGCATTCCGGAGAATTGAAACCACGTGGATTGACCACCTTGTCTTTTGACCTGAAACAAATGGGATTGGGATGTATCAATAGCTGGGGTGCCTGGCCGTTACAACCTTATCTGTTGCCTTATCAGGACTATACTTTCCAGGTGGTGATTACGCCGATTCGGAAATACTGAACTCAAAAATAGGATTTTGTTGTTTAGGAACTTTCAGTTTGCCCGACTGTCGTGTAAACTGAAAGTTCTGTTAAAAGAATCCTTAAGCCTTGATTCGAATTTAGGCAGTGATATCCATATTACAGGTATAAATCTGCGATTTTATTCCGGATACCTAAGGTTATTTTCCTTTTACTTCCGGTTTTCTTTGACGACGACGATGAAGACTGCTATAATAATGAGTAGCATGCCTAAAATACCGCCTATCGTTGAAGTCTCATGGAAAACAACTATACCGATAAAAACAGCGGTCAACGGTTCCATCGCTCCGAAGATCGAAGTTAGTGTGGGACCGATATGCTTGATTGCTTTGACTAAGGCCATATTGGAAATAGCGGTTGCCGGTAAAGCCAGGCCTAGAATATAAAGCCATACCTTTCCTTGGGTTTCTAACCGGATGCCTTCTGTAAGGTACCCGCCGATAATGAAAAACAACGCCCCTAATCCCATGACATAACAAGTGAGTACGGTGGAGTTGATCGCTACAGCCCGTGTTTTCCGGACTCCGATGATATAACCTCCGTAAGAGAAAATAGAGATGCAGGCGCAAATAATACCTACCGTCACGTTGGCGTTATAACCTGCTATATTGCCTGAAGATAAGAGGATTGCTCCGAGAATGGATAGGAGTACTGCCGAAATGACCCAGCCGGATTTTTTCTCATGGTAGAAAAAAATCATGGCCAGCGCTACAGCTAAAGGATACATAAAATGAATTGTCGAAGCTACACCGCTGGCAATATTCTGATAGGCGATCACCAGGCTGAATGAGGTCGTTGCCCGAAACAGGCTTAACAAAAAGACGACCCCGAAATCCTTTTTACTTAACCGGAAATTACACCCGGCCAATAGGCCGAATCCGATCAGGCAAAGGGAAGCGATCCCTCAACGGTAGGTCAATACTTCAAAAGATGAATAGCCGAAGCTTAGTAGGGTCAGCGTAAAAAAAGGGGCCAGTCCGAAAGTCGAAGAGGAGACGATAGCATATAGGATACCTTTAATTCTGTTCATGAACGTATGAATTTTTCAGTTGCGCAAAGATAAGGCTTTGAGTGAAAATCAGAAAAGGGTGAGATCGGTTTTCAGACTTTTCATTTCCCGTTCTTTGATGGTATCATCGGTACTGAATTATCCGGTTAGTTAGGGGAACGAGGATCGTGGCACCGGATATGGTTTAAAAGTTTTTGCATTGCCTGTGCGGCATAATGCCGATCCCTCCCTGGGAGGGATCGGTGGATTAATATTTATTTTCACTTTCTTCTAATTCCTGCTTGTCGATGGCTTTCCGGGTCATCGTCCGCCAGGCATACCAGATATAGGCGATTACTACAGGTATGATAATAGATACGTAGGACATCGCTTTCAGGGTATATAAGGACGAAGAAGCGTTGTAAATAGTCAGTGAGGAATCAGGATCGACATATGAGGGATAAAAGGCGGTTTGGTTGAAACCTGCCAGAATCAGCAGAGCGATAACGGTCAATACCGTTCCGGCTCCTGCAAACCAGATTCCTTTCGTCCATCGGGGAAATATCCAGTTTCGGATGATGCCGTAGAGTACTCCTGCTACTCCGATAATGAATATCAAGGCATTCAGCGGCATTTCTATCAGGTTATAAAAATATTTATAGGGTACTAATGCAATGTTTCCTTCCGGGGTGATTGCATACCCTTCACCGGCAAAAATAAAACCGATAAACAACAGGAAAAAGAGAACGAACGGTACGGCATTGAATTTCACTTGCCGGTGGCTGCGTATGCGGATGTTCGGATCATCGATAGTAAGAATAAAATAAAGGGCTGCTAATGTCCGTGCCAGGAAGAAAACGGCTAAAGCCAGGAAATAGTTGGTGATGACGAACAAGGCATCCAGACCGCGCCAGGGTGTCATCCATTCGACATCATGCATTACACCCAGACGGAAAGGGGAACCTGTAAAGAAAGTAGCTACAGCGGCTCCCAACAAAAGAGGCGCAGCGAATCCGTTGATCATCAGGAATACTTCGTAAGTCCGACTGCCCAGAAAATTGTTTTTTTTATTCCGGTATTCATAAGATACCGCTTGCAAGACAAAACAAAAGAGGATCAGCATCCAGACGACATAGGCTCCTCCGAAACTGGTTGAGTAGAATAGGGGAAAACTGGCGAAGAAAGCTCCGCCGAATACCACTAATGTGGTAAACGTATATTCCCATTTATGTCCCAGGGTATTGACGATCAAATCCCGTTCGTCTTTATTTTTTCCTATGGTATAAAGAAGACTTTGTCCTCCTTGTACAAACAATAAGAATACCAGTAAACCTCCTAATATACAGATCAAGATCCACCAGTAATGTTGTAATATATTTAAATCCATAATCCATTATTATTTATCGTTTGTGAGGACTATAACTTTTCAGGCCGTTATGGTTTCCTCATTTTTCATTTTTTACTCTTTTACCCCTTTCCTGATCTGGGTGAACATGATTCCGATCTCGGCAATCAATAATAAGGTGAACAAAATGGCGAACATCCAGAAGGTGGTGACAACCCAACCCGAAGCGATGCGGGTGATGGCCACATTCGTGGGCATCAGGTTTTGTACCACCCAAGGTTGACGTCCTACTTCAGCTACGATCCATCCGCATTGCGAAGCGATATATGCCAACGGAACACACGCGATAGCCAGATAGGGGATGAACTTGAATTTTTCGAATTTTCTTTTCTTGGCATACCACCAGGAGCAGATAAACAACAAAACGAATAGCATGCCCAGACCTACCATCAGCCGGAAACTATAGAATACCAGAGGAACAGGAGGGATCGTGTCGTAAGGCGAACTGAGATAGCCGTAACCGAAATCCTGGAAGTTGGCCCGTAGTGTCTGTAAAGATTGGCTAGCCAGCGCATCGTTTTTGTCTTTAACAGCTTGTTTGTACGTTTTCAGTGCATCTATCGCCAGACGGCCGTTGGTCATGCGTTGCTCTATAGAAGGATATACTTTTCCGTCTTCGGAGGTATATCCGTCCATGATATTTTGGATACCGGGCACATAGGCATCGAAGTCATGATACCCCAGGAAGGATAAAAGTTTAGGAATGGTAATACCGTATTTTACCGTTTTCATACGTTCGGACGGTAATTGAGGATCGGTGCAAGTCAAGCCGATCAAGGTAAACGGGGCTCCTTTCCCTCCTTCGTTGAGTCCCTCCATAGCAGCCAGTTTCATCGGTTGGGTACGGGTAACATCCTGGGCACTGGTGTCGCCCGTGAAGATCGTAGCGATGATACTCAGGAAGCCGAAAACGGAGGCCAGCAGGATACTCTTCCGGGCAAATTCGAAATGTCTTTTTTTCAGAATAAACCAGGCGCTTACTCCAACGACAAAACAAGCCGAAAGCGTATAAGCCGAGGTGACGGTATGGAAGAATTTACTCATGGCTGTCGGTGAGAGTAGTACCGCCCAGAAATCCGACATTTCGTTGCGGGCTGTCATCGGGTTGAATTCCATGCCTACCGGGTTTTGCATCCACGCATTCGCTACCAGGATCCACAAAGCGGAAATGTTGGAACCGATGAATACCATCCAGGTGGAAACCAGATGAAAACGACGGCTTACCCTGTTCCAGCCGAAGAACATGACGGCGAAGAAAGTGGCTTCGAGAAAGAAAGCGAACAAACCTTCGATGGCCAGAGGAGCTCCGAAAATATCCCCGACAAACCAGGAATAATTCGACCAGTTGGAACCGAATTGGAATTCCAATATCAGCCCCGTAGCTATACCGATGGCGAAGTTGATTGCAAAAAGCTTCATCCAGAATTTGGTGGCATTCAACCACTCGGCCTTACCGGTCCTGACCCACATGGTTTCCATAATAGCCAGTAGAAAGGATAACCCCAGAGTGAGAGGTACGAACATGTAATGGTAAATGGCGGTCATCGCAAATTGCCAGCGTGACCATTCGACCAAAGTTGTAGTGGTTAATTCTGATATCATAAGCTAAGGTTTGGTAATTAATTCGTTGAGTACATGATTACTTTTTTCCTGTTCCGTCGTATAGGTCGTATTGAGATAATTCGGCATGAGCAGGAATTTAAATACCACAAACAGGACCAATAGTTTGGCCACAACTATTGCGATCAATATTTTTCCCCATTTGGGTAAATGGCTGAAACCATCATAATAGATATGCCAAAGGCGTATGAACATGTTTTTAAACGGTTTGTTTCGATCTAAAATTAACATATTAAAGATATAAAGGTTTTTAAAAATAACCTAATCTTCTTCGCTCTTTTTCTGAATCTTTAAAAAAAAAATCGGTTTAGAGGGGGCAGAGGCTTATAAAGTTTATCGTGTTCAAAGAGTTTTTGGGTGTTTAAGTTGGTGGATCCGTGGAGATATTATGGAATACAGACAGGATAAACCCCTTCATTTCCGGTTTTGATCGATCTTTTTAAAAATTGAGGTATTTAAGAAAATAATCAAAGGTTTTTATTTATTTTTGGAAAATTAAGAGAGGAGAAAAGCAATTGAAAAAAGGGAGCGGAATGAATTCAGTCACCAAATATGTGTTAGGAATTGTCGCATTAGCTGGGGCAATTTTCTTTTCCTGGTATTTTTTTTCTGTCATCGTTTATATTTTAGTGGCAGCTGTCATTTCTTTTATCGGCAGGCCGATTATCGATTTATTAGGCCGGGTGAAGATCCGGGGCTATCGTTTGCCTGATGGTTTGAAAGCCGGAATCACGGTGATTTGCCTTTGGGGATTATTTATTCTTTTTTTTAGTACCATTATCCCGCTCGCTATCCGTGAATTTCAGTCGTTGGGCAATGTAAGTGTGTCTAATATCGTTTCCGAATTGGAAAGCCCGATCGAGGATGCCGGACATTTTATGAAGCATTACGGTTTGATGGATGAGGATCAGGATGTGGATGCTTATGTGACGGATTTATTGAGTAAAGTGTTTAATGTCGGTCAGCTGAAAACCTGGTTCGGGACGGTAGCCGGAACGATGACGGATATTTTTGTCGCTCTCTTTTCCATTACGTTTATTTTATTTTTCTTTCTGAAGGATAGCCGCTTGTTTTCAGGGATGGTGATGGCGGTGCTTCCTTCCCGCTTCGAAGAACAGGCCCGGAATGCTTTGGATTCCATACAAAAATTACTGGTCCGTTATTTTGTCGGATTATTGCTCGAAGTTTTGGGGGTTATGGCTTTGAATACGATCGGACTGACGATTGTCGGTTTGGGCTTTAGTAATGCGGTTGTCATCGGTTTGGTGACCGGAGTTTTGAATGTGATACCGTATATCGGGCCTATGATCGGGGTATTTTTCGGATTGGCTGTGGGAGTCGTGTTGAATTTGGGGCTGGATTTTTACGATCAGATGCTGCCGCTGTTGATCTATATGACTATAGCGATGTTGTTGACTCAATTGATCGATAATGTTGTTTTTCAGCCTTTTATTTATGGGAGTAGTGTACACGCCCATCCTTTGGAAATATTTTTGGTGATTTTGATGGCCGGTAGTATGGCCGGTATTTTGGGAATGATTCTGGCGATTCCGTCCTATACGGTTCTGCGGGTTGTGTTGAAGGAATTTTTTAATAAGTATAAGCTGGTGAAGAAGTTGACGCAGAGCTTGAATGAATAGCTTGTGCAGGTAAATAAAACAGATCATGAAGAAAATACTGTTCTTCGGTTTATTTTTATGCTTGGGTATGACCCTCAAAGCACAATATGGAGGCGAAATGACGATCGGAGCCCGGTTGAATTACACCGGAGGCGGGAAATTAGTGACCTATGACGGGAAGATTGTCAATCTGGGATATACCATCAAAGGCATTGTTTCGCCAGGTTATTTTGTGACGAATAATATCGCCTTGGGGGCCGATCTGGCTTACGAATATATGATGGATGACGAGGGACACCAGTATACACTGGAGACAGGTGGATTTTTCCGGCTGTATGCTCCTCGTGGGGGAGTCCGGTTATACCTGCAGGGAACCAGTGGATATGGCTGGGGAAAAAGCTTTCTGAAAAAAGGACACGATGGAAAACACGAATTATGGGTGTCTACCTTGAAACCGGGCTTATGGGCGCGGCTCAAAGAGTATCTGGCTTTGGATATTAGCTTGATGAGCCTGGAATATAAAGAAGTGTATATGAGGGATAAAGTTTCCAACAAACGGGTGACCGATAGCCGGTGGCGCTATAATTGGTTGGATATCAGCTTCGGAGTGGTTTTTATTATCGGACTTTAATCACTGGAAAATTTTTATTTTCGGGCATTATTGATAAATTATTTAGAAATAGTTGTTTTTATTAATATAAATTAATATGTTGCAATTATTAATCTAAACCATTTGTATTATGAAAACAGCATTGAAAAAATCATTCGTTTTGATAGGAATAGCCTTGTTTTTTGTTTTGATGGCCTGGGCCGAACAAAAAATATGGGCTTGGGATAAAAATGTACTTGAAGAAGAGTATTGTATCTCCGGATATTTTGAAAAAAACGGTGAAAATGCAACGACAGTATATGGTTATTGCGTTTGTTTCCAAGGTTTTTGGGGGCCTCAGTGTCAATTCATAGCAGAATAATCCTATGTTGTATCGTTTTTCGATTGTTTTTCTTATAGGGCTTTGTTTGGTGGCATGTTCTTCCGGGAGTATGCAGGAAGAGTCGGTACCGGTTATTCGTTTTAAGCCTGATGAAGCCCGGACATTGAAGATGTCCGAGCTTTTCGATGGATATGAAGTGCTGACTTTTAAAGGGATCGTATGTAATAGAATCGGAGACTTTGTAAAAATGGGGGATCGGATTGTTGCGACTTCCATAGTGACCGAGGGCATGACTGATGTGGTAACCTTGAGCGTATTCGATTCTGCCGGTGAGTTTCAGCACACTCTTGGCCGGTTTGGCCGTGGACCGGATGAATATCTTTATTTGCCGCATGAAATTGTATTGACCCCTGATTCGAATGTATTAGCCGGGGATGTATTGGGTTTTCATTGCTATGCTTTGGACGGAACGTTGCTTTGGCAGAAGAAATCCGAGCATCCCTCTTATGAATATGGAGTAGGGTATTTTAAGTGGATGCTGAATGATAGTTGTGCAGTATATCTAAACACACCTGTTTGTGGATCGACATATCGGTCTGAGGAATGTTTGGTGAATCTGGTAAACTGGAAGAGCGGACAGTTAAAAATTTCTTATTTCCCAGGTCAGAAGGTAGGGAAATATGCTGTAAGGAATAAGTCGTATGTAGTGAATGATACCTTTTGTTATTATTCTGATATCGACAATAGTATTTATCAGGTTTCGGAAGATACGGTTACCTTACGTTATTATTTAGATAAAGGTTCTTTTAAAAACTTTCGTCTATGCGGAAAGGCTGGGTATTCAGATAATTATTTGACTGTAATTGAGATGTCGGAAAATAATAAATATGTTTTGATTGTAGTTTTAGTGAATCAAAAATATTATTTATTGGTTTATGATAAGTTGAAAAAAGTAACCTGTAATTATGATTTAGTGGACGATGATTTGTTGTCGGTGGGAAATTTCAGATATAAACCGAATGCAGTGTTGCGATTATACCATAACTGGAACCCGGGCATGCGTCAGTGCGACGATTATATGTATTTTTATTTTCCCTCTTCTGATTACTGTATGATGCTGGACCGCTTGAAAGCCTCCTTGAATGAGGAACAATGGGAGGCCTACCGACGGACTCATCCCGATCTCATGAAAATCTACCGGGAGCCGGGGGAAGAAGGAAATACGGTAGTTGTAGGATATCGGTTCAAATAATGATATTAAGACCGGGGATCTTAATATCATTATTTGAGTTTACGTGTGTCTACATATTGCTTAAGAGTAGTCCGCCGATGGCTCCCCAAAACAGGATCACCAATACAAATCCGATCAGCATAAAGATAAGAGTAGCTTTTGCCCAATTGGCTTTACTGACAGGAGTACCGGCACTGAAAGCCCAGACTAATAACATAATAAAATTCACAAAAGGAATACACATCAGGATCATCGTAATGATCCAATCACCGATTGTAACGATCGATTGATTCCGGGTGGTTTGCAGTTCTTGATTTTCCATGAGTTTTTTTTTTAGGTAGTTATATATATTTATACTTGTAAACATACTTTTAAATAGTTACAACGGTTCAGAAGTCTAGTCGGACTGCTATCGCCGTTGTAACTAAAAACCATAGGTCTCACAGGAGATTCCTTTATGCTTTTAGAAGCGCTGTTTCCAGCACTTCTTTGATATGATCCGCATAGTGGAATTTCAGCCCTTTCAGGTATTCTTTTTTGATATCGTCGATATCTTTTTTGTTTTCACTGCAAAGGATGATCTCTTTTATTCCGGCTCGTTTGGCGGCCAGGATTTTTTCGCGGATTCCCCCTACCGGTAATACTTTGCCACGGAGGGTGATTTCTCCGGTCATGGCGATGGCTTTTTTCACTTTCCGGCCGGTGAGGGCGGATACTAGTGCAGTAACCATGGTGATCCCTGCCGAAGGTCCGTCTTTGGGAACAGCTCCAGCCGGAACATGGACGTGGATGTCGTTTTCTTCGAACATCTTTTCGTCGATCCCGATCTCTTTTGCATGCGATTTGATGTATTCGAGTGCTAAAGTAGCGGATTCTTTCATCACTTCTCCCAGGTTACCGGTCAGGCTAAGATGCCCTTTGCCTTTGCTGTAGCTCGATTCTATATAGAGAATTTCTCCTCCTGCGGCTGTCCAGGCTAATCCGGTCACGACACCGGGTAGTTCGTTCCCTTGATATTCCTCCCGGGAGAAAATCGGGCTTCCCAGATATTCTTTCACCTTATTTTCGTCGAGCGTAATCGTGAATTTTTTATTCATAGCGACCTTCCGGGCCACATGGCGCATAATTTTAGCTATGGTCATGTCCAGACTACGAACGCCCGATTCGCGGGTATATTTCTCGATGATCAGGTCGATGATCTCGTCTGGGATCGTTACATGCCCGGCCGTAATTCCGTGGTTTTCCAATTGCTTCGGAATCAGGTGCCGCTTGGCGATTTCCCGTTTTTCCTCCATGAGGTAACCCGTCACTTCGATGATTTCCATCCGGTCGCGCAAAGGACCTGCAATCGTGCTGAGGTCATTGGCTGTGGCGATGAACATCACTTTCGACAGATCATAGTCGATATCCAGAAAATTATCGTGAAAACTGCCGTTTTGTTCCGGGTCGAGCACTTCCAACAGGGCAGATTGAGGATCCCCCCGGAAATCGTTACCCACTTTATCGATCTCATCCAGAATGAAAACAGGATTAGAAGTTCCTGCTTTTTTGATACTTTGAAGGATTCGTCCCGGCATAGCTCCGATATAGGTCTTCCGGTGTCCCCGGATTTCCGATTCATCGTGCAATCCACCTAAAGACATCCGTACAAATTCGCGGTTCAAGGCCCGGGCAACAGATTTTCCCAGGGAAGTTTTACCTACTCCCGGAGGGCCGTAGAGGCACAGAATCGGCGATTTCATATCGGCTTTTAACTTTAAAACCGCTAAGTATTCTAAAATTCTTTCTTTTACTTTCTCCAGTCCGAAATGATCGGCATCCAGTACCTGGCGTGCATGTTCCAGATCCAGGTTGTCCTCCGAGAGGTGATTCCAGGGCAGGTCCAGCATTTCCCTCAAATAATTGGATTGTACCGAGTAATCGGGGGAAGAAGGATTCAACCGTTTCAGCTTGTTCAGCTCTTTGTTGAAAATTTCCCGGACATTCCCGTTCCATTCTTTCGTTTCGGCCAGTTCCTCCAGTTCTTTGATTTCCTCGTCGGTCGGATTACCTCCCAGTTCGTCCTGTATGGTCTTCATCTGTTGATGCAGGAAATATTCGCGCTGTTGTTTGTCGATATCCATTTTTACTTTCTTCTGAATATCGTTTTTCAATTCCAGTAAACTCACCTGCTTACTCAGGATTTCCAGTAGTTTGATCGCCCGTTGTTTCAGGTTGTCGATTTCCAGCAACTCTTGTTTATTCTGATAGTCTACATCTGTATTCGAAGAGATGAAGTTGATCAGAAAAAGCATACTCTCGATATTTTTTAGCGCAAAACCTGCTTCATTAGGGATATGGCTGGAATATTTGACGATCTTGGAAGCCATATCTTTCAACGATTCTGCTATCGCATTGTATTCCGGATCGTTTTCAGGTACCCCTTCTTCTTTTTTCAAACTGATCTTCCCAACATGGTAAGGATCGTCGTAAAGGATATCTTCCAATAAAAACCTTCTCTTGCCTTGAATGATGGCTGTGGTGGTTCCGTCCGGCATTTCCAGTATTTTCAGGATAGAAGCTACTGTTCCGATCTGGTAAAGATCGTTTATATCCGGATTTTCAGTATTGGTATCTTTTTGTGCAACTACTCCGATCAGGGCACTCTGCCGGTAGGAATCTTTGATCAACTTTAAAGATTTATCCCGTCCGATGTTGATCGGAATGATTACGCCCGGAAATAATACCGTATTCCGTAGCGGTAAAATTGGCAGTGTGTCAGGAATCTGCATATTATCATTCAGCAGTTCTTTCTCGTCCCCCATGATGGGTAGGAAATCTGCCGAATCTTCTCCCATGTTCTGTAATAACACTGCTTTCAGATTTATTTTATCCATTTATTCGTCCTCTCTTGTTTTATGGTTATAAATTTTTATACGAGTAACAACTGACATTTTGTCAATGTTTTGTGTAAAAATAGAATTCATTACCTATAGCACAAATCCTGTGCCACAATTGAGTAGGGAGCATTTTGTTCCGAATGCTGATTTTGCTTAGGGAATAGAGGGAAGGAAATAAAAAAAGCGAAAAGTCTTCTTTTCGCTTTTTTTATTTCATTTAGAGAGAAACGATTATTTTTTTCTTTTTTCCATGTGGTCCTTGTAACGGTTCATGAATTTATCTACACGACCGGCAGTATCCACCAATTTCACTTTACCGGTATAGAACGGGTGTGAAGTGTTGGAGATTTCCATTTTTACCAACGGATATTCTACACCATCGATCTCGATGGTTTCTTTTGTTGCTGCAGTTGATTTAGTAATGGTAGTCGTGCCATTAGACATATCTTTAAATACTACCAGTCTGTAATTTTCAGGATGTATGCCCTTTTTCATTGTATGTAAAATTTTATAATTATTCTTTCCATTATCGGACGGCAAAGATAGCTCATCTATTATTAATTACAAAGAAAAATGAAGACTTTTTTTCGATGCTGGTTTTGAATGAGTTACTTTTAAATTTCCCTATTGAAGAATTTAATCTGTTCATGCAGGATAAATGCTTCGAGGGTTTCCGGTGTCTCACTGATTTTTCCCCGTTTCAGGGCATTGAGTAATTCTGCCCGGTCGTCGGCAAACAGGATGAGCAGGGGATGCTCTTCTTTCAGTTCCAAAAAGTTGATGAGCAGGATACCGGTTTCCAGATTGCAATAACCGAATGGCTTGATATGCATAAAATCGTACATGAAGTTGGCCACAATTTTAATGTTCTCGCTTACACCGGCTTCGGTTAGTTGTACCTCGGTAGTCCGGCACAGATTGTCGAGCAGGAGGGGGATTTTACGGAAATCAGCCAAAGGGTATACTTCGTCATAATCCTCGCCGAGGCGGAAATCTCCTAACGAAGTATCGTAACGTCCCACAGAAGTAGTCGTTTCGCCACCGGTATGCTTCATGATACGGGCAGAAACCGCTCTGACAAACGTGAGGTCTAAAGGCTGGCGAAGGGCTGCTTGTTTTTCACAATATTGCCAGGCTTGCCAAAGATCGTAGGCTTGACGGGTTGTCTCTGTCGATTGAGGTTTACCGGTACTGACGATGTTCTCGAATATTGTCGGTGGAAGGTTGTGTCCGCCCAACCGGAAAGTTTCGTATAAAAACAAATTCCGGACATAATTTTGATGTATCTGAGTCCGGGTGTCGGGTCGGGTGAGGTATGCTTGCCTTAATGTCAAATAGTCCTGTAACATATTTTTTTCTTAAACATACGTTGGAATCGGCTGAAAGTTTACTTTTATGACGGTTTGGAGCTTAAACTTTGGGGATTATCCGAACTTGGGCTAATTTTGTCGATCTAAAATGAATGGATATGGAGAAACTGCTTAGCGGGGATTTCCCTTTTTATCGGTTCCGGAATTTATCCGCTTATCCGGAATTGATGCATTTTGTCTCTTCGGGAGTTAAAAATATCGGATTTTCCGATCGGGAAAATCCTGAGATCATACAGCATAATCGCAGGAGCCTGGCGGAAGCTGCAGGATTTGAGGTAGAGCGGCTGATTACCGCCCGGCAGGTACATTCGGCGACAGTGCGGATCGTTACGGCTGAGGAAGCCGGGAGAGGGGCTTTGGATAGGGAAAGCCGTATTCCGGCAACGGATGCTTTGGTGACGAATCAGCCGGGGATATGTCTGATGGTGTTGTCTGCCGATTGTGTCCCGGTACTCCTGTTCGAACCGGAGAAAAGGGTGGTTGCCGCAGTACATGCCGGATGGAGAGGTACTGCGGCTAATATAGTCGTGGAAACCGTGCGGGTGATGCAGGAAAATTTCGGATGCGATCCCCAACGGGTAGTGGCGGCTATTGGCCCCTCGATCGGGAAATGTTGTTTCGAAGTCGGAGAGGAAGTGGCCCGGGTGTTTCAACAGTTATTTCCCGGTAATCAGGCGATCGTTGGTCTGGGAAAGCAACCGGGAAAATACCAGGTGGATTTGTGGGAAGCTAACCGTAAAGAATTGCTGGCATGTGGGGTGAAAAATGAAAATATAGAAGTG